>Ga0126371_10005743_pt1 | contig 11030 bp, 11 predicted proteins | sample PanSoiMetaPlot_4_FD_110145 | JGI IMG/M metagenome (GOLD analysis project Ga0126371, IMG submission 110145) | Tropical forest soil microbial communities from Panama - MetaG Plot_4 | ecosystem: Environmental > Terrestrial > Soil > Tropical forest > Bulk soil | place: Panama | collected 2016-02-17
AGTTGCCCGGTTCATCCGACTGTGGCCGGTCTAGCGCCCCGTCTCTAGCGTCGGGCGCCGCATGACAAAGCTGACCAGCCAGCCGGTGAGGCCGGCCGCTACCACGATCCCGGTCACGGCGTGCACCTCCCACCAGCTCCCATACACGAGCAGCAGGGAGAGGACGTACATGGCGTACAGCGTGGCCGGGAAGGCGAACGCGAAGGCGCCGGGCCGCTGCCGGAGCACCAGCAGCCACAGGTCGCCGGCAAGGCCGCCGAGGACCGCGACCAGGACCATGAAGTCGATGGCGCTCGCCGCCGCGATGATCATGAAGGCCTGCAGACCCACGATGACGGTCAGGCTGCCGAAGGGCAGCTCGAAGCGCTCCCGAAGCTTCAGCACCAGACCGACGAGCAGGGCGGACTGGAGCATGACGCCGAACAGGCCGATCTGAATCGCCTGGTTGTAGGGCATCGCTCCTCGGTAGGTGCTGGCCGCCACGCGGTTGAGGTAAGGCTGCGCGAACTCAGTCGTGACCCCGAGGTAACAGAACACCACCGCCGCACCAAAGACAGCCACGGCGGGCGCACGCCGGTCGGTGCCTGCTCTGGCCGCACGCACGGTGCCCGTGATGATGAGACCACCTGAGATGATGAGCCACAGGTGCGTTGGGCTCAGGACGGCCGCGAGCTGTCGCTCGATGCCGAAGAACGTGTGCCAGAGCATGTCGCCCAGGCCGCCCACCACGAACATGCCGCAGCCGACAAGCGAGAGTCCATAGCCGGCGGGCAGCGAGCGCTCGCGGAGCCAGCGCGCGCCGAGGACAGCGGCACAGGCAGCAAAGCCACTGTATAGCACGGCGTGCCAGGGCGTGAAGAACGTGTCCAGCGTCGCGATGTGGGCGTGGGCCCAGTTGTCCAGGTACGCGCCGCCAACCAGCCAGGCGGTCGCCGCCAAGAACAGCCATTGATACCAGCCGGCCGGGATCGCGCGCACTGCGGGTCGCAGCGCAGCTCCAGTCATTGCCATGACGGAAACATTCTGCGAACAGGCGGGCGCGTCAAGCGGCATGCTCGGCGGCCCGACAGTGCGGGTAGACGCCGCAGCCGCCGGGCGCCCGCTCCCGTCGCCGATGTGGAAGGCCTCCGCCCCTGACTGTAGTGCGCCCGACCATGTCCAGGATCGCGGCTCAACAGGTCGCCCAGCCGGCGAAATCCTCTGTTGGCCCCCGGGCTGTTGGTCGTCCGCCCAGCGTTACGTCCGCTCGCTGAGCAGCGAGGGAGCCATATCGAGCGCATGTCTGGAATAGCCGGCAGTCGCCAGGAGGCGTCCAGGTACCAACGCCGCCGCTCTGGCTGGTAGCTGATGTCGTAGCGGATCGCCGCAGCTGTGGCCTGGGCGGCGACCTCGGAGCCTCGGTGGCGGTAGGTGACCAGGGCAGTCGAGCCGGTAGCTTTCGCGAGGACGGTTGGCCAGGAAGCCAAGACGGGCGGGCAGCTTCAGCTCCAACCACTGCTCTTCGGGGTGCCAGCGGATGGTCTCGTTGCCGAGGTACTGTCGGCTTCGCCGTCAGCGGAGATGAAGAGCCGCTCGGCCTCCCAGCGCTCACGCCATTGCGCCTCGCTCAGCCCGGCCACCTCCAAGTGATGGCGCCGCCTGGCCAGCTCGCGCCCACCCCGCGTCAGGCTCACCCGGCCTGTCGCCAGCCGAGCCTCCACCTGGGCCAGCCGCCCCTTTCAGCACCTGCAGACCACGCTGCTTCCGGATGCTCGGCCTGGCTGGTGTTAGCCCGGCTGCGGCCCGGCCGCTCGCCCACAGGTCGGAACCTTCCCCTCACTATGGATACGCCAAGCGATGCAGCCTGACGGTGGAGGTCGAGCGCCCCGAGCCAAACTCTGACGACTTCGTACCGGCCCTGGGCCTGCCAATCCTGACTCCTCTGTTCGACCCGCTGGTCCGGCTTTTCATGCGCGAGCGGCTCTTCAAGGGCCGGCTGGTCGAGCAGATGGCAATCCAGCCCGGACAGCGGATCCTCGATGTCGGCTGTGGTACAGGCACTCTGGCCTTGCTGATCAAGGAGCGCCATCCGCAAAGCGAGGTCGTGGGTCTCGATCCGGACCCACAGATCCTTGCCCTCACCAGGAGGGAGGCGGTCCGTTCTGGGTTTGAGGTTAGCTTCGATGTCGGCTATGCCGACCGGCTGCCCTATCCGGACGCTGGCTTCGACCGGGTCACTTCGAGCCTGGTCTTCCACCATCTCGCACGTCAGACCAAGCGTGCTGCCTTTGCCGAGGCTTACCGGGTGCTGCGCCCCGGAGGAGAGCTTCACATCGCTGATATAGGGCGGGCGGGCGGCGTGCTGATGCGCCTCGCCGTGAGGCCAATTGTGTTGCTGGACGGCACCGACCGGGTGAAGGCAACCTTGCGGGCCGTCTCCCCGCATTCATGAGGGAGTCGGGCTTCACCGCGGTGGTCGAGTGCGACCCCTTCAGGACAGCGTTCGGCCCGGTGAGCCTATACCGAGCCACGAAGCCCATGTAGCCGCTGGTTGCAGCCGGCTCACCGATCAATACCGCGGCGGGCAGAGGAACCCGGGGCGGCCGGTCTCAGGATGTGACCTCGCGAGGCCGACCTTACGCCCCCTTGGGGCCCGTCAGGGGGTTGCCCCTGTCGTCCGTGGACATCTGAGCCAGCTGCTTGCTCACCGGGGATCCATCGCCCGGGTAGACCACCACCGGCGTCCCTACGGGGGCCCAGTTGAAGAGGAACTGCTCTGGACCGAGTGGCACGTGAACGCAGCCGTGGCTGGCGTAGGCTCCATACTGCGATCCAGGACCCCAGCAGCAAGGCTGCCAGTCGGCGTCATGCAGGCCCTCGCCAGTGTCAGTGAACCAGAGCACCATCCGCACCTCGGTGTCCGGATACCAGTACGGCGACTCCTTCGGCCAGGGCGAGTGCATCTTCCACGGCGACGACTTGCGAAGCACTTTCATGGGTCCCAGGTCCGTGGCCAGGGCTGGCGGTCTGCCAGTAGTGACCGCCGTGTCCTGCACCACCTTCCCGCTCTCGTACGCCCACAGGTGCTGCCCGCTGTGGGAGATGATGATCGTCTTCGACGGCAGCCCGGCGATCACCAGCTCGCGAACCTGGCCGGCGTAACGCTGTGCGGCCGCCGCTCCAATCGCGACCTCGTTGACGTCGCCCGAGCTCAGCATGGCCCCGTATCTGTCCAACCGCGCGGTGACGCGCGTGATGGCGTCGTAGCCCCTGAACGGAGCCGGTTTGTTCATGTAGGCAGCGATGGAGGCGTGGTTGCGGCCGTCGGCCAGCGAATCGTTGCCGGCGCTGCGAAGTGCTTCCAGATTGCCTCCGGTCTGCGCCTTGAGGTCGTCGGCGGCCTGCCGAATCGCCTGGTTCTCGGCTTCCTGGGCCGCCCTGACCTTCGCGACATCTCTGCTCAATTCCTGTGCCTGCTGCGCCAGGTTGCGGTACTCAGTCACGTTGCGGGCCGCCCCCAGGGCCTTCACCAGCGCCTCCAGTCGCTCCTGGAGCGGCCGGAGCTCGGCGTCATCAACGCCGATCGGCCGCAGGTCATCGATCGCCGGCCGGTCATCCTGGATCTGCCTGCTGGCGAGGTCCTGGGCAGCCTTGAGCACCTGCTGCTGCCGTGCTCTCAGGTCCGAGTCGAGTCTTTTCGCCTGCGCGGCTTGCTGTCTGTAGAAACCGGCCCGATCGCCGAGCCAGAACGGCGGCGCCTGAGCGCGGTCGAGCGACGGTATCCGCGACGCGATCGGCTCCAGGTCGTCGTGCGTGTATCCCTGAGCCAGAGCCGCCTTCAGGTCGGTGGCGACCAGTTCCCACTGACGGTGAAAGTCCTGAGCGGCCTGCTGGGCGATCTGGTCCCGCTGGTAGAGCATGCCGCCGGATGTGCCAAGCACTACGACCATGGTGCTCAAGAGGCTGAACAGGATCAGCCGCCTCGAGTTTGGCCTCACTCGAACGGTCTGAGTCGTCGAACGAGGTGGCGAAGCAACCGGTTCCTTGTCCTGGAGCTCGACCGGGCCGGCGGTGCCAGAAGCTGGCTTGCTTTGGTCCACGACTACTACCCTGGCACGTAGTGTTCACGAGCGGCTGTGGCCTTGTCTAGCGAAACGCTCGAGGTCTTCACGAGCCGGCCGACGGCAGACCTGTGGGCGGCCGCCAAGATCAAACCCTGCGAGAAGAAGATCCTTCCCCGCTTCGGCTGCTTGCACGCGGCCATCGACGCGGCTGGCGTTTCGCCAAATACGTGAGTCCCGGGGTCAAGATCGACCCTATAGAGCACTTCGCGGTGGTCATGCGGCGACTTATGGATCAGGGAGGCGGAGCCACTATCAGGGCTTGGCCATAGGCCTTGAACTGGACGCAACGCACGTTTCGGAAGGTCCAGACGTCAAGGTGGGTGGACGCGGCGCAGAACATGTGCAATGCCACTCACCCAGACGTAACGATCGGTACCCTGCGGGTCGGCGACGATGCGGGACAGCGCCGTCCCGACCACCGTCTGGTCGAGGGCGGACAGGAGCACCGTGGGCAGGATCGCTGCGAACACGGTCATCCGGGCTCCGTGGTCGATGGCGACCGGAGCGGACCCCACTCCCGGAAAGTCTTGTGCGCTCTGCCCTCTGGACGGCTCTTGCGGTCGCCATCAGCGCGGCACTGTCGTGAAATGCGGCTGTGCCGTACCGGTCTCCACGTAGCCCTTGAGTGCACGCAGGACGCCCGCCCACGCGAAGGTCAGACTGGCGAACGAAGTGTGCCAGTCGCCTTCATCGAGGTCCGCCGGCCAGCCGGTATGTCTGAACAGCACCTCCGTGAAGCCACCGTCGACTGGCGTGAGCTCCCAGGTCACCTTCGTCCCGGTCCATCTCCGCCCGTGGAGCGTGTCGGTGAGCATCGTCCACGCAACCCGCCGGTGCGGATCCAGCTCGTCGAAGCGGACATCCACCTTGGAGCCGCTGGGAAAGCCGAAGCGTCCAATCGACCCGACTACGGGCTCTGCCTCGCAGTCGTTCGTCCAGAAGGACGCGAGGCCTTGCTTCTCCGTCAGCGCCTTGAATAGAACCTCGGGCTTGGCCTTCACCGGTGCCGCCAAGGCAATCGCCGCTGCCATCATCCATCCTCCTGATCTGGTGCTCGGTCGAGGACCGGTCACTCAGATGACGCGCGACGGCTCGCGAAAAGGACAGCCCGTCAGTGCGGCACTCGCGCGTGAGCCATCGCCCAGAGCAGCGACGGCCTGAGCTCGTCGGTCCGGTTCCAGAGAGCTGAGTCGACCCACTGCTCCAGCAGCGGCTGCCCCACGATCTCCAAGCCGGCGGAGGCGACGAGGCGTCTCGCCTCCACGAGCCCAGGAGCAGTAAGCCAAGGCTCCCCGTTGGCCGCTCCGACCGACTCGGCGAACTCGGCGTACTGCGCACCGGCGGCATCGCGCTCGTTCGTCGGACGCACAGGGTCGAAGACGATCTCCGATCCCGGGGCCAGTCCCGCCAGCGCCCTGAGGGTCGACTCGATCGCCCTGATCGGCAGGTACATCGTCACGCCCAACCAGCTGACGAACGCCGGGGCGTCCAGGTCAAGGCCAGCGTCATGAAGGAGGTCGATCAACGGATCTCTGCCCAGGTCGCCCGCGACCAGGTGCAGATTCGCAGGGATTGCGAGGCCGGCCGCGCGCAGGACGTCGCCCTTCCAAGCGGAGGTCCGCGGCTCGTCGACCTCGAAGATGGCGAGCCCGGGGCCGAGGGTTGAGCGGACGGCGAAGCTGTCGAGGCCAGCGCCAAGGATCACGTATTGAGAGACTCCGGAGCTCACGGCTGCGGCCAGACGGTCTTCCGCGAAACGGGCGCGTGTCGTTACCGCCAGCCGGGTCCCGAGCAGGACGGGGTGCTGCGAGCCGCTCTTGTGGTGGTACGACAGCAGCTCCTCGGCCTGTTCGCCCAGCAGTCGTCTGGCCATCGTGTCCTCGAAGAGGAAGGCGGGCCGGTCCACCTCGAGGTGTGCGGCACGTGCCGCCGCGGCCATCTGCGCCGATCGGCTCGACATCTAGACCTCCTCATAGCCCGCGATCCGGCTGAGTAGAAGTTTGTGCTCCGCGGGATTGGCAGTCAGTGCAGCAGCTCGATGGTCCGCCTCGGCGGCTTCCCGGGGCCGGCCGAGCTCTCGCAGGAACTCTGCCCGTGCGGCGTGGTAAAGGTAATACGAGTCAAGCCGCCCGGCGAGAGGGTCGATGGCGGCGAGGGCGGCTGCCGGGCCGTCGCGGTGGCGCAGAGCGATCGCGCGGTTGAGCTGCGCGACAGGCGACTCGCTGATCTCGACTAGCCGGTCGTAGAGGGTCACAATCAGCGACCAGTCGGTAGCCTCCCAGCTTCGCGCCACTGCATGGCAGCCGGCGATGGCCGCCTGCAGCTGGTACAGGCCCGGTTGACGCATGCGCAGGGCCGAGTTGAGCAGCTCCAATGCTGACTCGATCGTCGGTCTGTCCCACAGCTCGCGGTCCTGGTTGCGCAGGAGGACGATGCCCTCCGCGTTGAAACGCGCTCGCCGCCGTGCCTGGTGCAGCCGGATCAGCGCCAGCAGCCCGATGACCTCGGGCTCCGCGGGCATGAGCTCGTGGACGAGCCGCGCAAGCCACTCGGCGTCGTCCGCGAGGTCTTCCCGGTCGCTCGGGTCAGGCCCAGCCGACAGGTAGCCCTCGTTGAACATCACGTAGATCGACGTGAGCACCTCGCCGAGGCGCGACTTCGCCTCGGCGACGGCGGGGACGGCGAACGGAACCCGTGCCTCCACGATCTTTCGCTTGGCGCGCACGATCCGCTTGGTCATCGTCGCCTCGCTCGTGAGAAACGCCTTGGCCAGCTGGGCCATGGTTAGACCGAGCAGACACCTGAGAGTCAGCGCTACCTGACCCTCGCGCGAAAGCGATGGATGGCAGCACATGAACATGAGGACGAGGCGGTCATCGGCCAACGGGGATTCGGCTTCCGCATCAACCTTTGCAAACTCCGCCAGGACCGCGAGCCGGCCCGCGAGACGTGCCTCACGGCGAAGGCGGTCCGTGGCCTTGCGCCTCGCCGTTACCCGCAGCCAGGCACCGGGTTCACGTGGCACGCCCGCATCGGGCCAGCGCCTGACCGCCTCGACGATCGCGTCCTGCACCGCCTCCTCGGCGACGTCGAAGTTGCCGAACTGCCTGGTGAGGCTCGCAACCAGGTGACCGGCCTCGACGCGGACGTACTGCGCTAGAGCCTGAGACGCCTCACTCACTGACTGAGCTACGGAGCGCCCGCACCTCGATCTTGAAACCTGCCTTCGCCGGCCAGGACTTCGCGAGCTCGAGAGCTTCGGCCTCGGTGCCGAGATCGACGATCAAGATCCCGGCGACGCTCTCCTTGGCTTCGACGAAGGGCCCGTCGGTGACGATCGGCACCTGATCACGCCAGGAGACGGTCCGCGCCGTCCGCTTCGGGGCCAGTTTGCCGCTGGCCACCACGTTCACCCGCGAGTGCAGGTCCGCCCACCAGCGAACGAGAGTGTTGAACTCGGCCTCCGCCTGGGTCATCTCCCGGCGCTCGTCCTCGGCCTCGACGATGACCATCGCAAACTTCATCCCGCGTCCTCTGCCTCCTGTGCATCCGGACGATAGCCGTAGATCCGGCCGGCGGGAGACATCAGCGGCCGGATCTCGACGTAGCCGCCGAGCGGCCAGCTACGGGCCAGGCGCCCAAGACCAGAACGTACATCACGGCTGAAACAGCCCCATTACCGAATTGACGATCGGAGAAGGCGAAAGGGACAGGTGCCCTCGCAGTAGCGGGTTCGCGGCAGGTCGAAGAGGCTCACAGGCATCCGTTCTCGGGTGACCTCAGACTGGGGGATTCGATCAGGCAGTGGGGTCAGGATCGAGTGCGGGAGGGGAGAGCGTTCGCGTCATCCACCAAGCGCCGGATCATGGCGTGGTGGTCGCGCCATACTTGCCAGACACCTTCCGCGTATTCACGCTCGATCACCTTGAAGCGCTCTCGGTCGACAACACCTACGAGCTCAACCACGGTAATCGGATATTGGGGGGGCGGTGGTGCAAGCCACGGATACGCCCGGTGGGTAATCGACGCGAGGAATACAGGACCATCAGCGGGATTGCCATGACGCTCGAGTACGCGGCAGAGGTTCATCAGGTGTCCGCAGACGGACTGGGAGGCCTGCGGCCCTGGGTTCCCCGGATGCTGGACAGCGTAGCCGTCAACGCTGAACTGGCTCATCGGGTAGCCACCTGCCTGGAGCCGTCCATACAGCGCCCAGCAACCCGGAGCTGAGAGCATGTAGCGATGCGTGGCCCCGTCGATGTCCGGCACTTCGGCTCCACACCCGAAGCACTGGACGCCCTCAGGTTCGCAAAGTATGACCCACGCTTTGAGCGTTCAGCGACGAGTAGGCACTGCGCGGTCCATCGTGGGAACGCTCGTCCCAATCGGGCAGACGCCGAGCGAGAGACGTGGCGCATCGTTCCCACGCAGGGCACACGAAGCGAGTTTTTTTGCCTTCGCGGGCCGACTGTTTTCCATGTCCAGCGTTAGGTACGCATCCAACCAGCCCAGGACCCGCTCCCAGTGCGCCGCGTTGCCGGAAGCAGTCGTCCGGTAGCGCGGTTAAGAGCGAGTGAGGTGGCGACCGAGAGGGACGCGCCCGACCTGGGCGAGAGCCAGCACCGCCTCTTCACGGAGCGGCGGAGGAGCAGGCCCGTGTGGCCCCAGTCCCTGGCGCCGGGGACGGGCGACGGCGTCACCCTATACCGGTTCGAGGACTGCGCCCGCGTCCTCCGCGACCCTCAGACCTTCTCGTCCCGCGGCTACGAACAGGGCATCGACCTGGTCATGGGCCGGACCATCCTGAGCATGGACGACCCCGAGCACAAGATCCACCGGGACCTGGTGGCCCCCGCCTTTCACCAACGAGCCCTAACCGCGTGGACTGGCGACGTGGTCGGGCCCATCTGCGAGAACCTGATCGACCGCTTCCAACTCAACGAGCGGGCCGAGCTCGTCGGCGACTTCTGCAACGAGTTCCCGATCCGCGTCACGGCGCGCATGCTTGGCCTGCCGCCCGACGACCACGCACAGTTCCAACGCTGGTCGATGGAGCTGATCGGCATCGCCGGCGACCTGGAGACGGGCTTCGCCGCCTCGGGCGCGCTCCGTGACTATTTCGCGGGCATCGTGAGCGACCGGCGCCATTCCCCGCTGCGGGACGTGATCAGCGACCTGGTCGCCGCCGAAATCGACGGCCAGCATCTCAGCGACGAGGCGATCTACTCGTTCCTGCGGCTGCTGCTCCCGGCCGGCGTGGAGACCACCTCTCGCGCCATCCCCGCGCTCCTGCTCCGGCTTCTCACCCACTCCGACCAGCTGCGCGACGTCCTGGTGGACCGGACGCTCGTGCCCGGGGCCATCGAGGAGTCGCTACGGCTGGACGTCCCTGTCGTGTACATCTCGAGGCTGGCCACGCGCGATGCCGAGATCGGCGGCGTGCCGGTGCCGAAGGGCGCGTTCGTGACGCTGTGCCTGGCCTCGGCTAACCGCGACGAGAGCCGCTGGGCTGAGCCGGATCGCTTCGACATCCACCGCCCATTCCAGCAGCACCTCACGTTCGCGGCCGGCCCGCACATGTGCCTAGGCCAGCACCTGGCGCGGATGGAGATCACGGTCGCACTGAACGCCCTGCTGGACCGCCTGCCCGGGCTCCGGCTCGACCCCGATGCCACGGCCTCAAAGCTGGTCCACCACGGTGGCGGCTCGATGCCGGCGCTCGACTCGCTGCCGGTCCTGTTCGACACGTAGCGTTCGTCTGGCCGCCCTCAAATGCACCCGAAGTATCGACCCGCCGCCTCGTTAAAGGCGGACTCGCCTGCCCTCCGGGGAAGGCGTGGTCGATCCGCGACCGCGGGGCACTCATACCCGGGACCACAGTCACCCACGATCCCACCTCCGTCGGACATCCTGTCCACTTGGATCCACGACAGCAGCACGCGGGCCGCGGGAGCTGCGCGAGATCAGGGGCCGTGGATGAGCAGGAGGTTCCTGCGATTCTCACCGAGCCTTCGCATGACATACGGCCACAAATCGGTCCCGAGGGCCAAGTACGCCCGAACGGCGACTCCCTGTCGTCGCAGCTCGTGTCGCCAGTGCGGCGCACATCCTCACGAAGCTCGACTTTTCATCCCGAGCTGAGATCGCGGCGCGGATTGGGGAGCGGCGGACGCACTACCAGTGATTCGACTCACCAGGCGGCCGTCATCCGTCCGAACGATTTTCACGCTGATCGAATGAGTTCATTCGGCTGGCTGATGTCTCGCAGAGGATGGCGGCAGATCCTCGGATGTCATGAATGGGCAGGAGGACGTCACCGACTCGTTAGTTCGCGGCTTCCTCGGGAAGCTCCCTCCGGATGTGATCGAGCAGTTGCTCACCAGGCGGGAATGCGCAGACTTCCCGGCGGGCAGCGTGTGGCCACACACCTACACCCAGGACTTTCGGGAACGACGGCGATCCGCACGGTGGCTGGCCAGAGCTTCGGGCGTGCCCTCGCGGAGGCGCCCGTCGAGGCTGGGGCCTACATGGTGGGCGTCGCCCGCGACCGGATTGGAGCGCCCGAGCTCGTCGCCTCCGCTGTCCTGGAAGGGAGGTTAGGCTGGCAGCACTCTCGATCGCCGTCGTGTACGCGCGCCCTCGTCTACCACGCCCAGGCCGTGCGCTGGTCGCTGTCCAGAAGCGTCCTCTGGCGCTCCGGGCGCAAAGTGTGGCTTAGCCTTGGCCAACAAGCCGGCCGCAGCGACCCGAGGCGCGGTTCGACCGCTTTATGGAGTGGTTCGTGTGCCGAAAACGTGGTCGTGGGCGGTCAAGCCGGGGTGTCGGGCCTCGTTCAGCGTTTCCATCGCCGATTCGTTCGCCTTTGGAAAGGGCCGGGCGCCTCTCAGCAATTCGGCCGGCGTGAGCCCTTAGCCGCAGCCACCGCCA
>Ga0126371_10005744_pt1 | contig 11030 bp, 6 predicted proteins | sample PanSoiMetaPlot_4_FD_110145 | JGI IMG/M metagenome (GOLD analysis project Ga0126371, IMG submission 110145) | Tropical forest soil microbial communities from Panama - MetaG Plot_4 | ecosystem: Environmental > Terrestrial > Soil > Tropical forest > Bulk soil | place: Panama | collected 2016-02-17
CGCAATGCAGCACGGCCGACAGGGAAGGCGAAACAATCTTTGCGTGTAACGGTTTCGCCGGAAAATCTCAGCGCAGTAAGGCCGAATGCGTCTCGACGTGGTCAAGTGGGCGGAGGCGGCCTTCGTTATAGCCGCAGGTTGCGGGCCGATCCCAAATGCCAGAACGATCCCCATCGGCGCTACAGAGATACCTGGAGCGTTTTCGTGCGAAAGCCATCCCACATTGGGGTGGACACCGGTTCGCGTGAACAGGGGGCGCCCCGGAAGTCAGCCTAACTTACCGCGCTGTCTGAAGGATGCGGAGCTTGAGCTGCATGTATGGCTTCCTTCGAAAGCTCGAAATGCATGCTGTCCACGGAACGTCCGGAAAAGCCAGCTCCCCAATACCAGCCGTGCTGGTTGAAGAAAGGAGCCAGCTGGAGACAGCCGCGGTATGTCCTCGGCTTTCCCTGCGGCACGACATCCGTTCCGAAATAGAGATCGATTGCAGTGCCCCAACTGTGGTTCGAGAAAGAACTCGGATTGTTACGCTTGTGTCTGACGCACAGCATGCCGGCCGACCTGACCGCGGCGACCACGTCAGGAATTTGCTGCACGGCGTCGTCAAACACCTGTTTGAGAGAAGCGACCGCGATATCAAGACCGCTGACGACGAAGGGTCCTACATCGACGCGACTTGCGATGCGATTGCGTATCGGTCCGGTGACGGCGCTACACTGGTCTGTTCGTGCTCCAGGTATTCCGAAAGCTCGCAACATCGTTGTTTCGTCGGCGGAGGAGAGGCCTCGATTGAACGATGACGCTGGTGGAATGGGGATAACGTCTCCCGGTGCGGGAGACGATCCTGAGAAAATCGTGGCTGCAAGAGGCGATGAGTTTCGAGCTGCAGAAGCGGCTCTCCTTTTTGATTTGGCCATTGCTTCTTCCCTATTGCGTCCAAAAGACCGAGCTCAAAACCTGGCGCGTATCGGGGAAGCTGCTGGGCCGCGTGCCGCCTTTTGCCGCTAACCATGGTTCGAACGCAGGATCGAAAAGATCAAGCCACGCGGCACGAAGAGGCGTATCGTTTGCGGGTCACGCCTCGCGGCATTGTGTCTTGAAAGGGAGAACCGAGACGAGGTCCGAGCTGCAGTTCAATCGTCGTCGGCATCAAGAGGAGGCCTATCATGACGTCACCCACGTTCGATTGCAACACGCCGCCCGAGCTCTACAGGCTCGGACAGAAACTTCCTTATTTCGCGAAAGCCCTGGGCAATTTGGATGTGATTAACGTCGTCGCCATCGGTTCGTCTTCGACCCAAGGTGAGGGCGCCAGCACCCCGGCAGCAAACTATCCAAGCCGATTAGGTGATGCGCTCGGGCGGCAATTCCCCAAACGAACGATTGACGTGCTTAATCTCGGTGTTGGAGGTCAAGAAGCGCCGGACGAAGCGGCTCGATTCAAGAGCGATGTTCTGGCCAAGAATCCGTCGCTTGTCATCTGGCAGGTGGGTACCAATGCGGCTTGGAAGGATTATTTTCTGGAGGACGTCCAGGCCGCGATCTTCAGGGGGATCGAACATCTTCGTGGAGTTCAGGCGGATGTTGTCTTGATGGATCTGCAATATGCTCCGGCCCTTCTCGACAAAGAGGAGCCAAAGCCCGCCACTCGTGAGATGCTGAATTTGATCGCCGACGCGGCAGCAAGATCAGGTTCTGGACTCTTCCGCAGATTCGAAATAATGAAATTTTGGCACCAAGTAGGTCACGTACCATTTGAGTATATGATCAGCAACGCTGACGGAAACTGGCTTCACCAAAACGATTGGAGCTACAATTGCATTGCGCAAGCTCTCTGCAACGGCATCGTCGATGCTGTTGGATCAGTGGAGACGCCCGCCTCGTAACGAGAGCATGATCCGGAAAACTGCGTCACGGTTTTCCAGGAAGAAATCATGTCAGGCAAAGAGCTGGAGTGCGATGGCCAATCAATCCGATCCCGTCGCGCTCCGGAGGGGCAAGTCAATCAAGCTTGCTGAATTGTAACTTGACGCTTGGCTGCTGAACGGCATTTGGAGTCATGGGCGGGCTGCGCCCCAAGCTGATTGTCTCGTATCCAAGCCTGGCGAACGCGCGGCCTACGCTGAAAGGCGGAATAAAAAAACGGCGAAGACTTTGGAAAGCTGTCCTGCCTCGACGGCTGGCGAGCCTTGCTGGGGCCCGGGCCTCGTCGTCAGCAAGGATCTGCGCTTGGAGTGATCGCCAGCGTCTGCGACCTGTTTCCGCCTTGCTATCATTGCGGAATCCGCTAACACTCGAACAGGTCCGTAAAGGGGGACTGCCGTGATCACAAAGCGGCGCAATCTGCCCGGTGAATTTGGACGTCGGTGTAGCCATTGCGGCTTCGAAATCCGGCCGGATGCAAACTTTTGCGGCGGCTGTGGACGGTCGAGAGCTCTGTCGAGCGCGACTGATCGACATGCACTGACCTTTCTGCAATCAAAGGTACCGGCTCAACTCGTCGAGCGGATATTGCATTCCGGCGGCGCAATGTCCGGCGAACGCAAGCATGTGACCGTTTTATTCGTCGATGTCCGCGGGTCGACGGCACTGATCGACAAGCTTGATCCGGAAGAAGCACTCGAAGTGCTCGGGCCGGTGCTTCAAGTTCTGATGGACGCGATTCACCAGCATGATGGGTTCGTGAACCAGGTCCGTGGCGACGGCGTCATGGCTCTTTTCGGAGCTCCGATCGCCACCGAAGATCATGCGATTCAGGCTTGCCGTGCAGCGATCGCCATGCAGGCTGGCATCGACGAACTGAACCGCAAGAGGACTGGAGATATCGCCCTACGCGTCGGGATGAACTCCGGCCAGGTCGTCATACACTCGATCGGCAGCAACTTGGTGATGAATTATGACGCGGTAGGAAAGACAGTTCATTTGGCTGCGCGGATGGAAGAGCTTGCCGGTCCGGGCGCAATCATGCTGACCGCCGCGACATACAGGCTTGCAAAGGGATTCATAGCGGCGGTGCCGCGAGGCATCGTTACAGTGAAAGGCATGGAGGAGCCGGTCGAAATCTTCGAGTTAAGCGCAATGCGCTCGACCACTCGCTGGCAAGCACGATCATCACAAGGCCTCAACGCGCTCGTCGGTCGTCAAGCGGAGCTTGGCACTCTCAGGAATGCGCTCGAGAAGGCTGCCGATGGGAATGGACAGGCCTTGACCGTCGTTGGAGCAGCCGGGTTAGGAAAGTCACGGCTGGTTCATGATTTTATCGGAGGTCTTTCTGGTGAGTGGATGGTGCTCGAAGCCGCGTGCGTCCCGCAGCACACGCAGTCCAGCTACCATCCGATCAGCAATTTGATCCGCAACTTATTCGGAATTGGCATCGATGATAAGCCGGACGCTGTCGCCAAGCGAGTGAGGGAAGGGATTACTTCTCTGGATCCCACGCTGTCTGCGTTTCTTCCGTCTATTTTTTCGCTGTTGGATATCAGTGCTGCAAATCCGGAGTGGAACAAGCTGGAGCCATCGGAAAAGCGCCGTGAGATCATCGAGGCAATTAACGCCCTGATCCTTTTGCAGGAGCGGCGCAGGCCCCTGATAATCGTGGTCGAGGACGTCCATTGGATCGATGCCGAGACAAAGCTCATACTCCACAACCTGCTAGAGTTTATTCGGGGAGTGCGAATCCTCCTCATCATGACGCAACGCTCGGAGAGCGGCTGGACGGATCTCGGCTTCCGTCGCCTCAATCTATCGCCGCTCGATGACACGGCCTCACAGGAAATGCTTGACCGACTTATGGGTGGGGATGTCACGCTGCTGTCGATCAGGAAGCGTATTGTCGCAAAGGCCCAGGGCAATCCTTTATTTCTCGAAGAATTGGTCCAAACTCTCGCAGAAGCAAGCAGCCTTGAGGGAGAGCCGGGAGAATATCGCCTCAGCAAGCCTGCCGGACGCATTGAGATCCCTCAGACCATTCATTCCGTTCTGGCCGCTCGGATCGATCGACTGGACGGAATGCCGAAGTCTTTGCTCCAGACGTCGGCCGTCATCGGTCCCGACATTTCGGTCGCATTGCTCTCAGGAATGCTTGGAGTGTCTCCTGGTAAGATAGCTGGAGACCTGAGGACGCTCGAGACGGCAGATTTCCTCCGGAAGGTGAAGCGTGTCGCATCGGAATATTCCTTCAAGCACGAACTCACCCGCGAGGTCGCTTATGGCACAATGCTGTTGGGGGCGCGCCGGGCGCTTCACGCCAAGGCGGTTGAAACGATCGAATCCCGCTTTGCCGACCGACTCGAGGAACATATCGATCGGCTCGCCGATCATGCATTCATGGCAGAGCTTTGGGAGAAGGCGGTCCCTTACCAGCTACGCAGCTGCCGACGCGCGGCGAAGCGAGGTGCCAATCAGGACGCTATGGGAATATATCAACGGGGATTGCAGACCTTGTCGCATTGGCCAGCTTCGGCCGCTAGAACAAAGGCTGAGATTGATTTCCGCCTTATCGTCGTGATCGCGCTCGAGCCGCTTGGCAAACATCATCTGATTGCCGATGTTATGCGCGAAGCGCGCAACCTCGCCGACGCGTCCAACGATCCCTGGCGAATGGCCGCGGTGAACTGTCAGCTCGCGGTAGCGCTGTGGAGAATCGGGGAACATGCCGGCGCGATGGAGGCGGCCCAAGCGGCAAGCAGCGTAGCGCAGCGCATTGACGATCCGGCGCTCATTTTCGCATCGCTGCACCACATCGGTATTGTCCTTCACGAAACGGGGGCTTTCAAAGAGTCGATCGAAATACACGAAAAGTGCCTTGCGCTCGAGACGCCGGAGCTGGACGCCAAGCGCGCAGGCTGGGCCGCCTATCCGACTGTGGTTCTCCGTACCTTTTTGGCGGATTCTCTGATTGACGTCGGCGATATGGACCGGGCTGAGCTGATGGCCGTGGAGGCCAGCCGACGAGTTCAGTTGGTCAATCATTTCTATTCTCGCGCCAACATAACGCATGTCTTGGCCCGGCTGAGGACAGCGCAAGGCCGACATCAGGAAGCCTTGTCGCTTTTGCGGGAGTGCTGGCAGACTTGCCTCGATCTCGAGATCGTCCAAATGTATCCAATCTACGCGGCGCGAATGGGGGAGGCTTATCTCGCAGCAGGCGATATCAAGGCTGCGATCGACATTCTTTCTGAGCCCGAAAGGTTGAATCCCCTCGGCGAGAATGCATGGGGTTGGGGTTCGCTATTCCTGGCGCAGGGGGAAGCCTTTTTGGCGGCCGGCTCTCAGGCAGAAGCGCGAGCTGCGGGAGAGCGTGCCCTGGCGCTAGCCGAAAAGCGTGGAGAGCCGCCGCGACAAGCCTATGCGCTGAAGCTTTTGGGCGATGTTGCGTTGATAGAAGGTGAGATGTCCAAGGCGAGGACGTATTTCGAGCGTGCGCATGAACTTGCAACAAAATGCGGTATGCGACCACTGATGGCCCTATGCAATTCCGACGCGGCGGGAAATCGCACGCGACGTGCCCTTTGAATACCGCCCGGCCATTTTTTTGTTGTTCGATTGCGAGATCAAGCTGATGACGCAATCTGGTGCAGCGCCTGGATTCCCGGGAGGAAAAAGTAGGCTCCGCCGCGTACCCTGACAAACGGCGCTGGGCGCTTGATGTGGAGGTTCGTCGGGCGGCTCTGTATCGTGATGTGGCCTCCTTGATCAACATAATGGCTGATAGGATCCGTTCCCGAGTAAAGGCCGTTGAAGTGGGGGTTGTTGATCCACGAGTGCTGGATCATCTCGAATTGTCCCCCGATGTCAGCGTTAAGTGCAATGAACAAGATTCCCTTCTCAGTCCTTTGGTCATCGGTTTCCGCCTTGTCGGCCGCCGGCGTCTCATAGGGTCGGCCGCGCCTTATGATGCGATGCATCTTTGATAGACGAAGTGCCGTATCCGGATCTGGACCAAGGGAATCGCGCGGGTTCGCGCGCCGAACATGGGCTCCAATCGGGCAAGCCAAGCCGAAGCGATCCTCGTGGTAATACAGAAAATCGTTTCGCGCGCGACCCCCCGGCTGATCGATACCCTCCTGAACCAAGGATTTGCCATCGGGTAATCGGCCCATAAGGCGGGCGCGCACCCAATCATTTGTTTCACCCAAGTATTCAGCCAAGCTGGAAACGAACTCGTCGAAGGCGCGAACATTCTGCTCAAGCTGCCGGAAAACCAGGTACGTGCCATTCCGCCGCAGATCTGTAGCAGCCGTCTCGCTGCCGCCGTTCGCATGCCGGATGGGATTGATGCGTTCATTGCGCTCATTCAAATAGCCCAGCAAAAATTCGCCCGGCTTGATGAGGGATATGCGTTCCAGCATCTCCTCTTGTGTCCTGTCAGAATGCTTGGGGTGCTTCCGCTTCGGCCGTCCTTCGATCTTCGGCTGCGAGATGCCGTCCACGAAGCCAAATGGCTCCTTGCGATCCTCTTTTAATTGTCCCCTGAGCTCGACCGGAATCAGCTCGGCGACATCCGCCATGGCCCGCGTTTCCGCGTCGATCAAGTGCCGAAGCGATGTGTCGTCAGCGGCGAACAACAACAGAAGACCGTCGATATCGCGGTTTTTCTCCCAGCCGCCCCACTCCCAATGTTGCGGCGAACTTGCTCCGAGGTCTCCCAAGACATTTGATCGCCGTTGCCCGATCCCGGAAGTCGGCTCGGGCGACATTCCTTCGATAAATTCAGTTGCGAAAGCATTGAGCGCGGACCGACCAATCCCGAGCCGATCGAGTCCGCTCGCCGTGAGCGCCAGATTGATTGCGCGCTGATGATGTCCATTGACCGCTTTCGAGCCTTCCCGCGAAGCCGGTACTTCGTCGGACATGTCGTCGCTATGCCCGGCGTTGGCGCGGCTCAGGCGATCGGTTACAGCTGCAAGCCAGTGTTTCCTGGCTGCGCCATCTTCGCGATGAAAACGCCACAACAGATAAGCCGAGCAGGGCAGCTTTTTATATCCGCTCAATACAAGTCGCTGAACATCATCCCATTCGACTGTTTTCATGGCGACCGGCTCGCTCACAGGTTTTGGATAATGGCGTCGATTTTTTGAGCAGTCAGCGGCTTGCACAACAATTGTCGAAGCTCGCTGGTCGTATTGATATTGACGACGCTCAGCGTCGGGTACGCGCTGTACCATGCGACTGTCTCGATCTGACTTTGACGGACGTAATCCTTGAATGGGCGCTCCGCTTGAGCACCACTCCAGAAGAGGAATCTCGTCTCGGGGAAGCCATAGCCTTTGTCGCCTGCCTTGACGAAGGTATTGGACCAGATGGCGTTCAGGCCCTTGACCGCCGTCATATCGATAAACTCGTTCAGGTAGCTCTCCCAGGCGCCACCATAATTGTCCAAGAACAGCAGCCGGCGGCCGCCGTCTATCAACACCCAGCGGGCGGACAGGATTGTCGGAATGCCTCCAAGTTCACCGCGGTTGAACCAGAAACGGGATAGAAGATTAATGACGAACAGCGTCCCCCGCAGCAGGCAGATGCGCACGAATCCCGGCTTCACGTGAGTCATGCTTGCCAGGTGATTTTGCAGGCTGTTGTTGCCGCCTTCCTCTCGCGCGTATTTCGGGGCGTTCCTGAGCGCGTTCTCCTGAAGGATGGCGGGATCGAAAAACTTCCGCCGATCCAACAACTCGATCCTGCGCACCACGAGGAAAAGTATGAAGCCGAGTCCATAAGCAGCCAGAATGCCAATCAGCCCGTATGTGACGGCGGTCAGAAATGCGCGAACCCAAGACGCGGCCATCGTCGTGTCAAATCCGATGTGCAGGTAGCGAGCGATGATGAGGATGCCCGCCGCCAGCGATACCACCATCGTGAATGCGACAAGATCAAGCCATAGTCGATGCCACCTTTGCCGCTTGCCGTTGATCTCGTTGAACTGCGCTGAGAGCTTCACGGTCGTTGCGAGATACTGCAGTAAAGGCAACGCCAACATGATGATCACGAGAACGCAGCTGAGAAGCAAAGCAGAAATGCTGCCCTGTGACGCAGACGTACCTACTTGCCGAACAAGAGCGAGCGCGGCAGCCCCGACAAGGAAGAGGAGCGCGCCATATCTCAGGATCACCACAATGTGGAGCGGAAAACGCTTGTAAAAAAATTGATCGCGCGGGTGCCTGGTTAAGCTGCCAAGCCACAGTTCCAAAAAGCGAAGCGACAGCCAGATCACGCTCAGGCCGAGCAAGGGGACTGCGGGCTTCAACACATCGGCCAGCCTCGCTGGGAGAAGCATCGCGAGATAGGCCGCGATCCCCATGCTCAATTGGTCTCCTTTACTGAGGATGGTGGCGACCAATCTTTCGACCGATGCCGGCCCGAACAACCCGAATACAGCGGCGCGGAACAACGCGAGCACGGCTGCGCCGAACACGCACGTCGCGATCAGGATGGCAATCGCCGCCGCCACAACGATAGCTGTTCGAAATCTAACTTCCCACGGGACAGGCGCCGGTTGTTCAGCCCAACGATGGCTCTTCTTGCTGCGGAGAAAGCCCTGCAGGACCTCAAACAGAGGATTCAATCTCGGCGGAACGGCGCTTCCAATTCCCAATCCCGAAAGATGTTGAACGATCGCTGCGCGGAGCCCTTCCTCGTCCTTGATTTGTGCGACAGTACGGCCGGGGTTGCCGCAGAAGAACGTGTGGGCGCCCGCGTCGTGGCGGGCAAGGTATTCTCTTGCGATATGGGGTATCGCACTATCGGAGCACGGATAGCCGACGCAGTGGCCAAAGAGCTCATGCATGCCATCGGGTGCGACCTGTATGAGGTCGGAGAGGAAGTCGTCTCTGGACCCATCAAATGTTGCTTCGAACACGAGATTTGGGCCAAAATCGTCCTCGTGCAGCACGATGAAACTGCAAAAGTGCAATGTGGGAATGAGGTGGAAGGGAAATTTTTTCGAGCATTGCAGGCCGGCGGTGGTGCAAGACGGCTCGACATTGTCGCGGAGATAACGACGGCAATCGTCGGCGCGTTGTTCGTCGATCGGGACGATGATGGTGGTGTAGCCCGGCATCACGGTCTGCCTGTCCTGACATTAGCGGGTTTTGCTTGGAACGTAAGGGTCAGCGAGGATGCGGCAGGTCCGTCATACTGGATGCGGCCCTCGGGGCCGGATGCGCGGGCCAAATCGGGAAGAAGTAGCAGCGATCGGAAAATCTCCAACAACGCGGTCTCGGCGACATATTTGCCGAAGCAATGCCGCGCGCCCTGACCAAAATGCAGGTAACAATCAAACTCCCGCGCGGGGAGAAAGTCCCACGGTTTCTGAACCGCTTCAGGATCGAACATTGCCGCCAAAGGAGGAGCTACGACGCGTGTCCCCGCCGGTACGACGCGGGCCCGCTTGGTACCGAAGGCAATGACGGTCTCGCGCGGAGCGTCACGGATCAGCAGGGGCAGCATCGGCCGAAAGCGTAGCGCCTCATAGATGTAGTGGCGAAGCGCGCAGCGCGCCTCTCCCACGCGATTTTCGGCGCCGTGCCGCGACAGCTCCTCTTCCCGCTCAAGCTCTGCCGCGCGCGTCTGCGCCTTCTTTAAAGCATTCGGGTGCGCCAGAAGCTGGTCGGTGGTGTGGGCGGCAGCTCGGACAATCGTCGCCGCTCCCGTTGCGACAAGACCGGTCACGTAGTGGCGTATCCAATTTTCGTCGAACCAGCTTGGCTTGGGGTCGGCGTGAAGCTGCTTGACCAGCCTGGTGAGAAGATCGTCCGCGGGCGACACTGCAGCCGCCGTCGGCACGGATGATGACCTCTTTGAAATCGCCGCGACCACATGCGTGGTGATGTCGGCGATGCTATTGCGGGAACGAAGCCAAGGCTTTGACCCGACCGGAGGGTTGACCATGATGATGCCGGCGAGATCGCGCATGACCTGCGCCATGTAGCGCTCATCGCCATCCAGGGGAGGCACGCCAAAGTAATCCGCTGCGATGCTGATGACGATGGGTTCGAACAGCTCGGCGACCACATCGATCCGCCCATTTGCCGAACCGAGTTTTTCTTGGCACCGTGCGCTAACGATCGCTCTGATCTTCTCTATATCGAGTCCCGAAATCACGACGCTCTGAAGTAATTGCCTTTCCGCCGCGTGCTGGTCGCGCCAGTCGACGGTCATCATGAACGTTCCCCATGGCATCCCCGGCTCAATGACATCGCCGAGTGTGAAATCGTCGAAGCGCTGCAGCACCTCGCGAACATCGTCCGCTTTGGTCACGACAAGAGTTTTGCCGAAAAGAGCGACCGGCCGAACGCGTCGAAGCACGGCAAAAAAGAGCTTGGCTGGCAGAAGATGCGAGAGGGAAAAGCAAATCAGTCGGTAAATGGCCATGCGCAAGGCCAAAAGCGCCGATTGGATCAGACGTACTGCTAGGGAGGCGCCTAGCAAGGGGCGGTTCTGCACAAAGCCTTGGGCCAGAGGCTTGGGAACGTGTGAAAGCATCGCACCCCTCAAACTTTGCTACGCAATCGCAGCTATCGAAGGAGGTACCGTGGCAAAACAATTATCTGCCACGAATGGCGAAGTATCTGAACTCCCTAGACGATCAGGGACCTGAGATCCAACTTCGGTAGAGCTGCGATAAACCTATATCATCGGCACACTGCCCCGACACGGCGCGTACCCTTACTATGATTGTGCAGCCTATGCGGCGGCGCATATGAACCAGCTCACAACTAGCTGAAAAAATTTATTCCACACGTCAAACTGTCGTCTCACGATGAACTACTTCAATCAAGGTCGAAACGCCCGACGTTGGAGCTTTGATTTTGGGCGACAGCGTGCGCCATTATTTCAAAAGCTTCGATCGCCTTCCGCTCGTCCGTCGGTAGGGTCGCTCGATAAGGCAGGGATGAGCGGATGTACACGAACAGGGCTAAGTCTTCAGGCCAAGTCTTCAGGCCAAGTCTTCAGGCCGGAGGGCCGTCAGGCAGCTCGTCGTCAAACCGTCAGTGAGCCGCGCGCCAAGGGCTAGCATGGCCACGGGCCCGATC
>Ga0126371_10005745_pt1 | contig 11027 bp, 8 predicted proteins | sample PanSoiMetaPlot_4_FD_110145 | JGI IMG/M metagenome (GOLD analysis project Ga0126371, IMG submission 110145) | Tropical forest soil microbial communities from Panama - MetaG Plot_4 | ecosystem: Environmental > Terrestrial > Soil > Tropical forest > Bulk soil | place: Panama | collected 2016-02-17
CCAAGGTGCCGACGGTGGAGTCGACCAAAGCGGCGTCCACATAACCGCCGCGTCCGGTTTTTTCGCGGCGCGCCAGCGCCGCCAAGATGCCGACCGCCGAATAGACACCGGAAAAGATATCGGCGATCGGCACGCCGACCCGCATCGGCGGCCCGTCCGGCGATCCCGTCATGGCCATGATGCCGCCGATGCCCTGGGCCATCAGGTCGTAGCCGGCGCGCGACGCCGACGGCCCGGTCTGGCCGAAGCCGGTCACCGAGCAATAGATGAGCCGCGGCATGGATGGCGCGAGGCTCGCGTAGTCGAGGCCGAATTTCTTCAGGCCGCCGACTTTGAAGTTTTCGATCAGCACGTCAGACCGCGCGGCGAGTTTTTTGACAATGCGTTGGCCTTCGGCGGCATCGAAATCGAGCTCGATCGAGCGCTTGCCGCGGTTGGTGCAGTGAAAATAGGCGGAGGACAGGTTGCCGCCGTCGGCGGCCGGCACGAAGGGCGGGCCCCAGGCGCGGGTGTCGTCGCCGGCGCCCTTGCGCTCGACCTTGATCACGTCGGCCCCGAGATCGGCCAGGATCTGTCCGGCCCAAGGCCCGGCCAGAATACGGGCAAGCTCCAGAACACGCAGACCAGCCAACGGACCCGGCATCGGCAACCTCTCATCAGGCAAGGTAAAGTGCTGCACTGCAGGGCAAAATCGCCCGCACGCCGGCGTTAACTGACGCAGGCGAACGCGTTTGTCCACTGCAGCCGGCACCGTCGCGCCATTGCGGTGGACGGCAGTAGGGTTAGTGCCGCCATCGGCTTGTCACCACGGTTCCGCATCACTAGCTACAGGACTGCCGAGCGGATGGGATGACGGCTGTGGCTACTTCATTCTTCAGCGACATGCTGCAGAGCATCGCCGATCGCGGCCGCGCTCTGATCCATCGCCGGGAGCCGGCGCGCGAGCGCTCAGCCGGGCTGGTCGAGCTGTGCGAGGCGCTGTTGTCCGGCCGCGGCGAAGCCTCCGGCGTGGCGCTGGCGCGCGAGATTTTGGCGCGCTACGCGACGCTGACCATCGGGCCGCGCATCGCCTTTTTCGAAGCATTGGACACCACCTTCGGCCACGACCGCGGCCGCATCGATGCGTCAGTCGCGGCCTGGCGGGAAGCGCGGTCCGCCGCCGCCGCCGCCGAGCTTAACCGCGCCAGCGAGCCGCGTCGCCTCGAACTGTTTCGCCGGCTCAATCTCGCGCCTGGCGGCACCGCGGCGCTCGTTCGCATGCGCGAGCAGCTGATGGATGCCATGGATCACCGCGACGATCTTGCCGCGATCGACGCCGACTTCGTCCATCTGTTTACCTCGTGGTTCAATCGCGGTTTTCTGGTTTTGCGCCGCATCGACTGGTCGACGCCGGCGGTGATCCTGCAAAAGATCATCCGCTACGAGGCGGTGCATCAGATTCGCGACTGGGACGATCTGCGCCGGCGCATCGACCTGCCAGACCGGCGCTGCTATGCGTTCTTTCATCCCGCCTTGGTCGACGACCCGCTGATCTTCGTCGAGGTGGCGCTGACCCGCGACATTCCCGGCGCCATCGCGCCGATCCTTGCCGACAAGCGCGATGTGGTCGATCCGGAGCGCGCCACGACGGCGACGTTCTATTCGATCACCAATTGCCAGCGCGGGCTGATGGGTGTCAGCTTCGGAAATTTCTTGATCAAACAGGTGGTCGAGGAGGTGTCGCGGGAATTCCCGCGCATGTCCAACTTCGTGACGCTGTCGCCGGCGCCGAACTTTGCGGGCTGGCTCAAGCGCGAGCGGGCCGCGGAGGCTTCGCTCGCGGTCGACGAAGAGGATCGCGCCACGCTGGCCGTGCTCGACCAGCCCGATTGGTGGCGGGCGCCGGAAACCTGCGAGCTTGTCCGCGAGCCGCTGTTGCGTGCCGCCGCGTGGTATTACGTGCGCGCGCGCAACGGCCGCGGCCTGCCGGTCGATGCGGTGGCGCGCTTTCATCTCGGCAACGGCGCGCGTCTGGAGCGGCTCGACTGGCTCGGCGACACGTCGGAACGCGCGCTGGCGCAATCGCACGGCCTGATGGTCAATTATCTGTACGACGTCGATTATATCGAGCGCAATCACGAGGCTTACGCGCAGCAGCACGCCGTGGTTGCGGCAAGCGCCGTGACGCGGCTCATTCGCGCGCCGATGCGCGAGATCGTGCCGGTGACGTGATAATTCGCTGACGGAGAGGCTCTATGCCCAACCTCCTCGGCGTGCTCGAAACCGTGCTCTACGTCGACGCCTTCGAGCGCGCTTGTCCGTTCTACGAGCAGGTGCTCGGGCTCAACAGCATCTATCGCGATACGCGGCTGTGCGCCTATGACGTCGGTGCGCGCGGCGTGTTGCTCCTGTTCCTGCGTGGCCATTCGCTGGAAACCGTGAAACTGCCCGGCGGCACGATCCCGCCGCACGACGGCAGCGGCCCGGTGCATATTGCGTTCTCGATCGCCGCCGACGAGCTTGCGAATTGGGAAGCGCAACTGGCCGACGCCGGCATCGCCATCGAAGGCCGCACCAAGTGGCCGCGCGGCGGCGAGAGCATTTATTTCCGCGATCCCGACGGCCATTTGCTCGAGCTGGCGACGCCGGGGCTGTGGCCGGGGTATTAGCGCGTACGGACGTCTCGCCGCTATCCCACTTTCCGGAATTTGTGCAGCGAGCGCAAATTATCCGGCCGGGGCTTGTCTTTGAAGGTCTGCGGCCAGTTCGTCCACGATACTTCGCCGACGTAGAGGTCGCCGCGGCTGTCCACCGCGAGCCCGTGCGGTGCCAAGAACTCGGTCGGACCCAGGCCAGGTCCGAGCCCGCCCAACCGGGAAATACGTTTGCCGGTATGGTCGACGATGGTGACCCGCGGGCCGAGGTTGGGCACGTTGCGGCTGACCGGTTGCACCGCACCGAGTTCGCCGATGTAGCAAATTGGGCATTTGCCCGGCGGCATGAACAGGCCGCACGGGCGATGCAGGTTGTTCCACTGGGTCTCGTACTTGCCGTTGCCGTCGAACACCTGCACGCGATGGTTTTCGCGATCGGCCACATAGACCCAGCCGTCGGCATCGCAGGTGATATTGTGCGCGATGTTGAACTCGCCCGGATCGGTGCCGGGCCCGCCCCACGACAACAGCAGCTTGCCGTTCGGCGCGTATTTGTGCACGCGCGAATTGCCATAACCGTCGGACACATAGATGTCGCCCTGCGGCGACATGGCGGTATGGGTGCAGCGATGGAAGGGCTCGCCGCTCATGTAGGGAGCCGGCTTGCCGGCGATGCCGAGCGTCAGCAGGACCTTTCCTTCCAGCGTGCACTGGCGGACCGTATGGTCGCCGTCATCGGTCAGCCAGACCGTATCGTCGGGCGCCATGAAGACGCCGTGCGCGCGGGGAAACAGGCCTTCGCCGAATGAGCGGATGAAGTTGCCATCGCGGTCGAACACGATCATCGGGTGCTCGCCGCGATTGAAGACGTAAACATTGTCGTGCCTGTCGACGCCGACGCCGCCGATTTCCTTGAACGACCAGCCCGACGGCAGTTTCGCCCAGTTCTCGACGGGCTCGTAGGCGTATCCGCCGCTGCCAAGGATCGCCATGCCCGAGCCTCCCCGGTTCGTTGCCCGTCGCGAAGCTTGTCACGAAGCAAAAGGTTAGGCCAGCGACCCGATCCGGTCGTGACGGATCGGTGCGATCGCCGCTGCTGCGGCTCTTGCCAAGATCTGCTAGTGTTGCGCCAACTCATGGCTCGAAGGGGAGGCGAATATGAACAAAGGCGATTTCGCCCGGCGTGACGTTCTCAAGATGACAGCCGCGGGCGCGTTAGGTGTGTCTGCCGAGCGAGCCTTCTCGCCCAGCGCGGCCCATGCGGCCGGGGCGGCCGGCTATGATCCGGGCGCGCGGTTCGAGCTCAAAGTCAGCGAAGTCGAGTTTCGGCGAAACGCTTCGGGCCGGATGCTGATGGCGCGGATCTATCAGCCGCAAGGGCCGGGACCTTTTCCGACCGTGCTCGATCTGCACGGCGGGGCGTGGAACAGGAAAGACCGCTTCGCCGAAGAGCCGATGGACCGCGCGTTGGCCGCGAGCGGCCTCTTGGTCGTTGCCGTCGACCTGACGCTCGCGCCCGATGCGCCGTATCCGACCTGCGTGCAGGACGCCAACTACGCCGTGCGCTGGCTCAAGGCGAACGCGGCAAAGTGGAACGGCGATGTTGCCAAGCTTGGCGTATACGGCTCGTCCAGCGGCGGTCACGTCGCGGAGCTGCTGGGGATGCGGCCGCGCGATCCGCGCTACAATTCGATCCCGCTAGCCGGCTCCGACGCCGACGCCACCGTCGCCTATGTCGCGACGCGTTCGCCGATCAGCAACACCTTTGCGCGTTATGAAAACGCCGAGCGTCGCCACAACGAGGGCATGGTCAAAAACAACAAGATATTCTTCTCGCCGTGGGAGACGATCCACGAGGCCAACCCGCAGGAGATGCTCGATCGCGAGGAAAAAGTCGTCCTGGTGCCGTTGCTGATCATGCAGGGCGCCCTCGATGACAACGTGCTGCCGGAGGTTCAGGAAAAGTTCGTCAAGTCATACCGGGCGGCGGGTGGCGCGTGCGAGTACCACCTGTTCGAAAACAGCGTGCACGAATGGGTCGCCGAGCCGGGTCCGCAGACCGACAAAGCCCGTGAGACGGTCAAAGCGTTCATTGCGCAGCAGCTGAAAGCTTGATCTGTCGCAAGAGACGCAGATCCGGTCCCGGTTTCGATTAGGGGCGAGTATCTGGCTTTGGCGGCGACGTAAGCGGACATGCCGTTGAAATCGACATGGCAGCGCGCGTCCTCATCATTGGCGGCTACGGCAATTTCGGCAGCTATATTGCCCGCAGTCTTGCCGGCGACGCCGATATCCGGTTGCTGATCGGCGGGCGTTCGGCGGCGAAGGCGTGGACCTTCGCCGCTTCCCTCGCTGCTTTCCACGCGGCCGAAGGTCATGCAATCGATATCGATGGCGACCTTGCGGCGGCGTTCGCCCGTATCGCGCCCGATATCGTCGTTCACACCAGCGGCCCGTTCCAGAAGCAGGATCATCGCGTCGCTCGTGCGTGCATTGCCCGCGGCTGTCATTACCTCGATTTGGCCGATGCGCGTGATTTCGTGGCGACGATCGATAGGCTCGACGCCGAGGCGAGGGCACAGAATGTGCTCGTGGTAAGCGGGGCAAGTTCGGTGCCATGCCTGACCGCAGCGGTGATCGATGCCTATCTTCCGACGTTCGCACGGTTGGAAGCGGTCGATTACGGCATTACCACAGCCCAGCATACTACTCCCGGCCTTGCGACGGCTTCGGCGGTACTCAGCTATGTCGGCAAGCCGATGACGATGCTGCGTGACGGGAAAATGAAGACCGTTTACGGCTGGGAGGACACGCACGCAGAATGCTATCCGGAGCTCGGTTGGCGCCTGTTCGGCAATTGTGACATTCCCGACCTTGCGCTGTTTCCCAAACGCTATCCGGCGCTCAAATCCATGCGTTTTGCTGCCGGGCACGAGCTCAAGCTGCTGCATATAGGTACGCGCATGCTCGGGGCTTTCGTGCGATGGCGCCTCGTTCGCTCTCTCGATAGTTACGCAAGCCGACTGCAGCGTCTTGCATTCCTATTTGATCGCTTCGGCTCAGGGCGCAGCGGTTTCCATATGATCCTTTCCGGGATCGGCCGTGACGCTAAACCGCTCAAGCGCCGCTTCGTTATCGTCGCGCGCTCCGGCCATGGTCCTTACATTCCCTGCATGCCCGCGATCGTCATGACCCGGCGGCTCGCAAAGGCAGAGGTGCTGCAACGTGGCGCAACGCCTTGCCTCGATCTGATCGATCTCGATACCTATCTCGCCGCGATCGCAGGGCTGGATATCAGCGTCATCAGAGACACCGCAGATGCCTGAGGTCTCCAGCAGCCGCTTCAGCTACCGCGACGATCAGGCTGTGCCCACTTTCGATGATAGCCGCGCCTTGTTCGTGTTCGATGGCGTCTGCGTTCTCTGCTCGGGCGGCGCAAGTTGGATCATGCAGCACGAAAGGAAAGCGTTAATCAATTCTACGACTTCCCATAAACCGGCACGATGGCGCCGCGGGTGACGCGATTGTCGGGCGAGACGAGAAACAGGATCGTCGCCGCCACCTCCTCGACCTTGGGCCACAGCGCGTAGTCGGCTTTCGGCATGGCGTCGCGGTTGGCGGCGGTGTCCATGATCGAGGGCGCCACGGCGTTGACCAGGATGCCGTCCTTGGCGACTTCTTCGGCGAGTGCGGCGGTGAAGGCGGCGACGGCGGCCTTGCTCGCCGTGTAGGCCGTCATGCCGGCGCCGCTGCGCCATTCCAGTGCCGGGCGCGCGGCGACATTGACGATGCGGCCGCCGGCGTTGCCCATCGCCTTGACGGCGGCGCGGCAGCACAGCGCGGCGCTGACAAAATTCATATCGAGCTGCTGGCGCAACGTCGCGACGCTCATGTCGCGCAGCGGTCCAGCCGCGAAGCCGCCCGCGATGTGAATCGAAGCCCACAGCGGCACGATGTCCGCATAAAGCCGGGCCACCGCGGCCTCGTCGGCCAGACTGCCGGTGACGGTGACTTTCACCTGCTTGTGGTCGCGGAATTTACAGCGTTGAGCCTCGCCATGGTCGAAGCACGGCACGTGGCACATGGCGCCAGCCTCGATCAGTTTTTCCACCACGGCGCTGCCAAGCGCGCCGGCACCGCCGCTGATCACCACCTGTCGATCGCGAAAATCCATGGCGCCTCCGGCGAAACCTTAATCCCTAGCGCTGCGACGATGTCGCGTGACTGTGGCCTTCATGGTCGTGATCATGCTCGTGGTCGTGCGAGTGCGCGTGATCATGATGATTGTGACCGTGACCATGATGGTGATGATGATCATGGCCGTGGGCGTGATCATGATCATGCTCGTGATGATGGATGCGCTGGCGCGGCCGCGGCCCGCGCGGATCTTCGCTGAACACCAGCGATTTGATGGTCACCGGCACGGTATAGGACGGCATGCGGATGCGGCCGAGATCGATGTAGTCGAAATCCCACAGCACGACGCCGTCGATGACCAGCAGCTCGTTGTCGACCTGGAGCTCGTCGCGCAGGATATGGCCGAGCGTCTGCGCCACGTCGCCGTCCAGCATGATGAACACCGGCTGCTTCTTGGCCAGCCGGTCGGCAAGGCCGTTTTTGATGCCTTCGGCGAAAGCCAACAGCCGCTCGTGCGCCGGCATGCCGGTCCAGCGCAGCGCCAGCGCGATCTCACGCTCGGAATCGCCAAGATCGAACGCCGTGATGTGATTTTTGATCGCAGCCGCAAGTTTGTCGGCATCGACCGTCTCGCCGCAGACGTATGGCGGCTGCAGCACCTGCAGATTGCGCCGCGGCAAAAGCGTGCCGGGCGCCGAGATGTAGCTGGTATTGCCGGACAGCTGCACGCTGTATTCCGAGGCGCCGAGCGCGGTGGCGCGGATGCACTCGCCGGCCGGCAGCACCGGCCAGGGAAACGCGCCGGCCTTGACGCGCGCCCGAATGGCGTGGCCGAGCCACGGGCCCATATCGCCGAAATCCTGCTGCTCGCGTTCGTAAACGTATTCGGCAACGCCGCCGGAGAAGATGATGCCGTCGATCTGGCCGAACTCGGCGATCGGGTCGGTCAGATAAAGATGCGCGACGTCGTGCGGCAGCGGCTTTTTGCCGATCGCGGCGACCAGCGTGTCGGCCATCACGTCGGCGACCTTCTGCATGTCGGCGGGATCGATGGTGTCGCCGCGATTCCAGGAAAAGCCGGCGCGCTTGGCGTGATGCTTGCCGGCCGGATCGAGCCGCACGATGGCGCCGTTTTCGACCACCTGCAGGCGGCCGCCGATATGCACCGCCGCGGTCGCGATCACCTTGCCGTTCTCGACCAGGCCGAGCTTGGTGGTGCCGCCGCCGATGTCGATGTTGAGGATGCGCTTGTGCTCGTCGCTCGACACCCGCGCCGCGCCGGAGCCGTAGGCGGCGAGCATCGATTCCATGTGGTGGCCGGCGGTGGCGGTGACGAACTCGCCGCCCTGTTCGGACAGGACCGCGGCGATGCCTTGCGCGTTCTCGCGGCGCAGCGCCTCGCCGGTGAGGATCACCACGCCGGTGTCGATATTGTCGGGATGCACGCCGGCGGCGACGTAGGCGTCGTCGATGATCTCGCCGAGCTTCTGGTCGTCGATGCGCTCCTCGCTCTGATAAGGCGTCAGCGCCACCGGCGACTGAAACAGGGTTTCGCGCGACACCACGTAATAGCGGCTGGTCAGATCCTCGGCGAGCCGGCGCAAATGCACGCGCGAGAAGATCACCTGGGTGCCCGAAGAGCCGATGTCGATACCGACCGTGGTCAGCGAGACGTTGTCCTGCCGCCACAGCGGATTGTCCTCGAGCGGCACCTCGTCGTTCTCGAAATCGTAGTCGTGATCGTGGTCGTGATCGGAATCCTCGCCGTGCTCGTGGACGAGATTCTGGCCGTAGACGTGATCGGCGAGCGTGTGGCCGGTCGGTTTCTTGTTCTCTTCGGCGTCGGACATCCTCATTCCTTGTTCTAGGGTCGCTGCTTTGGGTCGCGGGTTCCGGGCTTTATTCCCGTGCCGGCGGCGCCGGTCAACTTTTCGCCCCTGGTCGCGCAGCGTGCGACAGCTAAATCACTCATCCAACATAGTTATTTGCCCGTCCGATAGCCATGCGGGCGGTTCCGGACGATGCGGCTTCGGTGGTTGCCGTCGCGGCGGTTTTCGCTACGCTCGGGTTCTCCCGCGCCGCCAACGGATCGCACCATGAAGCTGTCCACGCCGCTTATCCTGGTCGCCTTGCTGCTTGCTCCGGCCGCCGCGCCGGCCATGACCGGCGAGAAAGCCGAAATGCAGAAGCTCGCCGACGGCGTCTATGCCTTTGTCGGCAAGCGCAACGACGCCAACGCCGTGGTGATCGTCACCGCGCAGGGCGTGGTCCTGGTCGACACCGGCAACAATCCGCCGGAGACGCGCATTCTGCGCCAGGATATCGAAGCGGTGACAACGCAGCCGGTGCGCTACGTGGTGATCACGCAAAACCACGGCGATCACTCCGGCGGCACGCCGCTGTTCTCGCCGCCCGCCACCGTCATCGTGCAGGATCGCGTCGCCAAGGATTGGGCGGCGATGAAGCCGTATCAGATAAAATCGTGGCAGAAGCGCTTTGCCGAGCGCGCCGATGCCCTCAAAGGGATCAATCCGCTCGATACCGTCGTTAGCTTTTCGGACCGCCTGACGTTGCATGTCGGTGGCAAGACCATCGAGCTGATCTACGTCGACGATGCTTATAATCCCGGCGACGTCGCGGTCTGGCTGCCGGCCGAGCGCATCCTGCACGCCGGCTTCGCGGGCTATATCGGGCGACATCCCGACATCCGGCCGGATTACAGCCACGGCACCACCGCTGGCATGCTCAAGCAACTGGAGGTCCTAAGTGCGCTGCACCCGAAGATCGTGGTGCCCGCGCACGGCCCGGTCGGCGACGCCACCGCGCTGTCGACGTTGACCGATTATCTGCTGCTGGCCCGCCAAGAAGTCCGCACCATGATGCAGCAAGGGATGCGACTCGCGGCGATAGAGCAACTATTCGACATGCACGAATTCGCCGACTGGGATCGCGGCGCGCATCTGTCGGCCACCGCCGCGACCATCTACCGCGAACTCAAGGGCGAGGGCCCGGAAATCGCGCCGTACCAGGAGAGGATCGCCGTCGTGACGGTGAACAAGCTCGCCGAAGAAGGCCGCTTCCTCACCGTCACCGCCGCCGACGGCCGGCAGCTGCATTTGCGCGCCGCCGGCGATGTCGATTTCGAAGGCATCAAGGACCGCTCCGAGCTGAAGGTCGGCATGAAGCTCAAGGTCACCTATCTCGAGCCGACCAAGGGCGAGGCGCCGCTGGGTTTTGATATTACGGAGCTGGCTCTGGAGAGCGGAAAGTAGAATACGGCTGGGGCCGTCGCCCTTTGAGGCTCGACGCTTCGGGTCGAGCACTTCGGGGTAATGGATAACGCAAGCCTGTCGCCATTTACCGAATGCGTATTCCGTGACACTCTGGGCGGCAACCAGCACCGTCACGCGGGAAGCGACAATGCAACAGGTCGGGACCGAGCAAGCGAAAGCGCACGACGTACGCGGTGAGCTTCGCGACGACGAAGAAGCGCTTTATCTGATGGACCATCCAGATTCGGATGAGGAGATACCAACGCTCGACATCGCGCCGTATCTCGCCGGCCAACGCGGCGGACTTGAAGGCGCGGCCGCGCAATTGCGCGACATCAGCACGACGGTCGGCTTCTTCTATCTCAAGGGCCACGGCATCCCGCAGCATTTGATCGACGGCGTGTTCGAGCAATCGCGCCGCTTTCACGCTCTGCCGATCGAGAGCAAAACCAAGATCCCGTATTTCGCCGCCGGCAGCTTCCGCTCCGGTTATCAGCCGTGTTTCAAGGACGACTACCAGCGCACCAACATCAACATCATCGCCAACGCCAAGCCGAACTTGGTGGCCAAGTACGCCATCAATCGCGAGGGCGGCTCGGGCGGGCTCTCCATGACCGAAGCCGAGCGCAACGCGCGGGTCAACATCTGGCCGGACGATCTGCCGGGATTTAAGGAAACATTGCTCGACTATCACGGCCGCATCGAAAAGCTCGGCCGCCAATTCCTGCCGCTGTGGGCGCAATCGCTCGATCTGCCGCTCGATTACTTCGACAAGTTCTTCGCCACCCCGCACCTGACCATGAATCTGCTGTACTACCCGCCGCAGGAACGGATCGGCGATCGCCAGTACGGCATCGCCCCGCACACTGATAATGCACTGATGACGTTCCTCGCCCAGAAGGACATTCCGGGCCTCGCGGTGCGCATGCCGTCCGGCCACTGGCGCGCGGTCGACATCGTGCCCGGCACGCTCCTAGTGAACACC
>Ga0126371_10005746_pt1 | contig 11027 bp, 7 predicted proteins | sample PanSoiMetaPlot_4_FD_110145 | JGI IMG/M metagenome (GOLD analysis project Ga0126371, IMG submission 110145) | Tropical forest soil microbial communities from Panama - MetaG Plot_4 | ecosystem: Environmental > Terrestrial > Soil > Tropical forest > Bulk soil | place: Panama | collected 2016-02-17
CGACCCGAACTCCGACCTGTTCAACAACTTGCTCGCGGCGTTACGGCTTTATGGCGATCCATCATTGCCAATCCAGCTCGCCGTCCGCGAATTGGTCGTGCTGGTGCTCAGCCTCAAGATCAAGCTGCAACCGGACTACCAATGGGAAAGCGTCGCCACTCAGGTCCGCTCGGCCGTACTCAGTGAGTTCGGTTTTCAGCAGCGACAGCTCGCGGCGCCGGCCTTTCTGAGCCCGGCAATCGCCGCGATCCAAGCAGTGCGGGGGGTCGCCTATGCCGATGTGGACGCGTTCGGTGGCGTGCCCGAGCGGGTCGCCGCGCCCGACGGCACCCGGCGCCTGCTGACGTTGCCGGAGATCTCGCAAGCGGTTCAGAACATCGTGCAGCCGGCGCCAGCTCCCAATGTCTTCCAGGCGATGACGCCGAGCGTTCTCCAAGTCGTGCCGGTCAATGCGGCCGGGTTGGAAAACGGCGCAATCCGTCCGGCACAGCTTGCCCTGATCTCGACGGATCTGCCCGAAACTCTTGTCATCAATCAGATCGTATGAGCCGGGGGACGCTATGCCCATGACACAACCCGCTCCCGATCCGCGCATCGACCGCCTCTATCGGCTGCTGCCGATGATTTATCGGATGCGGGATGCCGCTCAGGGATACCCGCTGCAAGGACTGCTGCGGGTGCTTGCCGAGCAGGTGAATCTGGTCGAGGACGGCATCGCGCAGCAAAATGAGAACTGGTTTGTCGAGACAGCAGCGGATTGGGTGGTCCCGTATATCGGCGACCTTGTCGGTTATCTGCCGGCGCCGCAAGCCGGGCTTCCCGCTAGAACCGACACCGCCGAGGGGCGGCTGCGCAACCGCTGGCTGGTACCGCGTCGCGAAGTCGCGAATACCGTTCGGTTCCGCCGCCGCAAGGGCACCCTCGGAGTACTCCACCACCTCGCCGCCGACATCGCCGAATGGCCGGCCCATGCGGTCGAGTTTTATCGCCTGCTGGGCTGGAACCAGAATATCAACCACTTGCACCTCCGCCGCGCCCGCCTGGCCGATGTGCGCGATATGGATGCACTGGATCGGCTCGAGGGTCCGTTTGACCGGATGGCGCACAGCGCCGATGTCCGCCGGATCGATTCGCACCGCACTATCGGGCGCACGAACATCCCGTCGGTCGGCGTCTTTGTCTGGCGCCTGCATTCGTATTCGGTCACCCGCACACCGGCAAACTGCGAGGAGCAGGTCGGCCCGAATTGTTTCACCTTCAGCGTGCTGGGGCAGGATGCACCGTTGTTTATTCGTCCCGACCACCGCGTGCCGCGAACGTCCGCGCCGACCGACGAGCTTGGCCTGCCGTCGCCTATCCGGCGGCACCCCTTCGATCGTCATCCGGAACTCTATTATGGCAACGGCAAAAGCCTGGCGATCTGGGCCGAGGATTGGGCCGGGCTCGACCCGCAGCAGCCGGTGCCACTGGCCAACATCATTCCGGCAGATCTGACCGATTGGCATTATGCGCCGCTCGCCGGGCATATCGCTGTCGACCCGGTGCTGGGGCGCATGGTGTTTCCGCCCTCCCAGCTGCCGCGGCGCGGGGTGCGCGTCTCCTATCAATACGGTTTTAGCGCCGATATCGGCGGCGGCGAATACCGCCGCGTCCTCCGCGACCCGGTGCCGCGCATGGTCCGCGTTGCCGATCCCGATCATCCAGGCCAGACGATCCTGGTGCAGAGCGAGCCGAAGACTTACCGGGTCGGAGGCGGCGGCTATCATCGCCTGTCGGATGCGATTGCCGCGTGGCGCCAGGACATGCCGTGGGATGCGGTCATCGAACTGAGTGAGAGCGGCGTCTTTGTCGAGCCGCTGCAATTCGACCTTGGCGACGACCGGACACTGGAGTTGCGCGCTGCGAGTGGCGCGCGCCCCGTGATCCGACTGCTCGACTGGCAGACCGATCTGCCCGACTCGCTGTCGGTGACCATGGGACACGGCAGTCGCTTTGTCATGGACGGCCTGCTGGTGACCGGGCGTAGCGTCCAGGTCAACGGTCCGCAGACCGATCCCCCGGCACCCGATTTCGAACCGTTTTGTGCCTCGCAGCTGGTGATCCGGCACACGACGCTGGTGCCCGGCTGGGGCATCGACTGCGATTGCGAACCGGATCGTCCCGCGGAGCCGTCGCTCGAACTGTCGGGCCTGCGCAGCAACGTGATCATCGAGCACAGCATCCTCGGCTCGATCCTTGTCAATGAGGACGAGGTCGGGCTCGACCCGATACCGATTCGGATTTGCGACAGTATCGTCGATGCGACGACCGCTGAGAAGTCGGCGATCGGCGGGATCGAGAACCGGCCGGCGCACGCCACGGTGACGATATTGCGCTGCACGGTCTTTGGCATCGTCGACGTGCATTCGGTGCCGCTCGCCGAGAACAGCATTTTCAATGGTTGCGTTCACGTCGCGCGCCGGCAGATCGGCTGCATGCGGTTCTGCTATGTACCCCCGGGCTGCCGAACCCCGCGGCGGACCTCATGCCAGCCCGACGGTGTCGCCGCTGCAATCCGAGAGACCGACCCCGCGGTGCAGGCGTCCGACATCGCAGCCGAGCAGCTCAGGGTTCGCCCAAGCTACGGCAGCGTGCGCTACGGACGGCCGGATTACGCTCAGCTCGGCCCGTACTGCGCCATCGAGATCACGCGCGGTGCCGACGACGAGTCCGAAATGGGCGTCTTCCATGACCTGTATCAGCCGCTGCGTCAGGCAAACCTGCTGGCGCGGCTGCAGGAATTCACCCCCGCCGGCAGTGATGTCGGCATTCTCTACGTCACCTGACAGGACATTTGCGTCACCGACGTCAACGACCACACAGGGCAGCACCATGAAGGCCGATTTCACCCGGGACACCTTCGACCCCACCAAGCACTTCAGCCTAGTGCTCGGCCAGCAGGGACGAGTGACGTTGGATGCCGACGCCAATGAGCAGGCGGCGATCCTCCTGCGCATGCTGCGTGCGCTGGCACGCGATCTGATCGGTCCTTATGCCGCGCCGCGCGACGACGGCGGGTTCACGATCGCGTCCGCCGGCCAGCACGGGCTGACGATCACCGCCGGCCGCTACTACGTCGACGGCATTCTCGTCGAGAACGACACCGACTGTCTCTACTCGGCGCAGCTGGATTGGCCGTTGCCCGCGGATGATCCGCTCGCGGCCGAACTGAAAGCGCCGACCGGCAAGATCTTCTGGCTTTATCTTGATGTCTGGGAACGGTTGATTACCAGCGTCGAGGACCCCTCGCTGCGGGAAGTGGCGCTCGGCGGGCCGGACACCGCCGCGCGGGCAAAGGTGGTTTGGCAGGTCAAAGCGCTGCCGGTAGACACCAAGGAGTGGACGGAGCTGAACCGCGCCTATGGTCGGGTTGAGGCATGCGCAGCGCCGCTCGATAACCTTCCGAGCGTCGGCGATGCCGAGCTTGCCGCTCGGGTCGACCCTGGGCAGGTTTCCGATGACCCGTGCACGCTGTCGCCGGCTGCGCAATATCGCGGCGCCGAGAACCAGCTTTACCGAGTCGAGATCCATCTCGGCGGGCCAGCGGGAGTCGCAACCTTCAAATGGGCACGCGATAATGGCAGCAGGCTTGCCGCCTGGATCGGCAACGGCAGCGGCCCAAACGAGATCGCCGTCGGCGACTCCCGCGGCTTTGCAGCTGGAAATTGGGTCGAGCTCAGCGATGACGTCACCGATTTGCAAGGTGTGCCTGGGACCCTGGTGCGGCTTGTGAAGGTCGAACCCGGGACGCTGACAGTCGATCCCGCCAGCATCCCCAATGGCGCCAATGTGACCTGGACGCCGCAGCTCAGCAATCCCAAGGTGCGCCGCTGGGATCAGGTGCAGACCGGTGACACGCTGCTGACGGACGGTGCCGTAGCGGTGCGAGAAGGAACCGCCGACGCCCCCATGTGGCTCAATCTCGAAGACGGCGTGCAAATCGCGTTTTCGCCCGGTGGCGCGTACCGCACCGGCGATTACTGGATGATCCCGGCCCGTGTCGCGACGGGGCAGGTCGAATGGCCGAGCGTCACCATCCCTTCCGGCGTGGTGGTGCAAACGCCGCTGCCGCCATTCGGTATCATTCATCATTACGCGCCGCTCGGCTTTGTTGGTCTCACCAGCGAGACGTTCCAGTTCGAGCCGTGCCGTTGCGAATTCGACCCAATCAGCCCGTGCTTCCAGCAAGCCAGCTTTGCGGTGGGTACCCGCCTGCTGCGCTCGTCGCAGCTAGCCGTTACCGAGGCCGCCACGCGCGCTCCCACCCGTGCCGCCCGCGCACGAGCGCGGTCGCGCAACCGATGACGCTGCGCGCCGTTTGGTCGTTCTGGAGCAAGCCGCATCGCGCCGGACGGCACGCAAATTGGGCCAGCGAGTGGCACCACTGGCTGGCGTGGGGGCTATCGGTGCATGCTGCGCGGCAGCACTATCCCGACACGGTTCTGGTCACGGATGGCGCTGGTGCGCGGATGTTGATCGACACCCTCGAGTTGCCCTTCGAGCGCGTCTCGACCGCGCTCGACATGCTCGACGATGCCGATCCGCAATGGTGGGCGCTCGGCAAGCTGGAAGCCTATCGTCGGCAGACAGCACCGTTCGTCCACATTGATGCCGATGTGTTCCTCTGGCAGGCGCTGCCGCCCGAACTGTGCGCCTGCGCGGTGATCGCGCAAAATCCCGAGCCGATCCCTTCGCTCGAAACCTGTTACCGGCCGGACGTCCTCGAGCACGCCCTGGCTCAACCTGGCGACGGTTGGCTGCCGCGCGAATGGCGGTGGTACCGCCGAACCCGGTCGCAGTGGCGAGCGGAATGCTGCGGCATCTTCGGCGGCACCCGGCTCGACTTTATTCGCCATTACGCCGCGGGCGCCCTGCGCATTGCATCAGACCCGCGCAACCGCATCCGGCTCGATCGATTGCCGGGGAAGGATGCGCATATGATACTGCTCGAGCAATACCTGCTGTCGGCCTGTCTCGACTATCACGCCGATCGCGCCGCTTCGCCCTTTGCCGATGTGCGGATCGGCTATATGTTCGAGCGCATGGATCTCGCCCATAGCGAGGCGTCGTGCCAAGCCGGCTTCACCCACCTTGCCGCCGGCACCAAGCGCGACCGCCGCGTCTGCCGCGACCTCGAATGGCGGGTACAGCGCGACCTGCCGCAATTTTACGAGCGCTGCTGCCGCCGCCTGTCCAGGTTCGATGTTACCCGAACCGACTCACGGTAATCTCAATGGGCACGTGCTTCGGTCAATGGGATGGCTGCATTTGGACCCACTAGCCATTTATTCGTCAGCGGCGCGGATGAGGTGGCATCGGGCCTGAAGAGTTCCGGCTTCAGGGCAGCATCGAGGATCTGGCGATCCTCAAGGTAAACTACGGTGACAGTCTCCGGCGTTTCCTCGTTCGGCGGCAGAGACTTCGGCCGGTTGCCGGCGGCGCCCAGCAGACGATTGCGTCGAAGGCGGTGACGCGGCTGATGATCACCTCAGTAGTGGGAGAGGGATATCCGTTCTCCGGTTTTCCTGCGACCGATCCTCCGAGGACAGCCGACGCTCCGGGTCGGAAGCCGGAAAAATGCATGGAGTAAAGCGTGTCGAAGACCGCATCGCCCGGTTCCGATGATACCGTCAGGCAACTCCCCTTGCGCCTCCATCTGTCGGGCGGCGAATCTGTCATTCGTTCGTGGCCCAGATCAGCGCATTTGCACGATGAGTCAAACCGGCTTGCCCAGGGTATAAGTGTTTGCGGCCCGGACTAACGATTTCTACGAGGCTTGCAATGACGAAAACGACGCTCGCTGCCGATCTGCCGCCGGCACCGATGATCGCCGAAGCGATCCCTCTGATTGATGTCGCCGGCCACCTCGCAGGGGACGCCGAGGCGAGCCGAAACGCCGCCACCCAATTATGTTGGGCCTTCGAGAATGTCGGCTTCTATTACCTCGTCGGCCATGGCGTGCCGCGACCACTGATCCACCGGACCTACGAGGCGGCGGCGCGGTTTCATGCCCAGCCGATGCCGAAGAAGCTCGCGCTGAGGGTCAACGAGCATAATATCGGCTATCTGCCGATCTCGGAGGTTCCGGCGCCGCAGGCCGCCGCACAGAGCAGTAAGGCGAGCCAGAACGAGGCCTATTTCGTGCGCCGCGAGCGGGCTCCGGACGATCCCGACGTGATCGCCAATCGGCGATTTCACGGCCTCAATCAATGGCCTCGTGATCTGCCGAGTTTCCGCGAGACGACGCTCGAATATATGCGGACCTTGGAGGCGCTCTGCCGCCGCCTCGTGCCGCTCTACGCCCTGGCACTCGACCTGCCGGGCGATTTCTTCGACGAATGCTTCGTCGAGCCGCACATGATCCTGCGGATGTCGCGTTATCCGGTCATCGATGGCAAGGACGAGACGCTGGCGAGCTTGGTGCCGCACACCGATTCCGGGTTCATGACCTTGCTACCGCCGAACCCGGTGCCGGGATTGTCGATCCTGCTGCCAAGCGGTCGGTGGATCGATGCGCCCGGCATCGACGGCGCCTATGTCGTGAACGGCGGCGATATCCTCCATCGCTGGACAAACGAACGGTTTCTGTCGACGCCGCATCGGGTGCGCAACGTTTCGGGCCAAGTGCGCTACGCAATCCCGTTTTTCTGCGACCCCAATCACGACACGGTCATCGGATGCCTGCCGAACGGCCGTTCGTTCGACGATTCGCCGAAATACCCGCCGATCCGCTTTGGCGATTATGCACTGTGGTTCGCCCGCAGGAGCTACGAGCACATGGCGAACGAACCGGCACCGCCGGACGCGGTCATCGCGCCTGGTGCCCGCGCGACGGCGCGCTGGTGAATTCGGTCGGGAACTGATCCAAAGGCTCCGTCACCAATCCTTCATCGCCTCGCTTGCTGCACTCGAAGTTGGCCGGATGCCGGCGCCCGCACCGTGCGCACACGAAAAGTCACTATCATAGCCGAAGGCAATGCCGAGGCGTCACCGGCGCGGGCTGTACCCGTAGGGGCGGGGCTGGCGGCGGCCGGGACCAGCGTCATGTTCGGCTTCGTCCCTTTAGCGGCGCGGACTCTACGCCGACGGGCTGTCGACTTGGTCGCTGCTGTGCTGGCGCTATGTGCTGGCGCTCGTCATCATCGTTGCCGGGATCCGCCTCACCAGGCTGCCGCTTGGCGCTGCGCTCCGGCACGGCGCCTGGCGCATCGCCCTCATCGGCGTTAGCCTCGGAGCGGCGCAGACCCTCTGCTATTTCCAGAGCCTCCGCTGGCTCGACACCGGCATCGCCGTGCTGCTGTTTTATACCTTCCCGGTGGTGACCCTCGGCATCGAGCGGTTCTTCTTCAAGCAGCAGGTGGCGCCGGCCGCGCTGATGTGCGTCATCGTGATCTTCGCCGGTGCCGCGCTGATCGCGGTGCCGGGACTGCGTAACGGCACGATCGACCCGCGTGGCCTCGCCTGGGCAATTCCCGGCCCGGTCATCTACGCCTTTTACCTGGCGGCTAATGCCCGGCTGATGGCCCGTCACCCGCCACTGATCGGTGCCGGCTTCCTCTATGGCGGCCTCACGGTGGCGTATCTCGGCGCCGTGCTGTGGCTCGGCGGGTCGCTGCCGAAGAGCGCGCCGGGCTGGCTATCGCTCGCTTTCCTGGCGCTCGGTCCCGGCGCCGTCGCCGCGGTCGCGCAATCCTACAGCATGCCACGTCTGGGTCCCGCGACCTATGCGATCATCGCCAATTGCGAGCTCGTCACGGTCGTCGTGGTGGGTGCCCTCGTGCTCGGCGAGAAGCTAACCCTGACCCGCGCCTTGGGCGGTGGGCTGATCCTCGCAGGCATCCTGCTGCACGGCTGGGTGCGCAAGCCTCCGCGGGATCAAAATGCCAAACGGACTCGCGTCTTCACTCGTCGCCCTGCCGCCGGCTCGCTATAGAGAGTTCCCGGACGGATGGCCGCTCTCTTAAACCTCAACAACCAGCCACCGCTTACGAGACCTGCAACGGCCGCTCAGTTCTGGTAGCGGGAGCCGCTCTTCATGCCGCCGAAGCGGTCGCTGCGGCACTCCGGCTGTAGCGAGGTGTTGCGTCGAGCCGACGGACATCGCCCTTGCCCAAATCGAGGCCGGGCTCGCAATCCCGGCTGAATTTCGTTGCCGCCCGCCTCTCGGGGATTGAACATTGCCCCAAATGGCCCGAAGGGCGGGAAATTCGCAACGTGTCGGTTTTGTCTCTGCTTGGCCTTGTCTTCTTCATGGTGGTAATGATCGGCGCGTTTGCGGTTCGGAGTGCCGCCGGGTTTGGCGCGGTGCTGATCGCCATGCCGATGCTGGCCTTCGTCCTGCCGATATCGACGGCCGTGTCGGTGACCACCGCGCTGACAGCGATCACCTCGGTGCACCAGGTAAGCCGCGACTGGCGTCGGGTCGCCTGGCGGCACTTCGCGATCATGGCGTTGTATTCAGCCATCGGCATCGGTTTGGGATTTTACTTTATTAAAATGCTCGACGAGCATGCGCTCCAGCGCAGCCTGGGTGTGTTTTTAATTCTTTATTCGATCTACGCTTTAGCGACGGCGAACACTTCCCGCACGGTTTCTAAGCGCTGGCGCGGTGCGTTAGCGGCAGGCACGGGCATCGCCGGGGGCCTTCTCGGCACTCTGTTTGGAGCCGGTGTCGGACCGATATACGTGGTATATTTCAGCGCTATACGGCTGGAGAGGGAAATTTTTCGGGTGACCATGAGCACCGTCGTGCTGCTCGGCGGGGCGGCTCGCATAGTGGGATATGCGAGCCTCGGGTTTTATGAACGTTCGAGCATCGCGTTGATTGCCATCGGCTTGCCCCTCGTGGTTGTCGGCTCCTGGCTGGGCGACAGGGTGATCCGGAGACTCGATCCCCAAATGTTTAGTTGGCTAGTGGGTGGGCTTATCTTGCTCAGCGGCGTCGTCCTGCTCGTGAAATAGACCTTATCTCTCGCTTCCTCCGGACCAAATCTTGTCGCCGCGTACTCTCTAATCGCTGAAACGCCGGGTTGCTAGCTTCGCCGGATCGCCGCTGTTGGGGTCTCGTTCGACCGTCGCAGAGCACCGCTTAGCCTCGGTCGGACGCGGTTCTCGATCTTAAGGATCGACGCCTTTCGCGGGCGAGCCACTCCCTGGCCTGCCGGCGCGCGTCCGCCAGCGTGGTGGCGTCATCGCCGTCGAGCGCTCGCTTTGTCGGATTGCGCGGATCGAGCGGATACCTGCCGCCAAGCAGAACGACTTGCTCCCCTTGTCGGTGACGCGTAAAAGCATGCCCGGCACGTGGCAGTCATAGTAGGCGTCGCGGTCGCTGGGGTTCGCAGGCTTGCGTGACGCAATGAATTTCCCGCTTGGGCTGTGTTTCGCGGCAGGCGCCGGTTGCGCCGTCCGAAGGGTTCCGAGGGCCCCATTGTGACCGTTAGGGGTCGAATCCGATACTGGGCACCAGCCTCTTATCAGCGCACACCAAGCAGAGGAGGAAGCGATGATCCAGAAACAGAGGAGGAGGCGATGATCCAGGCTACCGGGGTCGACCACGTCGTCCTGCATGTCGATGACGTGCGGCGTTCGAAAAAGTTCTATACCGAGATCCTCGGGATGACCGCCTACCGAGAGGACGATGGGCAGGTGTTCCTGCATGCCGGCCGGCAGGGTGTGGCACTGTTCAAGAAGGCCGGTGGTGCGCCGCTGACAACGGGCAACGATCTCAACCACCTGGCTCTCAATGTGGCGGCGGGGAGTTATGACAGCCTCAGGGCCGATCTCGAGGCGCATGGGGTCGCGGTTACCGGCCGCCCGGGCGACGACCGCTGCATCTACTTTCGCGATCCTGACGGACACCGCCTACAGCTGATCGTGGGCGCGTAAGATAGCGGAGCAGATACTGCGCCCAGACTGCCGCCCGGGATGGAAGGACGGTCAGACCTCACCCGTACGACGCTGGCGGTTCTGTTTGTCGCGGGACTGATCGCCGCGTGCTTCTGGATCTTACGACCGTTTCTGCCCGCCATTATCTGGGCGACCACGCTCGTCGTAGCCACCTGGCCGGTAATGCTGCGAGTGCAGCATCGGCTGTGGAACCGCCGCGGGCTCGCGGTCGCCGTCATGACCTTCGCCCTGCTGCTCGTCTTTGTCGTGCCGTTTTGGCTCGCGATCACGACGATCATCGACAACTTCGACCGGATCCTCGAGTGGGGGACGTCGCTTAAATCGTTCAAGCTGCCGCGTCCGCCGGAGTGGCTCGGCGCGGTTCCGCTGTTTGGCGAACGGACGGCACAGTTCTGGGACAGTGTCGCCGCCAGCGGCGTCGAGCCGCTGGTCGCCAAGGCAGCACCTTATGCCGGCGACGCCGCGAGCTGGTTCGTTGCCGCGCTGGGCGGGCTTGGCATTACCTTTGTGCAGTTTCTGCTCACTGTCGTCATCGCCGCCATTATGTATATCGGCGGTGAGCGCGCAGCCGCCGTAGCACGGCGTTTCGGATACCGCCTCGCCGGCGAGCGCGGCGAGCAGTCGGTCCGGCTGGCCGGACAGGCGATCCGCAGCGTGGCACTCGGCGTGGTGGTGACGGCGGTGCTCCAGTCGGTCCTCGGCGGCGTCGGCCTCGCCATCGCCGGCGTGCCGTTCGCGCCGGTGCTGACGGCGATCATGTTCATGCTGTGCATCGCCCAGCTCGGACCCTTGCCGGTGCTGGTGCCGGTGGTCATTTGGCTGTACTGGAGCGGCAAATCGGGGTGGGGGACCTTCGCCCTGGTGTGGACCATCGTGGTCGGAAGCCTCGACAGCATCCTGCGGCCGATCCTGATCAGCAAAGGGGCTCACCTGCCGTTGGTTCTGCTGCTGGCCGGGGTTATCGGCGGCATTATCGCGTTTGGACTGGTCGGCATCTTCCTTGGTCCGGTGGTGCTCGCGGTCGGATACACCTTGCTGCAATCGTGGCTCGCCGAGGACACAATTCCGCACAGCGAAGTAGC
>Ga0126371_10005747_pt1 | contig 11026 bp, 8 predicted proteins | sample PanSoiMetaPlot_4_FD_110145 | JGI IMG/M metagenome (GOLD analysis project Ga0126371, IMG submission 110145) | Tropical forest soil microbial communities from Panama - MetaG Plot_4 | ecosystem: Environmental > Terrestrial > Soil > Tropical forest > Bulk soil | place: Panama | collected 2016-02-17
AAAAAATGGAAACTGAAAATGGGAAGAATGAAGAGCTAACGCAGAGGACGCGAAGGAGAGCACCGGCGAGGAATGTTCCCTCGAGGCTTAGCGTAGCCTGTACAGGCAGGACTGCCTGTGCCACAGGGACGCGGAGACGAGGGAGAGTGAGGTAGACTCGCGGGATGGAATATCCACTGTTGAGCCTGGAGTTGGCGCGGGAAATTGAGATGGCGGAGGCCGAGGCGGCGGTGGCTTGCGCGGAGAAGATGCGGGGTTCCGGAGAGGCCAACGCGGCGGTGCAAGAGGTGGCGGGCGGGTATGCGATTTATTGCGGGGCGAACTCGCCGATCACGCAGGCGGTAGGGTTGGGGCTGAATGGAGTGGTGAGCACGGAAGATTTCGACAGACTGGGAGAGTTTTACTTCAGCAGAAACGAGCCGGTGCGGGTGGAGACTTGTCCGCTGGCGGATGCAAGCTTGATCGAGCACTACAGGGAGCGCGGATATCACGTGAGCGAGTTTTCGAACGTGATGGTGCGGCCGGTGGAGAAGGCCGGGCGCGCGACGATCCCGGCGGAGATAGACATTACGCGTGTGGCGGATGGAGAGATTGATTTGTGGACGCTCACGGTAGCGCAGGGATTCGCGGAACATTTTCCGGTGACGCAGGAGCTGCTGGACGTGATGCGGTTGTTTGCGAGCGGGAAAAACACGGAGTCTTACCTGGCGCGAATCGAAGGAAAGGTTGCGGGAGGAGCGACGCTGGCTGCTCGGGGAAGGATTGCGGGACTGTTTGGGGCAAGTACGTTGCCGGCCTATCGGAAACGCGGCGTGCAAACGGCGCTGCTCGAGATGCGGATGGCGCGGGCGGCGGAGTTGGGGTGCGAGCTGGCGATGAGTCTGGCGCAGCCGGGGAGCGCTTCGCAGAGGAATATTACGCGGCGGGGGTTTCAGACGTTGTATACGAGGGTGAAGTTTGAGAAGGCGGTTGATAACCGTTAGCGGTTAGCCGTCAGCAAGACCGGGCCGAGATTGGCAGCTGGGATGGTGGCGGCTGTTTTTCCAACCTAAGAACCCACCCCTAAAAACCAAGGGTGGGGCACCCGCCAGCACTTTTGGTTTGAAAGCAACGAATAATGTCACGGATGGACGTGGCGCTTGTAGATGAAGTCGATGATGTCCTGGGTGGAGGTGCCCGGGAGGAAGATTTCGGCGATGCCGGATTGTTTGAGAGGAGGAATGTCGGCTTCGGGAATGATGCCGCCGACCAGGACGGTGACGTCGTCCATGCCCTTTTCGTGGAGGAGTTTCATGAGTTGCGGGCAAAGGGTGTTGTGGGCGCCGGAGAGGATGGAGAGGCCGATGACGTCGACGTCTTCCTGGACGGCGGCGGAAGCGATCATCTCGGGGGTCTGACGGAGGCCGGTGTAGATGACCTCCATGCCGGCGTCGCGAAGGGCGCGGGCGATAACCTTGGCACCGCGGTCGTGGCCGTCGAGGCCGGGCTTGGCGATCAGCACTCTAATTTTCTTGGCTGGCATTTAGGTGATTATACCTTTTCGAAACTCAGGTGATGGCGACTTCTTCGTAGGGGCCGAAGACGGCGCGCATGGCTTCGCAGATTTCGCCGAGGGTGGCGTAGGCTTTCACGGCTTCGTAGATGTAAGGCATTAGGTTTTCGGAGCCTTCGGAGGCTTTGCGGAGGGCGGAGAGGCGGCGATCGACTTCGGCGGAGGAGCGGTCGGCGCGGAGTTTGCGGAGGCGTTTGGCCTGCCGATGGGCGACGGTTTCGTTGATCTGGAGAATCTCAAGGGGCTTTTCGGGAGTGACGAAGTCGTTGACGCCGACGATGATCTTTTCCTTTTTGTCCACGGCCATCTGGTAGCGATAGGAGGCTTCCGCGATCTCGCGCTGCGGGTAGCTCTTTTCGATGGCCTTGACCATGCCGCCCATGGCGTCGATGCGGCGAATGTAATCCCAGGCGCCGGCTTCGACTTCGTTGGTGAGGGCTTCGACAAAGTAGGAGCCGCCCAAGGGATCGACGGTGTTCGTGACGCCGGTTTCATGGGCGATGATCTGCTGGGTGCGAAGAGCGATGGTGGCGGCAAATTCGGTGGGAAGCGCCCAGGCTTCGTCGAGGGAATTGGTGTGCAGAGATTGCGTGCCGCCGAGAACGCCGGCGAGGGCCTGGATGGCCGTGCGCACAACGTTGTTCATAGGCTGCTGCGCGGTAAGGGAACAGCCGGCGGTTTGGGTGTGAAAGCGAAGCGCCCAACTGCGGGGGCTGGTGGATTTGTAGCGCTCGGTCATCGCTTTATGCCAAATGCGGCGCGCGGCGCGGTACTTGGCGATTTCCTCGAAAAAATCATTGTGGGCGTTGAAGAAGAAGGAAAGTTGCGGCGCGAACTGGTCGACGGGGAGGCCGCGGCGGAGGGCCCATTCGACGTACTCCATGCCGTCGCGCAAGGTAAAGGCGAGTTCCTGGATGGCGGTGGAGCCGGCTTCGCGGATGTGGTAGCCGCTGATGGAGATGACGTTGAACTTCGGCGTGTGCTTCATTCCGAATTCGAAGGTGTCAATCACCAGGCGCATGGAGGGTTCGGGCGGGTAGATGTATTCCTTCTGTGCGATGTATTCCTTGAGGATGTCGTTCTGGAGCGTGCCGGAAATTTTTTTCCAGTCGGCGCCCTGCTTTTCGGCGACGGCTAGATACATGGCCCAGATGACCGCGGCGGGAGAGTTGATGGTCATCGAGGTGGTGACATCGGCGAGGGGAATCTGGTCGAAGAGGACTTCCATGTCGGCGAGGGAGCTGATGGCCACGCCGCACTTGCCGACTTCGCCTTCCGAGAGAGCGTGGTCAGAGTCATAGCCCATGAGCGTAGGGAGATCGAAAGCGGTGGAGAGTCCCGTCTGTCCTTGCGAGAGGAGATAGCGGAAGCGCTGGTTGGTGTCTTCGGCGGTGCCGAAGCCGGCGAACTGGCGCATGGTCCAGAGGCGGCCGCGATGCATGGTGGCATGAATGCCGCGGGTGTAAGGAGGCTCGCCCGGGAAGCCGAGGTCGCGGGAGGGATCCCAGTTGGAGAGGTCGTCCTGTGTGTAGAGGCGGCGGATCGGGTAACTCGAGACGGTGGTGAATTCCTTCTGGCGCTCAGGATTTTTGTCGAGAGTGGGCTCGAGGGTGTTTTTCTGCCAAGCTTCGAGCTTGCGGGAGGGCTTCTTGGAATTGGCCGTATCGGTCATTGAGGGGCTCCAGAAACATTATAAGCAAAGGGTTATGGGGGAGGAAAGAAGTCGTTGGCCATTATTAGCTGTTCGTTGTAAGTCGAGAGCAAAAGAGAACCACGGAGCTAACAGAGGAGAGCGAAGATAACCGAGGCAACGGGCCAAGGAAAAATCGTGCGCCCAAGAACGGCGCTTCGCGGACGAGATCTGGGCAAACCAACCGTGGCGCGACGACCGGCAAAAAGAAGAGGCAGGCCAGGTCATCCTGCCTCTCTTTTTCATGTGGGAACCGATTGGCCTTGACGGAGGGAAGCCAGTCGGTTATTCCCGTGTTACGTTGACGTTCATTCTATTCTTTGAGAAGTGAAAACAAACCTGGCCGAAGGTAGCGTAATAGAACTGTCCTCGATTGCCGATGTGAGTACTAGAATGCAGTTGTCCGATTGGCCCTTGGCGCACCACCGAGGATGAAAAGTAAGGCCAAATCGCGTAACTCTCTTTTCAGCAACGGTTCGGCCGCGTTTCCTAGCAGCAGCCAGTTCTATCAAGGGGAAAGTCAAAAGAAAAACTCCCCCGCTGACTCCGAAGGAAGCGAGAGGGTTCGCTGCGTTGCGTTTTCTAGCCCCTGACAAGTGGCTCATGGTAACGGTCTTTCGGATTGACTGCCGCGTCAGATGGATCTGTGCCTTTAGACCGCGCGAGCAACGAGCTCGATGGGTTCAACAATGCCCTCTTCGATCATGGTCTGCACATTACTGAGCATGAGTTTTGTCGGCTCACCCATCAGCAAATGCAAACCAAGCGCAGGAGGGCCGCCCTCTGCCATCCGCGCCATCATGCGCTGCATGAACTCCAGAGCAAAGGCGCCGCGACGACGCTCGTGGGTGACGTGGAATCCTGCGGCGGCAAGAGCCTCACGATAATCATTTACCTGAGCAACAAAGCTGGTCTCCTCGGTCAGCGCCCAGGGAGCGGGATAGCGGATGGGACCTTCTCCGGTACGCATCAGATCGAAGATAGCCAACAGTCCATCGGGGTTGAGCACGCGGCGCACTTCGCGAAAGAGCCTGAGTTTATCCGAGATATTCATTCCCACGTGGATCGTATAAGCGCGATCAAAATGTGGCGTTTCGAAAGGAAGCGCGAGCGCGCTGCCATGCAGGAATTCCGCAGCGTGGTCGAGCCTGGTTCGGCGCGTCAGACTTCTGGAAACGAGTACGAATTCCTCGGTTAAGTCGACTCCTGTAACCTTGCATCCGTGCTCCGCGGCAAAGTAGCGAGCCGGCCCGCCGATGCCACTTCCCACGTCAAGGAGATGCAAGCCGGGACGCAGGTCCATTTGAGAAGCCAGTCCTTGGGTAGCTTCGCGGCCTCCGGCATGAAATTCGTCCAAGGCCGATAGATCGTCGTGCGTTAGGTTTGCCAAGTCTTTTCCTGCCCGCGTTAGCGCCTGAAGGATGGAGTCTTCCAGCCGCCCGCGCGTGTAATAACTCGCAACATTTGTCTCAATACTCATGCTTCTCCCTATTCGGGATGCCACCCAGGGCAACCCCAAACAAATGATCCAAATAGACGAATTGCAGGCGCACATCGGGTTCACGGCATGGCCCAGAAAGAAATACAGAAAATTGTGGTGCCGGGTAATGCAATTAGCTGACGCCTTAGTATAGGCCGGATGGCTGCTTTCAGAGTCAGGCGAAGTATTGGAAGGTGGCCCAGAACTGGGGCCAGGGGAGTTTGGGAGGTCCGCAGAGGAAGATGTCGCGGCGTTCGGTGGATTCTTCGTTGGCGATGCCGTAGGAGTTGGTGTTCTGGGCAATGAGGCGGCAGGAGGTGAAGTTGGTTTCGACGAATTCGCGGGTGAATCCGACGATGAGGAGAGTCTGCGGAGGAGGATCGCCGTAGCCGCGCTCCCAGGAGGAGTTGACGCCGCTGATGGCTGAGGGCAGGCCGTAGGCGGGGCCGTAGAGATTGATGGCGCCGACTTCGCCGTAATTTTCGACGAGGATGCCGAGGTGGGCACGGGAGTCGGCGGGAAGAGAGTCGCGGAGTTGAGCGAGGGTAGAGACAAGGTCGGGCCAGCCGACTTCGTCGCGGAGGGTGATGTTCACTTTTTCGGCGAGATGAAACCAGGGCGAGCCGATGGGTACGATGGGCAACGCGAAGGCGGCCGCGCCGAGATTGCCGAGGAAAAGATATGAGGTGAGGGCCGCGCGGATGAGCAGGGGACGGTGCGTTTGCCATTGCGCGAAGAAGGGTTCGGCGAAGACGGCGCCCGCGGCGTAGAGCATGGGGTAAGCCGGGGCGAGGTAGTAGCCGCGACCATTCGAGAAGACGAGGAGGAGCAGGGGGACAAGATACATCCAAGCGAGAGGCCGGAAGGTTTTGAAGGTGGGAACGGCGAGGCAAAAGTAGAGTCCGGCGAGCCAGAGAGGAGCAGCGGGAAGGGTGAGGATGAGCTGATCGAGAAGGAAAAATCTGGTGAGGCCTTCGGCGACATCGCGGTTATGGAGGAACCGGAGGAAGTCGAGGTAGACGAAGTGATGTTGCGCGAGCCAAAGGAGATTTGGCGTTAGGAGTGCAAGCGCCAGGAGCGCAGCAAGCCAGGGCCAGGGAGTGCGGAAATGCTTGCCGGCGTCAGTGAAGAGAAGGCCGGTGAGGACGCCGGCGGCGAACAGGAACATGGTGTATTTGGTAAGCAGGCCGAGGCCAATGGAAGAGCCGATGAGGAGGAAGTAGCGGGGATTGGCGGTACGAAGGAGTTTGACTACGAAGAAAGCGGTGAGGACCCAGAAGAAGTAATCGAACGAAGTGTATTGCATGAGGGCGCCGGTGCCGAGGGCAAAGGGGATGGCGGCGGAGGCGGAAACGAGTTGAGAGAAACGGCCGCCGCCCATGTCTTTAGCCATGCAGCCGGTAAGGAAGACGCCTGTGGCTTGCAGGAGGGAGGAGAAGAAACGGAAGCCGACGAGGGAAGTGCCGAACAGGATGAGGGAAAGACGCGCGAGGAAGGCCGTGAGGGGAGGGTAGGCCGCATAGCCCCAGGCGAGATGGCGGGCGTCTTCGAGGAAGGAGAATTCGTCGCGGTTGAAGCCGTAGCGATTTGCGGTGAAGAGATGGAGGAGGATGGTGGAGGCGGCGAGGAGGAAGAGAAGGACGAGATCGGTGCGGGATTGTTGAGAGAGGGGTGCCGCCGGGCGCGATGGTGCGGGAGCGGAGGCAGAGGTGGCGAGGAGCGGCAAGGAGACCTCGGGAGGAAGGATAACAGAACAGAGGCGACTGGTGACTCGTGACTGGGGGACAGGGGAAAAATGGAAAATGGAAGAAAACTCTAAGCCGTTAGCCATTAGCCGTAAGTTTCAGAGAAGCAATGACCAGCGAAGAAGGTAAGGGGGCCAGAGAGAAAGAAGAAAGAAAAAGGGCGGCCAACCTACCAATCGGAAGAGCGTCTATCCTTGCAAAGGATCTAAACAATGACTTCCCGCGCCTGGTACCTTGCGGTCATGATTTTTTGCACTTCTTTTTTTCTGCAAAAACTGGGGAAGGCCCAGGAGCTCACGGCGGCCAGTCCGGAAATGGAGAGGCTGGCAAGAGCGCTCGTTGGTGATTGGAACACGGTGGAAACGATGGAGCCGGGTGATGAGTGGCCCCGCGGCGCTTCGCGGGAAGGTACCGCGAAGGTCAGATTAGCTTCCGGAGGGTACACACTGGTCTATGAGACACGTTCCGATGGGTCGGCAGGAAAACTGGATGGGTTTCTGACCATTTGGTGGGACAAGGATGCCAAGCTGTACTACTTCGTTGCGTGCTTTAACCATCCGGACAGTCCTTGCCATATGCGAGGCACGGCGCACTGGGAAGGCGAGCGGTTTGTGAATGACTACGAAGTTATGGTGGACGGAAAAAAGACGCCCTGCCGCGACACGTTCTCATTCACGCCGGGTAACCACAAGCTGGTAGCGAGCATGGATAGCGAGGGAGTCATGAAGACAATCATTACCACGGATGCTAGGCGGGGGACCGGAGGCAGCCATACAACGGCTGCAAGTGGGAAGGGCGGAAAACTTTCGGCGGAAGAGTTCAACGGTCTGATGAAGGGACTAGAGCGGGCATGGAATTCGAATGATGCGAAGGGGGCGGCTGACTGCTTTACCGACGATGCGGTTTACAGCGCTCCACCGAGCGGACGCATCCGGCGAGGGCGCGCAGAACTGTTTGCATTTTTTGGAGGAGAGCGTGGGCGTCCGCGGCCCATGCATATGGAATGGCACCACCTGGTGTTTGACGAAGGGACGCAGATTGGAGCGGGCGAATATACGTTTTCTTATGACCTTCAGACGCACGGGATGGCGATCATCAAGATCAGAGACGGAAGAATCGCCAACTGGCGCGAATACGAGCAGGAATCGGCGGCTGGTTGGGAGGAAGCTGTCGGGGCCAACAAATTTTAGATCACTTCACAAGGAAGAGCCGGCCACTCCGTTGTGGGTGGTATAGGAGAAGGCATGGCTCGAAAGACTAACACCAAAAACCAAGGGCGGGGCACCTTTCGAAGCTCAGGGTGAATCTTCCAGTTCACTCGTGCGGAGCCGTTCGATCGGGCGGGCACAGGCTGAAACCTTGCTACTCGCGCGGTGCGGCACGCAATGGCAAAATCCCCAACCAGAGGGCGGCCCTGCGACCGCGCTCAGGGCAAGCGTGTGGGGCGTCCGATAGAGGAAAAGAAAGAGCCGCCGAGAGCCGGCGCTACCAGCTTATTTGTTGCCGGCGCGGGATTTTTCGTCGAGAGCCTTGAAGAGTTCGGCGGTGCCGACGACCTGGCCGTTAAGAGTGCCGGGGATCAGGGTGTCGCGCTCGATTTCGCCTTTTTTAACGCCAGCGACCGTAACGCTATTGACCTGTAAGGTCCGGCCGAGGGCACGTTCGTAATTAGCTCTGGCTTCGGCGAGATTGGCAAGGGCACGGAGTTCGGTACCCTGAGCGGTGATGAGGTCGCGCTGGGTGAGGATGACGTTGTACACGGTGGAAGCGCCGAGCTGATACTTCTTCTGTTCGGCGTCGAAGGTTTGCTGCTGGAGCTCGCGGGCCTTGCTGGCGGCTTCCACCTGGGCGCGGCCTTGCTCGAGAGCGATGGAGGTGTTGCGAACATCGAGCACGGCACTGTTCTTGATCTGCTGCATTTGGGCTTCGAGCTGGCGCTGCGTCAACTGGGCATGAAGGCTATCGGCCTGAGCGGCGCGATTGCGAATGGGAATGTTGAAATTAAACCCGACCTGGTAGTCCGGAAAGCGATTATGGAAGACCTGGCTCATGGCATCGGTGAATCCCTGCTTGGAAACGCCCGTCGTTGTAATGGTCGCCGAGGGGACGAAGACAGGAATGAGTGTTCCGCCTGGGCCCTGCACCGTTATGGGGTTCCCGGTGGCATCAACGATTTGTGGCCCGGCCGCGGGAGTCGAGGTAGTGATGGCAGAGTTGCCTGCAAGACCAGTGCTGTAATAGGTGGCGTTGACCGTTGCGACAGGAAGAAGGGCATTTCTCGTGGCTTTGACATCAATTTCCCCGTTTTTGAGGTTGATGATCTGCTCTTGTACGTCGGGCCGATTGGCGAAAGCTTCCTTGACGGCATCGGCAAAGGGAGACAACTGAATGGTTTGAGGAGAATCGGGCTTGTCGGTCGGGATGATTTCAAGATCGATCAGATTGGATGCCGTGGGATCTTTGGAGATCTGATTTTTGAGCACCAGTTCATCCTGAAGTTGGGTGGTTTGCGCGACGATGAGGTTCTGACGGTCGGTGGCTAGCTCGGATTCGGCGCGGGTGACGTCAAGGGGAGCCATGGTGCCGATTTCGAGTTGCTTCTTGTTGTCGTTATAGAGCTTTTCAGAAACGGTGACGGCCTGTTGCTGCACCTTTACGTTTTCACGGGCGTAGACGAGTTCCCAGTAGGCGTTGATGGTGTTGGTGACGGTGGTGATGGCCTGCTGGGCAAAGGTAAGGTCGGCGATCTTGCGGTTGTTTTCGGCGATAAGGATGTTGCGGCGGGTGATGTCACGCCCGAAACCCTGAAGGAGTTGCTGTGACAAATTGACCCCCAACGTGGATTGCACGAAGGGGTCGAAAAGGTTCACTTTCGAAGACGACGAGGAGCGAGTGTTATCCCAGAAAGCGGTGACGGTGGTGGCTGTCGAAAAACCTTGTGTGTATTGGGTGTTGTAGGTGTCGGTGTGAATCCCCAAGGCCGATAGAGTGTTGGTGACAATGCCGGTGCCGGAGGTCAGCGGGTTATTAATAGGCACTTTGTTGTCGTTAAAAGAGACCGTTTGCGAAATGAATGGATCGAAAACGAGATTCGGCAGACTGGCCGTAGAGCCCGCGGAGAGACTGTTGGGAACACCAAAGCCAAAGCCTCCAGACTTGGTTTTCAGGATGCTGGCATCGGCCATCCAGGGGTTATAGCGCTGAACGACAATGTCCATGCTGTTTTCGAGAGCAAGGGCGATGGCGTCCTCGAGGCTGAGGTTGAGCTTGCCGTTCTGAATTAGTTGCTCAAGGCGTGGGGAATTGCTGAGCGTGCCGGGATTAATGTATTGCGCGCGGAAGGGGGCGGTGATGTTCGGAAATAGATTGGGCGAGGAGGAGTAATGAAATTTGTTCAGGCCGAGAGAGATGGGAACTCCTCCTTGAAGGCTGGCCTTGGAAGTAGGTGCAGGCTGCTGGGCCTGTTCCTGCGCGGCGAGCGGCGTGACCGGGGCTCCCGCAAGGATTCCCGCCAGAATCGCGGCGAGCAAGGATTTAGCGAACGACTTAGTCATGATGGTCCTCACCTTTAAGCTTCGAACACCCAAAACCTGGTGCATGATTTGGCTTCTCTCAGTAAAACGCTTCCGGCGGGTAAATTGTTTCATGAAAAGAAGTTGGAGAAACCAGCCGACCTGGGAATCGCGCAAAACCGAACAGGAAGTCTAACAGGCGGCCCCTTTTCTTGACAATGAAATGCACGGGGGCTAGTCTGCTGACATTTCGACGTTTAGGTGCGAACTGGGGTTAGCGGCGCATGCACACGCGAGAAGAGCTTTTGAGGCTGTTTGAGAAGGCGGGAGCGATTCGCCACGGACATTTTGAGCTGTCGAGCGGGTTGCACAGCGACACGTATATCCAGTGCGCGCTTGTTCTGCAGTATCCGCGATTCGCGGAGAAGTTGGGGCAGGCGCTAGCGGCATTGTTTTCCGATGCGCGGATTGATGTGGTGGTGTCTCCGGCGCTGGGCGGCTTGATCATCGGGCAGGAAGTGGCCCGGGCGCTGCCGGCGCATGGAGATTCGCTGGGGGGCGGGGTGCCGGCGATGTTCGTGGAGCGGGACGGGAGCGGGACGATGTGCCTGCGGCGGGGATTCACGTTGCGACCGGACACGCATGTGCTGGTGGTGGAAGACGTGTGGACGACCGGCGGGTCGACGCAAGAGGCGATCAGTGTGGTGGAAGAGGCGGGCGGACGTGTGGTTGCGGTGGGCGCGTTGATTGACCGCAGCGGTGGGAAGATTGAGTTTCCGGTGGAGTCGAACGCATTGATCGAGAGATCGATGGAGAGCTATGAACCGGAGGAGTGCCCGCTGTGCCGGCAGGGTGGCGTAGCGATGAAGCCGGGGAGCCGGTTTGTTAGGACGGCGGGATAAGAAGTTACGCAGAGGGCCGCGAGGAGCCGCAGAGTTCAAAGTGAAGAAAAAAACCGCACCTTGAAAACCACAGGGTGCGGCACCCAAGAAAACTCACACCTTCCGCATGCGTTATTTCAAACTCACGATTGCTTACGACGGGACG
>Ga0126371_10005748_pt1 | contig 11023 bp, 17 predicted proteins | sample PanSoiMetaPlot_4_FD_110145 | JGI IMG/M metagenome (GOLD analysis project Ga0126371, IMG submission 110145) | Tropical forest soil microbial communities from Panama - MetaG Plot_4 | ecosystem: Environmental > Terrestrial > Soil > Tropical forest > Bulk soil | place: Panama | collected 2016-02-17
AGAGTCCCACTTAGTTAATCTAATACCTGGCGCATCGAACGGATAAGGAATTGGGCGGCGCTGGTGTGCCGCAGTAGACCATGTCCAAAAAAAAAACCTTACCATTGGCCAGAAGCTGGCAGCCAGCTTCGCCTTCGTCATCGTTCTGGCCGGATTATTGAGCTACTCATCACTGGCTAGCGTGAGCCGGCTCGGCGTCAAGCTGAAGGTAGCCGTGAATGAGGATGCCCGTAGCTCGGATCTAATCGGCGAAATCAAGCTTGACTTGAGAGCGATGAAGGAGCAGTCGACCAAAACTCAGTTCTCCTACACAATCAGCAACATTCTTAGGGTCAACCCGTGCGAACACCACTTGGGCGGACTGGAGAACTGTGCCTCCTGCCACGCTCTTGGCACGGCGGACGAGCATCGGCGAGCCTTCGCGCAGATCGCCGACGGCGCCACCCAGAAGGCGGATCAACTGCTCCCCTGCTCCGAAATGACAAGGCACGACGCGCCGCCGCGGAAATTCCAACCGCAATTACGGAGCGGCGTCAGGGCTTCGATGAATACCTAAATGACGTCGAAAGACTTTTCGTCGGTGCACGAGCTCATGATGGATCGTATGGTGCGTTGCTCGAGAGGGTCGACAAGAATGCCCAGTTCTGGTGGAGGTGCAACAGCAACTGCGCGCCGTGTCGCGGGAGACGGCAGCAAGCAGCGTGCCGAGTTCTAATTTGATCACGATGGTCCTGACCGGAAGCTGCGCTCTGTGCGGGTTCGGTCTGGTGCTTGGCATTCTTAAGATCAATGTTCTTCTTCGAGATATTGTGCAAAAGCTGACGCGGCGCGCCGAGCGCCTGTCCGCGGACGCTGAACAGATCCGTGGCGCCAGCTATGAACTGGAGCAAGGGGCCTCGACGCAAGCTGCCGCCATCGAGCGAGCCTCGGCCGCTGGAGAAGTAGGGAACGCGGCGGCGCATCAAAACGCAAACGCGGCCGGCCAGGTCACTGGGGTCTTTAAGGACGCGCGCAAGCAGATGGCAGACACTAATCAGGTATTAAGTCTGATGACGGCGGCGATGCTCGAAATCGGGAAGTCCAGCGAAAAGATTTCGAACATCATCCATGTCATCGTTGAGATCGCTTTCCAAACCAACCTGCTCGCTCTGAACGCCGCCGGAGAAGCGGGCATGGGGTTCGCTTTAGTGGCCGACGAGGTTCGGACATTGGCGCAGCGCTGGGCCGGCGCAGCCAAAGACGCTTCCACGCTCATCACCGAATCGATCGAACGGTCCAAAGAAGGGCGCGAACGCTAGATGAATTGAGCGAACACATTCGCGCGATGACGCAGGCCACCGAATCGGTAGTCAGCGCCTGGGGAATCGGCTTCAGACCGGCAGTCAGGAGCAGGCGCGCGCCATGCAGGAAATCGAACAGGCCCTGGTCCAAATGCGCTCAAGAACCGAAAAAACTGCGACCAACGGGCATCAGGGCAGCGAAGCGGGCGATCGCTCAAGTGCCGAGTCCAAGGCGCTGCGCTAGATTGTGGATCGCCTCGACACAATGGTCGGTGCGGGCGCCCACGAGGTGTAAGATACAATGAAGTTCTCGCCTCATGGTCAAGGCCGTCCCGGATATTCTCGCCCAAATTGTCGAGCATAAGAAGGCGGAACTGTGCACGCGTCAGGATGACATCGAAGCCCGCGCCGCAGCGTCGACTTCTGACCGGCGCGACTTTAGTCGCGCGCTGAAGGCTTCAACTCCCTCGCTCATCGCCGAAATCAAGAAGGCTTCGCCCAGCCGCGGAGTTCTGGCCGTCGATTTCGACGCTCCGGCTACCGCACGGGCGTACGAACGCGGCGGCGCTGCCGCGTTGTCGGTGCTTACGGATTTCAAGTATTTTCAGGGCCGCCTCGCAGATCTCCAAGCCGCTCGCGACGCAGTCTCGATTCCCACGCTTCGCAAGGATTTCACCATCGATCCGTATCACGTGCGAGAGGCGGCTGCGCACGGCGCCGACGCCATCCTGCTGATCGCGGCCATTTTGACTGATCGAGAAATGCGCGATTTCCGCGAGCTGGCCGAAGGCTATCGCATGGACGCCATCGTCGAAGTGCACGATGAAGACGAACTAAACGCGGCCATGGCTTCGGGCGCAGGCATCATCGGCGTCAACAACCGCAATCTTCATACTTTCGAAGTGAGCCTCGAAACTTCGCTGCATCTCGCGGAGAAAATACCTTCGGGTGTGGTCCGAATTGCAGAGAGCGGCATACACTCCCGCACCGATGTCGCACGATTGTCCGCAGCCGGCTATCAGGCGTTCCTAGTTGGCGAGCACCTGATGAAATCCCCCGATCCCGCGCTCGCGCTGCGGGGCCTGCTCGAATGATGGTGGCGCAGCGGCATGATGATAAAGATCTGCGGCATCACGAACCGGGACGATGCCATGGCCGCCGCGGAGGCCGGTGCGTCGGCAATCGGATTCAACTTCTATCGCAACAGCCCGCGCTATATTTCGCCGACCGGCGCGGCGATGATCGCGGCCAAGATCCCGGAGAGCGTATTGAAGGTAGGTGTGTTCGTGGATGAACCCGCCGAAATCGTGACGAAGGTTGCTCTGGACGCCGGACTCGATGTCGCCCAACTGCACGGCCAGTCGGAAGCGCGAGGAATGCGGATTTGGAGAGCGCTCCCGGCCGACGTCCCCGTTCCAGAAGAATTGCCCGCGGGAACTGAGGCCATCCTGATCGACACGCCTTCCGCGGATCTTCGAGGCGGCACGGGCCGGACCTGGGACTGGAAGCGCGTGAAAGCGCATAAGTGGAAATTGATCATCGCCGGCGGTCTGGACGCCTCGAACGTGCACCAGGCTATCGAGGAAGCGCAGCCCTGGGGCGTCGATGCATGCTCGCGGCTCGAAAAATCGCTCGGCGTAAAGGATCACGAAAAGATGCGAAGTTTCATTAAGGCGGCGCGAGGCGAATGACGACTCCAACCCATCCCGCCACCCAACCGGACGCAGGGGGCCACTTCGGGCCTTACGGCGGCCGTTATGTTCCCGAAGTTCTGATGGCGCCGCTTGAAGACCTGGAGGATGCTTATCTGGAAGCGCGGGCTGACCCCAGCTTTCAAGCCGAGCTCAGTGACCTACTAGGCAACTACGCCGGCCGTCCCACTCCGCTCTATCACGCGAAGCGACTCAGTGAAATGTCCGGCGCCAAGATCTACATCAAGCGGGAAGATCTGCTGCACACCGGCGCGCACAAGATCAACAACTGCCTAGGCCAAGCTCTACTCGCTCGCCGCATGGGCAAGAAACGGATCATCGCCGAAACCGGCGCCGGTCAGCATGGTGTCGCCACCGCGACCGTTTGCGCACTATTCGGCCTGGATTGCATCGTTTACATGGGCGAAGAGGACATGCGCCGGCAGCGGCTGAACGTTTTCCGCATGCGCATGCTGGGAGCGAAAGTCGTAAGTGTCGCGAACGGCAGCCGTACTCTGAAGGACGCAATCAGCGAAGCCATGCGCGATTGGGTGACCAACGTTCAGCACACACACTATCTGCTTGGTTCGGCGCTCGGAGCGCATCCTTATCCGATGATGGTTCGTGATTTTCATCGCGTAATCGGCGAGGAGGCCCGGCGCCAGATCCTGGAGCGTGAGAAACGCTTGCCGGATTCTGTCTTTGCCTGCGTCGGCGGCGGCAGCAACGCGATCGGAATTTTCCACGCTTTCCTGGGTGACGCATCCGTAAAGCTGATCGGTGTCGAAGCAGGCGGGCGCGGCTCGGAACTTGGCCTTCACGCAGCGCGGTTCTCGGGCGGCGCTCCCGGCGTTTTGCACGGTGCGCATAGCTATCTCTTACAGGATTCCGAGGGCCAGGTCGCGCTTACTCACTCCGTTTCAGCCGGGCTTGACTATGCGCTCGTGGGCCCCGAGCACGCCTGGCTGCGCGATCAGGGACGAACCGAATACGTCTCGGCCACCGACTCGCAAGCGCTCGACGCGGCACGAACACTGGCGCGGACTGAAGGCATCATCCCTGCACTCGAATCCGCCCATGCCGTGGCGGAGGCATTGCGCCGCGCTCCCAATGCACGTGGCGAGCTGTTTATCGTGAATCTTTCCGGCCGCGGCGACAAAGACACCGACATTTATCGCGAGAATCTCAAGGAGCTCGATGAGCCAGACCAGAATCGGCCGGCTCTTTGAACGCCTCCGCGCAGCCGATCGCCGCGCGCTCATCGCATACATTACGGCCGGCGATCCGTCGCCCGCGCGCACTCCCGCGCTGGTATCGGCATTGGAACGCGGCGGGGCCGATCTCATCGAGCTGGGCGTGCCGTTCTCCGACCCCATTGCCGATGGCCCGGTGATCCAGCGCGGCAGCGAGCGAGCGCTGCGCGCCGGAACGCACGTTTCCACGGTTCTCGAGATTGCGTCCGAAATCCGCAAGCGATCCGAGATCCCGCTGGTGCTCTTCACCTACATGAACCCCGTTTTGCGCTACGGCTTGGAGCGCTTGGCGGGCGATGCCGTAGTGTGCGGGATCGACGGCTGCCTGCTCACCGACCTCAGCGTCGAAGAGGCCGAAGGCTATACTGCCACGATGCGCAACGCCGGTCTTGATACGGTGTTCCTGGCCGCTCCAACCAGCAGCGAGCGGCGTCTCCGGCTGGTTGCCGAGTATTCGAGCGGCTTCATTTATCTCGTGTCGCGAACCGGGGTCACGGGCGAGCGGGTCGCGTTATCGGATTCAGTGGCGCCGCTGGTCAAAGCGATGCGGGCAGTCACTAGTCTTCCGCTGGCGGTTGGCTTCGGAATTTCGACGCCCGGCCAGGCGAGCGCCGTGGGCGAGTTGGCTGACGGCGTCGCGGTGGGCAGCGCATTCGTTCGCACGATCGAGGAAAACGCCGCAAGTCCCGATCTCGAATCCAAGCTCGAAACGCTCGCTCGCGAGCTTTCTTCTGGTTTACCATCGAGGAATCGATGAGCATGGACGAGCTGGCGGAGTGCCGGCGCAAGATCGATGCCCTGGACATGCGGTTGCTCGAACTTCTGAACGAACGCACGCGCATTGTCGAGCAGATCGGGCGTATCAAACAGCATCTCGCGCTGCCCATCTACGAGCCCCGGCGCGAGGAAGACGTGTTTCGCAATGTCACCGCGAACAACTCCGGGCCCCTGTCCTCGGAAGCTGTAAAGCGCGTGTTCGAGCGCATCATCGACGAGATGCGGAATATTCAAAAAGACAAGATGCGCTAACTACCATTCTTTCGGCCACAACACTGACCGGTCGATGCTGGCGAGCGTCGGGCGTCCGGTCAGCATCATCGTCGCTTCGAATTCGCGCCGTAGAATATCGACTACGCGCGTCACGCCTTCCGCGCCGCCGATGCCCAGCCCGTATAAATAAGGTCGTCCGATTCCCACTGCCGTAGCGCCGAGCGCCAGCGCCTTGATGACGTCGGTACCTCGTCGGATGCCCCCGTCCACGATCAGCGGCACGCGACCATTCACTCTCTCGGCGATGTGTGGGAGTGCGTCGATGGTAGCTGGAACAGTATCGAGATTCCGGGCGCCGTGATTTGAAACCATGATCCCTGAGACGCCCGCCTTCACCGCGATGTCCGCGTCGTCAGGATTTAGGATTCCTTTCAGCAGCACCGGAACCTTTGCAAACGAGCGCAGCCAGTCGATATCTTTCCAGCTCAGCGTCGGATCGAGATAATCCGCGCCTTGTAGGTTCGGCAGCGGCCGAGGCGGCATCGCACCCTGCACCGATTGCTCGTGGTTGCGAGCGCCGAACGTAGGCGAATCCACGGTGACCGCAAGCCCGCGGCATCCTGCTGCTTCGGCACGTTGAACTAGTGCCTTGGTGAACCCTCGGTCACGTTGCACGTAAAGCTGGAACCAGACGGAGCCGCTGGCGGCTTTGGCAACCTCGTCAACGCTCTTCGATGCACTCGAGCTGATCACCAGCAGCGCCTTCGCCGCTCCTGCGCCTTGCACCGATGCGAGATCGCCATCTGGATAGACAGCCGATTGGAATCCGGTTGGCGAAAGCAGAATCGGAAAGGGGAGATCCAGCCCGAGCAGCTTTACACGCGTATCGACTTTCGACACGTCAATCAACACGCGCGGCCGCAAGCGAATCCGCTCGTACGCTTCGTGATTCCAACGTAGCGTCAGTTCGTCGGCAGACGCGCCTTGGACGCGAGCCCAGACGGGAGGCGAAATCTTCTTACTCGCGGCCGCTTCAAAATCGAACAGCGATCGCGCCTGCTCAAGCTCGCTCCCCGTTTTCACCTGTCCGTGCAAGCGTACGAGCGACGCGCACGCCGCGCCAAACCCTGTCGCTATCGCTCTGCGCCTGTTTATAACCATGACTCAGCTCGTATGATCCATTATGATTTTCCACCCTTTGCCGGTCCGATGGAAGATCAGGGTAAAAATGCCGCTCGCTTCCCCGCCCCCTTTGGCCGTTCGTTCCAAATGGAATCTGCCGATCACTACCGCGTACTCCGCTCCGAGCGGCCGAATCTCCAGGTTGCTGAACGTCAGCGTGCCCATATTGTCGCGCGTCGGATATCGCTTGATGTAGTTGGCGAGCACCTGGGCGTGGCCTTTTGTGACCGTAGAACTGACAAACGTGGTTGCTTCCGACTCATCATATCCTTGCATGAAGGCTGGGATGTCGCCCCGATTCCAGGCGGTCAACTGATCGTCCAGCACGCGCCGGATCTCCGTATCCGGCAAGGCGGCAAGGATGGGAGCTGCTGCCAACAACCAAATCAATCGCTTCATGAAGTTGAGTGTACAACCATTTTGCTAACATATCCGCTTACTTCGGCGAGATTTGCGCCAATCTTGGTGCGCTCGCCGCGAGATAGGACGTAAGCAGGAAAGAGGAATAACAACCATGGATACCCCGGGCGCGGATTCTCTCATGGGGATAGTGCGTAAGATCAACGAAATTGGCCGCAGAGCAAGATCTGGCGAGCCCACCGCCGAAGACTACTTGCGGATTGTGAGTTCGGACCCGACGACCGAATGGTTCACGGACTTGCTTTGCGAGAAGAACGACGAACTGCAAATGGAGAAGGAGCGTTCAGATAGGCTGGCGAGCGCGCTCCGGGCGTGGCACGCAGCAACGATTGAGAGAATATCCAGCCAGGCTGTGAACCAGGCCTCGATACAGCTCATCGACGTTCTGCGCGAGATGAAGATCGTCGGACCATGAGTTCGATGGCGCGGCCAGCTTAGGCCACGCTCAGTGAAGCATCGTAAGCTAACTCGACGATGGCTCCATAGAAACTCGGACCATGAGGCCGCCATGCTGAAACCGCTGGGAGGCATTACCGATTCCGGCATGTCCGCCGTGTCATCGCGCGCCCATGCCGCGGGCGCGCTCCTAGCATCGTTTGGACTCTAATCAGCGGACCTCGACTGGGCGGGCTTTCCGTCTTTCCGCAAACCGCTGCTGATCGTCTCCATGAGACTGGAGAGCTGCAAAGGCTTACGGATGAAACCGCAAACTTGCGGCGCATTTTTACGAGGTGCTCCAACATCTCCGGCCCGTAGGCGCTGGTTAGAATCACCTTTGTCTCCGGCAAACTTGCGCGGCTTCAGCAATAACCTCGCTGCTTGAAGGGCCGGGGATTGTCGCGTCAAGCAGAATTAGATCAATCTTGCCTCCGTACCCGTGCAGAAGATCGATTGCAACCGATCCGTTGCCGGCCCTCAACACGTGAACGCCCAAATTGCGCATCATCCTTGCCGTTGCCTCCCGCAGGTTCACCTTCGACGATCAATACAGTGAATGCCATGCCTGTGAACGCGTCCGCACCTGTGCTTTGGGCAGACTCGCTCGTTCCGACGGCTACGGCCTTGGCACAGGGGAACGAGAGCCTCCGAATAGTACCTTTTCCCACCGCGCTGGCCACATCCAACGTCACGCCGAGACTGCGAACAATGCCATCGACGATCACCAGCCCGAGGCCGTGCCCCGCCGATTTGGTCGTAAAGAAAGGATCGAACATCCGGGCTTGCGTTTGCCTCGACATTCCGCAGCCGGTATCGGAGATTTCCAGTTGGACGTAGTCGCCTTGTGCCATGCCCTTCGGAATCTCGCCGGTGCCGGTGACGGTCACGCACCTGGTGGCCACGCGAATCACTCCGTGTTGATCTCCGATCGCCTCCGAAGCGTTCATGACGAGGTTCATCACAATTTGACGAAACTGTGCAAGATTGGCCTCGATGGCGGGGAGATTCATTTCCTCGGAGCCGGACACGCGGTTAGTCGGGAGGTCCCACTGCCAATGTCCGAGGTGCGCGAGCCGCTCGGCATTCTTCAACCGTTCTTCGCTCGTGCGCAGGCGCTCCTCCACGGCAAATTGTTCCGTGATGTCCTGAATCGCCCCGATGAGCCGAGTCAGTTCACCTTGTTGGTCGCGGATGGCTTCAACAATGCCGCGGACCAACCGCACTTCACCGTCTGGCCGGATGATCCGATAGGACAGCTCGTAAACACGCCGCCATTATCAATGAATCCGTGAGTGTTTCCACCTGCTTCCATGTAAAAGCCGGAAAGTTCACTCGTCGTTGATGCCCGTGACTGTGGTCATAACGGCGTTGAAGCAGGCGGGCAGCGTGATGGGCGTGAAGGTCTTAGTATCGATGTGGTACTCAAAGCCCTGAGTATTTCCCATCGCGTCAATGTAGAAACCGGCGGCGATATTACTGTCGTTCACACCGAAAAGCTGGGCGGTTGTGGGTCCCGCGCCAGGTACGTTTGGATCATTTACAGAGGTAAACGTGCCACCTTGGTCCACTGAATCCAAAATTATTACGTGCACGGTCAATCCAAAATCCAACTGTGGTCGGGACGGATTGTTGTTAATACCCACAACCTGTGTTTGAACGGAGCCGGGAAAATTCTCATTTGTATAGGAGCCACGTGAGTATGGAGGAGCAAGTGTGTAGCCTTTGTTTGGCAAAAATCATGCCGTCACCGAAGTAACCAGCAATAGTTCCCGCGTCGTTAATTCCCGGCGATTGATTGAAGGCTGGATCGCCGGATTATCGAGAGTCTGAAAGGTGAACGTGTCAGCATGAACGAGCGGCGTTGCCACCAGACAAGCAAATATCGCGGACGCCACACTCAGTGTGCGAGGCATGTGGTCCTCACTCGAGCAAGTCCCCGCCGGAGTATAACCCGGATCACCGGATCCGTAGCTGAAACTTGATTACAACGGCAGCCAGTGTAACTGGTTAGTTTCAAAGGAAATATCCTATCGGATAGTTTCCGCAATGCTATGGCATTTCAACGGAACAATGTGCGCTGAGCTTACGGAATTACGATCATTCCGGCGCCGGTGACGTCGTTATTGAGGTCCCACGTGCGCTCGTATTTGAGCGAGGCGGCGTCGTACACTTCGATCTCGAATCCCGCACCGTAGATGTAGAGCTTCTTGCCGTCGGCCGACATGCCGAAGCTGAAACGCGTGCGGCACGGAACCTCGACCGTTTTTGTGATGTGATCCGTGCCGAGGTCGAAAGACCAAAACTCGCAGCGCTTGTTGCCGTGCATTCCATTCGCGATCACGGTAAAAGCAGCCTTCTTATCCGGCGTAATCTGCAAGCCCGCCATACCGGTCGGCGCAGGTCCGATGGCCGTGAAATTGACGTCCCGCGTGCTCAAGTCGAATCGTGCGATTCCAAACACCCGATTGTGCACGATCGGGTCCGCGGAGTTGAATAGTGAAATCAGCTTTCCAGGCTCACCGATCGAGTCTAGACGCGCTCCGAAACCGATGTTTTCCATCCCGGGCTGGTCCGGCTTGGCCAAATCGATCCGGTCTACTACCTTGAAATCGTCTGAGCTGAGGATGACTACTTTGTCGCGAAACTGGTAGAGGTATTTGCCGTCGCTCCAAATCTCAAATATGTTGCGTCCATAACCGCCGACAGCCCCGTTTTCATCCTCTTGCGGTACCTCTACGGTCTTAGTGATCTTTTGCTGTTCGAGATCGATGACCGTGTACTTGGGTTTGCCGATATCGAAGTGTTCCGGCTTTTTGTCGATCTCGGTGGTCACGGTGTAGAACAACTTGCCTTGCGGATCGGGAGTTCCACCGTTGAAGCGATAGCGCGTGGTAGCCGTGTTCAGGACGAAATGGCTGAGCACCTTGCGCGAAGCGACATCGATCACCTCGATGCCGCTATGGTCGTTGGTGGTGACGAATATCTTCTTCCGATCGTCCGACAGTCGCATGCTAGTCGGCAGACCCGTCTCCAGATGGATCTTGTCAACCACTTTCCCGCTGCTCTCATCCACCACGAGCACCGAATTCGGATATCCACCGAGGAAAAGAGTACCGCTCCAGCCGAGCGACGCAAAAACGGAGACCGACAAAAATGCAAAAAGCTTTTTCATAGGGTTCTTATGGGAAGACAAGATCGAGATTCCGCCAGTCTTTGGTGGCAGTGGCGCACTTGCTGGTCCAGTCCGGAGTGTTATTGAGATGATCGGGCACCTGTGCCGGCCAGTAGCAAGTCACGTAGCAGTCATAGATGTCGCGCTCGACCGGCTGACAGAGCCCCGCGGTGCCTCCCGCTGCGTCCACTTCCCAGCCGGGCGAGAACATCAGTGAACAACCCATCGGGATGTGGGGCTTCGGAGGCGTGGGCGGTGATGGGTTCTGGAGTCCTACAACGTCTCCCTCGCGCGCAGCGACGAAATCGTCAATGCGCTTGGCTTTCTTGTTCACAGCTCGGAGGTGTTTCATGATGCTCTCCTTTCGGCGAATCGCTCCAAGAACTCGGGATTCCCGGCGCTGATGGAGCCATAAATTCTCAGACAAGTATCGGTCCAGTCGCGAATCCAATCGCAGTAGTGCAAGTTGGGGTGACCGGTGTCGCCATAGCGTACGAAGGCCTCGTGATGACAGCCGCCGGCGCATAGCGGGCGTGCCCAACAGGTGTGGCAGTCGTACTTCGAGCCAATGTGGCCGCGGCGTAGGAACTCAGCTTG
>Ga0126371_10005749_pt1 | contig 11023 bp, 12 predicted proteins | sample PanSoiMetaPlot_4_FD_110145 | JGI IMG/M metagenome (GOLD analysis project Ga0126371, IMG submission 110145) | Tropical forest soil microbial communities from Panama - MetaG Plot_4 | ecosystem: Environmental > Terrestrial > Soil > Tropical forest > Bulk soil | place: Panama | collected 2016-02-17
CGCGACTCACATCGGGGACGCGCCGTGTCACTACTTCGGTGGCGAACGCTACAACAGCTTCGTCGGCGGCTATACGCAGTTCGGCCCCGCAGTGGCGGACGTCTTGAACAGCCCGACGCTTGATCGCTGGACGGCGTCAAACGACGCCACCAACGTGGACGCCGTCGGGACGTTCATGCTGACGTCATGCCCGTACGGCACCGGATCGTGCGCGTCAGCCCAGTGGGGCCACTACTCCTACGCGAATATCACGACCTCCCTCGAACTCGATCAGCTCAATGCGGACGGTTCGGTATGCCAGGCCCACACCGCGTACGGCTGGAGCCTGGAGCAGACCGTCAACAACTTCGCGATCACCAACGAAGCCCACCACCAGCCGATCTCCTACGATGTGACCGCGCCGGTCTCCCCGAACTGCGGCGGATCCCGCCTGTTCCAGCTCCACCTGCACTTGCAGTGGCTTGCCGGCAACCCCGTCAAGATTGACGGCGGCAACGTCAACATGATCAACAGCGTGCGTGCGACGACCGCCACCGTCCCGCCCGTCCTCTGGGGCACCGAGGCGCAGGCCGACGCGGCCATCTCGGGGGCGCAGCTGTCGGTTGTGCCGAGCTACGTGATGTCCACGGCCGCGCATGGCACCGTCATCAGCCAGAACTCGCCGGGCGGCACGGTCGAGCCAGCCGGCTCGCCGGTGCAGATCACCGTATCGCTTGGCCAGGTCGGCGTGCCTTACGTGATCGGCTGGGACCAGTACTCGGCGGAGCAGGCGATCCAGAACGCCGGGCTGAACTTCACCGTGTCGTACAACAGCGGCTGCACTGATCCCGGCAACGTGATAACCCAGAACCCGTCAGGGGGCGTCCAGGTAACGCCGGGATCGTCGGTGCACATCACCGTTTCCACGTGCCCGTCCGGCGGCGGCGGCAGCGGCAGCGGCGGCGGCGGCGGAAGCGGAGGTGGCCCGATACTGCCCAAGTAACCCCCGGCCAGCACGTGATCAAATAGATGTTTGGCGTTTCCGTCGTCCTGACGACGGAAACGCCAAACATTTCACTGCAAGCCAGCAGGCGAGTCAGGAACCGAACGTCACCTCGTAGTGGATGGTCGTCCACCCCTTGAACCTGTGCGACCAGGGCACCAGCATGCCGTGCAGAACCGGGAAGCGCTTGGCGAGCAGGGAGCGCGCGTGTTCGGCGTCCGCGCCGTCGAGTTTTCTGGCGTGGCCTTCGACGGTGGGTCCGGTCGGCTTGCCGCGAAGGGTGCTTGCCGACAGCCGCACTTGCGGGAAGTTGCGCAGCCGCTTGTACTTTCCCGCCGCGTCGTAGCTGCGGAAGTAGGCGTGGTCACCCTCGACGACCACGCTCACCGGCGATGCCACCCAACTGCCGTCGCGCTTGCGGGTCTGCAGCAGCACGGTCTTGGTGTCGCCGAGCGCGGCAACCGTCCCGTCTGGATCCATGATGCGTTCCTCCTAGCTAAGTAGCTGCCGAAGCGCCACTTCCACCACGTCGGCGCGGCTGCGCCCGTCGTGACCAGCGGCGATGAAGTGGTTGCCGACAAGCAGCGAGAACGTGAGCAGGGCGCGCGCCTCGGCGTCGCCGTCGTCGCCACCCAGCCCATTGAACAGCGACCTCAGGTACTCCATGCGGCGGTTGTCCACCCGGCTCAGCCGCGCCGCGACGGCGTTGTCGCGCCTGGCCCAGTCGCGGATGGCCAGGTCGGTCAGCAGGACGCGGCGCGAGGTGAGCGCGATCAGTCTGCGCAGCTTGGCGGCGGCGTCGCCGCCCTCGCGCTCTAGCAGCCTGATCACACCTTCGGTGGTCGACCGCTCCCAGCTGTCAAGCATGGCCTGCAAGAGCGCGTTCCGGTCCGCGAAATGCCAGTAAAAGCTGCCCCTTGTCACGCCGAGCGCGCGGGCGAGCGGCTCGATCCGGACCGCGTCCGGGCCGCCGTCGGCAAGCGCCCGCAGCCCGTGCTCGATCCACGTGCCGCGCGGGACACGGGCCGGGGCTGACATCCGCCACCTCCACCAGGGCCTGATAGTCTTCATCCATACACTACTGTATGGATGAAGGGAGAGCCAATGAGACTCCCAGACACCGCGCATTACTCCCGGCCCTGGCGCATCCACGAGGTCGCCGGCGGGTACCGCCTGGAGGACCTGTGGGCGCTGCCCACGCCGGGCGGCCCCGACGACTTCGAGCGCCTGGTGCGGCTAATCGCCTCGGGCGAGCTGTCGCGCGATGAGTCCCCTGCCGTCCGCGCCCTGTGGGCGCTGCGCTGGAAGGTAGGGAACCTGCTCGGCTGGGACCGTCCTGATAACAGCAAGAGGCGGGCAACGCTCAAGGATCGGCTGCCTGCCGACCTGCGCGAGGGGCCCGCCGGCCCGCAGTGCCCGCCATTCACCTCGCTGTACCTGACCGGCGACGAGTGGGCGGCCGAGCTGATCAACCAGACCATGCAGGGGGTCATGCATATCGGCTGGGTACGCGACGAGGGCGGCGGCTACCGGGGGCAGATGGCCGTGCTCGTGCGCCCGAACGGTCTGATGGGTGATGCCTACATGGCATTTATCAGGCCGTTCAGGCGCCTGATCGTGTACCCGGAGATGACCCGCAGGATCGCCCGGGCCTGGGGGCCGGCTACGACGTCTGGCGCACCACGACGGTTAGCGCGAAGTGCTGCTGGCCGGGCGAGCACCGTAGCGCCTCACCGCAGGACTGGCGGCTAGCCGTGATCATGGCGGTGCCCGGCGCCACCGCACTGAAGTCGGTGCGGATCGGCCGGCAGCCCGTGCCAGGGATCGAACCGCAGCCAGGCGGCGGCGCGAGCACCCGCGTCTGGCCGTCCTGCCGCAGCACGCCAGGGACCGAACTGCCCCGCACGGTCCAGTAGCTGCTGGCCAGGACAAGCTCAAGGCGCTCGCCGACCTTGATGGTCACCGTGTGACCGTTGGACTTGTCCTGCACCACTAGCGCCGGATCGGCGGACACGGAGTGACTCGACGCCGCGGCGGCGCACCCGCCGAGCAGCGAAACGGCGGCGCATACGGCGAGCGCGAGCGCCGCGGCCCGCCGCCGGTGTACGTGGATCATCAGGGGCTCCCCAGGCGAGGCCAGTGTCTGCCGGCGGCAGACTGCACGCAGGTTAGACGCCGGCGCTGGCACGCCCGGTTCCGGCTTTAACTACCGATCGCGGCTTTGTTCGTAGTTTCTCCTGCCCGCAGGAAGGCGATCAGGCCACGCGCCTCTCATCAGTCACTCACCGGCCGCGGGCGCGCGACGAGCGGCCGGCTGCGCCGGAACAGTGTGACGCCAGCCGACATGGCGACCAGCGCCGCCCCGTACGGGCCGGCCACCCAGATCGGCCAGGGGTAGGCCAGGTGACCACCGGTTCCGCTGACCAGGGCCCAAACGACCACGTTGATCGACACGACGGCCAGCCATTTGAACCACAGGACCTTGAGCACCGTCGGCAGACTGGCCAGGTAGCCCACCAGAGAAAAACCGGCAGGCCGCGCTGCGGTACCCGCAGCCGTCCCCGGCTCGGCGATTACCGGGGTCGATGCCGGCAGGTCCGCGCACAGCGGGGCCAGGTCGCCGTAGGTCGCCGCCTGGTACGCATCCTCCATCCGGTCCATGTACTCTTCCATCATCAAGCGCCCATCCTCCAGCGCGCTACGCAGCCGGTCCACCACCTGCTGCCGATCGCGGTCCGAAGCTCGCATCTGGTGCTGATCACCCATCTCATCGCCTCCGCGGACGTGGGATATAGACATACACCCATCGTCGGGGGCAGCAGGACGTCTGCGCATCAGCCGCCGGGTAGAACCTGACCTCATACCACGGGTAGAGAAGGGCGGTCACGGCACGGTATCCGACATTCCCCGGCGGGCGCTTCCCGCCTGGCCTGTCTGCGCGCCTGGCCTGTCTGCGCGCCTGGTTCCTAGCCGGGGTGCTGGACGAGGCCGTGGTCGAAGGCGAAGACTACGGCCGCGGCCCGGTCACGCAGCCGCAGCTTGGTGAACAGGTGGTTGATGTGCGTCTTGACCGTGCCCTCGCTGACGAATAGCTCGGCTGCGATCTCGCCGTTCGTCCTGCCCCGGCCGATGAGCGTGAGCACCTCGAGCTCGCGGCTGGTCAGCGCGTCCAGGTCCTTGCCCGGGTCGGCCTGGCTGGTGGCGGGCGGCGCGGCCGTCCGGTAGATGGCCAGCACCCGCGCCGTGACGGCCGGATCGAGCCACGCGCCGCCCTCGGCCACCACCCGCACCGCTCGCTGCAGGTCCTCGGCGGGCACGCCCTTGAGAACGAAGCCGGAGGCGCCCGCCCGCAGCATGCCGGCCAGCGCTTGGTCGTCATCGAATGTGGTCAGGGCCAGGATGGGCGGGCTGCTCTCACGGCGCTTCAGCTGGAGCGTGGCCTGCACGCCATCGACGAACGGCATCCGGACGTCCATCAGTACCACGTCGGGCGCGGTGGCCTCGACTGCGGCGGCGACCTCGCCGCCGTCGCCGCACTCACCCACCACGTCGAAGCCGAACTGGCCGCGCAAGATACCACGCAGCCCCGTCCTGATCAGTTCCTGGTCATCGACGAGTAGCACCCGGATCATGATGTCGTCCCGATGAGGGGGAGCGTGGCACGGACCAGCCAGCCGCGCCCGCCGGGTCCGGCCTGGCAGGTCCCGCCGACCGACTCGGCGCGTTCGCGCATGCTGACCACGCCCAGCCCCGTTCCGGTGCCCGGCACACCCTGGCTGTCCGCGGTGAGGGTCACCTCGCCGGGGGAGATGGTCAGCCGGACCTCGGTCGGCGACGCGGGCGCGTGCTTGACCGCGTTGGTCAGCGCCTCCTGCATGATGCGGTAGATGGCCAGGCCAACGGTAGCGGGCAGCCCGCCGGTCTCGCCCTCGGCGGTGAATGTGATGTCGGCGCCCGCCGACTGGAACTGCTCCACCAGCGTGGGCAGGTCACCAGTGCCGGGCAGCGGCGCGGTGCCCGGCCGACTGCCCGCCGCGTCTTCTTCGCGGAGCATCCCGACCGTGGTGCGCACTTCGGCCAGGCATTCGCGGCCCAGCCTTTCGGCCTCGGCTAGGGCGCGCGCCGCGTCGGCCGGGTCGTGCTCAACAGCCAGCCGGGCGCTCTGCACATGCAACAGGGACACCGTCAGGGTGTGCCCGATGACGTCGTGCAGTTCGCGGGCGATGCGGTTCCGCTCCTGCGTTTTCGCCTGCTCGGCCAGGCCCGCCTGGGCCCGGCGCAACTGCGTGAGGAGGTTCCTCTCGCGCCTCATCAGCACGCAGAACCCGGCGGTTAGGGTGACCCCGGCCAGCCAGGCGCCCCAGCCGGGATCCGGCCGGACCCACAGCCACTCGACCGCGAACAAGATCGTCGTGGCCGCCCAGTACGCCAAGCCCTCCCATCGGCTGCAGGTCAGAATGCACCACACCTCGAGCAGGTACACCGCGAACAACCCAACGTTGCTCGACCGGCCGTCGGCGAGCACCACCAGGCCGGCTGTGGCTACCGCCGCGTACAGCAACTGCGGCCGCCACCGCCGAATGAGCAGGACGGCCGCGCCGACCGCGACCACGGCCGCGGCCGCCGCTGCCGGTGCGCTGGGTGTCAGCGGCACGACCCCTACTGCGGTAAACGCGGCGAAGATGCCAAGGGCTACCCACGCCACCCAGTCGGCGACGTAATAAACCGATCCGGGCGGATCCAGATCGCCGCTCATGAGCCGGATTCTACGGCCGCCCGGGACCGGGCGACCGTAGCGCGGCATCGTGCGGCTCACAGTGCGGTGCGGCGGGCCGCCAGGACCGATGCCGCCGCGGCCATCGCCGCGACCGCGATCAGCGACCCGGTGGCCGACCCGAGGCCGAGCCAGGGCTCGCGCACCGCGTTGGTGAACTGAGTCAGCGGCAGCGGCCCCGCGACCTGCTTGACCGCTGAGCCCATCACGTGCGGTGGCGGCCCGCCCGCGCCAAGCAGGAAGGACGGGAAGAAAAGCAGCAGGCCCACGGCCTGAGCAGCCCGTGCCGACGGCAGCAGGGAGCCGAGCAGCACGCCGATGCTGATGAAGGCAACGGCACCGAGCGGCAACGCGACCGCCACTCGCCAGCCATCGTGCACCGCGGGGATGCCGTACACCGGGGCGGCCACTGCTAGCAGCAGCACGCAGGCCGCCGCCGTGGTAACCAGCCCGACGATAAGCTGGGCGGCCGCGAACGACCAGCGCGGGAAGCCGGCCGCGGCGAACCGGCGCAGCACGCCCCGCTCCCGGTACGACGCCAGGTGGACCGGCAGCATCACTAGCCCGGTGGCGGCGATCACCACTGTGAGGTAGGACGCCACGTACCAGTGTGATGGGTTTGTGAATTCGAATGCCCGGTCTGGCGTTGTGCCGAACGCGCCGCCGATGATCAGCATGGTCACAATGGGGAACGCGAAGACGAACGTCAGCACGAGTGGATCGCGTGTCATCAGCCGGAGTTCGGCCCTGACGAGCCGCCCTACTGCGGTGTTCATTGCGGTCCTCCGATTAGTTCGTGATTGATTGCCGAGGCCGCCCCGCTCGGCTCGGCCTGATCGCGTTGATGACCGTTGAGCAAGCCGAGCAGGGCATCTTCCAGGCTGGGAACGTCGACATTCAGGTCAGCGGGCACCGGCTCCCAGCGCACCAAGGCGGCGCCGACGTAGGCGATGATGCGCCGGTGGCCGCGCACCGTAATCAAGCTGCCAGCCCGTGACACCTCCCGCACGTCGTCGAGCTGACGGAGCTCGTCCATCAGCCCCGCGGGCGGATTGGGCATGCTGAACCTGATCACCGCCGTGCTGGCGTGTCGTTCGACCAGGTCCGCCGGAGCCCCCGCGTCGATGACGCGCCCATCACGCATCACCACCACCTGGCCGCAAAGCGCCTCGGCCTCGTCCATCTCGTGGGTTACGAGCAGCACCGTGGTTCCCTCGTCGTTCAGCTGGCGCACCGCGGCCCAAACGTTGCGGCGTGCGGCCGGGTCCAGACCCTGGGTCAGCTCGTCGAGGATCACCAGCAGGGGCCGGTTGAGCAGGGCCAGGACGAGGAACAGCCGCTGCCGCTCCCCGCCGCTCAGCGAAGAGAAGACCGAGCGCCGCCGCTTTGCCAGCCCGAACTGCTCGAGCAGTTCGCCGCCATCGCGCGCCCTCTGGGTGCTGAATAGGTCGAGTGCCTCGCCCACCCGCAGCCGGTCCGGCAGCGCGGAATCCTGAAGCTGGCTGCCCACCAGCGGGCGAAGCTGTTCGGCTTGCGTCACCGGGTTAAAGCCCAGAACGTTCAACTGGCCGGAGTCGGGCTTGCGCAGCCCCTGGACGCACTCAACGGTCGTCGTCTTCCCGGCGCCGTTGGCACCGATCAGACCGACGATCTCACCGGCGGGGACGTCGAGGTCAAGACCGTCCACCACCATCCTGGCCCCGTAGGACTTGCGTAGACCGCGTACGGTTACAGCCTGTGACTTATCCATGTCACGATCGTGCCAATTCCACCCTGCCAGCGCGTCAGGCCACGGTTAGATCCTCGTCTCTACCCGCGGGTGGAGACCGGCGGCACCCGCGCCGCCTCCCTGTCACACGTACCGCTTACGACAACCAGCCGCCGGCGTCACGCCCCGGTGGCGGTGTCATAGGTGAGCCGGACGGGAACTAGTGGGCTGTGGACAGCAAGCCGCAAGCGCCGACCGTGCCCATCGCCGTCGTCCCCAGCCGGATCGAGGCCGAGCTGATCGTCGGCCTGCTGCGCGATAGCGGACTGACGGCGGCCGCGTCGCCGGACGACCTCGGCGGGCTGAATCCGGCGATGGCCGAGGCCGAAGGGGTCCGTGTCCTGGTCGCTCCCGCCGACGAAGCCGCGGCCCGCCGGCTGCTGGACGACACCACGGGCACCCGCGGGCAGGACCCGGAATAACTGGTCGCCTGCAAGCATCCGCTCGTAATCAGCTGACAGCACCGCGGACACTGCTTCACCATCTTTTATCCGAACGGACAGTGCCGACTCTCTGGCGGCCACTTCCTCCGCGGCGCGGATGATCTGGTCCTCGTGTTCCGCGGGCAGGAAGACGACTCCGCTGCCGTCGGCGATCACCAGGTCGCCTGGACGCACGGCGACGCCGGCGATCTGGACAGGCACGTTCCACGCGATTTCGCCGTGCCGTCCGCGGGCGGTCAGCGGCGTCGTGCCCGCGGCGTAGACAGGCAGCCCCAGGCCGATAGCCTCGTCGACGTCGCGGCAGGCGCCGTCGGTGACCACGCCGCCGAGACCGCGCAGCGTGGCAGCCAGCGATAGCAGCCCGCCCCACGCGGCGGCGTCGAGGCGGCCGTTGACCGCGACGACGATCACGTCGCCCGGCTGCGCGGCGTCGATCGCCGCCGTGCATGAGTGCCGGGCGGCGGTCGTCGCTGTCACGGGACCGTACTGCACGGTGATCACCCGCCCGGTGACCTTGCGCGGGACGGTGACCTGGCGCAGTCCGCCGGCCACCCCGGAAAAGCCCAGCTTGTCCATCGCGTCGGAGCACGCACAGGTGTCCAGCGCGGCAAGCCGGGCGGTGAGCGCGGGGGAGTCGCCCCGCTCCGTTCCTGATGCCATCAGGACCATGTCCGGCGGGACAGCCTGACCACCATCTCCAGCTTGGCTCGCTGCACCTCGGGTGTCACCGGGTTCTCGATCGGGACCGACGCGAACCCGCACTGAGTGCTCAGGGCGAGCTCGTCCAGCGGCTTGTAGCGGGCCGCTTCGGCGATCCGGGCCGCGACGTCGGCCTCGTCCTCCATCTGGTCCGACTTCGTGGTGAGCAGGCCCAGTACCACGACTGTCTCGTCGCGCACGTCGGACAGCGGCGCGAACGTGCCCGCCCGGTCCGAGTCGTACTCGAGCAGCAGGCGGTCGAAGCCCAGCTTCGGGAAGAGCGCCCCAGAGATCGCGCCGTAGCCACCCGCCGAATGCCACGCGCCGCCGGGCCCGTTGCCGCGGCACACGTGCAGCGCGGTGGTCACCCCGGACAGGCCGTCCACCAGCGAGTTGTCGAGCTCGGTGTCGAACGCGAGCTCCGCGTCGAGGTCCCGGCCGGCCGCGGCCATCGTCGCGCGGGTGTCCGGATCGCAGAGCGAGCCGTAGTTCGGCGCGTCGAGCTGGATGTAGTCGCAGCCGAGGGCCACGAGACCGTCCACGACCTCGCGAAGGTAGTCGCGGATCTCCGTCAGGTACTCCTCGCATGAGTCGTAGACGGCGCGCGAGTCCTGCTCGGACCAGTACCTGCGGTGGTAGCTCGGCGCGGGCATCGTGAACTTGGTCCTGGTCCGCGCGTAGCGGCTGAGGAACGCGTAATCGGCGGTCATGTCGCCGGTGCGGCGCGCGGCGGCGATCCGGCTGACCACCGCCGGGTACCCGGCCGGCCGCTCACTTTGGTCGGTCGCCGGGATGCCGCTGTGGCCCTCGGTGGCGCCGCGCCAGTTCAGCGCGGCGCGCCCGGTGGTGGCGGCGAAGGCGTCGAGGAATCGCGGCGTCTGGGCCCACGCGGTGCGCCGCACCTCACCGTCGGTGATGACGTCGAGCCCTATCTCCTCCTGCAGTTTGATGGCGTCGATCGCGGCGTCATCGAGCACCGCGCGGTCGGCGGGATCGGCCCTGCGGGCGGCGCGGACCACGGCCTCGCTGCGGAGCAGGCTGCCTACCGTCTCCGCCCGCGTCGCGTCATCGGTTTGGTTCACACAGCCTCCACGCAGTGCTTAGCGGATCTTGGCCAGGGCCGGCACCACCCGGGCCGGGTTCTCGTTGAATATCTTGATCTTGTCGTCCTCGGTGAGGAAGTCAAACGCGCCGATGACGGGCACCAGGTCATCGCTGCTGCGACCGGTCTCGGGGCGTACGGCGCGACCGGACCCGGGAGCCTCGGTGCCGAACAGCATGCGCCCCACGCCGCGCTGCTTGATCGCCGCCTCGAGGAAGTTCAGGTCGTAGCCGCAGGTGTCGTAGAAGAGATTGGCTGACAGGTCCTTCTGCGCGATGTGGTGGTCGGTGGGGATGAACCGGTCCAGCGCGCCGCCGCAGTGACAGATGATCACCTTCAGCTCCGGGAACCGGTTGAAGACGTCGCCGTGCGACAGGAACTGCCCGGCCAGGTACTGCTCGGTGAGGAAGCCGAGCTGGTAGTTGTGCGGCACGACCCGGTACCGCGGGTCGAGCGAGTTCGTGCCGTGCACGATCAGCGGGATCCCGAGCTCCTGGGCCCGCGCGTACACCGGGTACCAGTACGGCTCGTGCATGCCGGGCGTGGTGCGGCGGCCGCCCGGGTCGGGAGAGACATACGCGGCCGCGAAACCGTACTCGGTGACGCACCGGTTCAGCTCGGCCAGGCAGTTCGACATGTCGGGCGCCTCGCTGACCTGCGGCAGCATCGCCGCGCCGAGGAACCTGTCAGGGAACATGTCGCACTGCTGGCGGATCATGTCGTTGACGTACGTGGTCCAGGCCGGCAGCAGGTGCGGCTCCATCCAGCCCATCATGAGGAACGGCCGCGGGCCGATGATCTGCACGTCGATGTTCCGCTCGTCCATGTACGCGGCGTGGCCGAGCGCGGCGGCGTGGAACTCCTCCCTGCTGACCCGCGCCGGGCCAGCCTGCTCCTGCCCGATGGGGGAGTCCATCGCGGTGTTGGCGCCCATCATCAGCATCAGGAACGAGTTGGCGGAGAACGGCACCGAGACGTGGCCGTGGACGTCGAGTACGCGAACGTCGTGATACACGCGGTGTTCCTTTCGGTTGCCTGGCCGGAGCTGGCCGGAGCTTAGCGCTAGTCTGTCGTGGTGCCCACCCCGGTGGGAACGTTTCCCTCGATCGCGGGCCGGCGCACCATGGCACGGTCGCCGCGGAACCCGTTCCAGTAGCTGACCAGGTAGACGGCGGCGAACGCGGCGCCGACCAGGCTCAGCCCGGCCGCCAGTCCCCAGAACCCGCGAGTCACTCCCATCGCACGAAAGCCATTC
>Ga0126371_10005751_pt1 | contig 11022 bp, 9 predicted proteins | sample PanSoiMetaPlot_4_FD_110145 | JGI IMG/M metagenome (GOLD analysis project Ga0126371, IMG submission 110145) | Tropical forest soil microbial communities from Panama - MetaG Plot_4 | ecosystem: Environmental > Terrestrial > Soil > Tropical forest > Bulk soil | place: Panama | collected 2016-02-17
TAGTTAGTATTTAGTGAAAAGAGGCGTGGAGGCGCAACGGAGAAGCCGTTGCGTTTCGTGTTTTATGCAGGGAGAGGTTGGGGTTAACCCCGGGGTTGAATGGTGTAAGTGCTTTAGAATCCTAGTGACGTGGGAGGGTACCCCCAGGGATCGGTTGATCTGGTGATCGGGTGATCCCGGTGATCGGAAAACCAAGTCTCACCACGGAGACACTTTGGCACGGAGAAAAGCAAATCGATGAGAGAGAGCCACAAATGAAGAGCGTGATTCTTGCGGGAGGGCTCGGCAGTCGCTTGTCGGAGGAAACGGCTCTGCGTCCCAAGCCGATGGTGGAGATCGGCGGGAAGCCCATTTTGTGGCACATCATGAATATCTACGCCGCTCACGGCTACAACGACTTCGTCCTTGCCTGCGGATATAAGGGGGAGCTGATCAAGGAATATTTTTCAAGCTTTGTCCTGCATAACAGCGATCTGCAAATAGAGCTTACGGCCGGAAAGCAAAGTATGATGAACGCAGCAACCCCCGAATGGAAAGTTGCCGTCGTGGATACCGGACTGGAGACGCTGACCGGCGGCCGTCTGCGCAGGCTGCGGAAATGGATCGGCAACGAAACATTTATGGTCACGTACGGTGACGGCGTCGGCAACGTGGACATCAAGGCATTAGTGAACTTCCATCAGAAGCACGGCAAGAAAGCCACGGTCACGGCGGTGATTCCGCCGCCGCGTTTCGGCGGACTTGAGCTGGAAGGCGACAAAGTTTCCTGCTTTACCGAAAAACCGCACAGCACAGGCGCATGGATCAATGGAGGCTTCTTCGTTTTTGACCCTTCAGTGCTTGACTACATCGATGGCGATGCCGTTTCGCTGGAAAAGGAGCCTTTGGAACGGCTGGCCGCTGACGGCGAATTAATGGCGTTTCGCCACACCGGTTTCTGGCAACCGATGGACACTCTGCGTGACAAGCATCATCTCGAGAACTTGTGGAATCAGGGAGCGCCCTGGAAGGTATGGTAGTACGGACTCAGCTCGAATGTTTTTATCGCGACAAAGCTGTCCTGGTCACCGGTCATACCGGCTTTAAAGGAGGATGGCTGGCGGTCTGGCTTAAGGCGATGGGGGCCAAAGTCAGCGGACTGGCTTTGCCGGCTGAGAACGGACGAAATAGCTTCTTCCGCAGGGCTCGCGTCGGACAGGGAATGGATTCGGTAATCGCAGATGTGCAGGATTTCGATTCAGTCCTGAAAACATTCAAACGCCATCGGCCCCAGGTTGTGTTCCATTGCGCCGCTCAGGCGCTGGTGCTCAGATCTTATCGTGATCCAGTGGAGACCTACGGAACCAACGTGATGGGGAGTGTTCACGTGCTCGAAGCTGCCCGCCGGACGCCCAGCGTGAGGGCGGTGGTGATTGTGACCAGCGACAAATGCTATGAGAACCGGAACTGGGAGCGAGGCTATCTCGAAGATGACGCGATGGGCGGCTACGATCCCTACAGCTCAAGCAAAGGATGCGCAGAGCTGATAACGGCGGCCTATAGAAGATCGTTTGCCGGCGATGGCAGGGGACTGGCGATTGCGTCGGCTCGCGCAGGAAATGTGATCGGCGGCGGCGATTGGGCGCAGGACAGGCTCATTCCCGATCTGGTCCGCGGTATCAGCCGAGGCGAGGTGATTGCGATTCGCAACCCCGGGGCGGTCCGTCCGTGGCAGCACGTGCTCGACCCTTTGCGCGGATATCTGATGCTGGGGCGGCGTCTGTGGGAAAACGGAAACGGATTTGCAGAGGCGTGGAACTTTGGCCCACATGAAACCTCGCAGTCGGTGGAGGAGGTCGCGCGACAGTTGATCCGCCTGTGGGGATCGGGGCGGTTGAAAATCGCGAAAAGTTCGAAGTCGCCGCATGAGGCTCACTATCTGAAGCTGGATTGCACTAAAGCGCGAAGCTTGCTGGGCTGGCATTCGCTCCTTTCACTCGATGACGCGTTACGACTGACAGTGGATTGGTATCGCACCGTAAATCTTGATGGTCGGCAAGCAGCGGCAAAGACAGGTGATCAGATTCAGCGCTACATGGACCTGCCGTGCTGAAGGAGATTCGCTCTGCGCTGGTGACGGGCGGGACAGGATTCATCGGCAGCGCCCTTGTTCAACGGCTTTCAGCCGAAGGCGTCCGGGTTCTTTGCCCGGTACGGCCTGAATCCAAGGGCTGCTCACGTATTGCGAAACTCCACGGCGTGGACCTGCTGCAGGTGAAGAGCTTTGAAAGCTCTGATCTGGCGCGTGATCTGAGCGATATTCGGGCCGATGTCGTGTTCAATCTGGCATCGGCCGGCGTCGCGCCTGGTACTTGCAGCCCTGAAGAGATTTTGAGCGGCAATTTGGGCGTGCTCGTCGGGCTGATCTCCGCCACAAGTTCCTGGAACGTGAAGAGATTCGTCCATCTCGGCAGCTGCTGGGAATATGGCGACGTCCAGGCGGGCCGTGCGGTTGCCGAGACAGATCCCCTCAAGCCTGTTTCGATATATGGCGCGGCGAAGGCTTGCTGCCATCTCTATGGGACTGCTCTGGCAGCTGCGAAAAAAGTGCCATTTCTCACGCTGAGGCTGTTCGGCGTGTATGGCGTAGGCGAAGCGCCACGGCGTCTGATTCCCTATGTCATTGAGCACCTGAGGAATGACAATCCCGTGGATCTTACCCCCGGCGATCAGATTCGCGACTTGCTCTATGTGGATGATGCAGTGGATGCGATTCTAATTGCCGAAGAAAACAACAATCTTGCCGGTTACGGTTGCCTCAATGTGTGTTCGGGAAAGGGGACGACCGTTCGCGAGGTCGCGGAAACAGTGGCCTCCCGAATGGGAAAGCCGCCGGGTATGCTTCGCTTCGGCGCCCGGCCGTTCCGGACCGAGGAACCACGGTGGATTGTTGGCGACAACGGGCTGCTCACCGCATTGACAGGCTGGGCGCCAAAAGTCTCTTTAGAAGAGGGCATACAACGGATGGTCGACAGTTCACAGCGATGCAAAGAGGATGAGCAGGCCGTCGGCGGAAACCGGAGTACCGTTTGACCAGTAACTTATTTGTAAACATTTCTTGCCCCAGTCGAAAAATCGGCTGTAGCATAGCGGAAGCTCCAAAGTAGAGACGAATGAGCGAAAAAGCAGACCAGCTTCGTAACCGCATACTTGCGCTTGCGGAAAGCTATTTTCTGGAGGCTTTTCCCCAGCAGAAGTTTGTCCCCGGTAGCACGCCGGTCCCAGTCTCTGGGAAGGTTCTGGATCCCGGCGACCTGCGCAATTTGATCGATTCCGCACTGGATTGCTGGCTTACCACAGGTAGGTTCGCAGCCGAATTTGAGCGCCAGTTTGCGGGTTACTTCGGACTGCGTGGCTCATCTCTGGTCAACTCGGGATCGTCGGCAAACCTTGTGGCTTTTTCCTGTCTCACATCGCCCAAGTTGGGCGACCGCCGCTTGCGCCCGGGTGACGAAGTAATAACTGTCGCAGCCGGATTCCCGACTACGGTCAATCCGATCCTTCAGAACCAATGCATTCCGGTCTTCATCGACATTAAGACTCCTACTTTTCAAGCTGATACCAGCCAACTGGAAAGCGCTTTTAGTGATCGAACGCGCGCTTTGATGCTGCCGCATACCTTGGGGAATCCGTTTGACCTGGAGGCGGTAGTCAGATTCGCGAAGAAACATGACCTTTGGTTGATCGAAGATACCTGCGATGCGCTGGGAGCGACTTATAAAGGACGCAAGGTCGGATCCTTCGGCGACCTGGCAACCGTGAGCTTCTATCCCGCGCACCATATCACCATGGGAGAAGGCGGGGCTGTAGTTACCGATTCACCGCTACTGAAAACGCTGGTCAATTCTTTCAGGGATTGGGGTAGAGATTGCTGGTGCGATCCGGGTAAGGAGAATACCTGCGGGAAGAGGTTCGGCTGGCAGGTAGGAAGTCTCCCCTTTGGATACGACCATAAATACACATATACGCATATTGGCTACAATCTCAAATTGACTGATATGCAGGCGGCGGTTGGGGTTTCACAGCTCCAGAAACTGCCACAATTCATAGAGGCACGACGGCGTAACTTTCAATACCTGTACGAACGGCTCAAACCTTATGAAGAAGTTTTGCTGCTGCCTGAAGCTACGGCAAATTCGGAACCCAGCTGGTTTGGTTTCCCTATGGCAGTTCGTGAGGGGGCGCCATTCTCGCGTGATGACCTCACAAAACAACTGGAGACGCAGCGCATCGGTACCCGGTTGGTGTTCGGCGGCAATCTTGTGCGCCAACCGGCATATGAAGAGGCACAGTTCCGCGTGGTTGGGAATCTCGCCACGACGGATTTTGCCATGCGCAACGCGTTCTGGGTAGGAGTTTATCCGGGCCTGAATGAACCGATGCTTGAACATATCGCGGGTACGATCGTGCGCTTCATCGGGAAATCCGCAGTCGCATCTGTCGGGCAGAGGACTTGAACGGATGAAGTCGGGCATGGAATTTCATTGCAAGGGATTTTGGGCCCTGGCGGTTATCGTATGAGTGAAGTGAAGAAGCTGATTTCTATCATCGTTCCGGTGTTCAACGAGGAGCCGAACGTAAACCGCTTCTATACAGCCATCAAGCCCGTGCTGCAGCAGTTGGAATGGCAATACGGCACCGAATTGATTTTCACTGACAATCACAGCACTGACGATACGTTTAAGATTCTCGGGCGGCTTGCGGCGCAGGATGATCGCATTCGGGTCTTTCGATTCTCAAAAAATTTCGGCTACCAGCGGTCCATATATACAGGCTATCTGCATGCCCGCGGCGATGCGGCTGTACAGATTGATTGCGATCTGCAGGACCCTCCCGAGCTGATTCTCGATTTCGTCAAGAAGTGGGAGCAAGGCTACCAGGTCGTGTATGGAGAACGGTCGAGCCGGCAAGAGGCGTGGTACATGAACGCGACGCGGAAGATTTTTTATCGTCTCATCGATTTCCTCAGCGAAGACGAACTTCCCTACGACGCCGGTGATTTTCGACTCGTAGATAGACGGGTGCTGGACGTTTTGAAACAGATTGATGACTCCCAGCCGTATCTGCGGGGCACGATCGCTACTATGGGATTCAATCAGGTTGGCATCCCTTATGAACGAAACGAGAGGCTGTACGGAAAAACAAAATTCAGCGTGGCCCAACTGTTTGGCCTGGCACTCGATGGTATTTTGAACCATTCCGTCGTGCCCCTGCGGATTGCCACGCTGACCGGCTGTGTTGTCTCTTTTGTAACCTTAATGGCAACACTGGGGTATCTGATCGCCAAACTGGTCACAGGTAAAGCATGGCCGCCAGGATTCACGACTCTAGTCATTCTGATTCTGGGTTCTTTGAGCCTCAATGCCCTCTTTCTGGGCGTGATTGGCGAATACCTTGGCCGAATTTACCGTCAAGTGAAAAAGCGACCGCTTACCATCATTGAGAGCGAAATCAACTCTCTCAGCAAAACGCCTGCAGAAAAAGAGATTGAGTCCTGGAAGTAAAATGACTCCTGCCAAGTTTGACGAGTACTCGACCAACTACACGCAGCTAGTTGACCAATCGGTCAGTATCTCGGGTGAGGCGGCGGAGTATTTTTCGGAGTACAAAGCGCGATATCTGGCGCGGCTGGCGGGAAGAGACTTTGCTGGCCGGGTTCTGGATTATGGTTGCGGTGTCGGCGTGCTTTCCAGATTTATTAAAACTCATCTGCCCTACGCGAGTGTGGATGGTTTCGATGTGGCCTCGGGCAGCATCGAGAAAGTGCTCCCGGAGCTGAAGAAACAGGGCTGCTTTTCCAGCGATCTTGCGGGATTGCGACGCGATTACCAGCTAGCGGTCATTGCGAACGTATTGCACCACGTCGTGCCCCGGGATAGGCAGGCGGTCATGGCGGAGATCGCCGGCCGGCTGGCGTCCAGAGGCAGGGTGGTTGTATTTGAGCACAATCCCCTTAATCCGCTGACACAGTGGTCGGTCAAGCACTGTCGCTTTGACGATGATGCCATCCTGCTGCATCCGGGGGAAGCCAGCCGATATTTGGCGGGGGCGGGACTGAAGAAAGTGCGGCGCGATTATGTCGTCTTTTTCCCAAAGTTTCTGGCTTGGCTGCGCCCTGCTGAGCCGATGCTGGCATGGCTTCCCGCAGGCGCGCAGTATGCATTGCTAGGAGAAAAGCTGTAGGACCATCTTGACTCAGTAAAAAAGAACGGGGTAAGGGACGGACGTAGGATAAAGTGTGGGAGAACGTGCTGCTATCGATCGTAATTCCGGTTTTTAACGAGACTGAGGCACTGCCTGAGCTCCTGCCCGCTTTGCGCGCAGTGCTTTCGAAGATCGATTGCGATTACGAGCTGCTCTTCGTCAACGACGGCAGCAGCGACCATACACAGGAAGCCCTGGTACAAGCCGGCCTGGAAGATCCACGGGTCAAAGTAGTTGGGTTCAGCCGAAACTTCGGCCACCAGGTCGCGGTTACGGCCGGGCTGGACTTTGCTTCTGGTGACGCCGTGGTGGTCATGGATGCCGATCTACAGGATCCTCCGGAACTCTTGCCGCAGATGGTGGCGCTCTACCGAGAGGGATACCAGGTGGTATCGGCGCAGCGCGTCAAGCGGAAAGGCGAGAGTATTTTCAAGCGCGCCACAGCATCTGGATTTTATTGGGTCATGCGGACTCTGGTAGACCGTCGATTGCAACCGGAAGTGGGCGATTTCCGGTTATTCAGCCGGGAAGCGGTTGTTGCGATTCGACGTTTCCGGGAACAGCACCGGTTCATGCGTGGACTCGTTGCCTGGCTCGGTTTGCGGGAAGCGATCCTGCCGTTTGAACGCCAACCCCGGGTGGCCGGTGAGACGAAATATCCGCTCGGAAAGATGATGAAGTTTGCCTGGACGGCTGTTGCGTCTTTTTCCGCGCTCCCGTTGCGGCTTACGATCAGCGGCGGGATGATTGTCGCGGCGCTGGGCTTTTTGTACGCGATCTACAGCGCTTACGAAGGTTTGGTGCTGCATCACACGGTGCCCGGCTGGACTTCACTCATTTGCCTGGTCACGATCTTTTCCGGAGCCATCCTGGTGGCGATTGGGCTTGTGGGCGACTACGTGGGCCGAATCTTTGAGGAAGCGAAAGGGCGACCTCTCTATATTGTTTCCAGCCTGATCAACGTCGATACTCCGGTTGAATTGCCCGATAGAGCGCTGGTTGTAGAAGAGCGCACGGCAAGCACAAAGGGCAAGGTGGTCGGCGCGCGATGAACAGAGAACTACTTGATGAAGCTCTTGATGCCAGCTGAACAAGCCAGAATCAAATGGAGTGAATCCCGCTTCCTGCGCCAAGTTTTCGGGACCTATTCAACACAACTGATCATGGCTGTCTTGAGCATGGTCTCAAGCGTTGTGATAGCGCGCGCACTCGGGCCTGCTGGGCGCGGGCAGTACGCTGTCGCAATCGCGATTGGGCTCATCGGAGTGCAACTGGGGAATTTTGGCCTGCAGAGCACCAACACCTACTTCGTCGCGAAAGACCGGAGTTTGCTTCCAAGCCTGGTAGGTAACGCACTGATCACGAGTTTTGTTCTCGGCGGTCTTGGTGCTGCAGCACTGGCAACAATCTTCCAATCCTGGCCAAATGCGCCTTTGCATGGAAGATTACTGTGGCTCGCCGCTGTGTGGATTCCTTGCGGCTTAGCATACCTGTTCTTTGTAAACCTGTTTATGGGCTTGATGGAGGTAAGACTCTACAACGCCATGGAACTCTTCAACCGGGTATTTTCGGCGGTGCTGATCATCGCTGTGGTTTGGGCCGGCGCACGCGCGCCAGAGACAATCTTCGTGGCAGCACTGGCGGCACTCGTGATAAGCCTGTCTCTCACGCTGTGGAAGCTGAGCCATTTTTGCGCTGCTCCGGCGAGCCCTTCCTTCGACCTGTTCCGCCGGAACTTCCAACTGGGATGGAAGGCTTATCTCTCCTGCTTATTCGCATTTCTGGTGATACGAATCGATCTGTTGATGGTAAGGTCGATGTTGGGAGCCGCGCCGGCAGGATACTACTCAATCGCCGGCACAATGGCAGATTATGTCCTGCTTCTGCCCATTGGCATTGCGACCCTCCTGTTTCCTAAACTCTCCGGCTTGCATGATGATTACAAGAGGCGGCACATTACGCTGAAAGCAATGGCCGGCACGGGTGGAGGACTGCTCGCGCTCCTGATTTTGCTGGGAACGACAATTAAGATAGTGGTTGCGATCCTGTTTGGGAAGGCGTTCGCGCCTGCAGCAGTGGCTTTCCTGCTGCTGGCGCCGGGAGTCCTATTCTTGGGGCTGGAAACAGTTCTGGTGCAATACCTGAACAGCCGTGGATTTCCCATCAGCGTTGTCATAATGTGGGTGGCAACGACCATTTTTAATATCGCCGTGAACCTCTGGGCGATCCCGACCTACGGTATTAACGGCGCTGCGGGGGTGTCCTCGATCTCATATCTGTTTGCCCTGTTGGGGGTAAGCTGGATTGCGCTGTTTAAAGGAAGACCGAACGTGGCGGAGCGCGCGACCGCGGTAGCCACGAACTATTAGAAATTGCGCATGCTTTTTATTGTCAAACCTCACCGGAAAAAAGATTGAGAACTCTGAGCAATATACTGAGGATTGCCAGCCAAGAAGGGCCCATCACAGTTGCCCGCGAGGCTGCCTGGCGGATAACGCGAAATTGGCGGAGGCGCAACTCAGCACGTTTGTTGGAGAAGCCTCACGCAGTGCGCTGGCGCGATGTGGCCTATTACCAGCCGCAGATTGAGTGCGTCAGCCAAGAGCAGAGAAAATCGATCTTGAAACTAGCGGAGGAGATCTGCGAGGGTAAAATCCCGTTTCTGAGCTATGATACTCAACACTTGGGTCTCGAACCAGCCTGGAACCGGGATTTCATCTCAGGCAAAGAATGGCCGGACCAGCCGAGCGAGTTGCTGCCGACCGTACGCCTCGATGGATCTGACGTGAAGGTGCCGTGGGAGCTTTCGCGTATGCAGTTTCTACCGGTGCTGGGCAAAGCTTACCGGCTGACAGGCGAGTCCAAATATCGCGAGCGTGCCGAGCAATACGTCGAAGATTGGATCGACAATAATTCTCCGGGACGCGGCGTAAATTGGATGATCGCGATGGAAGCCGCTCTGCGCGGCGTGAGTATCCTGCTCCTTATGAATCTGCTGTCGCCGATCGAGACCGGCGCTCAGAAATGGGTACAAAAGGTGGCCACTTCGATGTGGCAGCACCTGGTATTCATTGAAGGCCACCTGGAGTTCTCGCATATTGTTCGCGGAAACCATTATTTGAGTAATCTTCTCGGGTTATACGCTCTTGCTGTCTTCCTGGACGGGAAGGGAATGGAGATGCGACGTCGGCGGTATCGGGAACTCCTGGAGCGGGAGATTTTCGTCCAGACGTACGAAGACGGCGGGAACTACGAAGCATCGACTGGATATCACATTCTGGTCATGCAGATGTTTCTGACGGCGCATAGGCTTATGCTAGCCGACGGAGTTGCGCCATCACCACAGTTTACGGCGCGGCTTCGGAGGATGTTTGGCTGGGCCGAAGCCATTGCGGACCATCACGGTAGGCTCCCCCACATCGGAGACTGTGACGATGGACGCGTAGAGTTTTTGCACGACGATCTTCACCAGATGGCCAGCATGAAAGCGGAGCAGCGCGATTCGTTACGCGTTGCGGAGTTCCTCAACCTGGGAAAAACGATGCTGGACGGTAACAGCGCCAGTTGCGCCGTTGATGGACCCTGGTTCGGGCTCCAGCCGACGACGTGCACTGATTCGACCCGAAGTGCGCAAACAGAAAGACACGAAATCGTGCTGCCACAGTCGGGAATCGCACATGCAAGGTGGGGCAAAAACGATCTACTGCTTCTCGCCGTTCCCAATGGAATCTACGGCAAGGGAACGCATACACATAATGACAAGCTCAGCGTCATTCTGATCATCGACGGTGAAGAGGTGCTCTGTGATCCGGGGACTGGCTGCTACACGCGCGATGCAAAGAAGCGCAATCGTTTTCGTTCAACTGGTTACCATAATACGTTCACGGTTGACGGTGAGGAGCAGAACCGGATCCCTTCTAGTGCCATGAGCTTCTTCTCTCTCGGAAACGAAGCAAAGGTGGGCAAGATCACGGCGTTGAATTCTCGAGGTGTAAACCGGTTGGAAACGTCACTTTCCGGATCTTCGAAAGGGAGAGTGCATACGCGAGCTGTGGAGTGGTGTAGCGAAAGAGGGATCCAGATTGAAGATCGGTTTACCGGCGCTGGAAGCCATCGTTTTGAAGCGACTTTTCATCTCGGACCGGGATGGAAGATCGTGAACGCTCATGATGGTCCGGGGAGCGCTGGTTGCGTTTTGCATGGAACAAAGAGAGTATCAGTCACCTTCGAATCTCGTGCTCAGCTGGAAATCGTGGAGGAAGATGCAGCAGTCTCGTGGGTGTATGCCACGACTGTTCCTTCTAAGGTGATTCGAGTGAAATTCGAGTCTGAGCTGCCTGCTTCATTTCTTACAAAAATTTGGTGGGACGAATAACGCGTGGATGACTACGGTCTTGCGGGAGAATCCTTCGTTTGTTTTGCCGGGGAGGACTGGTGGTATCACCACCCGCATTCAAAGAACCACATCTTAAAGCGCCTGGCAAAGAACAATCGAGTGTTGTTCATCAACTCTCTCAGCTTAGGATTACCCGCGGTTTCCAATCCTGATTTCTTTCTAAAGATCCGCAGGAAGCTTAAGAGCTATACGCGATGGCTACGCAGGGTTCCCGAAGGGCTTTATGTGATGACGCCGATCAGCCTTCCCTTTTACGCTTCACGCTGGGCAAGGGTCGTGAATCGGTGGTTGCTGACGGCGCAGGTGCGGCTCGCGATGAAAATCAGCGGGATTCGACGCCCGATCCTCTGGATTGCGATCCCATCCGCCGCGGTTGTCGCCGA
>Ga0126371_10005752_pt1 | contig 11020 bp, 10 predicted proteins | sample PanSoiMetaPlot_4_FD_110145 | JGI IMG/M metagenome (GOLD analysis project Ga0126371, IMG submission 110145) | Tropical forest soil microbial communities from Panama - MetaG Plot_4 | ecosystem: Environmental > Terrestrial > Soil > Tropical forest > Bulk soil | place: Panama | collected 2016-02-17
CCATCTGGCCGAGCGCCTCGCCAAGATCGAAATGCTGCTTGGGCGCAAATGCGTAGTCGCGCTTGGCGCCGAACTTGTGGTGCTCGATGTTGCCATCCTCGTCCTTGCCGTCCGGCACCTCGGGGAGCGGCAGGTTGGGGATCCATGCCAGCGCATCCTCAAGGTCCTTCGCGGCAGCCTTCTCCTCGCCTTCCAGCTCCGGGATCGCCGTCTTCAGCTCGGCCACCTCGGCCATCAGCTTCGCGGCGACGGCTTCATCCTTGTTCTTCTTGGCGACCCCGATCTCCTTCGACGCCGCGTTGCGGCGCGCCTGCGCCAGCTCGGCCTTGGCGATCGTCGCGCGGCGGCGCTCGTCGAGCGCGAGCAGACGCTTCGACTCCGGCGCCAGGCCGCGGCGCGCGAGCCCCTGGTCGAAGGCGTCGGGATTGTCGCGAATCCATCTGATGTCGTGCATGGGCGTCGCCCGAAAATCTGCCTCAAGACGTGGATGGCCGGGATGAGACCCGGCCATGACGAATCAAATCCTGCGGCCGGCTATTGTACACCGTCGCGGCTCACTCCGCCGGCTTGCTGGCGGAGCCCGCCGAGGCTCCGGACGACGAGGATTTCGCGCGCTTCTCGACGATCCGAACCGCCACGATCGAGCCCTCGTAGAGCACGATCAGCGGCACCGCAAGCGACAACATCGAGATCACGTCGGGCGGGGTGAGAACGGCGGCGATCACCAGCGCGATGATGATGAAGTGCCGGCGCTTGCTCGCGAGCATGTCGGCCGTGACGATGCCGATGCGGCCGAGCAGCGTGAGGATCACCGGAAGCTGGAACGCAATGCCGAACGCGAAGATCAGCTTCATCATCAGCGTCAGATAGTCGTCCACCTTGGGCAGCAGCTCGATGACGGGGCGTCCCTCCCCGCCGGCCTGCTGCATGCTGAGCGAGAAGCGCGCCAGCATCGGCCACAGCACCCAGTAGACGACGAATGCGCCGAGCACGAAGAACACCGGCGTCGCGATCAGGTAGGGCCGGAACGCGTCGCGCTCGTTGCGATAGAGACCCGGCGCGACGAACATGTAGATCTGCGTCGCGACCACCGGGAACGAGATGAAGGCGGCGCCGAACATCGCGAGCTTGATCTGCACCACGAAATACTCGAGCAGGCCGGTGTAGATGAATTTGCAATTCTCCGGACCGGCGACCCAACAGTAGGGAAAGGTGAGGATGTTGTAGATCGACTTGGCGAAGAAGAAGCAGGCGACCAGCGTGATGCCGAACGCGATCGCCGACCGGATCAGGCGCGTGCGCAGCTCGATCAGGTGCTCGATGAGCGGCGCCTTGGTGGCCTCGATGTCCTCGTGGGTCATGCGGCCTTGTCTCCGCCCGCGGGCGGCGACGCCGCAGGCTCACTCACAGACGATGCGGCCACCGGCTCTGCCGCCGGCAGCGGGGCGGGCTCGGTCGGCGCGGCCTCGGCCAGTGCCGCGATCGCCTCGGCGGGCGGCGCCGGCGGCGCGTCGGCGGCGGGCGGCGTTGCCGGGGTCGTCTCGCCCGGCTTCCACGCGGCCGCCTCGTGCAGTTCCTTGAACGGATCGGTGATGCCGGACCCGAGCTTGCCGGTCGCCTCGTCGATGTCCTTCTTGAGGTCGGCCATCTCGGCTTCCCGCATGGCCTCGCGGAACTGGTCCTGGAACTCGCCCGCCATGCGGCGAATCTTGCCGGTCCATTGCCCGACGGTGCGCAGCACCACCGGCAAGTCCTTCGGCTTGATGAAGATGAGCACGGCGAGCGCGATCAGCAGCAGCTCGCCCGAGCTGAAGTCGAACATGGTTGTTTCAACTCCAAGGGGCGCCCTGCCCGCGACGGCTGGCGCCCCTCTTATCGCGTGCGATCCCCCGTCCGGGCCGGGTCAGCCGGCCTTGTGGGTCTCGGGCTGCGGTGCCGCCTGGGTCGACTGATGGTCGATCGTCTTGCCGGCGTCCTGCTTCGGGGGCTCGACCTTGGCGGTGTCGTCCTCCGACATGCCCTTCTTGAAGGCCTTGATGCCGGACGCGAAGTCGCCCATCAGCTCGGAGATCTTGCCGCGGCCGCCGAACAGCAGCAGCACGGCGAGGATGACGAGCAGCCAATGTATCCAGCTGAGGGAACCCATTGTGTTTTTCCTCCGCGCGGACAGGTGGCGCCACGCGCGACCCGCCCGCTTTTTCACCCCGGAAATTAGGCTTCGGACACGGCAAAAACAAGGACTTCGGCCAATCGGCCGCGTCAGGAATCGTGCCGTTTACGGCCGCAGTAAACGCCCGCGTTGCGTCACGGCGACACAGGCGCCGCTAGTCCTCGCCGGTTGGCTCCGGCCGCGGCGCCAACCCGAGGTCGAGATCGCCCGGCTCGAGCGGATCCTCGTCCTCGCGCAGCGCCGGATCGTCGGACGGCGTCGGCACCGCGAAGCCGGGCGGCAGCCGGCCGTCGAGCAGGCCCGAGCCCTTGAGCTCGTCGAGCCCCGGCAGATCGGACAGCGCCTCGAGGCCGAAATGCGACAGGAAGTGCTCGGTCGTTCCATAGGTCAGCGGCCGGCCGGGCGCCTTGCGGCGGCCACGCGGCCGGATCCAGCCCGTTTCCAGCAGCACGTCGATCGTCCCCTTGGCGGCCGAGATGCCGCGGATGTCCTCGATCTCGGCGCGCGTGACCGGCTGGTGGTAGGCGATGATCGCCAGCGTCTCGACGGCGGCGCGCGACAGCCGCTTCGGCTCGACCGCCTCGTGGGTGAGCAGCCAAGCGAGATCGTTGGCGGTGCGGAACGTCCACTTCCTGCCGACATGGACGAGGTTGACGCCGCGCGGCGCGTATTCGGTCTGCAGCCGGCGCAGCGCGGCGCGCACGTCGACGCCCTCCGGCATGCGCGCGGCGAGCGCCTTCTCGTCGACCGGCTCGGAGGCCGCGAACAGCAGGGCTTCGAGCAGCCGCAACTCCTCGGGGCGGTCCTCGCGCGCCGGGGAGTGTTCGTCCCCGAGATCGCCGGACCGCTGGTCGTTCGGCTCGCTTTCCACGATCACCATTCGCTTTTCGGCCAAGCCCGCCATGGACCCCTCCTGGCTCATTCCACCTTCACTCATTCCGATTCCCATTGTCACGCAGTGCCACTCTCACCCGGTCCTGCCGGTTCGTCCGGCGGGTCCGCTCCCTGGGTCCGCTTGCGCACATAGATCGGCGCGAAAGCGCCCTGCTGGTGCAGCTCGAGCTGCCCCTCGCGCACCATTTCGAGCGTCGCCGCAAGGCTCGATGCCATCACGGTCGTCCGCATCGACGGTTCCACCACATAGCTGATGAGGTACTCGTCGAGCCGCGCCCAGTCGCCGCTCGGGCCCATCATGCGCTCGAGCGCTTCGCGCGCCTCGGCGAGCGACCACACCGTGCGCTTGGCGAAGCGCACCCGCGCCAGCACGTGGCGCTGGCGCTCGGACGCGTAGGCGGTCAGGAGGTCGTAGAGCGTCGCCGACCATTTCGGATGCTTGATCTCGTGGATCGGCTCGGGATCGCCACGGCCGAACACCTCGCGGCCGAGCTGCGGGCGCCCGAACAGCTGCTCGGCAGTCGCCCGGATCGCCTCGAGCCGGCGCAGCCGCACTGCCAGCGCGTTCGCCATGTCGGCCGCGCTCATGCCTTCGGCGCCGGGCGGCTCCGGCAGCAGCATGCGCGACTTCAGGTAGGCGAGCCACGCCGCCATCACGAGATAGTCGGCGGCGAGCTCGATGCGCAGCGCCCGCACCTGCTCGATGAAGGCGAGATACTGGTCGGCCAGCGCCAGGATCGAGATCTTCGACAGATCCACCTTCTGCTGGCGCGCCAGCGTCAACAACAGGTCGAGCGGCCCCTCGAAGCCCTCGACGTCGACGATCAGGGCACGCTCGTCGGAGGCAAGCTCCGGCACGATGTCCGGCGTGAGCTGCACGATTTCGGCCGTCATGACGCCACCGTACCGGCGCGCACGGCGCCGTCCATCATCTGTGCGAACTCGGCCCGCGCCGCCGCCACGTCGAACGGCTGCGGCGGCCGCCGCGCCGCCAGGGCCGCGTCGGCCCGCCGCGCCGCCGCGCCGGCAAGGTCGGGCGCGGCGCCAGCCACCGCCTGCATCTCGCCGAGGTTCCCGTTGCAGTGCAGCGCCACGTCGCAGCCGGCCGCAAGCGCCGCGCGGGCGCGCCCGGCCAGACTGCCCGACAGGGCGCCCATGGAGAGATCGTCACTCATCAGCAAGCCGTCAAACCCGATGAAGCCGCGAATCACCTGACTGATGATAGTGGCCGAAGTGGTGGCCGGAAGCTCGCGATCCAGGCTTGTGAACACCACATGCGCCGTCATTCCCATGGCGAGGCGGGCAAGCGGCCTGAAAGCCGCGAAATCGGTCGATTCCAAGGTGGCCTGGTCGGCTCCGACCACCGGCAGCCGCAGATGGCTGTCCGCGGTGGCGCGGCCGTGTCCCGGCAGGTGCTTCAGCACCGCCAGGACGCCACCTTCGCCAAGTCCCGCAGCGGCCGCGCCAGCGAGCGCCGCGACCTTGGCGGGCGTCTCTCCATAGGCGCGGTCCCCGATGACCGCGTCGGAGCCGGGAACCGGGACGTCGGCGACCGGCAGGCAATCGACCGTAATGCCGAGTGCCGCGAGATCAGCGGCGATCAGCCGCGCGCCCAGCTTCGCGGCCGCGACCCCAAGGGCCGGATTGCGGTCGTGCAGCCGCCCATAGGCTGCGCCCGGCGGATAGGCCGGCCACTGCGGCGGGCCCAGCCGCTGCACCCGGCCGCCCTCCTGATCGATCAGCACGGGCGCGTCGGCGCGGCCGACAACCCCGCGGAATTCACCAACGAGGGATTTGACTTGATCCGGAGTCTCAACGTTCCGCTTGAACAGGATCAGGCCCCACGGCGCCGTTGCGCGCAGGAATGCCCGCTCGTCCGCGGTGATCGCTGGTCCGGACAATCCGGTGATGAAGGCCCGCGGCGTCATCGCGGCGGCTTAACCCGCACCCCTGGGGAGACGCAAGGCGGCTAATTCTTTTGCACCATGCACGACTGGCCAGCAGCCTTGAGGTCCTCGCACAGCTTCATGGCGGCATCGCGCGCGAACGGACCGACCTGCGCGCCGAAGAACACGCCTTTGCTGCCAAGGTCCTTGCGGCGAATGACCGGCTGTTGCCCGCCGAGCAGGCTGGCGTGGCGCGCCGCGATGCCGCGGAACGAGGACTTTGCCTCCTCCTCGGATTTCTGCGCGCTGACCTGGACGTAGTAGCCTGGACCCGCTGCGTGGTTGGGCTCGACCGCGGGGGGCGACGCGATCGCGGTGGTGCGCATCGGCGCTGCCGGAGCGGGCGCCGGATCGGGTGGGCTGTTGATCCCCTGCGGGGCGAGCGAGAGCGGCGCATCCGGCCCATTGGCAGGCGGCGCCGGCGGAGCGACCCGCGGCTGCGCGGGCTGGATCGGGGTCGGCCCGGCCGTCCGGGGCGCCGCCGCCGGCCGCGCTTCCGCCGCTTCGCCGGCCTGCTGCGGATTGATCTTCTCGGTGCGGACCTTGCGCGGCGCTGCGCCGCCGTTGTCAGCCGGCGTGATCACCTGGTTCGGCCCGCCGGGCGCCGGCGGCAGCACCGGAGCCGGTGCGGGCGGCGGGGCCGCGTTCTGGCTGAGCGCCGGCGGTACGGTGCGCGGCGGCTCGGGAATGGTCATCGGCTGCTCGGGCGGCGGACCGAGGCGCTCGTTCTGGCTGGCCGAGGCGAGCTTATCGCCCGGCTTGTTCGCACTGTCCTGGGCTGTCTGAACCGGCGTGACCTTGTTCGGCGCGACGTCGCGCGTGATGATCCGCGCCTCGCCGCCGGTGAACACCGCCCGATACGCAACGGCGCCGGCCGTGCCGACAACCGCGAGCCCGACCAGGGCCGCTGCCGTCACGGCCCAGCCGCGCCGCGGTGCCGTTGCATCATCGTAATAGTCGTCCGACCGCGCGTTCGGATCGGTGCCGGGGAACGGCGGCGGAAAGCCGGGAACAGGCGCATGCGGCTCGGCCAGTGCGGCGCCGTGCTGTGGCGCGTCGCTTCCCGGCCCGAAATACGGTGCCTCATGGTCCGCCGCGTACACCTGTTGCTGCGGCGGGTACGCCTGCCGATCCTGATGGTAGGCGCGTTGATCCTGCTGATACGCCGGCTGGTCCTGCTGATAGGCCTGCGGATCCTGGTGATACGGCTGCTCAGCATAGCCCGACGCCTCACCGTAGCCCGACTCGTGCTGGCCCACGTGCGGATCGGGGTAGCTGTTCTGGTGCCCATAGGGGTCGGCCGACCCATAGCCCTGGTCCGCATAATGTTGCGGCTCGCCTGCAGCATAGCGATCGTCCTGCGTGCCGTGGTCATAGTGCTGCGGGTCGTCGTGCTGCGCGGACTCCGCGTGCCAGTCGGCCGGTTGCCGGTATGGATCAGGCTGGCGCGGATCGGGTTGGCGATTGCGGTCGGGAGCGAACGGATCGCTCTGCCCGATCAGGCGCGCAAGTTCGGTCAGCGGGTCGGTCGCGGGCCCGGGAGCGCCCGCGCCGCCACGATCGTGCGGATCGTTGCGGTAGCCGCGAGAGTACTTGTCATCCGCCATCAGTTACCGTGACCTGTGCGGCTTCCCCACCCATTATGTCGCGTAGACATCGACCGCGTATTGCGTCCGACCGCGTCCGGGGCGGGCTTACCGCATCTCTTCCGGCGCGTCGACACCGAGCAACCGGAGCCCGGAGGCAAGCACTGTTACGACCCCCTCAACCAGTGCGAGGCGGGCAACGGTCATCTTCGGATCATTCTGGATAATGAAGCGTAAATGTGGCGAGTCATTGCCCTTATTCCACAAAGCATGAAATTCGCTGGCCAACTCATAGAGATAAAACGCGATTCGGTGCGGCTCGTGGGCGGTCGCGGCGGCTTCCAGCACACGCGGATAGAGCGCGATTTTGCGCATCAGCGCAAGATCGGCCGGGTCGGCAAGCCGGTCGAGCGCACCTGCCGCCAGGAACTGAGCGCGTTCCGCCGAATCCGTCGGCAGGTCGGGCACGACTTCCCGGGCGTTGCGGAACACCGAATGGCAGCGCGCATGGGCGTACTGCACATAGAACACCGGATTGTCGCGCGAATGCTCGAGCACTTTGGCGAGATCGAAATCGAGGACGGCATCATTGGTGCGGTAGAGCATCATGAAGCGCACGGGGCTGCGGCCGACCTCGTCCACCACCTCGCGCAAGGTGACGAACTCGCCGGCGCGCTTCGACATTTTCACGGGTTGGCCGCCGCGCAGAAGCCGCACCAGCTGCACAATCTTGACGTCGAGATCGGCCTCGTCGCCGCTCACCGCGCGCACCGCCGCCGTCATGCGCTTGATGTAGCCGCCGTGGTCGGCGCCCCACACGTCGATCATGTGGCGGAAGCCGCGGTCCCACTTGGTCTTGTGGTAGGCGATGTCGGACGCGAAATAGGTGTAGCTGCCGTCCGACTTCTTGAGCGGGCGGTCGACGTCGTCGCCGAACGCGGTGGCGCGAAACAGGGTCTGCTCGCGGTCCTCCCAGTCCTCGACTGGCGCGCCCTTGGGCGGGGGTAGCCGGCCCTCGTGGACGAGCCCGCGCTTGCGCAAGAACTCGATGGTAGCGGCAACTTGCTCCTCGCCTTCGATCAAGGAACGTTCGGAGAAGAACAGGTCGTGCTTCACGTTGAGCGCCGCGAGATCCTCGCGGATCGCCGCCATCATCATGTCGATCGCCTTGGCGCGCACGACCGGCAGCCAGTCGGCTTCAGGCTTCTGGTTGAGCGCGCTGCCGTATTCGGCGGCGAGCGCCTGCCCGACCGGCACGAGGTAGCCGCCCGGATAAAGCCCTTCCGGAATCTCGCCGATATCCTCGCCCAGGGCCTCGCGGTAGCGCAGGAACGCCGAGCGCGCGAGCACATCGACCTGCGCGCCGGCGTCATTGATGTAGTACTCGCGGGTGACCGCGAAGCCCATGAAGGCGAGCAGGTTGGCGAGCGCATCGCCAAACACCGCGCCGCGGCAATGGCCGACATGCATCGGTCCGGTCGGGTTGGCGGAGACGTACTCGACGTTGAACTTCTCGGCGTGGCCGATGTCGCTCTTGCCGAAATCGACGCCGGCGCCGATCGCGGCGCGCAGCGCAGCGATCCAGGCCGCGGGCTTGAGCGTCAGATTGATGAAGCCCGGACCAGCGACGTCAACGTTCTGCACCAGATCGTCGGCCGCAAGCGCGTCGGCGATCGCCTGCGCGAGCTCGCGCGGCTTCCTCTTAGCGTCCTTGGCGAGCACCATCGCGGCGTTGATCGCCATGTCGCCGTGCGCCGGATCGCGCGGCGGCTCGACCACGATGCGCGACTGGTCGATTCCGGCAGGAAGCAAGCCGGTCTCGGCGAGCCGCGCGTTGACAGCGCGCACGCGCTCGAGGACGTCGTTGAAGATGTTGTCGGCGGCCATCGAAACCCTTGGAAAACCTTGGGCCGCAAGCCTTTACCAGCTCGGCGCGCCCGCCGCCTATCGTAATTCCGGGGTCGAGTCAAAGAGCCGGGCGTGCTCGGTGAGCGCGAAGCGGTCGGTCATGCCGGCGATGAAATCGGCGATGTGGCGCGCGCACCGGCTCGGGTCGGCGCCGTCGAGCCCGTGGCGCCACTCATCGGGCAGCACCTTGGGATCGGCCGAATAGCGGGCGAACAGCTCGGCGACCAGCCGCTCGGCCTCGCCCATGATGCGCGTCACGCGCCCGTGCCGATACATGCGCGGCAGCAGGAATGCCTTGATGGCCGCGTCGATCGCCGCCATGGCGGGCGAGAACGCGACGACCGGTCCGGCGGCGTCACGGATGTCGGCGGCGGTGCGCGCGCCGATCGCGTCGAGCCGCCGGATGCTCTCGGCCAGCACGTCCTCGATCATGCGGGTGATCAGCCGCCGCACCAGCTCGTGCGCGCGCCGCGCCGGGTCGAGGCCGGGATGCAACCGCGAAATCTCGGCCAGCATGTCGCCGGCGAGCGGCAGCGGCGCCAGCTCGTCGAGGGCGAACAGGCCGGCGCGCAGCCCGTCGTCGATGTCGTGCGCGTCGTAGGCGATGTCGTCGGCGATCGCGCCGGCCTGCGCCTCGGCGCTGGCGTGGCGCCACAACTCGAGATCCTGCAGCCGGCAGTAGTCGAGGATCGCGGCCGCGACCCCGCGTGCGGCGTGGCGCCCGGCCGGTCGTCCAGCCCGGTCGGTGAGCGGACCGTTGTGCTTGACCAGCCCTTCGAGCGTGTCCCAGGTCAGATTGAGCCCGTCGAAATCGGCGTAGCGGCGCTCGAGCCGGGTTACCACACCGAGCGTCTGCGCGTTGTGGTCGAAGCCGCCGTGCTGGGCGAGGCAACGGTCGAGCGCGCGCTCGCCGGCGTGCCCGAACGGCGGATGGCCGAGGTCATGGGCGAGCGCGCAGGCTTCGGCGAGGTCCTCGTCGAGGCCGAGCGCGCGCGCGAGCGAGCGGGCGATCTGGGTGACCTCGAGCGTATGGGTGAGCCGGGTGCGGTAGTGGTCGCCCTCGTGCGGAACGAACACCTGGGTCTTGTGGGCGAGCCGGCGGAACGCGGTCGAATGGATGATGCGGTCGCAGTCGCGGCGGAAATCGCTGCGCGTCGCGCTCGGCGCCTCGGCGTGCAGGCGCCCGCGGCCGCGCTGCGGATCGGCCGCATAGGGAGCGCGCGGGCGCGCTGCGGTTACCGCCATGAGCGTCGGAACCCTTGGTCCGGTTGACCAGAACCGGGGCCGCACTTAACTATCAGGGGCACGCAAACGCAACGGCGGAGCCCAGTAGCAGCCGATGAGCACAGAAGTGACCATGACCGAACGGGCGGCGCGGCGGATCGGCGAGATTCTCAAAGCCGAGCCGGCCGGCAGCATGCTGCGCGTGTCGGTCGAGGGCGGCGGCTGCTCCGGCTTCCAGTACCGGTTCGGCTTCGACCAGAGCAAGGCGGCCGACGACCTGGTGCTGGCGCAGAACGGCGCCACCGTGCTGATCGACCCGGTCTCGGTGAAGTACATGGCAGGCGCCGAGATCGACTACGTCGACGACCTGATCGGCGCCTCGTTCAAAGTGAACAACCCGGTCGCCACCGCTTCGTGCGGCTGCGGCACGAGCTTTTCGATCTGACCTCTCCGTCGTTCCGGGGCGCGCCGAAGGCGTGAGCCTGACATCGGGCCGGCCGAAGGCCGGACCGGTGGCCCGCGCCCCGGAATGACGGGTGGACGTCCTTATTCGGCCGCGACCGCGGGCCGGTCCTCCGGCGCGTGCGGGACTTCGACCAGCTGCGGCTCGAGCCGCGTCTTGAGCAGGCGGTCGATGCGGTCGAGATAGAGGTAGACGACCGGCGTGATGAACAGCGTGAGCAGCTGCGACAGGCACAGGCCGCCGACCACCGCGACGCCGAGCGGCTGGCGCAGTTCGGCGCCGGCGCCGGTGCCGAGCGCAATCGGCAGCGCGCCGAAGATCGCCGCAAAGGTCGTCATCATGATCGGGCGGAAGCGCAACAGGCACGCCTCGCGGATCGCGGCTTCCGCGCCGAGTCCGACGCGGCGGCGCTCGATCGCGAAATCGATCATCATGATCGCGTTCTTCTTGACGATGCCGACCAGCATCACGATGCCGATCATGGCGATGACCGAGAGATCCATTTTGAAGAAGATCAGCGTGATCAAGGCGCCGACGCCGGCCGACGGCAGGCCCGAGATGATGGTGATCGGGTGGATGAAGCTCTCGTATAGGATGCCGAGGATCACATAGGCGGCGAAGATCGCGGCCAGCACCAGCACGACCTGACCCTTCTTCGAATCCTCGAACACCTGCGCGGCGCCCTGGAAACCGGTCGAGATCGAGGCCGGCAAATTTGCGTCCCGCTCGATTTGCTTGATCGCCTCGGTCGCCTGGCCGATCACGTAGCCGGGCGCCAGGTTGAACGAGATCGTCACGGCAGGCTGCTGGCCCTGATGGTTCACCTGCA
>Ga0126371_10005753_pt1 | contig 11020 bp, 12 predicted proteins | sample PanSoiMetaPlot_4_FD_110145 | JGI IMG/M metagenome (GOLD analysis project Ga0126371, IMG submission 110145) | Tropical forest soil microbial communities from Panama - MetaG Plot_4 | ecosystem: Environmental > Terrestrial > Soil > Tropical forest > Bulk soil | place: Panama | collected 2016-02-17
CGGACGCTATGATTCTCATACCAGGGCACGGTGCGATTGCCGACAAATCCCAACTCACCTTTTATCGCGACCTGCTCGTTGGCACTCGCGAGAAGGTTGCGGCTCTGAAGAAACAGGGCAGGTCGCTAGACGAGATTGTCGCCCTAAAGCCCACTGCCGCCACAGATGCACAGTGGGGCAATGGCTTTAGAAGCCCTAAAGACTTCATCGGAGATGTTTTCCAGGGCGTTTGACGCTCTTGCGTGGTACGAAGGAAACGAATATGACCACTCAAGGAAAAACGCTTCACATCGATATTCCAGTCAAACTGGCAGACGTTAAGGTTGTAGTCAGGATCGCGTCGTTATCGCTCGAAGGCGATCTGCCGGCGTCTCTCTTTCACCTTCAGAAGAAGTACCGCTAGCTTCCGCGCTACCACAACCACCGCTCGTTTCTTGGCGTTTTTCCGGGTTCCTGTCTCCATGGCGATGCGACTTGGCGGTATCTTCGCAAAAATCTGCTTCGTCGCTTCTGGTGCCGTTCGCAGCTTCTGCTCCAGAAGAACTTGCTCTGCTTCATCCAGAATGCAAGAGAACGGCCAGCGATCTCCCAAAACCAAACCAACGGTCAGCTGACCTGGTTGGAAATTCTCGCTTCCACACGCCTGCATAGTGCTAATCTTCTGCATTGCCGGTCTCCTTATTCTTTGTGCCTCGCGCACGTCGAACTTTGGGAGCGTATCGAATCAAGTCCGTCAAGAGGTGTTTATTGAGAATTCAGGTTTTGCGGATTTTGGCTTTTGTGCTGGTGTCTGCTGCGGCAATTCCGTGCCAGGCACAAGATAAGGTGACGATTCTCTACGATGCGTTCGGGGAATCGAAGGAACTGACGAAGGACTGGGGATTTTCCGCTTTTGTGGAACATAACGGAAAGCGAATTTTGTTCGACACGGGGAATGATGCCACAATTTTCGAACACAACGTGAATGCGCTGGGCATAGACCTGACGAAACTGGATTTTGTGGTGATCTCGCATCGGCACGCAGACCACTCGACGGGGCTGAGATATGTGCTGAAGGTGAATCCAAACGTTACTGTGTATGTGCCCGCGGATGGGGGGAACGGATTTGGGGGACCGCCGTTTCCGGCGACATTTTTGCGGCCAGATGAGAGCTTGCCCGCGAAGATGCGGTATTTCGGAGGAACGGAACCAGCACATTTCGCATGGGGCAAGCTGTATGACACGGGGAATTTTGTGTTGGTGGATCGATTGACCGAAGTATCGCCCGGAATTTTCCTCGTGCGGACAGTTTCGCAGAAAAAAGGGACGCTGGAGCTGCCGGAATTGACGCTGGCGATAAAGAAACCGAACGGCTTGCTGCTCCTGGATGGGTGCTCGCACGCGGGGGTTGAAGCGATTCTGGAAGCGGCAAGCGCGGTCGATCCGAGAACGGAGGCCGTGTTTGGGGGATTACACCTGGTGACGACGTCGGTAGAAGAGATTGATGTGCTGGTGGAAAATTTAAAGACGAAGTGGAAGGTGCAGAGGATTGCGGCTGGACATTGCACAGGTGAACCGGCATTTGCGCGATTGAAGAAGGCGTATGGAGAGAGCTATTTGTACGCCGGTCTGGGAACGACGGTCGAAATCAAGTAAACGAGACACACACGATCACAAATAAGACCGCTCGGTTGCCAACTCCTGATCAACGGTGCCGGCTCAACCGGTCGATGCAGCACTTTGGCCGTTCCATAAAGAGAGAGCTATCGGTTGTCCAAGTCGTACGAACTCGCCCGCTTTGACTTTGGTGCTTCCATGTTTGATATACCCGTAAAGCGCAAATTCTCCACCTCCATGGTCGATGACGATGTAATTGCCATAGTCGGCGAGTCTGTTTGTTGCAAAGCGGGCGTCGTCAACTTTCCGGTTGTCTAGTTTATCGTCCACGATCGTTATCACTTTGCCAAAGCCCGCCGCATAGATTGGTTGGCCGAAACCGAACCAATTCGTATTTTCTTCCGGATTGCCTTTTTGCATTTCACCCGCCCGGTCGACAGAGACCAAATCATAGCCATAGCGGTCAGGATTAGAGGTCACCCGCTCTGTTGGGAATGCGGACTCATGTAGCCAAAACGCCGATCGTGCGCGTAATAATCAGGGTCCTCCCCCTTAGGGGCAATCACAATGGCTCTTGTCGCGGGTACTCTCTGGGGCTCACCGTGACCTGACTCGATGCTTCGCGCTCTTTGTCGGCAGAGGACTCGCAAGGTTCGTACGGAGCTACAAAACCACCTGATTATGAGGAACTTCCAGGACGCATAGCGTTACATCAACCGGTTGATCCGGCAAGTGGGTTTTAGTACCTACCCTTCGCAGTATGCGATCGATCGGCAAGCTGTGACAACGCACGACATTCGGAGTCTGTCACTCGTTGCCGCTTGCGATTCCCTTTTCTAGCGCTAGATATTGTTCCCACCAATTCAACAACCCTGCTGGATCGAAGCATTACGGCTGGGTATAACTCAAAGGAGATTGTTGGCAATGAAGACGGCAAAAATTGCAGCCTGCACAGTACTAGCCTTGGTCACTTTGTTCTTGATTTCGTCTCACACACCGATACTCGCTCAATCCGAAGTCCCTGCGGCAAACCCCGCGCTAACCCCCCACACTGTTTCTCTTAACTTTACGAACGCTCAGTTAGACCCGCTGGAGGGGGACGGAGTGATCCGCGCCTTTGTTCCTACGGGAAGCAAAAGTGTCAACTGTCTGACAAGCCTGAATGAGATAAAAACCAATGTCTTCCCGACAGGGATCACTATATTCTGTGGAGAGCGAGAACCCTCCGCGTTTAACAACACTCCCGGAATTCTGGTTTCCGTGTTCTTCACGCAGCCTGCTCCTCCGGATTTGGCTCTAAGTGTCACTCTGTATCAGCAGGGCGCCAGGTTTTATGGAGCACCGGTATTGTGTACAGGCAACGACGGCTGCTGACAAATTTTGAGGTGGGGCTGTATTGATTTGGCAGAGACTACCAAATCCTTGCAGCCCGACTTCTCGTATTGGGTGTGCGCGGGTTCTGCGTGTGATGTTCGGGTGATTCACTGCGGAAGCGACTTCGGCCGCTGTTCGAGCGGTGAAATTAGAATCGTGCCCTAAGCGTGTAGGCAGAAATCTCGGGTCCACGAGTCCGGCAACGAACGTCTTCAGTTGTGTACTCGGTAGCGAAAAACAACCTGACCCGAATGAAGCTGCGATTCGGTCATTTTCGCTGGTTGCTTACTCCGGTGTTTGACCCATTGCTTCGGTCATTTCGTCGTTTGCCTGGGCGTATTCCAACTGCGATTGCAGGAACAGGGTTTTGGCTTCCAGTTCGTGCGCGGCTGCCAAGGCAACCTGTGACCGGAGCGCGCTCCCGGCTTCTAGCTGCTGGGTTGAGACACGGTGCGACTCCGTGCGTAGTGCAAGAAGCTGCTCGGACACCTTCATCATCTGCCGCGTGCGCTCCACTTTGTTGTAGGCAGTTTGCACCCTGAGCTCGACTTCGTCCTTTATGCGGGCCAGATTCTCTTCGGCTTGCGAAAGCTGGGCTTTGTGTTCTGCAATGGCGGCGTTCTTTCTTCCACCGTCAAACAAATCGTATCCAAAGTGCACCCCGAAGGTTCCGAAGTTGTGAACCAGGAACGGCACATTGTCCTGATAGCTGTAACGAGCGAATGCCTCAACGTCGGGAATGTACTGCCGCTTCGCCAGGCGGACGGACGCGGATGCTTCTTCCACCTTCGCGCGAGCTTCCCCGAGCTCCGGGTGCGACTCCAATGCCGTGCGGATGCACTGCTCCCGTTCGCAAGTGTTCGAGACCTGTCGCGCGGACGGTTCCAGCGTTAGAGGGGTGTTGAGAGGCAGGCCGATGACGTCGTTGAGTTGCATCGTCAAATCCGACAATTGCAAATCCGTGGTCAGCAGATCCTGCTTCGATTCCAGGGATTGCGCGCGGCTCTCGATGGCTTCCTCCTCAAGCGTGCTCCCAAACTTCACTTGTTGCACGCGTTCGGCTTGCAGCGCATCGGCTGCCTCGATCTTTGCCAGCGCGGCCTCTTTGTGCGATTGAAGGATCAGAATACGGTAGTAAATCTGGTGAACCCGCAGGGACACTTCGTTTTCCGTCTGGCGCGCCTTGCCGCGTGTTGCCTTCACCTCCGCGGCCGCCACATCGTTGGCCGACTTGACTTTCCAGAGCTGTGTGATGGGTTGCGTCAGTTGCGTGCCGCTGGTGACGATCGTGAGATCGCCCTGGTTCAAAATTGCGGTCTGCGCAGGAATCGGAGTACCTGCCGCAACTCCCAAGCTGCCAGCAGGAATTCCGACAAACTGCGTGTCGGTAAGATGTGCAAGGAAGCTGTCATTGCGCAGCAGCGGATAGTACGCGCTGCGCGCAACATCCTTCGCGTGTTCTTTTTCTTCCACTCCAAATGCAGCAACGCGGACAGCGTGATTGTGTTTCAGCGCCAGCGAGACTGCCTCATCCAGCGTAATGTGACGCGCTGCGGGAGCTGCTGCCTCCTGCGCCCTCAGAGGCAAAACCGCCAGCAGCAACAGCGGAATGCACCACCATATAGGTCCTCTAGTCTTCATTTCGACCTCTCTTTCGCCGGGGCTTCGTTATCTGGAAAACTCAGCTCACCATAGTGCAAAGGCGACTTCCGCAGCAGCGCGACAAGCAGAAGCGCCACGACGCACGCCCATGCGATTAGATGGAAGCCGTCGATAAACGTGAGGGTGTAAGCCTGCAATCGCACGCGCCCTCCAATCACGCCAACGGCGCGTCCTGCCGCCGCAGCCAGCCCTGCTGACTTGCCATACAGCCCCGCCGTCAGCTGCCCGATCGACGTTTCATCGAGCCCATTTCCGCGTTGCACGTGCAAGCCCAGCAAGTTCGAATGAAGCTGCTCGCGCGCGGCGATGAAGTGGCCCATAAAGGCAACTCCCATCTGGCCGCCCAACAAGCGAACGATGTGAAAAAATGCGGAAAAGGTAAGAGCGTCCTGCGGTTTTGTGAGGCCGCCGGAAAAAATGGCCTGCAAAACGATCGTGGAGACCAGGCCAATAAAAGCAAACGATTGCCCTACCCCCATTAACAATTCCGTCCGATAGAAGTTTTCCGCAGACCACGCAAGAGTGTACTGCGCGTTCAGAATGCACGCTGCCGCTATGGACGTGAAGCCCGCGGCCATCAACAACCGGGAATCCAGTCCATGCAGCAGGAGCAGCGCCGCAATAAACGCAATCAGAAACTGAGGCCATGCGGTCCAAACAATTGCCGGTCCGATTTGATCTGCTTCAAAGCCGTGAATAGCCAGTGCCTGGGGAATCAAAATGATCGTTCCCAGCAGGCAAAACCGGAAAAATCCCAGGCAAACGCCCAGAACGATAGTATTCCACTGGCGAAGATACGGCAGATCCACCAAAGGATTCGGACTGCGCAAGCGGCGAGCGAGCGAGGCCAACAAGAAGATCACCGCTCCAAAAAACAGCCCATTGAATAGGCCGGAGCGCCACCAATCCAACCTTTGCCCCTGATCCAGCGCCGCAAACAGCAGCGCGAAGCCGGCGCTCGCATACAAAAACCCTGCGAAGCTCGGAACTGTCCCCGACCTCTTCGCCGGAGGAGTAGCAGGAATGCCGTAGAAAATACAAGCAATCATGATTGGAGTGATCCACGCGGAGTTCCAGAACATCCACTCAAAGGAAAGATGCTCCCGATACCAACCGTAGAGTGTCGGCGCGATATTGACGGCTCCATCCACAAACGTTGCGTAGAGAGCCAGTGTAAACGGCAGAAATCGCGGCGGAATATTTTTCAGCGCGAAGGTCAGCGTCAATGGATAAAAGGTGCCCGACGTTAATCCGGCAAACACCAGCGCGGTAAGAAGCAGGCTGTAGCTATGAATAAACGGTGTGAAAACACAGACAAGGGTGAAACAACTCGCGGCGATCAAAAGTACACGGCGAGCTCCGAGCAAACCCCCGAAATACACCGTGAACGGGCCGATAAACATCAGCGCTATGTTGTACGCGCTGCCGATCCAGGCGCCATCATCAAAACCAATCCCCAGGCTTCCTTTCAAATCTGCAGTGCCGAGCGTGAGCATGCGCCCGGTCAGCGTGACGATGCCCGCACCCAGCACCACGCCTAGAATGCCCAACACCGGGCTCTTCGAAAGCTCGGCGGGCAACCCCGCGGCGACGGCGTGCGCGATTTGCTGCTTGGAAGGCCGGTGAAAGATCGCTGCTTGGGAAGCCATCTTCCGCTCCGGCTACTGCTTCGTGTGCACGGTGGCGATCACCGAAAGACCCGGGCGCAAAGTACTGGTCACGCTCGAATCGTCAAACGCGATCTTCACGGGAATTCTTTGCACCACTTTCGTGAAGTTCCCGGTGGCGTTGTCCGGGGGTAGGAGAGCAAATTGCGAGCCGCTGGCAGGCGCGATTTCCGCCACTTTCCCGCGGAACACTTTTCCTGGATACTGGTCAATCCGAATCTCGGCGGAGTCCCCGACCTTCATGTTCGTCAGCTGTGTCTCCCGGTAGTTGGCCTGTACCCACTTGGTGTCTGCGACAAAGGTCACTACTTGCGTTCCAGGCGAAACCAGCTGCCCCGGCCGCACCTGTCTTTCACCGACCGTCCCGTCCGCCGGCGCCGCGATCTTCGTATAGCCCAGATTGATCCTTGCCACCGAAAGCGCCGCCTCTTTCGCGTGGAGATCGGCGATGAGCTGTTGCTCTTGCGATTCCAGCACCGTTTTGCTCCGGCGTTCCGATTCCACCCCGATTTCGTTGCTTCGCAGCGCCGTCTTCGCTTGCTCAAGATCAGCTTTGCGACTGGTCTCTTGCGCGGCGAAGCGCTGCTCGTCGGCCACCGCCGCCTCCACCTTTTGTTTCGTCGTCGATTGATTTGCAAGGAGTGACTCCTGGCGCGCGCGTTCTGCTTGCGTGCGCGTAACGTCGGCTTGTACCGCATTGATCCCGGCGTCCGCCGCCGCAATCTGCGCCTTGGCCTGATCGATCCCAGCAAGCGCCCGCGCAATCCGCGAGTCCTGCAATTCTCGCTGCCTTCGGTTGTTCTCGATGGCTGCTTTCGCCGCTTCCACCGCCGCGGTGGCCTGTGCCACTTGCGCCTGATAGTCGTCATCCTGAAGCTCCGCCAGCAGATCCCCGGCGCGGACCCGCTGATAGTCGGATACCTTCACACTGCGCAGAATCCCGGACACCTTTGTGCTGAGCGGCGTCAGGTCGCCCCGCACGAACGCATCGTTGGTAACCTGTTCGGCCCTGCCGCCCTCCCAGGCGTTCCAGTCCCGCGTCAGCGTAATCACCACCGCAGCCGCAAGCAGCAACACCAACAGGGGGGTTATGAACTTCAGCCATCCCCAGCTTTTCACTTTCGGTGGAACCGGCTCGGTATGCGTCGCCGGAGTTGGAGCCGGCGTTGCGGCCGCCATAGTGTTGACCCTCCTTTGTTCCTGCCTAGCAGGCTCTGCACTCCCTAATCCGCTTGAGGCTGAGCTAGCATACTGCAAAACAACCATTTTTACGGCTGATTCGCGAAATTCGCTCCGCACCCGTTCCAACGCAGGATGGCAATGCGATGAAATGGCATTATGCTTTCACCGAATCACACATACCCAAGCTCTTGCGTCCGCGCCCGAGAATTAACGCGGCAACACGAAGCTAGCCGTTGGCCACACCCAAAGGACCTATTGCTGGTGCAGTCCCCACTTCCTTCTCCCTCTTTGGCAAGGTGAATCTGCGCCAAACTACGCGCAAAGCGGCGACTATCGGCACGGAAAGGTAAATCCCCACAATGCCGCCGACCGCACCTCCAACCATGATAGTGAAGATAGCCAATAGAGGATGCATCTCGAGTTCGTGACCCACGACACGCGGGGCAATGAAGTAGTCCATGGTCAGCCGCCACAGCCCAAGTAGCCCCGCCATCCAAATCCAATGAGCGTGCATTAGCATTCCGACGGTTGAGATGGTGATTAACGCCGTAATCCAGCCGGCTACGGGAATAAATTCGAGCAACCCCGCCATTAGCCCCAAAACGAGCGCGTGGCGGTAGCCAAGGCAAAGCATCGCAACAGAACAATAGACCAGCGAGAGCACCGCAAGAATGACCTTGGCTCGAATGTAATGCTGCAGCATGTCGTTTAAGTCGGCGGCTAGATCGCGCGCGTTCTCGTAGGTTTCTTTGGTCGAGACAAGGCGGATGATTCCGTTTGCGAGATTCTCTCCGTCGCTCAGAAAAAAAAGCCCGAGAATCGGAATCATCAGGATGCCGCCAAACGCAACCGATACGAACTGCCTTACGGATTCCACCACGCCCCGGATTCTTTCGCCGCGCTGCTGCAGGAAGACTTTCACGCGCTGAGACTGCACTTCATCCCATCCATTCCGCTCAGCCATGGTGACGGCTATGTCGCCGGAATAGACGCTTTCCATCACCGTCGGCGAATCCCTTATCAGTCGTCCAATCTTAGGGATGAATTGCGGAGCGAGACCGTGAACAATAAGGCCAATAACGATGAGAAGCGCTAGATACGCTTCGGCGATGTGCGGCCCCCTGAGATTCTTGAAAAACAAGGAATGGCGCTGCAGGAACCGCACGATGGGATTGATGAGATAGGCGAACAGGATCGCAAAGGTAAAAATAACGATGACGGTGCGGGCGACGTACACAATCGCCAATGTCAACGCGAACAGCAGCGTGGTCATCAGTGCATTCAAGGTGCGGTGATCCGGGAAGGCCATATTCCTCACCTCGCTCGATTCGATTACTGCGTCTCGGACTCGAGTTTCTGCTTAATGGAAGCCAAAGCTTTTTCTAGCGAAGATCGGGTCTTATCCACCGCAACCTTCCGCACAATTCCTCCTTTCAAGCCGGTCAGACCTGCCTGCTGCGAGCCCTTGAGCGTAATCAGATAGAAGCCTGGATGATCCGGGTGCTGTGTATCTTTGACGCAGACAGTCAAGTCCAGCGCACTTTCAAAGTAGTGGCTCGCATAGAGCTGTTTTACCGCCACGGCAAAAGCCGGCTCTTGCGGCGACTTTCCTTGATAGATCACCGCTTGCACCATGCGAATGGTTGGCTTGAGACCGAAATTCACCTTCTCCCAATAGAATTGGGATTCGATGCCGCTAGAATCGGCTTTTGGGTAGTTGAGGAGGTACTCGCGCAATTCGGGCAAATATACGGGAAGAGCTTTCGAGCGGCTCAGCAGAGATGCGAAGGTTTCCGCCACGGCGGCGGGATGATTTTTATCGCGATACGTTCCCAGGGCTAAGTTGCCGCCCTGTTCATAGTCAAGCAGCGCTTGCAAAGCCATTTTTTGCGCTAGGTGATTCGCCTGATCATTAGCATCCGACGCATCCCAATTTACAGCACGCTGGAATTCCTCCATTTGTTCGGCAGGCAGCTGTATCTCGCAATGGCCTGGCTTGCAATTTTTCAGCTGCTTGAAATCTTCTTCATTCAAGGTTAGTCCCGTGAGGTCCGAAAGCTGCGGGGGGACGCTGAACCTCCGAAGTTCGAGATAGCTCGGCAGCTTGCGCAGCGCCTCGATATCAGAGGAAAACTTTAGGTAGAGCTCAGGTACCGAATGGATGTAGACCGAGCCAAAAACAAACACCTGATCCGCGGTCGGTGAATCCAGGATTTTCGCGACCGGCTTTCCGTCCCGTATCTCGCGAATCTGGTCGTCATTCAGACCGACAAATTCGCGAAAAAACTTCTCCGGCTCTGCCGAATCGTCCCATGCCGGAACTCCAGACCCATTGAACGGAGAGAGTAGCAATGCCAACAGCGCTACACTCGAAGCTCTTTTATGCATGGGCCGTCCCCCGCGTGATTAGCACATTGGATGAACAGGCGGTCCAAATGATACCTTTTTTTGTGTAGCTCGGGGTATGGATCGAACCGTAATGGGTGAACTAAATAAAAAGCCGAGCGACCTGACAGGTGACACTTCGTACAGTGGACATAGGTAACGCTTCCTCCCTAGTCCGACACCTTCATCGGCCAAACAATTTCGCACTACCGAATCATCGAGAAACTTGGCGGGGGCGGGATGGGTGTGGTGTACAAGGCTGAGGATATAAGACTGCATCGCACTTTAGCCCTCAAGTTTCTTCCGTACTGATCCACACTCGCGGGAGTCCAAGATACCCTTAGCCGGATTGTTGCCACCTTTCGAATCTTTTCATGGTTGTCATGAGTTTGCAGATTGGCTTGCCGCAGCTTTCATTGTCAGGACAGGACAGCTTGCGCCGCACACGATTTTGTGGGCCATGGACCAAGGCAAGTGAGACGCTGTTTCGACGTGCTCGGCGCGGTTTAAGCCCAGAATAAGCAGACCGGATTTCAAAGTGTGGCAGGCCTGCAGGATTTGGTCGCTAGCAATGCCGAACTTAACGATAAACTCTATCGCGGTTTCATCATGGACATTGGGCAAAATCATTTTCTGAAATTGTCTCCGGCTGGCAATTTCTGCTTGCTCCCTCATTTGCATCAAATCGCCAGTCGTGGACCAATGAAAGCCCTCTGGAAGCGGGGCTGGCGGGAGAACATGGAGTACAACGAGTTTGGCTCCGAAGCGATCTGCGAATGACGCTGCGTAGCTGAAGGCTTGCAGCGACGCAGGTCCAAAGTCCGTAGCCAACAGAAAGGGGCGAGCCGCCTCTTTTGTTTCCATCAGGGAATTCTCGCTAGAACCTGGCCCTACTGTTAGCACGAGACAATCTGCTTGCCGGAAGACCTGTTCCGCCACTGAGCCCAGCGCCAGCCTGCCCAGTCCTCCTCGCGCGTGTGTACCCACGACCACAGCGTCCACATGCTTTTCGCGAATGATGCACTGGAGCTACGGGCAATTGCGATGGCGTGGTGGAGAGGTTTGCGGGATGCCTCCGAGAAGTCATACGCAATCAACACGGACCTGATGCCATTTTTCCCGACTGAATTTATTGATGACATAAGTGTTCCCCA
>Ga0126371_10005754_pt1 | contig 11019 bp, 8 predicted proteins | sample PanSoiMetaPlot_4_FD_110145 | JGI IMG/M metagenome (GOLD analysis project Ga0126371, IMG submission 110145) | Tropical forest soil microbial communities from Panama - MetaG Plot_4 | ecosystem: Environmental > Terrestrial > Soil > Tropical forest > Bulk soil | place: Panama | collected 2016-02-17
CACGGCGATCACCGGCACCCAGGCGATTGCGGCGGATACCACCAAGGTCACCAGTGGCACCACGGTCGCGAGTGCGGTCGGCGGCGTCGTGGCCTCGGTGCAGTCGAGCGCGACGCTCGACGCGACCGGCCTCGGCAACCTGCAGAACGGCGACACGCTGACGTTCCAGCTCGGCTCGGGCACGTCGTTCACGGCGACGTTCACCACCGGCTCGGGCAGCGGCAACTCGTTCAACACCGCCGCCGATCTGCGTGGCATCCTGACGACCGACTTCGGCTCGTCCGCAACCGTCACCGGCTCGACCGGCGCCACGGTCACCAGCAACGACGTCACCGGCGACTTCACGATCGGCGGCACCGGTGCGGCGCACGCGCGTTCCGGCAATGCGACCGACTACGCCACGACGGCCCACACGCTCGGCGATGCGCTGACCATCACCGACGCGGCGAGCCACACGGCGAACTTCTACTACGTCGCCAGCGGCGCCAGCGCCGCCAACGGCACGTTCACCAGCGCCGCCGATCTCGTCAGCGCGGTCAACAACGCCGCGTCGAACGTCCACGCCAACATCACCGCCTCCGCTCCGGGCGGCGATCTCTCGCTGGCCGCGACCAACAGCGTCACGGTCGCGGGCAACATCGGAACCGCGCTCGGCATCACCGGCACGGCCAATGGCAACTTCAACTCCACGCTCAACGGCCTTACCGGCAACCTGACGGTGCAGGTCGGTTCGAACGCGGCCCACACCATCACGTTCGGCACCGCCAACGGCCAGGTGAGCACCAAGGCTCAGCTGACGACGGCGCTCGGCGGCCTGACGGACATCGGCGGCGGCTTCAATGGCGCCGGCGACATCCAGCTCACCCCGAGCAGCAGCGCCAACGTGACGATCGGCGGCACCCCGTCGACCGTGACGGCACTCGGCCTCTCGCTCGGCACCTCCACGCCGGTCGGGACGGTCGTCACGCCGAACACCACCCGGGCGAACCTGCAGAGCCAGTACAACGACCTGCTCACGCAGATCGACCAGCTGGCCGGCGACTCGTCCTACAACGGCATCAACCTGCTCAACGGCGACAACCTCAAGGTGACGTTCAACGAGAACGGCACCAGCTCGCTGACGATCCAGGGCGTGAAGTTCAACTCGACGGGCCTCGGCCTCTCGGCGATCTCCGGCAACGGGTTCCAGGACAACAACAACATCAACAACACGATCACCACCCTGAACACGGCGCTGACCTCGCTGCGCAGCCAGGCGGCGAGCTTCGGCTCGAACCTGTCGACGGTGCAGACCCGTCAGGACTTCACCAAGGACCTGATCAACACCCTGCAGACCGGCTCGTCCAACCTGGTTCTCGCCGACACCAACCAGGAAGGCGCGAACCTTCTCGCCCTGCAGACCCGCCAGCAGCTCGCGATCACCTCGCTGTCGCTGGCGAGCCAGGCCGACCAGGCGATCCTCAAGATCCTCTGATCGCTTCGGCGAGCTCCATCTTCCGGCGGCGGGGCCAAGGCCCCGCCGCTTTTTTTTCGCCCGGGCGCCGAGGCGCGCCCTCCCGCCGGCGTTAACGCGTCGTTCAGGACTCATTTACGGAACATTAGGGTTACCGAATCATTATCATGCTCACTTTCCGCGATGGCCGGCCGCCGTCGTAACCCGAGGATGTGAGTCATGGCTGAGATCACCCTGTCGGCGGGCGTCCGGCAGAACCTGCTGGCACTGCAAAGCACCGCCTCCCTGCTCTCCACCACGCAGGAAGACCTCGCCACCGGCAAGAAGGTGAATTCGGCGCTCGACAATCCAAGCAACTTCTTCACCTCGCAGTCGCTCAACAACCGCGCCAACGACCTGAGCGCCCTGCTCGACTCGATCGGCCAGGCGCAGCAGACTGTCAACGCCGCCGAGCAGGGCATCACGTCGCTCACCAGCCTCGTCCAGTCGGCGAAATCGATCGCCAACCAGGCGCTGCAGTCGCCGGTCGGCACCGTGAACTACACGGCGATCGCCGGGACCCAGGCGATCGCGGCCGACACCACCAAGATCACCAGCGGCACCACGGTCGCGAGCGCGGTCGGCGGCGTCGTTGCCTCGGTGCAGTCGAACGCGACGCTCGACGCGACCGGCCTCAGCAACCTGCAGAACGGCGACACCCTGACGTTCCAGCTCGGCTCGGGCACAGTGTTCACGGCGACGTTCACCACCGGCGCGGGCAGCGGCAACTCGTTCAACACCGCCGCCGACCTGCGCGGCATCCTGACGACGGACTTCGGCTCGGCCGCGACCGTCTCCGGCTCGACCGGCGCCACGGTCACCAGCAACGACGTCACCAGCGACTTCACGATCGGCGGCACGGGTGCGGCACACGCACGCGCCGGCGACGCGACCGACTATGCCACGACGGCCCACACGCTCGGCGACGCGCTGACCATCACCGATGCGGCGAGCCATACGGCGAGCTTCTACTACGTGGCGGGCAACGCCAGCGCCGCCAACGGCACGTTCACCAGCGCCGCCGATCTCGTGAGCGCGGTCAACAACGCCGCGTCGAACGTCCACACCAACATCACCGCCTCCGCTCCAGGCGGCGACCTCTCGCTGGCCGCGAACAACGGCATCACGGTCGCGGGCAACATCGGAACCGCGCTCGGCATCACCGGCACGACCAATGGCAACTTCAACACCACCCTTGCGGGCCTCACCGGCAACCTGACCGTCCAGGTCGGCTCGAACACGGCGCACACCATCACGTTCGGCACCGCCAACGGGCAGGTGAGCACCAAGGCGCAGCTGACGACCGCGCTCAGCGGCCTCACGGACATCGGCGGCGGCTTCAATGGCGCCGGCGACATCCTGCTCACCCCGAGCAGCAGCGCCAACGTGACGATCGGCGGCAACCCGGCGACCGTGACGGCGCTCGGCCTCTCGCTCGGCACCACCACGCCGGTCGGAACGGTCACGACCCCGAATGCCACCCGGGCGAACCTGCAGAGCCAGTACAACGACCTGCTCATTCAGATCGACCAGATGGCCGGCGACGCGTCCTACAACGGCATCAACCTGCTCAACGGCGACAACCTCAAGGTCGTGTTCAACGAGAGCAGCACCAGCTCGCTGACGATCCAGGGCGTGAAGTTCAACTCGGCGGGCCTCGGCCTGACGGCGATCTCCGGCAACGGTTTCCAGGACAACAACAACGTCGACACCACGCTCACCACGATCCAGGCCGCGCTGACGACCCTGCGCGCCCAGGCGGCGAGCTTCGGCTCGAACGAGACCACCGTCGAGGCGCGTCAGGACTTCACCAAGGACCTGATCAACACCCTGCAGACCGGGTCGTCCAGCCTGGTTCTCGCCGACACCAACCAGGAAGGCGCGAACCTTCTCGCCCTGCAGACCCGCCAGCAGCTCTCGATCACCTCGCTGTCGCTGGCGAGCCAGGCCGACCAGGCGATCCTCAAGGTCCTCTGATCCTTCCGATCGTTCGCCGAGACGGCGGGACGCCAAGCGTCCCGCCGTTTTTCTTTTCGGCGTCCGCCGGCCCCTCGAGACCGCCGGTTAACGCGGCGTTAACCATAATCGGCAAACCATCCGCCCGTGGGCGCCCATCCGGCGCAGACGGGGCGCGCACGCACACATCTACAATGCAGGCGCCGCGCGGGCGCGCAACAGTCACCAGTTCTATCGCAACGTGACCTGAGGTCAGGAGACGACCATGGCGCTCAAAGTCGAGCTCAAGCCGGGCGAACGCCTCATCATCGGCGAGTGCGTCATCACCAATGCGGATCAGCGTACGCGCCTCCTGATCGACGGCCAGGCGCCGATCCTGCGCGAGAAGGACATTCTCACCAACAAGACCGCGGACACGCCGGCGAAGCGCATCTATCTCGCGGTGCAGCTCATGTATCTTGCGAAGGATCCGCAACCGCACCACGACATCTATTTCAAGCTCGTGCGCGACATGGTGAACGCCGCGCCAAGCACTTGGCCGGCAATAGAAAGTATCAATAATCATATCTTAACAGGCGAAATGTATAAGGCGCTGAAAGACGCCAAGAAGCTCATCGCATACGAGTCGGAGCTCATCAGCAATGCGAAACGCGGCTCAAGCCTACCAAGCGGTCGCCAAGCAAACGTCAAGTCCGCGCGCGCTTGAAGCCGATCTGCTGCTGAAGGCTGCCGCCCGCCTAAAGGCTATTCAGGACAATTGGGACACCGCGCGTCCCGATCTCGCCAAGGCGCTGCTCTACAATCGCAAGCTCTGGACCGTCTTTCTCACCTCGGCGACCAACCTGCAGAACCCGCTGCCGACCGCCGTGCGGCAGAACATCGCCAATCTCGGCGTCTACGTGATGTACGAGACGGTGGCGTGCTTGTCGGATCCCAATGCCGACAAGCGCCTCGGCACGCTCATCACGATCAATCGCGAGCTCGCCGCCGGCCTGCGCGGCGGCGCCTGAGCGGCTCTCAGCTTTCCGACGATTTCGACTGAGCCAGCGCCGCGAGCGCCTCGCGCACGCGCGCGATCGCGCTCGCCCAGTCGCCCGCCGCGGGCTGGCGAAACAGGCGCGCGGTCGGATACCACGGACTGTCGTCGCGGCCGAGCAGCCAGCGGAAATCCGGGTTGAACGGCAGCAGGATCCACACCGGCTTCGCCATCGCGCCGGCGAGATGGGCGACCGCGCTGTCGACGCTGATGACGAGATCGAGCTCACCGATCACCGCGGCGGTGTCGGCGAAGTCGGCAAGCTCCGCCCCGAAATGGACGATCTCGGGATGCTGCGCCATCAGTGCCGCGTCGTTCTCGCGCAGCTCCGCGTGCAGGCTGACGCAGCGGATGGACGGATTTCCGAGCAGCGGCAGCATGGGCGCGAGCCCCATCGTGCGCTGCCGGTCGCCGGCAAAGTCGCGGCCGCCCGCCCAGACGAGGCCGACGTTGAGGCGGCCGTCGTGCGGGACGCGCGGGCGCCACTTGGCGATGCGCTCGGGCGCGGCGTGGATATACGGCACGTCGGCCGGAATGCTGGCGAGATCGGTCTTGAAGACACGCGGCAGGCTGAGCAGCGGGCACATGTAGTCGCAGCGCGGGCCGGTGTCGCCGTCGACGCCGACCTGGACGTTCGGCAGGCCTTTCAGCAACTCCTTCAGCGCCGGCCGCACGCAGAACAGCACCGTGCCGCCGCGCGCCGCGACCATGGGCGCGTAGCGCACGAACATGATGGCGTCGCCGTATCCCTGCTCGAGGTAGAGATAAATCCCCTTGCCGGCGAGCGCCTCGCCGTTCCAGTCCGGAAGCTCGAACGGCGGCCGTGCGGCCCTCGCCTTGGCGGGGGCCCAGCGCCATTCATACTCCTCCCAGCCTTCCGCGAACCGGCCCGTCAGCAGCAGGACGAGCGCACGGTGGAAATGCGCTTCCGCGTAGTCAGGCTTGATCTCGACCGCGCGCGTGAAGGCCGCGACTGCTTCGTCGTAACGCCCTTGCGCGCACAGCCCGAGACCGCGGCCATTGTGCGCGATCGGCTGGTCCGGCCGCAGCGCCAATGCGCGGTCGTAGCTCGCCATCGCCTCGTCGAGGCGGCCCATGCGCTCGAGGATGACGCCCATGTCGGAGGCAATCTGCCCGATGCTCGGGTTGGCGCGCGCCGCGTCCTGGATCAACCGCAGCGCCTCGACCAGTTCGCCGCGCTGCGCGGACAGCACGGCACGGCGATTGAGGGCGGCAAAATTGGTCGGGTCGTCGACGAGGATCGCGCGATAGAGCTCGTCGGCCTCATCGACCTTGCCGGCCGCGTCCAGGTCGAGCGCCCGCATGAGCTGCGGCCGCACGTCGGGCCGCACCCGATGTTGCTCCTCAACCGACTTGCCCATGCGCCTCCATGACCTCGCGAACGGCCCCAGAGCCCCCTCCACGGCCGCGAATCACCGGCGCGCACAGGTTAGCAGGACTTCGAACGAAGGGATGGTGTCATGGCGTCATTGCGAGGCCGGCGAAGCAGTCGCGAGCGACAAGCGCATGCGTGCGCGGACCGAGATTGCTTCGTCACGCCTTCGCCCTCCGCGCAATGACGTTGAAGATCGAGACTTCCGCGGCCGGCCAATTCGTGATTCAAACATAGTGATGATTCGCTGAGCGCCCGCGCGGCGCGAGGCACGCACGGCGGCACTTGATGAACCGATCGCACCTCAGGCCGGCCCTAGCGCCATCCGACCCCGACGCCGACCTCGAGAAGCTTCTGCGCAAGGCCGTTTCGGCCCACCAGGACGGCGCCTTGGCGCAGGCGGATCGGCTCTACCGCACCCTGCTGACGCACGATCCCGATCATTTCGACGCACTGCACCTCATCGGCTATCTGAGCTTCCAGCGCGGACGCTTCGCCGAGGCGCTGCGTTTCCTCGCCGCCGCGGTGCGGCGCAACGCGCGCTCCGCCGAGGCGCTGTCCGATCTCGGCATCGCGCAGCACGCCGCCGAGAACTACGCGGAAGCGCTGGCGAGCCACGACGCCGCGCTCGTGATCGAGCCCGGCAACGCCACCTACATCAACCGCCGCGCCGCCGCCCTGCTGCGCCTCGGCCGCCCCGGCGAGGCACTCGTCGAGCTCGACCGCATCCTCGCCGTGCAGCCGACCCATGTGGACGCGCTCGGCAACCGCGGCAATGTTTATCTCAAACTCAATCGCCCCGCGGAGGCGATCGCCGACTATGACGCGGCGCTGCGCGCCGCCGGCGAGCCGGCGCAGCTCCTGACCAACCGCGCCCATGCGCTGCGCCGGCTCGACCGCGTCGACGACGCGGTCGCGGATCTGCGCCGCGCGATCGCGCTGCGGCCCGATTTCGCCGAGGCGCATTTCGAGCTCGGCATGGCGTTGCTCACGCTCGGCGATTTCGCCGCCGGCTGGACCGAGTACGAGTGGCGCTGGGAGACCGGCGCCTTCGCGGCGAGCCGACGGACTTTTTCATCGCGGCAATGGACGGGCGCACAGAATCTCTCCGGCAAGACCGTGCTGCTGCATGCCGAGCAGGGCCTCGGCGACACGCTCCAATTCGTGCGCTACGTCCCCTTGGTCGCCCGGCTCGGCGCAACCGTCATTCTCGAGGTGCAGCTCGAGCTGCTCGAACTGCTGGCGAAGACCGCGGGCGCCGCCCGCGTCGTCGCGCGCGGCGACCGGCTGCCGCCGTTCGACCTGCATTGCCCGCTGATGAGCCTGCCGCGCGCCTTCGCGGCGCAGGAGGCGCACGCCGCCACGGCCCTTCCCTACGTCGCGGCGCCTGCCGACGCGGCGCAGCGCTGGGGCGAGCGGCTGCCCGCGGGCGCACCGCTGATCGGCGTCGCCTGGGCGGGCCGATCGACCCACCACAACGATCTCAACCGCTCGCTGCCGCTCGCCTCCCTCGCGCCGCTGCTGCGGCGCCGCGACGTTCGTTTCGTCAGCCTGCAGCGCGATTTGCGCGAGCGCGACGCCGCGGTCCTGCGCGAGATGCCGGACGTCATCGATGCGGCACCGGATCTTCACGGCTTCACCGATACGGCCGCGCTGATATCGCGGCTCGACGCCGTGATCGCGGTCGACACCGCGGTCGCGCATCTCGCCGGCGCGCTGGGCAAGCCGTTGCTGCTGCTCCTGCCCTATGCGGCGGATTTCCGCTGGCTGCGCGGACGCGACGGCAGCGCGTGGTACCCGTCGGCCCGGCTGCTGCGGCAGGAGCGCTTCGGCGATTGGACCGGCGCGCTGGCGCGGCTCGCGACTCAGCTCGACGAATTTGCGGCAGATCAAAACTTTTAGTCCCCCGCGGTGTCATTCTCTGGCGCGCCGTCCGCCGAAGTTCGGCGAACGACGCCGGGCATCTCGGCAATTCCGATGCCGCGAAGGGTCTGGAACTTTTCCGCGCGCGGTCGCATTGTAGGCCGCTTCCCTGGCGAACGGACGCGAGGTACCGGGTGAACGCACGAGACACCATTCTCAAGGCGATCGCCAGCAAGTCCGTAGCGGCCGCCCTCGTCGTGGCGACGGTCCCCGCCGCGTTCGCGCAGGCCGCGAGCGATCCGCGTCCACCCGACACGATGGAGGCGCGCGTCGCGGCATGCGCGCCCTGTCACGGCGCGCAGGGCGAAGGGACGAGCGACGTCTACTTCCCGCGCATCGCCGGCAAGCCGTCCGGCTACTTGTTCAACCAGCTCCTGGCCTTCCACGTCAAACGGCGGAAGTATCCGCCGATGAATTACCTGCTCGAATTCCTCCCCGAGGCGTATCTGCACGAGATCGCCGATTATTTCGCCGGTTTGCGGCCGCCGCTTCCGCCGCCCGAGCCGATCGCCGTCGGGGCGGACGTGCTCAAGCTCGGCGAGACCCTCGTCACCCGCGGCGACGCGGCGCGAAACATTCCGGCCTGCACCAGCTGCCATGGCGTCTCGCTCACGGGCCTCGAACCCGGCATCCCGGCGCTCATCGGCTTGCGCGCGAAGTACATCAGCGCGCAGCTCGGCGCGTGGCGCTACGGCACCAGGACCGCGGCGACTCCCGATTGCATGCAGATCGTCGCCGCACACCTGACCGAGAAGGACGTGGCCGCCGTAGCCGCCTGGCTGTCGTCGCGGCCCGCGCCGCCAAACCTCGCGCCCGCCGCGAAGGGCAGCTTCGCGCCGCCGTTCGCCTGCGGCAGCGAGCCGAACTGATGGAGGCCGCGGTGCATCGACCCACACGACAGCGCCTGTGGGTCGCGGGCGCCCTGGCCGCGCTCGGCGCGGCCGCCTGCTCGCCGGCCTTCGCGCAAACCGCTTCCCCGGATGTCGTCAAGAAAGGCGAATATCTCGCGCGCGCAGGCGACTGCATCGCGTGCCACACGGCGCCCGAAGGCAAGCTGTTCGCGGGCGGTCTCGCCATGGCGACCCCATTCGGCACGATCTACACCACCAACATCACGCCCGACCCGACGACCGGCATCGGCCGTTGGACCCCCGATCAGTTCTACGAGATGATGCATACTGGGCGCTCGCCCACGCTCGGGCTTCTCTACCCGGCGATGCCGTTCGCCTCCTACACCAAGGTGACGCGCGCCGACAGCGACGCGATCTTCGCCTATCTGCGCACCATCCCGCCCGTGGCGCAGCCGAACCGGCCGAACGAATTGCGCTTTCCCTACAACAATCGATCGCTGGTCATCGGCTGGCGAACGCTGTTCTTCAACGAAGGCGAATACAAGCCCGATCCGCGCCAGTCCGCCGAGTGGAATCGCGGCGCCTATCTGGTCGAAGGACTCGGCCACTGCGGGATGTGCCACACGCCGATCAACGCGCTCGGCGGCAGCTCGGAATCGCGCGCCTTCGAGGGCGGGCTCATCCCGATGCAGGACTGGTATGCGCCGTCGCTGACATCGAACAAGGAGGCCGGCCTCGGCGAGTGGAGCGTGCAGGAGATTTCCGACCTGCTGCGCACCGGCATCTCGCCGCGCGGGGTCGTCTACGGCCCGATGGCCGAGGTCGTCTACAACAGCTTGCAGTACCTGTCGGAGGAAGACACGCGGGCGATGGCGATCTACCTGAAGAGCATCGCCCAGGGCACGCCGCCGGCGCGGGCCTCGTCCGACGTTCCGAGCGCGGAAAGCAGCCTGCTCCTGAGCCTCGGCAAGAACGTCTACGACACGCGCTGCGCAAGCTGTCACGGCGCGCAGGGACAAGGCGCTCCGCCCAACTGGCCGCCGCTCGCCGGCAACCAGTCGATCCAGATGACCTCGGCCGTCAACGCGATCCGCATGGTGCTCAACGGCGGATATCCGCCCGGCACCGCCGGCAATTCGCGTCCCTACGGCATGCCGCCCTTCGCCCAGCTCCTGTCCGACGACGAGGTGGCTGCCGTCGTGACCTACATCCGTGTGTCGTGGGGAAATCGCGGAGGCGCCGTGACGGCGAGCGAGGCGAACAAGCTGCGCTCGGCGCCGCTCGATTGAGGAAAGCGATGATCAATTCGCCCATCGAAGCTGCCGAGAACGACGTCGAGCGGATCGCCGCAGCGGCGCCGCGCGGCACGGTCGCGCTCGCCGGCTTGGCCACGCTGATCGTCGTCGTCCTCTGGTTCGCGTTCTACCTGCTGGTGTTCGTCCCGCGCGGTGCGACGCCATGAGCAACGCGGTGTCCGGCGGCGAAGCCGAGAGGCCGCATGGTGCGGCGGCCGCCGAGCGCGCCGAGAAGCGCTGGGCGGGCGTCGCCGTCGCGGTGGTCGTGCTGCTCGTCGTCGTCGCGGCCGTCGCGGGCATTCATCAGGCCACCATGCCGCAGATCCGGGTCGAGACGATCGACCCGAAGACGCTCCATCTCGGCGGCGAGTTCGTCGAAAGCAATCTTGGAACGGCGCGGGAAACCGACGGGTCGGTGACGGTGCGCCTGGTCGGACAGCAGTATTCGTTCACGCCCGATTGCATCGTCGTGCCGGCGCAGACCCCCATCACGTTTCGCGCCACCAGCGCCGACGTGGTGCACGGGCTTCTGGTCGAGGGAACCAACATCAATCTGATGCTCGTGCCCGGTTACGTGTCGGAGCTTCCGATCCGCTTCGATCGGCCCGGCGATCACCTGATGCCGTGCCACGAGTTCTGCAGCGTCGGCCACGAAGGCATGTGGGCCAGGGTCAAGGTCGTGCCGCCGGAGACCTTTGCGTCGCTGGCGGCTCAGCATCCGAGGGTCAGCTGTGTTCAATAGCCGGCGACTCATCCTCGCGCATTTCTGGCTCGCCTTCGCGGTGTTCGCGCTGGCGCTGATGCTGGGCGCCTGGCAGATGCTGGTGCGCAGCCCGCTGCACACCTGGGTCAGCAACCCGGAATGGTACTACCGGTCGCTGACCGCGCACGGCACCGTGATGGGCTATGTCTTCCCGACCCTCGTGGCGATGGGATTCGGCTACGCCATCAGCGAGGCTGCGCTGGCGCAGCCTCTGCTTGGACGGCGCTGGGCGTGGCTCGGCTATTTTCTGCTCGTCGTCGTCGCGGCCGTCGCGGGCATTCATCAGGCCACCATGCCGCAGATCCGGGTC
>Ga0126371_10005755_pt1 | contig 11019 bp, 7 predicted proteins | sample PanSoiMetaPlot_4_FD_110145 | JGI IMG/M metagenome (GOLD analysis project Ga0126371, IMG submission 110145) | Tropical forest soil microbial communities from Panama - MetaG Plot_4 | ecosystem: Environmental > Terrestrial > Soil > Tropical forest > Bulk soil | place: Panama | collected 2016-02-17
CCATCCACCGGCGCAAACAACGGGTGCTTTCCTTTGGTCGCGGTGAACAATTTACGCACATGCTTCACCTCGAGGCCCATGCTCCGTTCAACCTGGTGGCAGGTCGCACAGGTACGTCCGTTCGAACCGAGGGACTGGAAGAAAGCATTCGTCTGATCGAAGTCCCCAGCGACGTTGTACGTTGCGACGTACCCGCTCGTGTCGCGAAATGGTTGTAGGTTGAGTATGTGCGTAACTCCCGCTACGAGCACCACCGAAAGAAGAATCCCTACTGCAGCGATCTGCACCGACTTCCGCGGATGCTTCATAACTCACTCCGAATGTAAGAGCTGTCACTTTCAGTGGGCGGTCACACCGTGCGGATCGCGGGCCCACACCTTAGCGGTTCCAAGTGCATGTCAGCTGCCAACAAAGTGGCTGGATGTCGACGGACGCTGTTCGCACTTAAGTAAATGACTTTACAGAGCTTGCGACCAGACGGAAATCCCATGACCATCAATACGCAGGGCCGTCGATCTAGCACAAAGACTGAGGCGAACTAACGAATCGGACAGTTGAATCGAGGCCGAAGACATGACAGCGCGGCATGGGGATGCGCACATCTCAAACTGGCAACCGTAGGATCGAAGACCTTCTTTTCATTTCAGCCACAAGTGCCCTCCTTCTCTTCAAGAATAGTCTAGAGATGTCTGCTCACGACAGTGGCGTAGGCTCTTGGCTATCCAGATCAGTTTCTTCAAGACCTTGTCGATGCGTCGTATTTTAGGAGTCATCCAGACGCTGGAAGGCATTCTTATCTGACCGCGTGATGGCTCGGGCCTCTCGTTGGACGAGCGGAAAAAACGGACGCAACGTCAAACTGGAAAGACTCCTCAGGGTAATGCGCCACTCGTTGCGGGTACGTTTGGAGGTAGCCAAGAGCAAGATTACTGAGCATCATCGGGTCGCGAAGAAGCGCTTTGGAACGCCGAATCGACATGGAAATGGGCGCTTTGGCACCTCGGAAACACTCGCCCCTGGGGGTGAACCCCCTTTCGTTGAGACAAACCAAATTGCTACACCCGCTAGTTTTTGTAAGTTGAACGTCACGGTTGAGACAAGATCGTCCGTGGCACATTTGTCTCGTCCGACATCAATGTATTCATTTCCATCAACGACAACAAAATTTTCCACAGACCAGCCGTCGAGGGTGTGGGAATCCAGCGTCTTTTGCGGGACCTAGCATCTCGGTCTGGGGAGATCGGACAACTTTAGTCATCGACCGGGAGGACCACATACGTCGAGAACGGGCACTTAGGATTGTGCTAGTCATCGTGGAGGATTGGCAGGCAAACGAGGACTCTCTGCCGATGGGGAAACCAGGCTCGATGTCCGCAGAGGATTTTTTTGCTGTTGGCGGCTCATGATCCGTCGGCAAATCGCCGCGTGATAACTTCGCAGAATGGTTGAACATTGCTCACGCTGACGGTTATGTCAATTCATCTTCCGCATGAACGCAAGGATCTCCTCGTCGTCTCATCTATTTTGCCTCATCGGTGTTAATTCTGATCGCGTTATTACCTCCGAAGGGTTCTAAAAGATCCGGTGTCGAACAACATAGGCTCACTCGTGATCTGCGGGCACTCTTTCGAGTGTCGAGATCAGGCTATACCTGCTCATTGACGGGTTTTAAGCGCAATAGGGATTGACGGCAATTGAGGACTCCCAGCATTGCGTGTCCCTGCGGTTGTTCTGAACGATTATTTGAAACAATACCAGTGCCGAAATCGTATATCCCCGATATGCGAATCGGATTAGCTCTGCTTTTGAGTCTCATGTTTATCGCCAGCGGCGTGGCTCGCACGGCCGACGTCGCACTGATTGGCGCAAAGATTTACACCTCACCTACAGATCCACCGATCGAAAACGGATCGACCGTTGTGCGCGACGGCCTCATTCTTTCCGTTGGTCCCAGCTCGACGATCAAAATCCCGCACTCAGCAACAATCATCGACTGTAGAGGACTCGTCGTTACTGCAGGATTCTGGAACAGTCACGTCCACATCCTCGCTCCCGCTCTTCTTCACATACAAGACTCAGATGCAAAGAAGCTTGATCAAGAGCTGGACACAATGTTCAACCGTTGGGGCTTCACCACCGTGTTCGACATTGCCTCAGAGCTTGACAACACGCTCGCACTGCGCCGCCGTATCGAAAGCGGTGAACTGCGCGGCCCACGTATTCTCACGGTCGGAGAGCCCATTTGGACGATTGAGCCGGTGTATGTTCGTGATTTTCTCCGCCAAAATCATATCCATGTCGAGAACACAGAGACTCCGTAACAAGCCATCGCTCTCGTACGTGATCATGCCGCGAGAGGCGCAAATGGGATCAAGTTGTTTACGGGTTCCGACCAGGGACACGGCCAGGTGGCCTCCTAACCGTAGCCACTGCCAAAGCTGCAGTAGATGAGGCACACCGTCATGGTATGCCCGTCTTCGCCCATCCCACAAATGTGGAGGGCGTGCGTGTTGCAATCGATAGCGGCGTGGACATATTGGCCCATACGCTTCCACAATCACCACCATGGACTCCCAAGTTCACCCAGCAGCTAAAGCATGCGAACCTAAGCTTGATCCCAACGTTGACCTTGTTCGATGTCGAGGCGCGCAAGGCAAATGTCCCCGACCAGCAACGTACGGTTTGGATCGCCCAAATGGTAGATCAACTGCGAGCTTACTCCGAGGCGGGCGGCGATATCTTGTTTGGAACGGATATCGGGTATACCGACCACTATGACACAACGCTGGAATTCACTCTCATGTCGCAGGCCGGCATGAACTATAAACAAATTCTTGCGTCTCTCACCACAAATCCAGCAAGAAAGTTTGGAGATTCCGACCATACCGGACGCATCGCGAAGGATATGAAGGCCGACCTGGTGATTTTAAACGCCGACCCTGCCCAGGACGTCACGGCATACTCCAAGGTGCGCTTCACTATCCGTAATGGCAAAGTCCTCTACAAGGAGAGATGATCTAAACATTGCTGGAGTCAGCAACTTCTCGACGGCCAGTTGAGGTAGTCAGATGGTTACCAGGTTTTGGCCGTTGGTCATATTCGGCCAAGTGGGGCTCTTCCCGTGCTCACCGAGGTTTGCGTCAACGACGCTTCAGAAGCAGCAAATTGCGGATCATCGGACGGGCGTCTGACAGACTGTCCACAGACCAAAACGCCGAAGACCGCATCCGGACCTGTCCTGCTGGAGATCGGCCTGCCGTCAATGAATGGGATCGAAGTGGCGCAGAATCCGAGAGGTATCGCCCCCATCCAGGATTCCTGCGCGCTCTGTAGATATTGTAGAGAAGGCTTTGAGCACAGAGTGCGGGAGACTAAGTCATCAAGGCCGATGCCGGAAGCGAACTGTTGCCGGCGGTAAGTGTGTTTCTTGGAGGTAAGCGTTTATCTGTGCGAGCTTGGCAGGTCATTTCCTTGGGGCTACGATCTTGAGTACGACCCACACAGCGCTCTCTTGGGCCGTCACGCTCATCTCAGAAATCCCTTGACTGCATCGACGCGATTGCACTCTTTTCTAACTGGCTGCTCTTTGAGAACCGTACTTTGACTCAACAGGCACGCGAACATGGATTGTTGTTCCAGTCATTGGTTTTGATTCAATGGAAATTGTTCCGTTCACCAAACGAACTCGTTCTCTCATACTGCTGAGACCTAGACCTTTACCGCCCAATGCCGTTTCCACATCGAACCCTTTGCCTGAATCACTAACCACTAACTGAATCTCATTTGAGGTCTCCCGTAATTCCACGGTAACCCGTCTTGCGCCGCTGTGTTTGACAGTGTTGTGCAGGGCCTCCTGTAGGACTCGAAACAGAGAAACTCCGACGTCGAGTGGTAGAACAGTGGTTACATCAGTGCTGAAATCAATCTCTATTCTCTGCCGCTCCGCGAATTCCTTGCACCAAGCCTCTACGCCCGCAACTACACCTAGATATTCCAACTTTGACGGGTGCAGGTCGTGCGACAAGGCTTGGGCATCCGCCGATACCTCTTGCATCTGCTTTTGTAGTTCGCCGATACGCCTACGGACTGCTGAGGATACCTCAGCGCGATCTGCTTGCACTTGATCGAGTTCGACCGCCAATAGAGCCAGGCGTTGGCAGATGTCGTCGTGGAGTTCTCTCGCGATGCGGGCGCGCTCTTGCTCCTGTGTTTCGATCAATTTGCGCGTCATCTCGACAAGAGCGTGTTCTGCCCGCTTCAGATCGGTTATATTCGACACCATACCGATCACCCGCAGCATTTTACCCTCGCTGTCGAATATGGCACGCCCGGTGCTCCTTAGCCAAACGAAAGCACAGTCAGTCGTCGGCACACGGTAGATAACATTGCCAGTCGGGTTTTCTGGGGTTAGTCCAGCAATTGTGGCGATAAATCGTTCGCGGTCGTCTGGATGAATTCTCTTCACGAACTGCTGATGCGTACAACGCAGCGGCTCGGTAACGCCGAGGACTTTGGTACGTTCCGAGGACCGCACCACCTCGTCCGTTGTCACGTCCCACTCAAATGAGTATATGTTTCCCGCCTGAGCTGCCAGTCGAAACCGCTCTTCGCCCTCGCGGAGTGCCTCCTCCGCAGCTTTCGCTCAGTAATGTCACGAGCGATTTTGGAAAAGCCCACTATCCTGCCGGTTGAATCCCTAATCGGGGAAATCGTTAGCGACACGTTGACTCTTTTTCCCGTTTTTGTGACTAGAATCGTCTCATAGTGATCAATGTGCTCTCCAGCTCTGAGCTTTTCAAGAATATGTCTTTCCTCGTCCCACAGCTCGGGCGGAATAAGAATATAAATCGGCTGTCCGACCACGTCTTGTTCTTTGTATCCAAAAATCCGCTGCGCGCTGGCGTTCCAACTGGTAATGACCCCTTCCAGATTCTTGGAAATGATCGCATCTTCAGACGATTCAACAATCGCGGCGAGCCGGAGCCTGGACTCTTCAGCCATTTTGCGCTCGGTGACATCGCGGATCGCGCTTGTCACCAAAACCCCATTGCTAGTCTTAGTTGGGCTTAGGCTTACCTCGACCGGGAACTCGGTTCCATCCTTGCGCAAGCCGAACAGCTGGAGTTGCACTCCCATCGGGCGCACTCGCGGCTCGACGAAGAAATGTGTTCGGTGTAAGCGATGCTGCTCGCGGAGGCGTTCTGGAAGCAGTAGTTCCACACATCGGCCAAGCAACTCTCCCCGTGGGTATCCAAATAGCCTTTCGGTCTGAGTGTTGACGAGGACAATCTTGCCTGTTGGATGTACTACGACCACGGCGTCCGGGGCGGACTCTAGTAGACCTCGAAACCGACCAGCGGCTTCCGAACCTTTTGCCCTTCGTTGCTCCACCCTCTTTTTCTTAGCGCTCTTAGCCATGACGCGCTCTGAAAAGCCAGCTTCACGAGTCCGGATTATAACTGAATCGCCTTTTCCATAGGAGGGTGGTTATCTGGCGGAGCGGCGTCGTTGTCGGTCTGCAACGCATTGTGGATCGCATGATCGAAAGGATTAGGAGCGACAGGTCGGCTTGTGAGAATCGATCCTCGACACACGGGTACTTGTCACGAGAAAGAAAGCCACTGAACCTACGTGCGTGAGCGCATGTTGCCAACCGAGTTCTGTAACAGCCTCAAGACGCGAGAACCGGGGCACCGAGCACCGAGCTGGAGCGGGCGATCCGACTATGTAGGTTCGGGGCGTTTCGGCACGGATAGTGTGAGCATCGCCCCGGTGAACGCCACCGCGGCCACCGCCCACAATCCCGCTGCAAAAGATCCCGTCCGCGTCTTCAGATAGGCAAACAGGTACGGCGACACGAACGCCGAGATGTTTCCCGCTGTGCTGATGATTCCTACCGCCGCTGCGGCAGCCGACTGGCTCAGAATTTCGGTCGGCATGGAGAAGAACACGGAGATGTTGGCAACTCCGATGGCAACCATCGTGAACAAGACCATCTCCGCCGCGAGCGATTGCGGTCCGAGGGCCAGTCCGATCCAGCCGCATACGGCGATCAGCAGGGGGACGGCGACGTGCCAGTTCCTCTCGCGCTGGCGGTCGGAGTGCCAACCGTTCACCTGCATGGCGACGAAGAGGGCAGCGAAGGGAAGGGCCCCTAGCAGGCCGAGCCTCAGGTCGGAAACGCCCGCCATCCGTTTCAACATGGTGGGGAACCAGAACATGAACACGTAGCCAGCCGGGTTGGTCATGAAGTAGGCGGCGGCCAGCAGGAGCACCGGCAACGAGCGCAGGGCCTCAAGCGCAGGCATCGGCTTGGCGCCGCTTCCTCGTTCCTGGCGTAGCCTTTCTTCCATCCAGACGCGAGCTTGGGGTGTCAACCAATTGGCCTCAGCCGGCCGGTCGGTCAAGTAAAAGAAAGCAACCGCACCCAGCAGGATCGCCGGAACCCCCTCCACGACGAACAGCCATCGCCAGCCGCTGATGCCGAGCCAGTTGTGGCCAATGATCCATCCCGCGACCGGCGACCCAATCACAAACGAGATGGGAATCGCTGCCATGAAATTACTTGTCGCTTTTGCCCGATCGGTCTTCTGGAACCAGTGGCTCAGATACACGATTACGCCTGGGAAGAAAGCGGCTTCGGCCGCGCCCAGCACAAACCGCGCCGCGTAGAGGTGCAAGGGTGTCTGAACCAGCCCGGTCAGCACGCTCAGCGATCCCCATGCCATCAGACATCCTGAGATCGTGCGTCGTGCGCTCCAGCGCTCGACCAGCAGGGCGCCCGGAATCTGCAGCGCCATGTAGCTGGCGAAAAAAATCCCAGCCCCGAGACCAAACACGCGGTCGCTGAAGCCGAGGTCGCGCGCCATCCCGATCGCGGCAAACCCAAGATTCGTCCGGTCAACAAAGTTGACGATGTACAGAAGGAACAGAAACGGCAGCAGACGCAGCGCTATCTTGTGCCGCGCCCGGTCCTCAAACCCGGTGAGAACAGCTAGGACCTGCGCGAGTTCCGCCATGCGGATTCCTCCCGTTGCTGTCAGTCAGTGCAAACTCGGCGGAGTATAGCGAACATTCCCTTCGTTACAAAAATTGGCTCTTTACTGATGTGTGGGTCCAAACAAAACGGCAAAGGCGGTCGTGGACTAGAGATTGAGTGGAAGTTTGTTCATTAATGGCAATGGGTAGAATAGCGGCAGACATAACGGAGTTGCCATGGCGGAACAGACTCGTCTGTGAGTGGGCCAAAACGGACGAATGGTGATTCCGGCTCTTCGGAAAGGAGGGGGGAACCTGCTGCGGATCGGGGACAACGAGCTGCGGATCACCACTCAGAAGCGGCGTATTCGTCGGGCGCAGCGCCGGGCTAGGCGCTATCCGAAATCAGGGGCGTTGCTGGTCGAGGAGCTGCTTTCGGGGCGGCTCGCGGCGGCCAGGAATGAGTAGGATCGTACTGGATGCATCCCCAATCCTAGCGTTGATTCATCAGGAGCCGGGTCACGAAAAACTCCCTCCACAACTGCTCGCTGACGCTGTCGCCAGTGCCGTCAACCTTGCAGAGGTCTATAGTAAGTTAGTGAGTAGCGGCTCGTCCTCTCAGGAGGCATGGGAACATGGGACCAGCCCTGTCCAGGAGGTCGTTTCTTTTTGATCAAGAACGTGCCAACATCGCCGGGAACCTGATTGCCCAGACGCGACCCGTTAGACTCTCACTGGGTGACCTCGCGTGCCTTGCCCTCGCCCTGGCGTCCAAGGCGCCAGTTTTACACCGCCGATCGTTCCTGGAAAAATCTCAAACTCAAAGTGCGGGTCCATATGAGCCGCTAGAAACGCGAAGTGCTCGGGTTGCAAGAGTGCATAGGCGAATTCTCCTCAATACGTGCACGTATGCCTTGACTCCCTCCCAAAAATACGAGACGCTCCTTCCCTAAGGATGCTTCCCCATTGTGACAGGAGATACTGTTGGAATCGACACTGTCCTCGCTGATTGCGGCATCGGAAAAAGGGGATAGATCAGCAACCGAAGCACTGTTTAGCACTCTCTACTCCGAACTGCACAGATTAGCCAAGCAAGAGTTGGCGCGGCATGGTGTAGCTGTAACTCTGAGTGTGACTACGCTTCTGCACGAGGCTTATCTTGACATGGCGGCGCGCGATGGGCCCTCATTTCCCGATCAGGCGCGCTTCATGGGGTATGCAGCACGCGTTATGCGCGGCTTGATCATCGATCATGCACGAAGCCGTCAAGCCCAGAAGCGAGGGGGATTGTTCGAAATCACCTCACTCGGTTCCGAGCCAGCAGAGAATGCTATTGATGACCGGGAACTAAGCCGAATCAGCGACGCGCTTGACAAGCTCGCTGAGGTGGAGCCATTTCTGGCCGAGGTTGTCGATTTGAAGTTTTTTTGCGGTTTCTCCTTCGCCGAGATTGCTGGCATGCGCAATTTATCCGAGCGTACCGTGCAGCGGATGTGGGAGAAAGCGCGCATTTACCTCCACAGGCAACTTCGCAACTCATCAGTGTGACGGACCTATGTCGACGCAAGACGCTGACCAATGGCAGATCCTGAGTCCCTACCTTGACCAGGCCCTATCACTCTCTGACGAAGAGCGCGCCCACTGGCTGTTGTCGCTGGATGAGGACGACAGTGGACTAGCCGCGCAGCTCCGGGAATTGCTGGATGAGCATCGAGCAGCGGAGCAGGAAGGCTTCCTGAAGACGGGACCGGGTTGGAACGCAGGTCCCAATCTCACGGGTCAGACAATCGGCGCCTACCAGCTCATTTCTCCTATCGGCCAAGGCGGCATGGGGTCGTTATGGCTCGCCGAGAGAAGTGACGGAAGATTCGAGCGCCGTTGCGCACTCAAGTTTCTGAATATCGCCCTGGTCGGTCATATTGGTGAGGAACGCTTTAAACGAGAGGGGACAATCCTGGCAAGGCTCTCACATCCGAATATCGCGGAATTGGTGGACGCCGGGGTATCGCCCTCCGGGCAGCCATACCTTGTTCTTGAGTATGTCGAAGGAGAGCACATCGACCAATACTGTGATAATCATCGGCTGGGAGTGGAAGCGCGAATTAGGCTTTTCCTCGAGACGTTACTCGCCGTTGCGCATGCGCATGCCAACCTCATTGTGCACCGCGATCTCAAGCCCTCGAACGTTATTGTGCGGAAGGACGGCACAGTCAAACTGCTGGATTTCGGCATTGCCAAGTTGCTTGCTGATCAAGGAGGGCCGGCCGAGGCGACAGAACTTACGCTTGAAGGCGGGCGAGCGCTGACTCCTCATTTCGCGGCGCCGGAGCAACTGACTGGCGCAACGATCACGACGGCCACAGATGTTTATGCGTTAGGTGTGCTTCTTTGTGTGCTCCTTACGGGGCAACACCCCGCGGGATCGGCGCCACGGTCACCAGCGGACCTGGTCAAAGCCACTGTTGAAATGGAGTCACCGCGCCTCTCGGACCTAGTAATGTCAGTAGGATCCAGGGCCACCGCTGAGAAGCGCGCAACCACGTCGGAGAAACTGCGCCGTCTATTTCGAGGAGACCTCGACACTATTGTCAACAAAACACTGAAGAAGGATCCGCAGGAGCGGTACGCTTCCGTGACTGCGTTCGCAGATGATCTCCGTCGCTTTCTCCGCCACGAGATGATTAGCGCGCGGCCTGACACGATGGCCTACAGGGCAAGAAAGTTTGTGCGACGCAACCGGACGACGGTCGTACTGTCGACACTTGCATTAATTGCTGCAATCGGCGGTGTGGCTGGAACCTTGATTCAAGCGCAAACCGCGCGCACGCAGCGCGACCTTGCGTTTCGCGAGCGCGACCGCGCCACCCGCATCACCGATTTCATGACGGGCATGTTCAAAGTGTCAGACCCCAACGAAAACGCGGCAAAAGATGTTACTGCGCGAGAGATCCTCGACAAGGCTTCTGAAGATATCAATACGGGTCTGGAAAAGGACCCGGAAGTTCGGGCCCAGATGATGCATGCGATGGGGAATGTCTATACCAATCTCGGCCTTTACGAGCGGGCGCAATCGCTGTTGGAGCGAGCCATCGAGGTTAACCGCGCTGCGCGCGGAACTTGGGATCCCGAAACCCTGAGTACGATGGATACTCTGGGCGGTACCCTTGTCCAGCAAGGACGTTATGCCGAGGCGGAAAAGATTCAGCGCGGGGCGCTGGAAGGTCAGCGCCGCATTCTCGGGCCGGAGCACCCCGACACACTGGTTACGATGGGAGATCTGGCCGGCACGCTCGCGCTCGAAGGGCGCCTCGAGGAATCGGAAAAACTGGGGCGCGAGGTACTCGAGAAGCAGAGGCGGGTACTCGGAGCCGAGAACCGTCATACGATCGTGTCAATGGATACCCTGGCTGCCACGCTCGGTTTAGAAGGGCGTTTGGTCGAATCGCAGCGATTGGAGGGAGAAACCATAGACCTGGAACGCCGCCTATATGGCCCCGACCATTTAGGAACGCTGATGTCAATGGCCAACCAGGCCGACACGCTTTACTTGATGGGCAAATACGCCGAAGCTAGACAGCTGTTGCAACAAACCTTTGACATTCAACGCCGCGTGCTCGCTGCAAATCACCCAGAAACGGCGCGCACCATCTACAATCTCGGTTGCGTGGCGGCCCGCAGCGGCAAGAGCGATGAGGCATTCTCGCTTCTGGGGCAAGCGATCGACCACTTGTCGCCAAGAACGGTACCCAAGGTTGACAACGATCCAGACCTCAACTCACTTCACGGTGACCCGCGCTTCGCTAAGCTGGTTGCCCACGCCGCACGGCGTCACGTTAGCGAGGCCAGATGCCCACTTTGATAGTGAACGGGCGCCGGGTAGGGCGGTGGCGCGGACCGGGCTTCGAATGATGCCGACGTTTCCACCGCTCTCCCTAAAAGTAGGGTCGAGGTCTGGCGCCGTGTCTCTTAGGTTCCGCCTACCTGGGGCTCCCCGTTTCCTCTGGGAGTGGACTCACTAGCCGAGCCGTAAACCGGTTTCCA
>Ga0126371_10005757_pt1 | contig 11018 bp, 8 predicted proteins | sample PanSoiMetaPlot_4_FD_110145 | JGI IMG/M metagenome (GOLD analysis project Ga0126371, IMG submission 110145) | Tropical forest soil microbial communities from Panama - MetaG Plot_4 | ecosystem: Environmental > Terrestrial > Soil > Tropical forest > Bulk soil | place: Panama | collected 2016-02-17
TCGAGCGGGAGGTCATCATGCAGACGGCACCCTTGAAGCTCTATCTCAGCGAGGACTTCCACGAGGCCGCCCGCGCCTTCGCCGAAAAGCGGCAGCCGGGACCATTCAAAGGCCGCTGAGGGCAGCTGCCAGCGCCGTACGGCCGGATCACCGGCACATTCTCGCTCGCGCCTCGCTCGAAAGCTAGAAGCCGACATTTGGGCCGTATAGGGCCATCTTTACCGAAAGAGTGTCAGGGGCCGCCGGTGCTTCACCCCGACGCCGAGTCCCTTGATACTTGAGGACGACATCCTTCTTCCAGCGGTCGGCAACGAATTGATCTGTGGTTTCGTCTCGCGTCTGGTTGCTTCGGGTGCGATGAAGATACCGATCTCATTAGCGATGGCTTGGCCGGGCTGGATCCAGGCATAGTTCGCGAAGCGCTTCCCGCGCCGCCACGCTTTCTACAAGTTCGACCATAGCTAATCCCTCTTGGCATAATCCTCGGACAGCGGTTTCCCACGCGCGCTGCCTCCTTGCCGGGATGCTCAATCGAGCGCGGCGTGGATGGCTTTAATCAGGTCGCTCTTGACGAGGGCCGCGGCGTCGTCGGCGGCGAAGAACGAAACCACTATCTCAAGCGAGCCACCGGCACTGCGGTCGAGCAGCACAGTTGGAATGGGGTCCGCGAGCACGCGCGGATCGGCCGCGACAAGACTTTGTACTTGGTCAATGGCCGGGTCGAGTTCAGTGTCGCCTGCGATCTGAAACCGCATCTCGCCTAGATGCGGTGGCGCCGGATAAATGCTGTAATTACGCAGCGGCTGGCCCCAAACGCCACTGTTCGGCACGATTACCTGCACCTTGTCGTCGGTGACCAGCTCTGTCCAGAACAACGATAGCTCTTTGACGGTGCCGATGCTGCTGCCGCCGATCTGCACCTTGTTGCCGATTCGGAACGGTCGGAAGATCAGCAGCATCACACCCGCCGCCAAATTGGAAAGCGTGCCCTGCAGGGCGAGACCCACCGCGAGGCTCGCGGCACCGAGGATGGCGACGAGGCTTGCCGTTTGGATGCCGAACTCGGACAGCACGGCAAGCAGCGTTACGATCAGGACCAAATAGCGGGCGACGCTGCCAAAGAAGCTTTGAAGCATCGGATCGATATGCGGCGAGCGCCGCAACATCGTCACCGCGAACAGGCCGGCCCTGCCCGATAGCCACAAACCGATCAGCAGTATCAGAAGCGCCGCGACCGTATTCAGCGCGTTGCTAACAATGAGCGGCAACAGCGCGCTCATGTCGGCGATCACGTTCTGAGCCTTGTCCTCCAGCATCGCTCCCGCCTCGCCACTTGCCATCCGTACAGCAAACGCGGCGCGACGGCAGATGCATCAGGCGGCGAAGGTTGTGTTCACGCCAAAATCACACAGCGCTGAGAGCGGTTTTCGTGAGTTGATCGACCACCCGGGACAGCCGATCACTGGGCAAGGCGCCTCAAGCAGACGGCGATGTTAGTTGCATACTCGGATCCGCACGCATCGCAAATTTCCGTAGACAACCCTGTTCGCAAGCGGAAATTGCGACTTGGGTGCCAACATTTCATTTTTCCCGGGTGTCGGCAAATTTCTCGGGAATATTGACTAGACTGGTGACGACCCGGCCAATCGCACGGAGAAGAGTGACGCAGTTGTTCTACCCTTCCTGATCGGCGCCGACGACGAGGTGGCATTCGCGCACCTCGGAGCGCGCGATGCGCAAAGTGTCTGGCGGGTTGAGCTGCCGCAGCACCAAGGTGTCGCCTTCCCAACCGACGAACTGCTTGATCAGCACCGCGTTGTCATGCTTGTAAACGACCACGTCGCGGCCCCTCGTCGGCGGTTTGAACGGATTGACGTGCAGCAGCCAACCCGGCTCGTAGCGCGGCTCCATGCTGTCGCCAACCATGTAGATCGCATAGGCCGAGCGTACGCCGCCGAGATTGGCGGGGCGCGGTGTATAACCGATCGGGCCATCTTCAAGGAACATCTCCTGATCGCCGCCGCCGCGCGCAGCACTGCGAACCGGGATCTGATCGGCGCTGCGCGCCATTGACGGCAGTCCGCCGGACGAAGACGCCGTCGAGGGCGGACGGCCGCGCCCGCGCGGCATCGTACCGGGCGGCGGCGGCGCGGTTGCCTCGACGGCATGCTGCAGCACCTCCTCCGGCGGCACGCCGAGAAAGTCGGCGATTTGCACGGTCTCAAGCTGCTTCATTTGGCGCTCGCCCTTCATCATCCGGGAGACCGCCGAAGGTGCCAGCCGAAGGTGACGCGCAAGGTCGGCTTGCGTCGCGTTGACCCGCTCCAGAGCCTGATGAAACCAGCGACCGTCCATAATGTGTCCTCAGCAATTTGCTATATTGACACAGAGATGCTCAACGTTACCATGCCGGTGTGATCCTGACAAGCGATTTGATGCGAAAACGGAGACACTCATGAAGATTTCGTCCGTGCCGGTGGGATGGGAGGACCAGAAGGAGGACCTTGGATGCGCCTATATTCTCGACGAATTTGACGGCCGTCGCATCTGCGGCGCGTCATGCTGGGGTGTCTCCTCCTATTGTCCGCCGCATCACGCGCTCTGTCACGTCTCCTATGGCAGCGCGGCCGAGGCATACCGGTTGCGCGAGGTCGAAGCGCTGGCGAAGGTCGTCGGCGGCCGCCGCAGCCGTGAAACCCCCGGGCCGTCGCGCGAATTTCTGAAGCGCTTGGAGCAGGCCGCTCTCGATTTAACGCGAACAAAATGTTCTTGATATGTTCGTTATGAAGTGATCATGGCACGCCATCATTCGCGCCGCTCCCGTGGTCCGGTGGGCGAAAATGTCGCGGTAGCGCCGACAGCCGAGCGTCGCAAGCAAGGCATTGTCGAACGCTTGGAGCGCCCGATCGCCGACGATGCAGGGCATCTCGCGCGGCCTTATCGCGCCGTCGACACGCTCGCTGCGATGGAGCGTCGCGGTTCGATCACCGCGGGGATGCGTCAGGCCGGTGAGGATTTCCGTGCGCGCTTTGCGACGGCTCACCTCGATCCGCTGCGCGCCCCTGACTGGTCACGTCTCCGCGTCGGCGGCAGTTCGTCAAATTTCCGAACCGCCGATGAACCCGATCTGCGGATCGAGGGAGCACGCGACGCTGTCTGGCGCGCCATCCTGGCGGTCGGCGGAATCGGCTCGCCCGCCGGTTCATGCATATGGCATGTCGTAGGCTGGGAGCGGTCGCTGAAGGAATGGGCGCTTGAGCGGGGCTGGAGCGGTCGCCGGGTGAGTCAAGAGGCGGCGTCGGGCATCCTTATCGCCGCGCTAGGCGCGCTCGCGGCGCACTTCGGCATAGCAGATGATTGCGATCATAGCATTTCGTGATTGACAAATCCGGATCGATCTGATAGAAACCATCGAAATTGGCGAAACGCGGCCGACCGAGCGAGTCGCCGCCATGGCCCACCCGCGTTATGAGCCGCTGAAGCGGTGGTCGGCGCAGAGGCCGCATCTCGACCCTCAACAGCGCCGACGAGACTGAATGGCCATGCGGGCCGCAGCAAAATGCGAGATGGTGCAACGAGCTCGGCAGCTGGCGCTATCCGGAAGCCTGGCACAATGCGGATGTTCGGGCCGCGGGCAGGACGGGGCCCGCAACGTTGGTACGCTTCCACTAGTCGAAGACCGGATGTGCGGTTTTGCGCCGACGTCTCACGGCGATGTCGACCTGCGATCGGGGGGACACTCGGTCGACCGGGTCGACTCCCTGATTGGGCACTGACCGATCTGCTGCTCAAACCGAGGCCTCATGCGGATCTTCGAGTACTACCGGCAACCCGCCGAGAAGACACGCTCGTAGAGATCTCTGCTCAGCCACCACACTGCCGGATCAAGTTCGGGGTAAGGGGTTTGATGCCGCATGGAAGGAGATCGTCAATTGACGCTCTTGGTTAAAGACGCGAATACGACAACCCAGCCGATTGCGACGCAGTCCGATGTCGCCGGCAACCTCGTGCCGGTGCACGCACCAGCGTCGGTGGTCGGCGGGGTCGCCACACCGGTTAGCCCAGCGGCACCACTCCCGGTGATTAACACCGGAGGCTTTGCCGCAATCGACGGCAGCGCCACCGTAGTCGCCGGGGGTACCGCCCAAACGCTGTTTGCCGGCGTCGTCCCGGCCAACGGTTATCTCGTCGCCAACAATTCGTCGGCGGTGCTGTACGTCAGCGATGTCGGCGCTGCGACGTCGGGTGGTGCTTCAATTCCGATCGCCGCAGGCACAGTGTTCATGACCCCCTCGGGCTATAAGCCCGCCGGTGCCGTCAGCCTTTGGGGCGGTGCCGCTGGCCAAGCCTTCGCGGCGCGCAGGTGGTGATGAAACGCCTGCCCCAGCTCGCCGCCTTTGCCCTTGGGCTCGGCATCATGCTGCCGGCTTGGGCGCAGAGCCCGGGAAGCTTTTCGACGTTAATGACGACCGGCACGGCGACGATGGGCGGCGACGTGCTGATGTGCTCGGGACACCCATGGATCGATGTGCGGTGCAATGGCGCCTTCGGTGATGACAGCCATGACGACACGACGGCGATCAATGCGACGATTTCGGCGGCGGTCACCAACAACTGGCCGGTGCATTTCCCGGCCGGCACTTACAAGGTCAGCACGGCGATCTCGATCGATTACGCCGGCGAGGCATCTAAAGGCTTTCGACTGATCTCGGAAGGGGCAACCATCGACGGACGCTCCATCGCCTCGGGTCCGGTGCTGCAGATCCAGTGCGGAGGCGGCTCGACCGGAAGCCCCACCGGATGCTTCTACTTCCGGGAAGAAGGGACCCTATTTGTCAACGGCAACACCCCGGCCTACGTCGTGGTGCTCGGCAAAACCGATTTTTCCGACGCGCATAACTCCGCGAAGATCGATCACCTGATCGTCAATAATGCCGGCACCGCCCCGGGCTCTGGCGGCTGCCAGTTCAATTATGTCCTCGACAGCGACATCTACTCTGTGTGCGTCTCGGCCGGAGGCGGCGCAGGGATCGCGCTCGAACAAACGCAATTTTCGCGGATCTCGGGCGCCGGCACTGCCGAAGGCACCGGCGGAAGAGGCGTGGTGCTTGAAAATGGCTACAATTTCAGCAACACATTCTTAGCCCTAGATCTCGAAGTATCACCGACCTGCCTATCGATCACATTCAATCACAATGGCCTGAACACCTTTGTTTCACCCTATTTCAACTGCCAGACGGCAGTCAATGCGACGGCCAGTATCGGCAATGTGCTGATCAATCCCAATTATGGCGGCGCTACCGTCAATGTCGGCCCGTCCTCGACCGGTGTTACGGTTATCGGAGGCGGCTCGCGCAGCCGATGGCTGTTCCCGTCCGCCGCGAGCTACACCGCGGTCCCCGTCGATGATGGGCTCAACATCTCTAGCTACAATGCGCCGGGTTCCGCGTTGACCGTGACCCTCCCGCCCGTTGCCAGCGTAAATCCAGGTTGGACGATGGGTTTTGCGACGGATAATGGCAAAGGTGTGACGATCGCCGCCCCGTCCGGGGCGATTTTGTCCGGCGGCAAGTCGGTTTCGTCCATCGTTCTGGGACCGGGCAACTACGAGAGCGCCGCGCTGCAGTCCGACGGCAACAATTGGCGCATCATCTCGGCGACCCGCAACACGCGGCTCGTCAACGGTTTCGACCCGCCGCCATGGCCCAGCAGCTGGCTCTACCCCTCAACCGCGGGCTATGCTGCGACAATGGGGGACAATGGCAATATCCTGTCGAGCTTCAACACGCCCGCCGGATTGAGCGTGACCCTGCCCGCGACGACGGCGCTGCCGACGGGATGGAGCATGGGTTTTGCCACCGACGGCACAAAACCGCTATCTGTTCAGGTTAATGCATCGTCAGGCGGGCACATCTTGTGGCCCGGATCAGGAGCCTCGGCAACAGCATTGGCCCTCGCGAATACTGCTCAAGGAGCCTACGAGTTTCTGGTTCTGCAGTACGACGGGAGCAGCAATTTCCGCGTCGTCGATGCAACGCCTGCGACGGCGCAGGCGATCGGCATGATCGGGGCCGGCGGGATTAGTCATTGGAGCTTCCCGGTGGTCAGCAGCTACTCTGCGGCGGTCGCCGACAACGGCGGTGTGCTGTCCAGCTTCAACAGCCCGCTTTCGTTCTTCACGGTGACGTTGCCTTCGACCACTGCGCTCCCGATGGGTTGGACGATTGGCATTGCCAGCGACAGCAGCAAAACCGCGTCGGTACAAGTGAACAGTAGCGCTGGCGGGCACATCCTGTTTCCCGGTAGCGGCGGAACGCTGACCTCGGCGTCGCTGGCATCGGGCAATTACGAGCTTCTCGTGCTGCAGTTCGACGGCGGCAATTTCCGAGTCGTCGAGGCTACGCCGGCGACAGCCACGCAGATCGGGATCGCGGGCAACGCCCCCGGCATCAATCGGTGGAGTTTCCCGGCGGTCAGCGGCTACGCGGCCTCGCAGAGCGACAACGGCAATGCAGTGTCGAGCTATAATACTCCGACATCTTCCCTAACGGTGACCTTGCCGGCAACGACATCGATCGGGGCTGGCTGGATGATGGGGTTTGCGAGCGACAACGGCAAGACAACGACCCTCCAGGTCAATGGCGCCGCCGGTGAAAAAATCCTCGTTCCTGAGGGCGGCGGCACGGCGAGCAGCTCGCTGACCCTGGCGGTCGGCCAGAATTACGAATTTGCGGCGCTCCAATTCGACGGCGCGAATTTCCGGCTGGTCACGGCAACCCCGCAAACCCTCAACAATCTCGGCGGGCTTGTAGGCACCGGTTCCCCGGCATCGTCGTCCGCTTGTACGACCAACCAGATCACTCACGACAGCAATTTCCTCTACATCTGCACCGCGCCGAACACCTGGAAGCGCGCGGCGATCACCGGAGGCTATTGATGATCGCCGGCACCGGTCGCGCAACAGGTGAGGAACAAGCGATGCCACCCGCCAGCGGAAAGCGAATACCGCTGACGCGACTCGCACGGATCGCGTCATACACTTGGAGCGGCTGGGGCTCACAACCCCCGGCACTACTCGCCTCGGTGTCAAATCCGGGAAGCGGCGACGGCTCCGCCGCCCGGGGGGAAGTCACCCGGTTTCGTGAAGTCTTCCAACCCGGCCAGGCCATCTTTTCCCCCGGCTATCCTTTGGTGCCGCCAGAGCGCGAGCGGGTGCGACAATGGAATTTTCCGGTCGGCTACAATACGGTCTACACGCCGCGCTCCTACGAGTCGATCGGTTTCGACGAGCTGCGAGCCTTGGCCGAGAGCCACGACATCACGCGGCTGGCGATCGAGACGCGCAAGGACCAGATCGAGAAGCTCGAATGGATGATCAAGTCGCGGGACGATCGTCATCCGGCGGCGGATGCCTCGACTCGCATCGAGTGGCTGACCGAGTTCTGGCGCATGCCGGACGGCGAGCAGCCCTTCGCGACCTGGCTGCGCGAGGCGCTGGAGGACGTCCTCGTGCTCGATGCACCCGCCTTCGAGATACGCCGCAACCGCGGTGGCGAGATCATCGGCCTCGATATCGTCGACGGGTCGACGATCAAGGTGCTGATCGACGACACCGGACGTCGGCCGCAGCCGCCCGCGCCGGCATATGAGCAGGTGATCCATGGCCGGCCCTGGCGCCTGCTGAGCGACACTGAGCTAATCTATCTGCCACGCAATCGTCGTCCGCACAAGGCATACGGGTTCGGCCCGGTCGAGCAGATCGTCCTGACGGTCAACATCGGGCTGCGCCGCCAGGTGATGCAGCTGCAACACTTTACCGAGGGCAACGTCCCCTCCGGCCTGATGTCCGCGCCGGACGGTTGGAGCACCCAGCAGATCAGCCAGTACCAGGAGTGGTTCGACTCGGTCCTCGCCGGCAATACCGGAAACCGTACGAAGCTGTTCTGGGGGCCGAACGGCGCCAAGTATCAGGCCTTCAAGGAGGCGCCCTACAAGGATGATTTTGACGAGTGGCTGGCACGGATCGTCTGTTATGCCTTCTCACTGCCACCGACCGCCTTCACCCAGCAGGTCAATCGAGCAACCGCACAGACCGCACAGGAAGCCGCCCTCGAGGAGGGCCTGGCACCACTAATGGGCTGGGTCAAGCGGCTCGTCGATAGCGTCATCCAGAAGCGCATGGGCCACAGCGACCTCGAATTCGCCTGGTCCAATCTTCGACCGACCGATCCCAAAGACCAATCCGCGATCCTCACCAGCTATGTCAGGGATGGCATCTTCACAGTGAACGAAGCTCGCGATGCTTTGAGCCTCGATCCGGTCGAGGGTGGCGACGCGCCGATGTTCCTGACTGCGCAGGGGCCGATCATGCTGCGCGACACTATTGCACCAAAGACCGGGATTCGTGCCGGCGCTGCCAGCGAATAGCCGCGGCTGTCTCGCACGCTTCTGCGCGGCCCAACAGCGGCGGCGGGGCTCCCTGCGCGCGGCTGTGGCAAACCGATACCGACGAAATAGGAGCCTTTTATGAGCGTCCTGCCATCCGACATCGTCGTTTATGGCTCGGCCAATATGCCCGAGACCGACGGCCCGACCGTGGGCGGCGCGATCGACTTCACGCGCCGCGTCGCGTTCTACGACATCGCGCCGGCTGGCAATTTAGATGCCATCTCAAGCTCAGGGGCCGACACAGCGACCAAGATCGTCTATTCCGGGCGCGACGCGACCGGTGCCATTCAAAGCCAGACCCTGACCTTGAACGGGCAGAGCTGGGTGACGGGGTCGCAATCGCTCGAGCGGTTGCTCTATGCGGCATTGTCAGGGGCGAGCGCGAACGGGCCATTGGCCAACCCCGGCGGTCCCCAGGCGGTCGGTGACGTGGCGCTCGCTGCCCACAGCTGCGTGCTCCCCTCCGGGGCGCTGACGACCGACACGACGGTGCGAACCGCCCAGGCTGGTTCGGCCAATCACAGCGGCACCATCCCGGCGCTGTTCAAACTGCAATCAGGCGATGGCGCCGCGGTTGCCGCCGGCCAAATCATTTGGACCAAAAGCGGCACCGGGGCAAACCAGTTGCGGCAGATCGTCGCCACCGGTGGCTACGGCATAGATGTGGTGGCGGTGAGCCGAGACTGGGGCACCGTGCCTGACAATACAACGACCTACAAGATCCTTCAGGGGATGCTGTTCGAAATCTCGCCAAATCCGGTGACCGTAGTGATCCGCATGTTCGCCACCAGTGCCGCGGATATGCCCGCCGGGACGCAACGTGCCTATTACGAAAAGGTTTTCGTTGTGAACAACAACAGCGCGACGGCGCTGACCGGCGCGCAGATCGAGGTGGCGAGCGAGACTCCCGGGATACCTTCGGGCGCGCTGGACCTCGCCTTGACGACGGCGCTGAACGACACCGGCACGGTCGCCAATCGCCAGACCGCGCCGTCCTCGGGCGTCGGCTCTTTCGCTACGCAGCCGGCCTTCATCAGCGTCCCGGGCCCTGGCAACCTACCGTCCGGTGCGGCACCGAACGCCGCCGGCGCGCAGGGTGTGTGGCTCAGGCTGACCCTGCCTGCAGGTGCCGCAGCCTATAAGGGATCGGCCGACCTACGGACCCAGGGAATGACCACATAATCAAAGCAGGGTGTCCTCGGGAATTGGCAGAAATATATCCATGTCGACCGACGCGACACATCTCGCCGTGTTCTACGCGACGGATAGCAAAATCCTCCGCCGCAAGGTCATACCCGACAATGACGCACAGCTTGCTGTGCACCAGCCGGCGCCGGGCGAAAGCCGTCTGCTGATGCCGCTCGACCGGCCTTACGACGAAGCCGCGTGCCGCGCGGCGATCGCAGCGGCAACCGGCGTGGCACCACCATCCGGGCGCTGCGTCATCATCGATTGCGCTGGAGTCGTGATCGGAACATGCAACGCCGATCCGGCAATAGATAGCCATCCGTTGGGACGACTCGTCGCGGATGAGACGGCCGGTCCTGGTGATCGCATTGCATGACGCAGATCTTCATCATTTCCGGCACCAACTGGACGGTGCCGGCAGATTTTTCGAACACCAACACTGTGGAGGTGCTCGGGGGCGGTGGTGGCGGCGGCACATCCGCATCAACTGCAGCATCGGGTGCCGGCAGCGGGGCCTACTCCAAGGTCGCCAATCTCTCGGGGCTCAGCGGCAGTGTCACGGTGAATGTCGGCTCGGGAGGGAGCCCGGGATCGGCCGGCGGCGACACATGGTTTAACGGGGCGACGGTCGGCGCGTCCTCGGTCGGCGTTCACGGCGGTGGCGGCGGTGGGAGTGGTGGCATAGCGGGTAATGGCGGCGCCGTCGTCACCGGCATCGGTACGGTCGGCGCGACCGGAGGCGTTGGCGGTTCATCCACCAATGGCGGTGGGGGCGGAGCTGGCGCGCCTGGCCCAAATGGTGCCGGCAGCAACGGAGGCGCTGGATTTGCCGGGAGCATTCCGTGGAACGGCGGTGGCGGCGGAGGCGGCAACGGAGGTGGCTCCACGACCGCTGGCAGCAATGGCAGTAGCGGTACCGCCGGAGGCAGTGGTGGCACGGCGCAAGATGGCACCGGTGGCGGCGCGGGTGGTAACGGTTCCAACAATGCCGGCAACGGCAGCCACGGTTCCGGTGGCGGTGGTGGTGGCGGCCATAGCGGCGGCCCCGGCGACACCGGCGGCAACGGCGGCGCCGGCGTCGATTGGGATGCTCTGCATGGCTCAGGTGGCGGCGGTGGCGGTGGTGGGGGTGCTAGTACCGGGGGTTCTGGTGGAACCGGCGGCGCCGGCGGGCCGGGCGGGCTCTACGGCGGCGGCGGCGGTGGCGGTGGTTGGGGAAACGTCGCTGGCGTCGGCGGCAACGGCGGCGGTGGCATCATCGTCATTACTTACACACCGGCTAGCGCGACCACCGTCACAGCCGATGCGGCGAGCCGGATCGAGTTTTCTGCGAGCCAGACAACTCTGGGCGCGACACGGCTCGAATTCCCAGCAACCCAACA
>Ga0126371_10005758_pt1 | contig 11017 bp, 17 predicted proteins | sample PanSoiMetaPlot_4_FD_110145 | JGI IMG/M metagenome (GOLD analysis project Ga0126371, IMG submission 110145) | Tropical forest soil microbial communities from Panama - MetaG Plot_4 | ecosystem: Environmental > Terrestrial > Soil > Tropical forest > Bulk soil | place: Panama | collected 2016-02-17
ACGGATACACGTACGGGATGGACGGCTACTTTCATACTGACAGTGAACGCGCAGACGAACACACTGTCATTCTCTACATGTGCGAGCGCTGGCCCGCCGACTGGGCTGGAGAAACCGTCCTGCTCGGAACCGAAGGACGCCACTGGTCGATACCTCCGGCTCCCAACCGTGCCCTGATCATTCCATCAAACATGTCGCATTGCGCGCGTGCGGTCTCGCGCATGTGCGCGGAGATGCGGATGGTGCTGGTGTTCAAGACGCGACCGCCGCGTTCCGACGACTTCGAGAAGCTGTCGCGGTGGCTGGTCAAGGAAGGTGCGCTCAAGTATGACCATCAGAGGGGAAGCCTGCACGATCATCTGGTGCGCGTGTTTGCAATGCTGGAGGGGCGCGGACGATCTCTGTCCGTGTCCTTTGCTGGCGGGCTACATTCCATCTATGGCACCAATGTTTTTACAAAACAGATGCTGTCCCCCGAGCCCCACGTCCGTGCTCGCGTTGCGGGCGCTTTCGGAGCGGAGGCCGAGGATTACGCCTACACGTTCTCGCAATTGAACCGGCCCGAAACGCTCGACGTGGCGGCGAGCTTCCTCAACGATCCACGCCTGCGCACCAATGACTGGAGCATCGCCCTCCAGCGCCGTTATAGCGAGCCCAGGTCGGTGGGGTGGGTGGAGGCAGGCGATCTTTGCTTGATCGAGTGCGCCAATCTTGCCGATCAGAATTCTCTCGACAAGTGGCCCAACCTGAAAAACCTTTGGGAGGGAAAATGAGCCTCGATCCTTCGACGTTCCATTATCTCAGGCCGACCGACACCCAGCTCGCGGATATGAACGTTCTGCGCAACGAGTTCACGCGCTTTGCCGATGTGTTGGCGCGGCGGTTACCGGAGGGGTTGGACAAGGATTACATCATGCGACAACTGCGTATCATCGCAATGTGGTCCAATGTGGCGATTACCCGCCACGATGACGGCTCTCCAAGGGTGGAAGGCCGTGAGCCAGTTTGAGTGGGAGATCGCCGACGAGGTCAGCGCGTGGTTCCCTGATCCGCCATGCAGGCGGCGCACCATTAACGTGAGGCGCGCGATCGCGCTCTACGTTGCGCTCGGCAATTGGCGCAAGGTTGCCCTGGCGATGGGCTTCCAGACCCACAGCGTGTGGCATGCTGTGAACCGTTTATGAGAGGGGCAAGTATCATGCACAATCCAAATGGATCGGACATCAGGGGCGCGCGGGATTTGCTGACCGAGATCATGCGCGGTGAGCACGGCTTTGTTCCGGCGCGCGCGCGTGAGGTGATCGTCCAGGCGCTCGACAAGATGTGGCGGGCGGAGCCGCTGCGGCGCGGCAACAATCAGCAGGACACCGAGATCACGGACGATATGAAGCGGCAGGTGTTCCGTCTGGCGAAAAATCTCGACCTGTCGAATTCCGATATTGCGGTCGCCATTGGTCTGCCGTCCTGCTCCGGCGGGCGCGTCAGTGAAATCCTACAGGGGCTGCGATGACCTTCATCGACGGCTACGCCGACGCCGCAACCCACGCCCGGTTCCTCGATGACCTGGAACGAAGCGCCGAGGCGGTGGTCCGCATGGCGATGTTTTTTGTCCTCAACGGACAGGACGTGGTGATCAAGGGCATCAAGCGCGCGCCTTCCCATGCCGAGCATCGTCAGTACAGAGATAGCGGCGACCTCTACGTCAAGGACGCGGATGGGAAGTGGAGGCGGACCGAGGTCAAGCATCTCAAATATGCATTCACCAGCGGGGACGACTGGCCGTTTCCACGGTTCATCGTGTGCTCCAGGTACAAATGGGACAATGCCAGCCCCAAGCCGCATGAGTTCTATATTCTGTCTTGGGACATGCGGCACGCCGCCGTCTGCTGTGGTTACACGGCGGCGGACTGGACGACTTATACGACCACCCCGCACAACTCCACCCGCGAGGAGACGTTCTGGGTCTGCCCGATAGAGCTGATCAAGTTTATTGACTTGAAGGTTCCTGTCACCTAATAGACAAAGCGCACACACGCGGGCTCCCCACCATCCCACAAGGTGAGGGCCGCCCAATGGCGCGACGTGGTCCGGTCAGAATTCCTGACCTGGAAGACGAGCCCGAGCGCGACCTGAGTAATGAGACGCCGGCCGAGGTGGTGCTGCCACCTGCCGACGTGCTCAATGCCGGTCTGCAGAAATTCTACGAGCTGGCAAAGCTGCACTGGCCCAACAAGGACCAGTCGGTTTCGTTCGACTACAAGAACGAGCGGATGCTGCGCGTCACGCTTGGTCTGGTCTATTCCGCCATGAAATCCAAGGACGTGATCAGATGTCTTCTTCTGGTCAGCGTTCTCATGGGTGGCTGCACCTACGTGCAATCCTACACGATTGAGCCGTCGCCCGCGGTCGCACCGGAACTGTCCTCCCGGGTGCGGGAAATCGAGACGGTTGCCGATGTGCTGCGACGCCAGCGTGCGCTACGCGTGCTGGAGCGTCAGATGCTCCTGGAACGGCGCGGCATGGTTCCATGAGGCTCCCGGCGACCAAGCTTGCGCCATTCCCGCGCGAGCGGTTCCTCAACTTCTGTCGGATGCTGCGTATTCAGACCAAGGACTTCGGCATGGTGCCGATGGAGTTGTTGGGCACGCAGCTCTATGTGCTCGACCGGTTGTGTGAGGCGATGGAGGACGGCGTCTCCACCATCATGATCCTCAAGGCCCGGCAACTGGGCATGACCACGTTCTTCATTGCCCTCGATCTGTTCTGGGCGATGGAATACCCGGGACTGCTCGGATCGTTCGTCACCCACACCGATCAGGCCAAGGCGTTTTTCCGAACCACGATCAAGATATTTTTTGCGCACCTTCCGCGCACCCACAAGGTCAAGTGGGACAGCGAGAACCGCGAGATGATCGTGCTCAAGAACGGGTCACTGCTCCAGTATCTCGTTGCTGGGACAAAGGAGAAAACTAAGGGTGGCCTTGGACGCTCTAGCGCCAACAATTTCATACACGCGACCGAGGTGGCCTTCTGGGGTTCGCCAGACGATCTCAACGAACTGTCGGCCACCATGTCGACGCATTACCCGCATCGTCTCAAAATCGAGGAGACTACCGCCAACGGGTACAATTTTTGGGAGGAGCGCTGGCGAGAGGCCAAGGAAGACCCAACAATCTGTTGCATCTTCGTCGGCTGGTGGCGCCACGACCACTACGCTTTCCGACCCGACGCCGATGGCAAGGACCATCCCTGGTTCATCCAGTTCATGCCGAAAGGCATCGACACCCCCCTCACCCGACTTGAGCGAAAACGCGTCAATGAGGTGCGCCGAAGATATAATGTGGAAATCGATCACTACCAGATCGCGTGGTACCGCTGGAAGCTGGAGAGTGAGAATTTCGGTGACCAGGGGAAGATGGATGAGCAGTTCCCGTTCGTCGAAGAAGACGCCTTTGTCGCCACCGGAGCCCAGTTCTTCTCCTCGCCTCATATTACTGAGGCGATGCGGGCATCATCCCGAATTGCCTTTCTGCCATATCGCTACCAGATGGGTGACCACTGGCGTGACACTCTCGTGGTCCAGGTCCGCGACAAGCGGGCAGAGCTTAAAATCTGGGAAGAGGTAGACCCAAATGGACATTATGTCATTGGTTGTGACCCAGCCTACGGTTCCGGCCCCGATGCCGATAGCTCCGTTATCAATGTATCCCGTTGTTACGCTGATCGTCTGGTTCAAGTCGCCGAATTCGTCAGTCCTCTTATTTCAACATATCAATGCGCCTGGGCTCTTTGTCACCTCGCTGGATACTACCGAAACGTCATGGTCAACCTGGAGATCACCGGACCAGGAGAGGCCGTCTTCAATGAGATGAACCTGCTGCGGCGCGATACCCAGCAGATGTACGACCGTAATCCTGGCGAGGAATATGACCTCCGCCACGTTCTGACGATGATGCGTCACTTCCTCTACTCGCGCGTCGATAGCCTCACCCAAAATCTGGCCTACCAGTGGCGCACCTCCGCCTCCAACAAATTCGGCATGATGGCGGCGCTCAAGGATAGTTTCGAGCTGCACCGCTACGACCTCAAATCAATGTTCCTGCTCAATGAGATGAAGACCGTTGTCGTTCGAGGCGGCGGTGTAGAGGCAGAGGCAGGTAAAAAAGACGACCGCGTAATGGCCGCTGCTCTCGCACATGAGGCGTGGCGTAAGTGGGTGAAACCCAAATTGCAGGCAATGGGCCTCACCTTCAAATGGGCAGAGGATGAACGTCAGGGTCGAGGACCCAATCAGGCCGAGCGCATGGCGATCAACTATCTCAGCCGTCAAGGCATCATTCCTCCAGGGAGCACGCACCTATGATCCAGGGCAACAGTGTCAAGTTCAAGCCGGAAAGCGAGCCTGATCCGATTGAGGAGAGCACCAAATACGTCAATCACAAGTGGTTCCAGCACATGGCGGCGTTCCGCACCTGCTGTTACCGCTGCGGCAAGGACAGTCCGCTGGTCTGGGTCAACACCGATCCCGGCAAGGGCTTCAATGGGGTGGTGCTGGCCTTCGATAATCTGCGGATGCTCAAGTCGGCCGGCCGTCAATATCGCGACATCACCCGCGAAGTGCAGATGGAGTTCGCCAAAGAGAAGTGGAAGTTCCAATTTCGCCGCTCCTACTGCCCGCTCTGCAAGGACATGGGCAGTGTATAGAGTAACGACAGCGGTGCAGCAGTCCTACCGGCGCCGGGAAGTCGGCATGTCGGACGAGGATATCAGGAGCTGGCTGCGCCGCTTCCTCTATGACCCCGACTACAAGCACATGGATGGCACCAAGGCGGTGCCGATGACGTGCCTGTGCGAGTACGCCGGCATCAATCGCGTGGTGCTCTACCGGTTTCTGTGGGGCGACCGTCCACTCAGTGACGGCTACCGGCAGCGTTTAACTGTTGCCATCAACGCGGTGTCCTCCGGCTTAAGATGGTTTCGCCGAGGTGATCACACCTACCGCATGAACGACCCGGAGAGGTTCCAGAAGATGCCGCGTTATGAGCGTGTGAGGCCGCTATGAGCGGTCTGGAGTGGGTTTTGACGACCTGTGCGGTGGTTGGGCTCTGCGGGATCATCTGGGGGCTCTACAAGATCAGTTGGGGAGCGGATCGCCGACGATGATCTATCGCACATTCTTCTGTCTCAACCGGAACTGCCCGCAGGAGGAGTTCACCATCACCGACATGGAGGACCCGCCGTGCCCGGCCTGCGCCGGACGTTGTCAGTGGTTGCCGCGCACGACCGGAACGCTCTCGCCCAAGACCCAGAATATCGACAGCACCGTCAGGGAGCTGCAGCAAGCCTATGGTGACAAGAACTACCAGTCACCCGTTCGTGGTGAGCCGATGCGGCCGAAGCCGCCGCCGGAGGTTGCGGGCCGCTCGATGCGCTTTGCGCCGAAGTCAAACCCCGGTTGGGCCGTCAATCTCCCGGTTGATCAGAATGGACACCTCACTGGGGCTTCTTTCTGTGGCCCCACGGGTGTCACCGTCAAAGGTCAGCACCCGGTAGGCGATGGTCGCGCCAAGGTGCCGCTCAACAACAAGGTGTCGGGCGGTCCCACGCCGCAGGTGGAAGCCTCGCACCGACCGCCGGGGGGTGTTCGATGATCATTCCGCGCTCGAAAAAGGCTCGCGACAACGCGGTTGATGATATTGCGGAGACCTGTCTCGCCAGCAAGCGGGATCGCGATAACCTTTATCTGATGCGCAAGCGCTTCATCGATTATGGCACCAACGACTACACTATAGAGGTGAAGTACAATCGGCTGGAAGCTCACATCGATCTCGTCACCTCATTCCTGTTCGCGCCCGACAACTGTCGCTACACCATTGCGGCGCCGAGGAATTCCGAGGAAGGCGTCTATGAGCAGATCGAGGCCCTGGAGGATGAGTGGAACGACGCCTTCCGCGATTGCGGACTGGCCTATCTCTATTCCGAAGCCGTCTATTGGGCGCTCGGACTGGAGGCCATGTTCATCAAGCTCGGCTGGAACAATGCCCGTGATGATCTATTCGGCAAGTCAATCATACCATCCGATTTCTCGGTCTATGATGAGAGTGAGCCCGATCTCGACAGTCAGGAAGCTTTCATCCACACCTATTGCCTGAACTGGGAAAATGCCGTGCAGCGGCTGATCCGCGCCGGTAAACAGTCTGATATCAAGAAGATGCGGCGCTATCCCGGGCAGTATTCGGAGGACATGCCGCCGATCCTATCGAACCTGATCATTGACGCGACCGGAGGCCCAAATCTGAGTGGGGCGATGATGGGTCGCGCGTCCGCAGATTTTCAGCCACGACCCACATATTCGTCGCAGTCCGAAAATCCGATGGTGCGCTTCCACGAATTGTGGGTCTGGGACGACAACACCGATGACTATGCGACCTTCGTCAAGGCCGATGGTGTTGACGGGGTGCTCGCGGATAGCCGAGAGACCATCGAAGCACTCCGAAAAGCCGACGAGGAGCTGGCCTCGAAGCGTTACAAGGGCGAAAGCAACATCTTCGGGATCGAACAGGCGCACCCGTTTGTACCGGTCATCCCTTATAAGCGGCCCGACTACTTCTGGGGCAAGGCTCACAGCGACGTTCTGATCCCCCTCCAGGTCTGGACCAACGAGCGTTTGCAGCAGATTGCCGACCTTCTGGAACAAAACGTTGACCCTCCCAAGACTGCGTCGGGCTTTATGGGCATGACCGACGAGAAAATGGACGCTTTCGGCGGCCCCGGGAGCTGGGCATTCGACCAAATTCCGGGCGCGAAGCTCGAAATGATGCGTCCGCCGGTTACTCCCGACCTATTTACCGAGTTCCGGGAGATCGGACAGATTTTTTTGGAGGCTTCGGGCCTTACAGAGATGTTGATGGGCCGTGGTGAGCAGGGTGTGCGCGGCGAAAAGCAGGCCAAAAAAATGGTCATGACCGGGTCCGGACGTATCAAAAAGGTGGCCGTAGGCTTGGAGGAAAGCCTCGTCAAGCTTGCGGAGATCGGTATCAAGCTGATCCAGCGCAATTCGACCACTCGGATGCGTACAGACAGTGGGCAACTCTTGATCCCCGATCAGGTAGCCGAGAAGCGCTTCAAGATTAGGGTCTCTGGCCACTCGCATTCTCCGCTGTTTGCGGATGAGGCCAAGGAATTGGCGGCAGGATTGTTCAAGGCTCAGGCGATTGACCGCGAAATGCTGGTGCGCATGGAGAACCCGCCGAATGCCGATGCCATTATCCATAAGCTGCGCAAGCGGGTCCAGGCCGAGCAGGAAGAGAAAAAGGCCGAGCTGCAGCACGGCATCGATCCCAATAAGGGCAAGCACAGCAAACCGCGCGCTGCGTAGGCTTTATCTGTTCTCTCTATAGAGAGATGATGGGTGATGCTTCAACAAAACCGGACGTAAGTGCCGGGCAACAATGGAGGCAGTGATGGCACGTCGTCGGCGTCATCGTCGCGGTCGTCGGTAGACGGTTCGCGTTTCTCTCGTCGGGAGAGATACAGTTAGGAAGCCCTGGCCTTGCGATTGCGGGCCGGGGCTTTTTCTATGTGTTGCTTCCGAAGTATCGGCGCGCACAGCTACTTTTTGCGTATGCCCGTTCCCGGAATGCCCACGATGGCCATGCCGAAGTCGCCTATGGGCGGCCCGACTGGTCCCGGCGCGTCGCCCGCGATGAGCCCAGGTGCCGGTGCTGGAGCGGAGGCAGCGGCGCAAGCCGATGTGAAGGCGACAATTCCGATCCTGATGAAGGCCGCCAACGCTCTCCCCGTAGGGGACAAAGCGCGACAAGCGTTGTTGCGCGCCGTCATGGCGCTGGAGGCTCACTTCGGAAAATCCGCCAATGAAGATTTGACCCCGGCAGCGGCGCAGCGCATCGGCGCAGCCGCAAAGCCTGGGGGTGGGTTGCAAGGCCACAACATGCCGCCGCCTGGATTGATGCTCGGTGGCCCGGCGCCGGGTGGCGGCATGGGTGGTCCTCCGGGCATGGGCGGTCTGGGCGGCTTAGGAGGCTGACAATGGCGGAATACAACTACCTCAAGCCCAAGGTTGCGACCGGCTCGATGGGCGAGCGCAAGAAGAAGAACGGCATGTTCCAGAACATTCCGTCCTATCCGCAGCTCGGTGGCTTCTCCGGTCCGTCGAAGGTCCCGGAACGCGACCGTCCGTTGGCGCTGGAGAGGGGCGATCTCACCCGCAAAGGCAAGCCGGTCTGATGGCCAAGACGCGCAAGGAACGGGGTCTACGCGACAAGGGGCGAGGTTTCTATGAAACCTCGTCGCCCTTCGAGACCTATGAGCCGGGCGCGAAGTCAAAGCCGAAGACTTGGGCGGGCTATCACGACGAGGTCCCGGCTGATGTTGCGCCGCATCGGGCATCTGCTGCCGGCGGTGCTGCGACCGATCTCGCCGGTCCCGAGGCCAAGGAAATTCTCACCCGCGCGCAGCCTGAGCAATACGACAATCCGCGCGGCTATCCCGGTCTGTCGATTGTCACGGCCGGCGATCAACGTTCCAAGCTTCCGCACAACAGCAAGCACTCCATCATGCACAGCATGGAAGGGTCAGCGGAGCTTGCGCGTACCGGTAAGGGAAATCAGAAATGACCCAACAGCTTCATCCGCAGACCGCGGTGGCGCTCGGCAATATCCTGCACAAGCTCGCCGGCAATCCGAAAACGCGCGCTCAGACCTTGGGTCTGGTGCAGCAGATCGAGCCCGGCTACCGCCTTCCCGGCGATGTTGCGGTGCAGAACCTGCGGGCCGAGATCAAGGCCGATCTCGAAAAGGAAAAGCGTACCGAGCAGGAAAACCGCGCCAAGAACCGGCGCGCCAACGCGCGCAAGAAACTCGTGGATGAGCTGGGCGAGGACGTCGTCAAGGCCATCGAGGAAGGGCCGCTCAAGAAGTACCCGCACCTCGATTATGACGACGCCGCCAAGCTACATCGCGCTGAAGATGGCCCCGTGCAGGCCAATTCTTCGCGCCCCGATATGCAGCGCTCCGGTCGGATTTGGGAATTCCCCGATCTGCCCGGCCTGATGGCGAACCCCGAGAAGGCCGCGCTCGATGCCGCCTACGGGGTGATCGATGAACTTCGCGGAAAAAGATGAAAAGAAAGCGCGCCCTTAGTTTGGATTGTAAGCAGTGCGGCTCTGCTTTCGAGCCGCTGCGCTGGAAGGGGTATGAGCAGCAATTCTGCTCTGGCACGTGCCGAAATTTGGCCATTCCGGTTCATCGCGCGGTGATGGAGCAGGTACTCGGTCGGCCATTGGAACGGTACGAGACCGTTCATCACAAGAATGGTGTTCGGCACGATAGTCGGCCGGAAAATCTGGAGCTTTGGAGTTCTCGCCACGGTCGGGGGCAGCGGGTCGCCGATCTTCCCTACACTATAGGTAGCAGGTGCGAACACATGCACCTCGCCTTTGGGTGCTAGAGGGAAAAACCTTGAAGGATCAGTAGCTTGCCCCAGTTCGGCCAAGGAATTATTCCCGCTCAGGGAGCCATAGCTGCGGAACTCGCGGCTGTCACCCGTCGTGCCTTCCTGCCGAAGGTCTTCATCCAGCTCTGGAAGTCGACGCCCTGGATGGCGGCGATGCTCTCGCACGCGATGGTCGCCTCCGGCGGTCTGTCGCCGATCACGGTGCCCCTGCAGGGCAACCCCATGGTTACGATCCAGAACGTCGGTTACGACGGATCGTTCAACCAGCCGGGCGCGACGCCGGGATTACAGAACGCCGAATTCAATTTGAAGGGTTACCTCACCGCGATCCCGTTCCTGGGGTTCGAGGGGCTGGTCCAGTTGGACTACTCGGTGGTGCCGCTCATTGAAGCGCGCATGAATGACGCGACCAACGTGACGTTGGATCGCTTCTCGACCGATATGTACAACAATATCACCAACACCCAATCAATGGTCGGGCTCCCGGCCGCCGTTGATGATGGGACCTTCGCCGCCACCTACGGCGGCATCAACCGGCCCAACAACACCTTCTGGAAAAGCACCTACGTCCACAACGGTGCCCCAACGACCCCCACACGCAACCTGATGCTCCAGTACATCAGTCAGGTCACGAAGGTGACGGGCGAAATCCCGAAGATGGGCCTTATGGGGTTCGGCACCTGGACCGCTCTTGCCCAGGACTTTACACCAAACGAGCGTTATGTGGTCACTCCCACTCAGCCCTTTGGTGAAGGAAAAGTAGAAGCGCTGTTCCGTGCGCTCGACGTGGCGGGGGTGCCATTTTATCCGGACCCCTACTGCCCCGAAGGTACCCTCTACCTGCTCAACACTGACTACCTTGCGCTCTACGTCCATGAGCGGGCTTCCTTCTACTTTACCGGTTTCGAGAGCACGCTCGCGAATGGCCAGTTCGGCTACATCGGCGCGCTGCTCACGTTGCTGGAGATGGTGGACGTGAAGTGTAAGGCCCACGGGAAATTCGACAACCTGCAATTCTTGAACATTTAAGGTGACGCCATGAGGATGGGTGGTCCGTTTCCCTTCAATCCGGCGGGATCGTTCCCGGTCTCTCTTGGTCCTGGGCAGTACTTCTATCCGCCGGCCGGCAACTATCTGGTGTCGCTGGGTGGGCAGACGCTGTTGCAGACCTGGGACCCGATCAACTCGAATTGGCGCAACCTGTCGCCAGCGCCGCAGGCCACGACCGCGATCTCGGTTGATGGTTACAACTATCGCCTGATCAACTGGAGCGGGGTGGTTGCGGGTGCGTTGATCACCAACGCCGGATCGGGCGGCGTCAACGGCATCGGCCCAACCGCGACCGGCACCAGCGTGGCGGTGGCGGCTCCTGGCGGCACGGGTCAGACCGCCAAGGGCTATGTGGTCATCGGCGGCGCGGTCGGCACGGCCGGCGGCTCCATGACGGTGACGCAAGCCGGTTCCGGCTTTGTGGTACCTCCGCTGATCCTGGTGGACGCGCCTCCCGTCGGCGGCGTGCAGTGTACCGCGATCTCGGCCATCA
>Ga0126371_10005759_pt1 | contig 11016 bp, 7 predicted proteins | sample PanSoiMetaPlot_4_FD_110145 | JGI IMG/M metagenome (GOLD analysis project Ga0126371, IMG submission 110145) | Tropical forest soil microbial communities from Panama - MetaG Plot_4 | ecosystem: Environmental > Terrestrial > Soil > Tropical forest > Bulk soil | place: Panama | collected 2016-02-17
CGATCCTCAGGGGGCAGGAGGAGAGCAGGTTTAGTTTTGCGGCGGGCCCAAGGGTAGGAGTGGAGCTCAGCCAGTCGTTCCACTTGTACCCGTTAGACGCAGACTGCCGGCGAAGGGGTTGCGCCGCCGCGGCCGCGCTGCTCTGACCTAATACAAGCCTAAGGAACTTTACCATAGGGGCGCGGTGGGGGCATCCTTGCGGGGTACAAATTGGCTTGCCCAGAATGGACTTTTTCCATTCGCCAGGGGAATTTCACGGGCGCAGCAGGCTATTTTGCGAGAGTTCCTAGGAGGACACGTCTATGCGGCTGAATAAACAGCAAAGCCGTCTTGCGACGTTGCCGGTGACAAGGTATTGCGGCAGCGATTGGGCGTCGTCCACGTCCTTCCGCTAGTCGCTGTTCACCGGATCATGGGAGCAAATTTCCGCAAAGTGGCGACGAGGTGTGCCGCATTGGTCGCGTGGTTCGTTTTCTGCGCGAGATTGCTGATGGTGTGTATTCGCGCCCCAGCGCCAACCGGGGCCCTACGGTCACGATTTGAGTGAAAGGGGGAATCTACATCGAACGTGAAATTCGCTTTGTGGTAAGCGAATGCATGCTCTCTGAAGACAGGCGATTGGCCAACGGAAGCGAAATGAGGAGATTGCCTGGTATCTGACAACGAGGAAAGCCGGGCGAACAGTGGGCTTCATCAGTCGGAGAAATTCCGCGAGGAACGGGAAGCGGCGGCTGCACCGGTGAATGAAAACTCGGCCGAACGGGACAAATAAGAGGATCCTCGCCCTTCGGTAGCAAGACAAAAGGCCCGCTGGTAACTTTCCAGTGGGCCTTTTCGTTTTGAGAACGCTTTCGTCGTCCTCAGTTGTTGATGTCGGCTTTGGCGTCCAGCTTGGCGAGCAGGGGCTCGAGGAAAGGCTTATTGGCATCGGGAGCGCCAGCGATGGCCTGTTTCATTTCCTTGGAAGCGGCAGTGTAATCACCGCTCTTGGAAGCAATGCGCGCCTGAGCGAGATGGCTGAGCCAGTGGTTGGGATCTTTCTTGGCAACCTGCGGATAGATTTCAAAGGCGCGTTGCACCTCGCCGGAACGCTGCAAGCCGCGGGCATAGACGTAAAGTTGCGCGGCGTTGGCTTTGCTCATCGCGGTGGCGAGGGCTTTGGCGGATTCGTCTTTCTTGCCCATGGCGGCGAGGATGCGCGATTTCGTTTCCCAATTTTCGAAGCGGTCTTCGCCCTGGATGGAGGTGTCTTCCCACTTCAGCGCTTCTTCGAGATTGTAGTTCCCGTCGAGGCACCAGTTCGCAGCTTCGTCATAGCCGATCCACGTAAAGCCGCCAACGCTGCGCAACTGGTTGCGGATGCTCTTGAGAGTGACTTCCTTGACGTCGAAACCGATGCGGAACGGCACGGCGACTTTTTCCCAACGCAGAGTGGCCAGGGCGGAGTCGGGCTTCACATCGTCAAAAGTGTAGGTGAGCGCGTCGAAGGATTCGCCGGTGGCGGGCTTCACGGTGACGCGCAAGGCGTCCTCTTTCTGGTCGTAGCTGAAGCTGCCCCAGGAGGTGGAATTTTTGGAGAAGACGATGGTCCACTGATCCTTGTCGGGGATCACGTGTAGGCCGTAGGTGCCCGCGGGGAGGGGCTTGCCTTCGACGGTGGCGTCATCGGAGAAAGTGATGGTGGTGTTTTCGTTGGCACCGGCGCGCCACACTTTTCCGTAAGGAACGATTTTGCCCCAGACTTCCCGGCCATTGGCCAGAGGACGGCTGTAGTTGATAGTGACGGTGCTGATGCCGATGGTTTGCGAGGCTTCGCCGTGCTGGCTGATGCGGGGGAGATTGAGTTCGGTGGCCTGGCTGCCGTTTTTAAATTGCGCGTGCGCGCTGGTGATGCAAATGAGAAGGCCGAGAGAAGTTCCGATGAGAAAACGCTGAATAGTACGCATAAACACACCCACCCTTGCTGCGAATTTGTGTTTCGCGGAAACGAGAATTTTGAAATCAAACCCCAAAGCGATAGACGGGTGTGGAAAAGATGCGTGAGCAGGAAAGTGAGTGGCGAGAATAGCGCGACGAAGCTAGTATCGCGGGTATGGCGGACGGCGTGGTTCTCAATTTCTGGAAGAAAAACCTCGGGAGCGTTCCGGAGTCAGTGTGGGAACAGACCGCCGTGGGAACACTGATCCTGGCGGATAATGGATTGCGAGAGGTATCAGAACTCCTGGGCAGGATGAAGCATCTGCGAACGCTCGACCTGGGACATAACCAGCTGGCAGGGTTGCCGGAGGGTCTGGGCGAACTGACGGAGTTGAGCGATTTTCTATATCTGCACGACAACCGGTTGACGGAGTTGCCCGGGTCGCTGAGGAAGCTGCAGAAGTTGCGCTATCTAAACATCAGCGAGAACGCGTTTTCCATCTTTCCGGAGGTGGTTTGCAGGCTGGCGAGCTTGACTGAATTACGCGCTACGGACAATGCATTTTCACAATTGCCGGAGAGCATTGCGCGGCTTTCACGATTGCGCGAACTACATTTGCGAAACAACCGACTGACGTCGTTGCCGGGCGCGATCGGGAAACTTGCAGAATTGCGGCAACTGGACCTGCGCGGAAATCCGCTGGAGTCACTGCCGGCTTGTATCACTTCCCTGCCCAGGTTGGAAAAACTGGATTTGCGCTGGGTCGACTCCCTGCCGCGGTATGAATGGTTCGATGCTCTGGAAGCGCGTGGCTGTGTGGTGTATCGCTAGGAGTCAAAGCTCCAGAGAGACAACAGCAAGATCGGGAATCCGATGGAAATCGCGGGAATTTAGTGTGGCAACTTCATATCTTAGATGCAGGGCTGTCGCACCAATCAACAAATCTTCGAATGCAAACTGGACGCCTTTTGCTTCCTGCTGGCCTTCAATGCGCCCTGCCAGCCTTGCAACGTCCAGCGTCACGGGATGCACCGGCAAATCGTTCGAGAGAGTTGGATGGCCGGTCCGACGATTCAGCGGGAAAGCAGTTGACTTTCGCTTTTTATTCGCCTATAGTTGGGGCCGGTAGAGGAAACGGGAAACGGGTGGCGGCGGCTCCATTGCCTTCGGGCTCTCCCGAGCCGCATGCCACCCGTTAAAGTAGCGCAAGCCCCCCCTTCCCTGCCAGGAGCTGCCATGGAAGCGTGTGTCGAACGAGAGGATGTAAAGGAAGTCAAGGAGGTAGAGGAAGTAAAGAAGATAAAGGAAGTAAAGGAAAGCGCGTTCATCCGCTGTAACGAAAACGATGGAGACCCCGTGCGTTTTTCTTTTACCTCCTTTCCTTCCTTAACTTCCCTTACTTCCTATTTCTGGGGCAAGTCACACACATCAGCAAAGCTCCCGCACATCGTACACGTGGATGTGGACGCGTTTTTCGCTTCGGTGGAGCAGGCGTTAAATCCCAGGCTGCGCGGGAAGCCCGTGCTGGTGGGGCGCGGGGTGGTGGCTTCGGCGAGCTACGAGGCGAAATTCCGCGGGGTGAAGACGGCAATGAGTTTTCGTGACGCGCTGCGCATCTGCCCGCAGGCGATTGTGGTGGCCGGGAAATACGAACACTACGCGGAGTTTGCCGAGCGCGTGCGGCGGATCCTGGAGACCTACACGCCGGCGGTGGAAACGGCAGCGCTGGACGATTTTTACCTGGACTTCGCAGGGACGGAGCGGCTGTACCCAGATTTCGCGGCCACGCTGCGGGGGCTGCAAGCGGAGATTCTGGGCCGCACGGGATTGAGCGTGTCGGTGGGTGCGGGACGGACGAAAGTGGTGGCGTCGATTGCGTCGCGCCTCGAGCGGCCTCGCGGGTTTCGCATCGTGCCGCCGGGAACCGAAGAGGCGTTTCTGGCACCGCTGCCGGTGGAGAAGCTTCATGGTATCGGACACACACACGCGGGCGCGCTGACGGAGCGCGGCGTGATGACCATCGGACAACTGCGCATGATTCCGAAGCCGGTGCTGGTAGCGGCGTTCGGCGAAGCCATTGGCGAACAGATTTGGGAACGCGCGCGTGGGCTGGATGGGCGCGAGGTGATCATGCGGGCGACGCCCAAGTCGGTTTCGCGCGAGACGACGATTGAGGGCGGCACGATTGACACGGAGTTTCTGGGCGGCTTGCTGGAATATTTGAGCGAGCGGATTGGCGCGACGCTGCGCGAATACGGCAAGCAGGCACGCACGCTGGGCGTGCGGCTGCGCTATGTGGACCACTATTCCGCGAACCAGACGGTGCGGCTGCTGCGCGCGACAAATGACGAACGCGAATTGCTGGCCGCCGGCAAGGAGCTGTTTGCGAAATTGTTCACGCGGCGCGTGGCCATTCGCCTCATGGGCGTGAGCGTGACGAATTTGGAAGCCGACCGGCGACAGAATGAGCTGTTCGACACGGACGCGAACCGGAGGTGGTACTTGAACCGGGAAGTGGATCGCGTGCGCGTGCGGTACGGGTGGAACGCGGTGTTCTATGGCAAAGGCCTGGAGCTGCGTGAGCATTACGCCACCAAGGAAAACGGGCTGCTACTATCGACGCCGTGTTTGTCACGGTGACCGGGTCTAAAGACCGGCCACTACAAAGACCGTTGTGATTTTGGCTTCCCTTCTCTCTGAAACGGTGACTGGTGATTGGTGACTCGTGGCTGGTGAAACCGGCCCTCTCCTTTCTTCGATCACTGAATCAACGAAAGATCGACTTCCCGCCGATCGTTGCTGCAGGTTGCCATGTTCGTGCATTTACATTGTCACAGCCATTACTCGTTTTTACGGGGGGTGAATCCTCCGCAGGAAATAATCGCCGCGGCCAGCGAGCAGAAGATGCCCGCCGTGGCGCTGACAGACAGCAACGGGATGTACGCGGCGGTAGGGTTTTATCAAGCGGCCCACGCGGCGGGAGTGAAGCCGATTGTGGGCGTGGTGTTAGAAGTAGAGATAAAGGAGATAAATGAAGTAAAGGAGGTAAAGGAAAAACAGGGCGTGGCTGCGGCGCAGCCCTCGATCTCCTTAGTGCTGCTAGCGGCGGATGCGGAGGGATACAGCAACCTGTGCCGGTTGACGACATTGCGGCATTTGGGCGTGCTGCGGCCAGGGCAGGAAACGTTCGCGGAAGATGCGGCGAGGCCAGTCGCGCTTGAAGAGTTGGCGGCGCACGGCGCAGGCGTGATCGCGTTGGGGCCAGCAAGTGCGCTCCTGGGGATGGATCCTGCTTGTAGGGGCGCAGCATGCCGCGGCCTTACGAAGGCGGTCATCAGTCAGTTGAAGGAGATTTTTGGGGATCGGCTGTACATCGAAGCGCAACATCTTTCGCCGGGCGACGGACGGGTACTGCGGGAAGCGCAGAGGCTAGGGCGGGAGCTGGGCATTCCGCTGGTCGCCACCAACAATGTGCATTTCCTGAAGCCGGAGGAGCATCTGCATCATCGCGTGGTGAACGCGATCCGCACCGGCGGATTGCTCACGACGGTGGCGGCGCACGACATTACAACACCGGAGGCGTGGTTCAAACCCGCGGCGGAAATGCAACGATTGTTTCCGGATCATCCGGAGCTTTTGCGCGCGACGCTGGAGATCGCGGAGCGCTGCAACCTGCAACTCGAACTAGGCCAGCTGATTGTTCCGGAATTTCCCGTGCCGGAAGGCAAAACGCCGTCGTCGTTTCTTGCGGAGCTGTGCGATCGGGGAGCGACAGAGCGTTACCAGTGGCCGCCGCAGGAAGTGCACGATCGCCTGAGGCACGAATTGCGGGTCATCGAGAAATGGCATTTGGCGCCGTATTTTCTGTTGGTGTGGGACATCGTGGAAGAGGCGCGGCAGCGTGGGATTCCGGCGGTGGCGCGCGGGTCTGCGGCAAGCTCGATGGTGGCGTATTGCCTGGGAATTTCGCGCGTGTGCCCGTTGCGCTGGGGACTTTATTTCGAGCGTTTTTTGAACGAACAACGCGGCGATTGCCCGGATATTGACGTCGATATTTGCGGGGCGAGGCGCGACGAACTCCTTGATTACGTGTATGCGCGATGGGGTGCGGAACACGTGGCAATGATCGGCAGCTTTGTCACCATGCACGCGCGGCTAGCGGTACGCGAAGTGGCCAAGGTGTTCGGCGTGCCACCGGGCGAAGTGAATCTGTTCACGAAACGGCTGCCGCACCGGCCGGTGCGCGAAATTCTGCAGGCCATTCATCAGCTTCCGGGATGCCGCAACCTGCCGATCAACGATGAGCCGTGGAAAACGATCCTGCAGGTAGCGTTGCGGCTAGACGACGCGCCGCGGCATCTGGGCATTCATCCGTGCGGCACGGTGATTTCGGCGCGGCCACTGACAAACCTGGTCCCGCTGGAACGCGCAACCAAGGGCATCGTGGTGACGCACTACGACATGCACGCGATTGAAGCGCTGGGGCTGATCAAGATGGATTTGCTAGGGCAGCGCGGGTTCACAACGATGGCGCTGGCACTGGACAATATTGAAAAACAGGAAGTAAAGGAAAAGAGTGAAGTGGCTGTAGATGGATTTACACCTTGCCCGAAGGCGCGGACGATTGATTTTACGGTGATTCCGGAACACGATGCGGCGACTTGTGAAGTGGTTTCCACGGGAAAAACGCTGGGCGTTTTTCAAATCGAGTCGCCGGCCATGCGCGGCATGCTGCGCATGATGAAAGCGCGCACGCTGGAGGAGATGGCCATTGCGCTGGCGATCATCCGGCCGGGCGCGGCGGAATACGGTTCGAAGGAATTGTTCGTGAAACTCCTCAGCGGAGAAAAAGAGCCCTATTATGCGCACGAAGCGCTGAAGCCGATTCTGGGGGACACGCTGGGCGTTTGCATATATCAGGAGCAGGTGATGCAGATTGCGCAAACGCTGGGAAACATGTCGTTGTTGGAGGCGGACCTAGTGCGGCGGACCTCGGTGAAATATTCGGGGCCTGCGGATTACGAGCGCTTGCGCGGGAAATTTGAAAAGGCCGCGGCGATCATGGGCCTGGACGCGCACCAACGCAAAGAGGCGTGGATGATGGTGGAAAAATTCGCGGGCTTTGGATTTTGCAAAGCCCACGCGGCTACCTATGCGGATATTTCGTACCGCATGGCCTACCTGAAGACACACCACACGGCGGAGTTTTTGGCGGCGATGTGCAGCGCGGGCGCGGGGTTTTATCACGTTTCGGCGTACGTGGAGGAGGCCAAACGCTGGGGGATTGAGGTGCTGCTGCCGTCGGTGAATCATTCGCGGATGGAGTACACAGCGGAGCGCTACGCGAGCGGCCAGGCGGCATTGCGCGTGGGCTTGATGCAGGTGAAAGGGCTGCGGGTGGAGACGATTGTGGCGATTGTGCGAGAACGAGCAACGCGCGGAAGGTTTGTTTCGCTGGGGGATTTTCTGGCGCGTGTACCGGCGGAGCGGGATGAGATCGAAGCCCTGATCAAGTGCGGCGCGATGGATGAGGTGTGCGACATGACGCGGGCGGCGATGTTGTGGGAGTGGAATTTACTGCAAGCCGGAAGAAAAGAGGTAAAGGAGGCTAGGGAAATAAAGGAAGTAAAAGAGGATGGCAAACTTATCCGCCGCAACAACGATGGACAGTTCTCTTCTTCATCCTTTGCTTCCCCTACCTCGTTTACTTCCTTTATTTCCTCGGTCTCGTCACTTGCCACTTCTTCCGTAACGACGGGAGTGCTGTTTGCGGAGATGGAACAAGAGGATGAGATCGGGCTGGCGCTGCGGGGGATTGAGGCTCCGGATTACACGCGTGAACAGAGGTTGCGCTACGAGCGGGAAATTCTGGAGGTGTGCGTGAGCGGGCATCCGCTGGATTTCCTGCCACGAAAAGATGAGACGTGGAGCGACGAATTGCCGGGCTTGCGCGGAAAGCGCGTGACGCTGTGCGGCTGGGTGGTGACCTACCGGCACGTGGGCACGAAAAATTACCGCAACATGATGTTTGTGACGCTAGAAGACCAGCGCGGGTTGTTCGAGGTGATTCTTTTCCCTGATGCATACGACAAATTCGGTGGGCTGCTGTACGAGACGCGGGCCCTGCGCGTAACCGGCGTGGTAATGGACGGGGAGCATATCAACGGGGAGAAGATGGCGCGTTTGGATGATAAGTAAGAGGCAACTGACATTTACTTCATGATGCGACCGACCGAGAAAGCGCACCAGGCTCCCGAGCCGGAAAGCGGGCGTCCCGCGGAGAGCGGCGAAGGCTGGCTGGGACGCAATCGCAGTGAAAAGCGGCGCCTGTGGGAACGCCTGAACCCGCGGCACCGCAAAGAGCTGCGCTTGCTAGCGGAAGCGTTGGCGCTGCAGCAGAATCACGCGCGCTTGCCGGAAGCGGCGCGCGGCCAGCTGGACGCGGCGCTGGCGGAGCTCGATCGGGTGATGCGGCGAATTGCTTCGATCTTGGCGGAGGTAGCACGCCAGACACCACCGGCGGAGTGAGCCTTGCGGCGTTGCTCTGCGCCAGCGGATTCGCATGCGCCTTTGCCGCGCGCGCCGACGAAATCCGTCTGAAAGACGGAAAGAAACTGCATGGCGTGATCGTGGCCTACGAAGACAACATGTTCAAGGTGAAGACGGATTTTGGTTACGTGCTGGTAGAAAAAGACAAGATTGCGGCCATCATCCCGGACACGCCAACTGATTCCGAGGAAGCGAAGACTGCCGCAACAAAGCCGACGGCGAAGAGCGAGCCGGCAACCACAAATGCGGAGGCGAAAAAACCGGCCACGGCGAGCGTACTGAGCAGCACCGCAGCGCGCCCGGAGATTCCGCTAACGGCGGCTAAAGGCGACGCGACACCTCCCTCGATCAAGACGGTGAGCGCAGCACCGAAAGAAGCGATTGCGGCTCCCGCCGCACCTCCGCCACCGCCGCCCGTTCGCGAAGAGATTCAGGGAAATTTGTATATCAACCACGAATTTGGCTTCCGCATGTATAAAGCGCCGAGCTGGCAGGTGATTGAGGGCGCGGGGGCAACCTTGCCAAATGCCATTGTGGCCATGGGCACGAACAACGAGTCCACGTTGCTGGTGGTCGGCCACGAGAAGACAAAGTCGGCGCTGGAAGCCGCGGCGCAGGGCGTCGAGAATAAGCTGAGTGAGGTGTACGAAAATTACCGGTTGATCTCGCAGCGCAAGACGGTGCTCGGCGGGCAGCCGGCGGTGGAATATCACTATCGCGGCATGGCGGATGGCCACGATTGGTCCGGAAGCCTGGCGGTGGTAGCGCGCAACGGTGACGTGTTCACGGTATTGGGGATGACGTATGCGGATTCGGATCTGATCCAGATTCAGGAAAACGTGATTACGCGCGCGATTGCCAGCCTGGATTTTAATGTGAAGTGAGATCACAGGCTGAAGCCTGTGCTAGTTCGACCACTCAGGCGTGAGCGCCTTCCACGGGTTTGCGGCTTTCGCGGATCATGTTGATGAGGGCCTGCACGGCGCGCGGCAGGCTGCGGTCGCGGCGATAGACCAGCGCGAGTTCCCGCCACAAATCCACACCTTCGACGTTCAGGAGCTTCACTTCCCCACCTTTCACCTGATCGCGGGCAAAGCTTTCGCTGATGATGGAGATGCCGACGTCAGCAGCGACGAACGTTTTGATCATACTGACGCTGGGAAGTTCCATGGCGATTTGCAGGCGCGAACGGTGCGGGCGGAAAAGCTTGTCGAGGACCTGGCGGGTATAGCCCGTCTTCGGAAAAATCAGCGGCGCAGCGGCAATCTCTTCGAGTGTGACACTGCTGCGGTGGGCCAGGGGGTTCTTGCTGCTGACCATGAAGCGGAGGCGGTCGCGGTTAATGACGTGCACTTTGAGATTGGGAGATTTCAGCGGCAGGGTGACGATGCCGAGGTCGAGTGAGCCTTCCTCGAGGCGCTGCAAGATTTTGTGGCTGAAATTCCGGTAGATGCTGATGTGCACTAGTGGATAGCGGTGACGGAATTCGGCGAGGATGTCTGGCAGCAGGTAGAGGCAAGTGGCTTCGTTGGCGCCGAAGGTGATGGGCCCCTGGACGACGCTGCCACGGTCGGCAACGATCTGCATGGATTCGTCACGCAGGCGGAGAAGACGCTCGGCGTAATCAAACAGCACCACACCCGCGGGAGTTAGCTCCACGGATTTTGCGGAGCGATCGAGCAGCTTGGCTTTATAGGCTTGCTCCAACTGGCGGATTTGCGCGCTGACGGCCGATTGCGAGCGAAATACTTTCTGGCCGGCCTTGGAAAAGCTCTTGAGTTTGGCCACCTGGACAAAAGTAGTTAGCTGATCGAAATCCATATACCTCACTCTCCGCAATAAACATAGCGGATTTTACATTAGAAAAGGATTAAGCCGCAGCTATGAGGCATACTGCGCAGCGGAAGCGGCTGGGACCGGGAGCTGGCTAGGCACCGGGAGTGAGACGGAGTCCCACGCGGCACTGGAAAAAGCTCGCCACACGCCTTCGAGCGATTCCTGCAGGTGCAACGGCTGAATGCGGACGCAATTGCTCAGGCCGGGTTGCGCAAGAAAACGCGCGGCACGTGGGCTGCCGGTGTGCTGGAGATGTAATTCGATGAGCGTGCGCAAGCAGGCTTGTTCGTGTTCTTCAAGTTCGTAGGCCTGGACAAATTCGCCGTTGAGCACGTTTTCGGCTTCGCTGCGGAGAATATACGCGAGGCCACCGGTCATGCCGGAGCCGAAATTCAAGCCCACGGGACCGAGAATCGCGGCGATGCCGCCGGTCATGTATTCGCAGCCGTGTTGACCAACTCCTTCGACAACGGCGACGGCGCCGCTGTTGCGCACGGCGAAGCGCTCGCCGGCCTGGCCCGAGATAAACAAACGGCCTGAAGTTGCTCCGTAGAGAACCGTGTTGCCGGCTAGAACGTCGCCGCGCTTCGAGGCATGGTGACCGGCGTGGATGACAATCGTCCCGCCGGACAAACCTTTGCCGACGTAATCGTTGGCCTCGCCGTAAAGATTCAGTACCAAGCCGTCCGAGAGAAATGCGCCGAAGCTCTGCC
>Ga0126371_10005762_pt1 | contig 11014 bp, 13 predicted proteins | sample PanSoiMetaPlot_4_FD_110145 | JGI IMG/M metagenome (GOLD analysis project Ga0126371, IMG submission 110145) | Tropical forest soil microbial communities from Panama - MetaG Plot_4 | ecosystem: Environmental > Terrestrial > Soil > Tropical forest > Bulk soil | place: Panama | collected 2016-02-17
AGCCGCTCGGGCTGATTTCGCCTTCGACGACCTTGCACGCGTTCGGCGGTTCGAAGAGCATGCAGCCGTCGCAACGCTGGTCGCCCTTCGGCGTACCCTGATATTTGGCGTCCGCCTGGCCCATCTTTTCCTGCGCCTCCGCTGGCGGGACCACCGTGGCGGCGACCGCCGCGCCGAGCGCAAGCGCCGTGCCGGTGACCACCACGCGGCGCGAGATGCGTTCGCAATCGTTCCTGCTGTCAGTCATGATCGAACTCCCATGAGATCGCAAAACGGTCATCGCGTATGGTCGCACGGCACCGGCACTCTTACAAACAACACGGTTGGAGACCTTGGAAAGGACATGGGCGGCGGCGATGCGGAGCGGTGGCGCCCGGTGGTGCGGGGTCGAAACCGCGGCATTTTTTATTTCAAGGGGCGGGTTAATCGGCGCTGTTCCCTGCGACGGTACGTGTTGCTGACCATGGCTTTCTGTACTGGACCCCAATTTTGCTGCAATTGTATCGATGATGCAATGCAAATGCTAAAGGCATGCTGTTCTTCATTCACCTCGAGAGCCGCGGCGCTCTTGCTGGAATGACGGCGGCGGGGGCGCAGGTGTTGCGATTGCTGATCTTATCAGGACGGTCTCGGGCTCCACAATAAGAAGTCGGCAACCAGCAGCGCCTTCGGCTTGAGGCCGCCAAGACGGCCCAGATGAGAAAGTGGAGCACCCCACCCCTCCGCCCAATCCCGCTGTAGCAGAAGGCGAGGGTTCGCGATGAACAACAAAGCTGATCTCACGGCTGTCCTGGCAGCGCCCCCGAATTTGAATCAAAAGCTTGACGGGATAAGCGTATCGGCGACTAGCTCGCCAGCATCTGATGGATTGCATTGCCCAAGTCATGCCTGCGATAGGGTTTGCTCAGGAGTACGTCGCCATCATCAAGCATTGGTCCGTTCGACAGCGAAGTGCCAGGAAAGCCGGACGTAAATAGAACTTTGAGATTCGAACGCATCGCCTTCGCCTTGATAGCGAGCTCCTTGCCGTTAAGTCCGCCGGGCATGATGATATCGGTGAACAACAAATCAATTTTTTCCTCGCCGTCCAGCAACTTCAAAGCATCCGCCGCATCGGTTGCCTCAAGCACCTTGTAGCCAAGGTTCGAAAGCTGGTTGACTATTGTCGCCCGAACGAGAGAATTGTCGTCGACGGCTAATATCACCTTGCCGCGGCCGGCACGCGCCGGAGCGCGGTCGCGCGGTGGCGCTTCTGGCTCCAATTGTGATGCCACGGCGAATGGCAGATAGATCCTGAAAGTCGTCCCTACGCCCGCCTCGCTGTAAGCGGTAATGTACCCGCCAGACTGCCTCACGAAGCCGTACACCATGCTCAAGCCGAGCCCGGTCCCCGCACCTGGTCCCTTGGTTGTAAAGAATGGTTCGAAGATCCGAGCCAGCGTTTCGGGCCGCATGCCGTAGCCGGTGTCCATGAGCTCAATGACCACATACGAACCCGGTGGAATTGCGATGTTAGAGTCGCAAAAATCTCCCTCTATCTCCGCATTATAAGTCCCGACGCACAGTGTACCGCCTTCGGGCATCGCGTCCCGAGCGTTGATCGCGATGTTCATGACTGCGGTCTGTAACTGAGATTCATCCACCAGCGCCGCCCAAAGATCGGAGCTCATCAGCAGTTTTACCGTGACGTTTTCCCCCAGCGTTCGACTTAGCAGGCGCGTCGTGCTGTCCAATAGGCGGTTCACATCGACCCGCTTGGGCTGTAGTGGCTGGCGGCGCGAAAAGGCTAGCATCTGCCGTGTAAGTTCGGCGCCGCGTTCACTCGCATGCAGTATGGTCTCGAGTCTCTGCCGGGCAGCACTGTTGCCGGCGATATCATCAGCAAGAAGATCTAAATTACCAATGATGGTCGTAAGCAGATTGTTGAAATCATGGGCCACGCCACCAGTCAATTTACCGATAGCTTCCATTTTTTGAGCCTGACGAAGTTGCGCTTCGGCCGCGAATTTCTCGGTCAGATCCCTGATGAATCCATTGAAAAGGCAGCCGCCTTGACGCTGCAGGCTGGTGACGGCGATTTCGACTTGCATTCGCGTCCCATCTTTGCGCAGCGCCTCGATCTCCCTGCGCTTACCAGAAATCTTGCCGGCACCGCTCTGCAGAAAGCGCGCGAGACCTTCTCGATGAGCGGCTCGGTAATTTTCCGGCACGATTAGATCGGCGAGCGAGCACCCTATGGCCTCGTCGCGCGACCACCCGAATAGGTTTTCGGATTGCGGATTCCACTCGACGATTTGGCCGGCCTCGTCCATCTGCACGAACGCATCAAGCGCGGTCCCGATGATGCCGCGCGCCATTTGCTCGCTCTCGAGGAGGGCCTCGCGCGCCTTGGTGCTCTCGGTAACGTCGATAATGACGCTAAATCTCGCAGGCCGGCCTTGGTAATTCATCTGGCGGGAATAAACCTCGGCCACGAATTCGGTCCCGTCGGACTTCACGTTCCGCCAATTTTTGGCGATCTGGTATCCATCCATAGCTTTCAGGGCGGCCAGGAATTTCCCGTGGTCCTCAGCTGCCTGAATATCGAGCACAGTCAGATCGAGAAATTGCTGACGACCGTAACCGTAATGATCGAGCGCAACGTCGTTGGCGGCAACGATACGTAGGCTTTCAAGATCAAATACGTACATCGGCAGAGGATTGCTCTCGAATAGTAAGCGGAACGAGGCTTCGCGCTGTTTGAGTTCCGTTATGTCGATACGTACTCCAATACTGCCGCCGTCAGCAGTACGGCGTTCTTCGACGCGCACCCATCGGTCCCCTTTCAGCTGCGTTTCATGACAGCTCCGGGATCGCATGCGTCGCGCAAGCCACTCCTCTTCGCGCCCTTGGGCTTTAGGGAACTGGCCGTTCGCGAGCGCCAAGCGAATGACATCTTCGAACCGTCTACCAACTTCGATGAATTCGGCGATCTCGGGGTACAACTCCACATAGCGTTTGTTCCACAGAACAAATCTGTCCTCGTTGTCCAAAAGCGCGAGCCCCTCGGGCAGAATGTTGAACGCATCAAGAAGGCGGGCGCGCGCGAGGTCGCCGCGCCGGCGATCGCGCATCTCGATGGCGACACCGGCCAAGGTCAGAAGGATGATGGCGAAGCTCGCAATTGCTACCGCGATCGCCATCAAGCCGACCGGAATCGCCGAGGGCGAGAATTCAACCCTCGGATCCGGAACGATCGAAGCCGCGCCCATAGCAGTGAAGTGATGGCTACAAATCGCAACGGTCAGGAGCATCGCGCCGATAAGCTTACATTTCAGCCGATCGACGTGCAGTCCGACCGCCAACGCGATGGCCCCGATCAATCCGCCGAGCGCAATCGATGCTGTCACCAAGACCGGGTCCCAAATAATTCGTCCCTGAATCTCGAACGCGGCCATGCCCGTGTAGTGCATGGCAGCAATGCCACCGCCTACCATGGCGCCGCCGATCCAGGCGGCGGCGGTCCACTCTGCCGTTACGGCAACCGCCAAGCCTGTGCCGGTCAGTATGATCGCGGCCACAAGCGAGAGGATCGTAAGGGCAACGTTGTAGGCGCTCGGTATCCCTGGCGAAAACGCCAGCATGGCAATGAAATGCGTCGCCCAGATTCCAAATCCGGTTGAGGCCGCTGAAACGACAAGCCAAGCAAGACGCACATAGCCTGTCGATCTGCGCATATGATGCAGCAGGCTGATGGCGGTGAACGAGGCAAGCGCGCAAATCAGGACTGCCAGCGCGACCAGCCGGATATCATGTTCGCTTACAATACAATTGTAGACGGTTAACATGTTAGTCCTACTAGAGACCAGTTTCAGTTCACAAAAAAAGACAAATACCGAAAGATGAGGCGCTTTCAAGCGTTTTTTCTGGCTTTCGCCTGACCAACATTTGCATGTATAAAGAGGGACAATATGGAATCAAGCAAATCCAAAGTCACGATCTGACGTTGTGGGTGGGAGTGTCCGACCTGCCATTCCTTGCTCACTGAATCTGCGCGGTGCGGCCTCACCATGTGCGAGCGGCACGGGGCTATGATATCGTGGCCCATGAGATCTAAATGGACCTTCCAGGCAAGGCGAATCTCGAACAATGGAGCCTCGCCGCGGTACTGTCGCTGATGAAGATTCCGCGCCATCCGGATATCGCCTCAGGCAGGGCGTGGCCGATCCTCCGTTGAGGTGAGCATGGGCAAGATCATCAAGACGGTCACTGCGGACGCAGAAAGCTATCGAGCGGACTGGGCGTACCGGTCCATCAACAGCACGCACGCGGATGTGGTGGTGACCGACAATTACGGGCGCCGGTCGCGATTATTGAATACCACGACGGCTCCGACCGGGAGGGAACCAGTAAGCGCGATCAGGTGAAATCCATCGCCAGGGGATTCGTCTCATTGAACTGCTCCCGGACATGGACAGGCACACGCGATAACGGATCCTCGCCCAGGCATTCAAGACATACCGATCACGCATTGGCGTGGGTTAAAGCAGCCGCAATACAGGCGTCATTCATACAGATCGGCTCGCCATTCCGTCTGAATATTTCAACGAATCTCCCTTGCCGGATGTCCCAGGGTGGGCCGGGCGGCATGGCATGGGCGCTCCGACGACTATGGGATCTCATACACCATAAGCTCGTGCGCGATGCCGTGCAGCGATGCGCGCTGCGGCACCGGCTTGAGGTTACTCATCTTAAGGATTGAGGACGAGCCGGGATATTCGACTACTGGTCCAGTCGCAAAGATCGCACGTGACGCCGCAAGTCCCTGCACACGGGAAGCGATGTTTACCGTCTGACCGAAATAATCCTGTCGATCGTTGAGCGTGACGGCGAGGCACGGGCCCTCATGAATACCGATCTTGAGCTGCAGGTCCCGGTTGTCATGCCTGAGCTTGCGCATCTCGTCTCGCATCCGCAACGCGGCTGCTACTGCTTTGTCGGGTGTCGGGAACGTCGCCATGACGGCGTCGCCGTTAGTTTTCACCACGGCGCCAGCTTCCGATGCAATGATCTCGTTAAGCAGTCGGAAATGCGCGCGCACGAGATCGTACGCAACAAGATCACCAACCCGGTCATACAGTTCGGTCGAACCTTTGAGGTCCGTGAACAGGAAAGTGAGGCTGGTGATCTTTAGCCGCTGGTCGACGTGCAGCGTGTCCGTGCGGTAGATGTCACGGAAGGTCTGGTTAGAGAGCAGGCGCTTGGCAGTGAGGAACGGCCGGCGCTTGCCAAGCAATGCGTGGAGGCCCTCGCCGGCGATCCACACTCCCGGCAGTGTCCGCAAGTCGGTCCGATTCTCCAACGACAACCTCAACGGGCCGGGACACATAGGAAGTGTGGCGTGCGGAGCGCTCACCTTGTTGAAAACCACCGTGAGACTTTGGCGGTCGCGCGTCGGTTGCCCCTTCACGTCGAGGAATTGTGCCGAATGGGTAACTGGTTCGAACACGATCACGAACTCAGCCGGCAGGTGCAGCGACAGCGAGGCTCTTTCGCCGGGCGGCAGTTCGATTGAGTCGAGGACGAGCTCGTTGATAATATCCTCAAAATTGTCCGGCACATCGATGCCGGAGCTCCAGAAGATCTGTCGATAGTATTCCCACATCGGCAGTGTGTGCGGATCATGGGAGGTTATTCGGCGCACGCGCGGGCTCACAGTGAAGGACACTTCGACCATCTCGTCTAACGTGGGTTCGTAGCCCGCACCACATAGCGCGCAGCTGTAGTCCTCGGCGTGGACCGTCTTGAGCGAAGTATTGGCATCCAGCACTCCGCCGCAGCCCGGGCACAGCACGTTCCAGGAAAGATCAAACAATCCCACTCGCGCCGCGTGCAGGAACGCAGCGATGACGCGGCCCTCGTCCAGTTTAGCTTTAGCAGCGAAATCCAGCGCGTTAACGCGGTTGAGCGCACGGTCTGTCCCCGTGCGCACTAGCGCTTCAATGGCGGCCACCGAATCCGCGTCCGCGGATTGCCGCAGGACAGAGAACAGAGCATCTGCTTCGCTCGCCCTGAGATTATTCATGGTCGAACTCCTCGCAAAAACGCTTGGCTACCTGAGAGATTCTGCAGGTCCACATCGAACTGAGGTATTGAGACCCTTGCGCTGGTCATTAAGGGCAAACCAATATGTTGGCCTACTAAACCGGCTCAACCAGAGAGCAACCATTAGGGGCTGACAAGCCTGTCAAACTGCACTCGTCCACGCATGTTACGCTCTTGGAAGCGCTTAGAGAAGGGGCGTTTGGCGGGCCCCCCGGGGACCGTCGGCGCATCGCGCGACCGCACGCCTGTGGTTCTTTCTGTGCCGTTCCAAACGGATCCAGATGTGCTACGGCAAGTCCGCTCGGATTCTTTCTCGTCGCAACGGCAGTGATCTTGGCTCAGTGGAGAAATCCAAGGATCAGTCTGGTGCGGCTGGCGGTATTGCCACCTTGATGTCATGTTCGTCGGCTAGTCGATTCCGTGTCGCAGCCATCCCCCAAGATCACCCGCTTGTCCGGATCGTGCAACCCGCTGGCGAGCAGCAGACATTCGAGAATGCACATCCGATACAAGTCGGGAGACACGCGATTCCCCGCCCGATTTCAAAAACTTGACAAGAAAATTTCAAGGCAGGTGTGCTTCGTTTCCAACGCGTTTACCGACCGCGGCTCATTGATTAGACGAAATGCCACAGTTCGCGCTCACACGATCGCGCCGTGCACACTTGGCCTTGGTGGTCAATAGCCGAGCGCCTTCTGAAGCCCTTCAAGGTAGCCATCATCATTCGCGCGACTCGCTCCGTCGCGATCGGGTACTCGGCTGTCGGTGTCCGCAGCCGAGGGCAGTGAACCCATCCATTCTGAGACCGTGGTCGTCCGCAGCGAGGGCTTATCGCTGGCGACGAAGCCAATAGCCGCCATCCCGAGGGCGAGTGCTGGGGCAACGAGGTGAATGTGGCCATCAGATGGGGCGTCAGCAGCCCTGGTTAATGTGCAGGTCGAGGATCGTTGGGCCATGGCAGACCTCTTACTCCCCAGCATTCCCCACCAGGTAGGACGGGGTTTGTGACGTGGGTCACAGGCCTCGCGATTTGTTCTTGCCACCAAAGGCGGCAAGGCATTCATTCCCTTGCGGCCACCCGAAATGGGCGGCTGAGATAGGCGAAGATTGTCCTCCGAAAAATGCTATCGCGCATTTGTCGGTGTAAACTCCCCGTTGCCGTGGTGGAAAACTCCGTCAGGTCCCGACGGGACCCTGGTGGCCGAAACAAATTGCGGACCGGCTCAAAAAACTCGGCATGTCCCAGTACACCAATCATTGTCTCGTGATCAATCGGTCTTCCGTGCGCCCCGATCGGCGACGGCTCGATCGACGGCGCCGATCCGCCGAGGGTGGCCCGGAAATCCGTGTCCACGGGTTTAGGCAACACTGGCACATACTCCCGACCTTTATTTTGCGCGGACCAGCCCTACGTCGGGCGTGCGAGCAGTGGGCACACGCACACCGCGATAGCCTTCTTGCTCAGACCAACTGCCAGCATTACAGCGGTCGGCTCCCAAGCTGAGTCGTCGGCCAGTGAAGGCGTGGCCCGCCGCTCCCCCACGCCAAACTCGCGATCAGAACCACCGTGCCGCACGATTTCGGCCCGGCGACTCTGCAATTCTTTTCATGTTCTGCGGATGTTGCCGAGATGGGCGCCCAAAGCACAGCCGCCCCGTGACCGTACCTAGCGGCCGAGCACCTGCAGCCCGATTCGGCGGCGGCATCTGTAGCGCAGCAAGACCTAGGGAATGTTCAGATCGCCTTGACCCGCTAACGACCTCTTATGACCCAACCCAAATGCGACATGGCGCTTGCCGACCGCCCGACCGCACCAGGGGCGGGATAAGCGGCCTCCGACGTGACCCGTTTCCAATGTGAGCCGCTTCACGCGCCGAGCCAGGTGAGGTGTGTTATTGTTAATGATCGGGTTCTCAGATGGGGTGAGATGAAGTGTCCGGCGCCATTACCGAAACCAATGCCTCGTGTTGCTGCGTTGGGCGAGGTCGCCATGAAAGATCGCACGAACCGACGTGGATAGGTCCGCAGATCCTGCCGCCGGCAAACTGAATGGCGAACTCTACACTTGGCTGCGATCCGGCTTTAGCGATGCCGATTATCGACTTTGCGAGTTTCCAAGCCGTCAACGAGCCCATCGAAGGGGTAAGGAATTGACACAAAACCGAAGCGCGGATGCGCTCCGACCGTACAACTCGCGTTCGCTGTGAGAGGACGTGTCATGGAGTTCGGCTATTTCACGTTGAGCGACAATCATTACGAAAACAACACACGCACATCAAACCAATTCATTGCCGACATCACCGACGAGGCGCTGTACGCCGATGTGATCGGCATGCATTCGGCATGGATCGGCGAACATCACTTCAACTCGCTCGGCATTCTTTCTTGCCCAGACATGGTGTTGTCCTATATCGCATCGCGCACGCGGAACATCCGGCTGGCGCCCGCCGTGACGGTGCTGCCCTTGCATCATCCGATTCGCGTGGCTGAACAATGGGCGACTCTTGATCTCTTGAGCAACGGGCGCGTCGATTTTGCCGCGGGGCGAGGCTACGATCGGCGCGAGTATTCGCCCTTCGGGGTTTCTTTCGAAGACAATCAGGGGATATTTGAGGAGGGTTTGGAACTTGTGCGCATGCTGTGGGCAGCAGAGGGACGCATATCGCATCGTGGCATGCACTACTCCTTCGATGATGTGCGGATAACCCCTAAACCAGTGCAGCAGCCAATCCCGACGTATGTCGGATCTTTCTCGAAACCTTCTATCGAGCTTGCTGCGCGGCTCGGATGCGGCCTCATCGTCGCGCCATTTGCTGCTGCGATAAGCTTCGGCGGACTGAAGCAGGTCGCCGATCTCTATCATGAAGCCTGCGTCCGCCACGGCAATGCGCCGGGTCGCTTGATGTGCAGCTATTTCACGCACTTCGCCGACACCCAGGCGCAGGAGGAAGCGCAACGAATTCGTCAAATACGCTATTACAGAGAGTGCGCCATCCCGGCATTGCCCAGCGACCCAAAAACGACACCGCCAAGTTATAGATATTTTGTCGAGATGGTCGAGCGTTTGCAAAAGGTAAAGCCCGAGGATCTGACGGAAAACTCCGTTCTGCTGGGCGACTCGTCTCGCATCGCGGAGACCTTGAAAAAAGTCGAGGCCGCCGGTTTCGAAGAGGTCATCTTGTACTTCAATGTAGGGCTGAAGCCGCATGCCCAGGTGAAGGATGAAATGGCGCGGTTCATGGAAGAAGTCGCGCCCGTTTTTGATGGCAAGCATAAGGATCGTTCCGTGGCATGACACGCTGGGTGAGTCGGCCGCTGGAATTGCACCAGCGGCCGCTCGTAGAACTGTGCCTGCAGCACACAAGGGCGCAAAAATACAGACCATCAGCCGGCCCCCCTATAGATGTGATGCAATCCAGCCGACGCTGTAACGGGCACGGGCTTACTGCCGAGTTCTTAGCCGACAAGCCGCTGTTTGCCGACATTACAATCGCTGGCGACCGCTTCGCTCGTTGGGCCAGGCAGTTCCATGCGGCGAGACAAGGCCCCTCCCTCGGCAAGCATACCGAAAGATCGTCGCGGAACCTGTGCTTGGCGGGTTACACCACATTTACCGCGCTGCCGCATGGCAAGTTTTTGCGCCCCACAGGTGGGGACGCTGCCGCCTGAGAACAATAATTGATGTCGCAGGGCGATGAGCTCAAGCTCCAGCGATGCGCGGCTGCGGACGCGGAACGAGAGCAGGGAAACCAAAGTCGACAGAATCGTGATCATGCACCCCAAGGTAAGGCTGCGGTGCCGGGAAATTCCTCAATCTCTCTCGACAGTTCACGGTTTTGAGTAGGGACAGGCGCCGCAATCGAATGGCTCATTGCCGCGATCTTGGATAAGCTACCCATTGCGGTACTACGCGTGAAGATTTGCGCGTGTGTCCGCTCACAGCTTTGTCGTTTGCTTTGAAGGGAAGCAACAGGGGGGGGTCATGCGTAAGCTGTTGATTATCTTGGTCAGTGCTCTTGCATTGATCGTGGTCGCGCAATTTATCTACGCTGTGAACTATGACGACGCGCACCCTCCACCGCCGCGTGACTATCCCTTGGGTGGTGAGAACGGGATCGTAGGCTTTGACGACGTGACTGCTTGTAGACAGCAGGCAACATTTGATCGCCTGTCAGAGCTTTATGCTAAAGATCGATTGGCGCACAGCAAGTTGCTGATTGAGATGATCGTCTCGGGTCACTGCATCGCGCTGGCGAAAGGTCAAAAAGTCGAGGTTGAGCACCTAACGTTGACGGGACGCGCGTGTGTCCGCAAGCTGGATGACACCGACTGTTGGTACACGGCCACCAAGCTGTTACGGCGAGATTTGCAACAAGCGAAGGCAGAAGATGAAGAGAAAAACAGATGACGAAGGCCTTTACCGTCGGATTTCGAGCGGGGCCGACGCCGCGGCGACGGACCGCACCGCGAATAGAATCGGGAGCAGAACTGACACGCTAGTCAAATGCCTCCTGAGCCTACTCATCGCTTGCTCCATGTTCTTTGGTGCGCCGTAGACCGGGAACCGCGGCGTCGCGACCCTCGGAGTGGTGGCTCAGAGATTGACCAAAAGATTGATTGCGTTTGGATTGGATCTGAAGCGTTTTGCTACGGACGGTCGACTTCTCCTCGCGGAAAGAAGGTCGCGGGCAACGACCTTGAGGCCGAGCCAGCCTTCTCATTGCTGGAGAACAGGTATGATACGCCTCTGGTCGAAGCTGAATACAAGTTGGAAGCGGCTGCGGCCGACCCTAATGCGGCCGGGGCGCTCCAAGTGCCGACCGGCATCCCCATCTTCCTGATCGAGCGCACGTCATATACCACTGAGAATCGACCAGTCGATTATGAGAGGCTGCACTATCGTGGTGATCTGATCCGCTTCGTGACGCGC
>Ga0126371_10005763_pt1 | contig 11013 bp, 13 predicted proteins | sample PanSoiMetaPlot_4_FD_110145 | JGI IMG/M metagenome (GOLD analysis project Ga0126371, IMG submission 110145) | Tropical forest soil microbial communities from Panama - MetaG Plot_4 | ecosystem: Environmental > Terrestrial > Soil > Tropical forest > Bulk soil | place: Panama | collected 2016-02-17
AGTCGCGTCGAGGGTCTCGGCATCGAAGGCAAAGCTATATAAGGTAGGCGCAAGTGTAATTCGTGTGTCTAGACGTACAGAATTACGTAGTTAATGGCCAAGAATCCGAGTCGGGTTTTCATGTCTTCTCGAGAGCGGCGCCGACAATGCATTTGCGATGCGTGAGTGATAGGCTCAAGCAATGAATGTACTCAACTGCGGCCCACGCGCGGGAAGGTCGTAGGGCGGCGGACGCGGCGGAAACGTTTGGCGCGAAGGTGAGTTTTATCGGTCCCTGGCGGTTGCCCAGTGCTGATTTGAGAATGCAAAGCCGTCGTATTTTTCGAATGTCCGCCCCGCCCCAGAGCCGTCGCGTGCGGAGCAAAAGCGTAAGCGGGCGGCAAGCGCAGGGATTTATCCCGCTGCCCCTTCCGCCAAGCGCGCGGCGACGAGTCCGGGAAAGCCGACGACGTACACCATCGTGTTGGTTGAGGGCACCAACGCCGCCCATAGTCATGACGGGTACAAGTTTCCGAATGAAAACAAGTACCCTACCGTTTTCTAGTACGTTTGAGAGTGGCCGCTGATAGGCTCTCGACAGACTTCGAACGCTATACCGCCACGATCTAGTTCACGCCGTGACGATACCGATCAACGCTACTCCGAGCGACCTCGAGCAGTTGATCGCGGCGTCCTTCAGTGATGTGCGCCCGCTCGTCGCAGTCACGGCTTCGATGTACGGGTTTGTGTTGTTAACGAAGCTTTCCCGCGGCAAGGGCGCCCGGGGCGTCTGGGTGGTGAACAAGAGGGCAGGCGAATTCACGACGCAAGACCTCCAATGGTGCGTGTGCGTTTCATGTATGCCCTTGGGCGTTACTGATGCCGCCTGTGCAGGTCCTGCGAGAAGCAGCACAGGCAGGCCAGAAACTTCCGCAACCTGGTCTTCATCGCGCTCTCGTCATGGTCGAAGGACTTGCCGATCGGTTCGGTCGGCGCGGACAACGAAGAAGAGGATGACGCGGCGTCCACGCTTTCTGATGGTTCCGAGGAAACTGGCTCGGTGAGTAGCTCCCAAGGCTGCCTATGGCCGCCATTCTGAGTCGTTTGTTATGGAAGCGCCGCCCCGGTGACAAAGTCCCTCGAGCCGACAGTCACAAGCCCGATGCGACTGAAGCCCGGTTTGCCGATCCCCCAGAATGCGTTATCAAAGCGCTCTGGCGCTTGGTAGCGAACATGTGTGTGCCGCAGGATCCGCACCCGTCGGTAAGTGTTGCGTTGCGCAAGACCAGCCTGCCTGAGTCTGACCGTCCTTCGCGGTAGTTCCCGGTGCGCGCTGAAGCCCCGATGGACGACGTTCTTGCCACACTGCCGTCTTCTCGGAAGAGGCTAGCTAAAGTCACGCCCGACGGTGCCTTGGGGACGCCCCTAATCATTATGGATGACGCCAGGGAGGCAGATGGGTTGGTTTTCCACCTTAGATTAGTGCTCGGTTTCAACTTGGAGCCCGGGGAGGATGGATACGACGAGGCGGCGGCCACATTCATCCGTTTGGGGCCATTTGGCCTCCACCCCGTAATCGAGTTCCTCTACCAGGTATATCAAAAGGCGCTCGAGTCCAACGTATTGACCCCGGACAACCTGCACCTCGTCTGCGCTCAGATCGACGAGGTTGCTTCGCGTATGTACATGCATGTCCTAGCGTTTCGAACCTCGCACCCGCGAGACCTCTACGACCCCCATCCGGTCGGCTTCCTCAGCCGCATGCTGCAGGCGCATCGTTCAAAGTTCGCGGTGCGCTGTCTTGCCCTCCTAGTTTCTTCGTGGCTCACGAACTCCAGTTCGCCGATGTCTCCGAACGGTTTACGACATTGGATAATATATTGGGACAGTCCACAGTTGAGGACTATGCCGACGCGCTCGAAGTGGACTTCGGCACGTCAAGCGACGCGATCAATATTCGCGCCGGCAGCTTGCTTCTCGGCCGGCACGGCATTGACGGCCTCTTGAGCGACTGGATATATCCAGTGATCGACACCCTGGATGTAGCGCATCCCACATACCAGGGGATGCTCTCCCTCGTGCTTACTTTCAGCCAAGAGCTGGCCCTCCGTCTGCGCGACTTCACGAAGGTCAGTTCCGCCGCAGTAGTCAACTTTCGCACCTGATATTCCTCTTGGCGCCAGGCGGAGGGAAAGTCCAAGGCGCCTCCCCGTGAGCCGTCGCCCGATTCTACCAAGGTCACTCTTTGTCGCCATATAGTTGTTCGCCGCTGATACACTACTTTGCACCAGGGCGAAGGTATGTCCCAGCCGACCCCGGCACCACCCGAGTACCATATGAACGACGACGTTCCCAAGGTGACCCTTGTCGCAGTATAGCTGTGCACCGCTGATTACCGTTTGCAAATAGACGCATGGCCAGTCCGAGCCCACCGCGCCTTTCACCGTCGACGACGATGTCAAGGTCGAGGGGGAGGAGGAACAGCCGAAGTCCGCTCCGCGCGCGAAGCCGCGCTCGGCAGCTGCGAAGCCACGCTCGGCAGCTGCGAAGCCGCGCGCGGCGGCTGCGAAGCCACGGTCGACGCCCGCCAAGGCGCCAAAAGAAGTAATATTCTGTGTCCTTCCTGTTTTCATTGTTTGATGTCTGTTTAGGCCGGCAGTACCACCGAGACCGGTGGATACTCGACGCGCAGTAAATCGAAGCCTCGGTCAACGGCAGGAGCCGGGAAATCAGGGTCGGGTTCCACTTCATAAATCGTATGCATGTAGAGGCGAGGGTTCTGATTGTTTTGTTTTTCGTAGAAATATACCTGAGTCACGGCATTCTTCGCCCAGCGTAATCGACGTGAGCTCCGGCTCCGGCTCCGACTCCGACTCCGAGTCCACCTCAGACATCGAGTCATCGCCCGGTGAGTTGCGTCATCACGCGTGTAAATCGCTCTCACAGCTGCTCGTAGTCTTCACGGCTCATCCACGCAAGCGGTTCCCCTATCCTGAGTCTCGGCCGCAGCGCGAGCGCCCTGGCCGGACTCCGCCCCCACGGCCTAGACCTCGCCCTCGGCCGCGCCGTTTCACGCCACCTCGCGTCGACGACCCCGCCACGCTGTCAATTATCGTCGGTCCTCGCACGCTCGTGCGAACGGTGCTGGAGCAATTCCCCCATCCGGAGCCGAGTGCTCGTATGTCGTGGTCTCAAGTCGAAAACGACGCCCCGGGCCCTCAGTTACTTCGGCGGCTGATGAGGGTTCTTATTTCCGTTCCTTGCCCTGCTTTCTCTTCTGATGATTGCGGCAGGTGTACCATCCGGACGCGACGATTAATTTTGGTACATCGCCCATGTGGAAGAGGACTTGTTTGCAAATCACGCAAGCGTTGAACGCGAAGTTGTCGAAGGAGAGGGCGATGCCTTAAATAGTGATTGTAGATAGTACTCTACACCGATGTGATACAGTAAAATTGCAGGATTGTAGGTACTCTACACCGATGTTATACGATACGATACAGTAAATTTCTTGCTTTGGAACTACTTGAGCAGGATTCGAGTCGTTAAGATAAGCAGCACACATTCGGGACTTTGGCAAAATACGGGGCACGCAGAATTCAGCAGGACTTCGAAAAATTAGCTGCCGCATCCACAATTCAGCTGGGAAACTTACCTTCTCGCTCTCGTCGTCATCGCTTGCTTTTTCATCGACATAATAGTGTACAAAAAGATCCAAACCGTCGTCTTCATCATCGCGAGCCGTCGTGGGTATGAAACGAGGCACAGGCACCACACTGGGGTACTCCAAGAACGACCAGTCAATTGGTATGAGAACGGGCCCTTCGTCATCCAGCGGGTGAGCCGTGGCCTCCGGGTCCAGTGATGTGGTCGCCTCCGGCTGCAACAGCTGTCAGCAGCCAATATGCGGTGATGGCTAGTGACGGGAACTCACACTCGCTTCCGTCCCTGCTATTGCCATCTTCTCCGAGTCTCCCTCTATGCACACCGAGTCTGTGGCACCACGATGGCAAATTAGTTTCCCGGGTTCCGTGGTTTGCGTTGATCCACCACCTCCTGCTCTGCATTCGCATTCGTGATGTAACGGTCGGAATTCGTCAACCACAACCGGCTTAGCACTTGTGGTCCCCGCATCGACTTTTGCTGCCATGGAGTCTGTGAAGAGAGTACGTGTACGGGCACGTGCCCAATACAATAATGACGGGCATGGTGGGAGCAGAAAAGACGATGGAATGATAAAATTGGGAGTTGCGACATTTATATTGGCGTGACCTGTGATGTGACCGAGACGGCACGGCTGCAGGGTCCGCGACACGGCATTTCCGGATTTGGAAATCTGAACGGAACGGGCAACACGGAGGTGTTGAACGATTGGAACGACGTTGACGCACACGCGCGACTAGTTCAAACGGAGAACTTGACGCTACTGGGGTAGTGCCCGGCAACGCAACTTGCAAGTTGAAGCCAATACAACTTTTGAGTTGAAGCCAATACAACTGTGTACAACTTTGAGTTCCCCTGGTTGCAACTTTGGACGCAACTTTCGCGCCAGATGGTTGCAACTTCGCAAAATGTTCTCGTGATTATCGAACCATCACACCATCTTTTCCTCTTGCCGCCGCTCGGACCTCACGACCTCTAGGACCTCATGAACCCCCATGAACCTTACGGCATTTCCCATCTTCTCATGGGTTCGTCGAGGTATACGTACCTAAGCATTATATGCGTAGACTAATATCACATTGTTAAATTTAACTTATGTTCACACGAAAGAGCTTCAAGAGTTATATATATACGTGCCGCAGTGGTGGCTTTCGACGTATATACAGGGGCGGCAGTACGAGATATTGCTAGAATATAAGAGAATATAAGGCGCCGGAGGCGCGCCGACAGCGATGCGTATAGTAAAAACAAAAACAAAAAAGTGGACCCGGCCAGTGCTCCACCTGCTGCTCCGTCATCACGTTGCTGGATCGGGGGCTGGAGTGGAATCCAGCAGTGAAAGCAGGTTGAGGCTGAGTTCGTTGTCGATTATGGACAACAGACTGCGAAACTCGTCTGCCGAGAGCGACGAGAACTCGGGCGCTAAAAGGTGGGTCAACAATCGGACAGGGATGGCGTCGAGACTTACGGAAAAGGATCGCCCCTTCCGGATTCTCCTCTGTCGCTTGTGGCTCGCTGTCCCATCGAAGGAAGCGGTCGGGTCCGGCTTCCCATAACAGGCCGGTGAGGCGACCATCGCGAGTGTAGGATGGAACCCAGCCGGGTCGGAAGGGCGCAACGGGGAAGGGCGAAGAGTCGTCGTCCGCGGGCGGAACCTATAGCAATATGGGTTAGCTGCGAAAAGGATGAGCGCGAGGAACGCACCGAAGGAGCGGCGGCCGACTGCCATTCAGCAGAGTCGGGATCGGACGGTGGTTCCAGCGTGTTCAGGAAATACTGAAGGCCGTGGTGGTCAGCCACACCTAGAAAGGGCGCGCTGTGGACGCACCAAGAAATGTTCCGGGGACGCTGGGGCACTCTGAGAGACCTAAAGGGACAAGGTCAATCGAGAAGAAACGGTGTACGCGGATGGACGTACGGGTTCGAGCGAGGCCGGATCGTAGGGGTGCTGGGCCTCCCACTCGGCCGTAGAGGCGAGGTAGGAGATCAGCGAGTCAAGCCGCGCACGACCGCGCGGATCACTGTAACGTGTTGGACCAGAGAGGGTCCGGCCGAATTCGTCAGTGAGCAAGACCGGGGGTCTACTGAAGGACGCGTCGTCGCCGGGGTGCGATGTGGGGCGATGGCCAGTGTCCATGGTGGGAGTGCGAAAGACGAAGGAATGATAAATCTTGCAGGGCCTCCAAGATTTATATTGAAGTGACCGGTGACGTGACCATATATGCACGGCTGCAGGGCTCTGCAGGGCGCGACACGGCATTTCCAGATTTGGAAGTCTGCATGCAGTGGATCTGAGTCCGCGGAACGAAAGGATGCACGGTGAACGCGCGCTAGCCGTTTCAGCGGTTCGGGGCAAACCATAGAGAACCGTAGCGACATAGCAGATCCCTGGGACAACTGCGTCCCAACGTGAACCCCCGAACTTGCACGAACACCATGTTGATTGCAGCCGTACCCAATTTTAAGATCCCTTTTCTCGCACACGCCGTCAAACGCGTGAGTTCGGGTCCCAAATAAGACATACCCCGTGACCCCTCGGATCACGCTAATCGGATTCAGCTCCCATGACTGTATGCCGAGAATCGGCTTACAAAAATGCATATTTTAGTGTGGAGAGCTCATTAATCTTTGCACTGATGAACGCGCATCTGCCGTTTCACCGCGTTGCAGCCAAACCTGGCTCCTCGCCCCGGCAGCGGGAGTGGGCGAGGAAGCGGTGTTTGCCACTGTTCCGGCCGTGAGATATCGGGCCGCTCCGCTGCCAAGTTCCGTTTTGAGTTCCGTCGATAAGTTCCCGTCGTGAGATATCAGGCCGCTCCGGTGCCAAGTTCCGTTTGAGTTCCATGGATAAGTCGGCGTCCGAAGGTGAGTGCACGGCCGACAGACTTCTGCACCAGCAGTGCCATCGAAAAAGAGCTGCCATGGAAAACATGATTGTTGCTTCTGTCCCCATCAGCGGAGGCTGGAGTCGCCGCCGTTTTATAATGATAAGCCCGTGTTATGGTACGGATGATGTGACACATACACCCTTGTCTTTTTCCCTCATCTTGCTGTCCCCCATCTTCCTTCCGAGCCCTCAGTACGATTCGTGTCCCTGTGCTTCAAGGTCAATGCCATCCTACAGCTCCACCTCGCTCTGCGGCTGCCATTCCGGGGACCCTCGGCTTCATATTCTCCTCGCAGATTAGGTGCGCTGGCATGCAGGTTCCCGGCGAGCATCGACGAGCAGTAAGGGCGCCCTGTGAGGCGTTTTTTTTTGAGCGGTACGTTGCCCGTCTCTTCTCTCCCTGTCCCCTGTATCTGACTCATTTGCACGCGGACGCGGGGACAGGCTGGAGAAGCGCGACGGCGGAGGAGGTCATTGAGTTGAGCGCTGCACGGGCGCACGGTGCGTGGGTAGAGCGACTTCCGGAGGTCTTACACCCCAGGTATCCTCTGCCACGATCTTTTTGTCTCCCACTGATGTCCCATCTGCAGGTTCTCAAGCACGATTGCCCCCATTGCGGCTAAACTGCAGTTGAGCTGCATGTGCATTTTTCCTTCTTTTTTTTTCATGCCATTGCGCTCTCGACGCGGCCGGCGAACTCGGCCGATGAATGCGGTGCTGATGTTGTGACGGAGCACGTTGTTGTGACGGAGCACGTGCTGATCTTCAGGCTGTTTACTGCTTCTTGCCGACGTCGCTGTCCCGTACCTCCCCCGCAGATGGCCGGTGCCGGGGCTGCTGCTGACCCCCGAAGACGCTGTGAGTACCTTTAGCCATTTCCTGCCGTCTGATGCCCCGATTATTAGCGCTCACCTGCCCGCAGGCCGTACTGTGCGTTGAGTAAGTACTGTTTCGATGCTGTTGCTCCCGTTGTCTGAGACACTGACTGTCCCCACAGAGACCAGTGAGTTGAACCGTCCGGACTCGTCCATTAATATTGGTAGATCGAGCGCTGAACGCGAAGTTGACGCACACAAGGTCGATGCCGGTTGAGATAGACCCGGGGCGGTATCATCTGTAGTTGAAGGAGGACGTAGTGCGGCGGTAATAGGCGCTGTGCTTCTTTGGGTTGAACCCCCCGGCCGAGGATAAGTTCGAGTGGCAGCCTGCAACGCAACCTAGTTGGAGTTGCAGCGAACGCAACTTTCAGTTGCAGCCAATATTGAAGAGTTGCAGCCATCACAACTTGTAGTTGCCGCAAACGCAACATGTGTTGCAGCCAGTACAACTTTGAGTTGAAGAGTTGCTTGCTGCCAACGCAACTTTTAGTTGCAGCAAAAGCAACATTCAGTTGCAGCCAACGTAAATTGTAGTTGCCGCAAACGCAACTTTGAGTTGCAGCCGGCACAACTTTGACTTTAAGAGTTGTTGCTAACGCATCTTTCAGTTGCAGCAAACGCAACTTCCAGTTGCAGCCAGTACAACTTCGAGGAGTTGCAGCAAACGCAACTTTCTGTTGCAGCCAATACATATTTGAGTTCCACTGGCTACAACTTCGCGTTCCTCTTGGTTGCAACTTTAACTGCATGCAACTTCGCCGGCACGCTACCACTACGCCACAGATGCTTGGAGTACGCGTACCCACCATAATTAAATAATAGCAAAAAAAAGAAGGGATGCATCTGCCTTGGAGTCAAACCCCGATAAACATACAGAAAACTGGACACCATTCAGTAGACCCAATTGAGACTGAACAGATGAGCCACAACAAAACAATCACGAAAAAATCTACTCGGCTTCGTCCACGGCAGCAGTCGGGATAATGTTAGAAGATGGCGCACATGACGCTTGTGCTGTATCGCGTGTGTGCCGCGCATCGCATGTGACGCATCCCCATGGGTGCGCGCACCTGAGGTCCAGTGGAGGAAGCGGTGTCTGCCACGTTCCGGCGGCATGAAACGCCTACCTGCCGTGATTTATCGGGCCGCTCCGTGGCTGCCAAGTTCCGTCGATGAGTCGGCGTCGCCCGAATGTGAGTGCACGGCCGATAACTGCACCAGCAGTGCCGTCGAAACGGTTTCCGCCACCAGGAAAATGGACTAACATGCCCTACAAGAGCTAAAATTGCCTGCTACTGTGGATTTCTGTCTACGTCCCCCATCAGCGGAGGCTGAAGTCGCCGCCGTTTTATAATGATAAGCCCGTGTCACGGGTATGGATGATCGATGTTTGTTTATGTGACACATACACCCTTGTCTTTTTCCCTCATCTCGTCCTTTCCCCCCATCTTCCATCCGAGCCTCCCAGGTCTTAAGACTACGATTCGGGCCCAGTGCTTCAACGTCAATGCCATCTTACAGCTCCACCTCGCAGCTGCTGCCGCTGCCATCACTGCGACCCCCCCCTTCACGTTCTCTTCGAAGAGTACGTCTTTTTATTCCCACTATTTTCTTGCCAGTTCAAGGCGCTGGCATGCAGGTTCCCGGGAAACGTCGACGAGCGGTAAGGCCGCCCTGTGACGCGTTCTTTTTAGTATGATGCCCACGGACGCGTGCACAGGCTCGCTGGAGAAGCCCGACGGCGAAGGAAGGTCATTGAGCGGCTGCATTGGCACATGGTGCATGGGTAGAGCGACCCCCGGGGTCTTACACCCCAGGTCAGGTATCCTCTGCAACGATCTTGTCTCCCCCTGATGTCCCATCTGCAGGTTCTCAATGCGGCCAAACGAACACCTTATTGCAGGTGAGTTGCATGTACATTTTTTCTTCTTTTTTCATGCCTGGCGCATGGCGCTCTCGACACAGCCGGGGAACTCGGCCGATGAATGCGGGTTTTCGGTACATAGTGCGGCGGTAATAGGCGCCGTGTTTCTCTGACTTGAACCCGGCACGCAGAGGATAATTTGGAGTTGCAGCCAACGCAACTTTTTGTTGCAGCCAATACACCTTTGAGTTGTAGCCAACGCAACTTGGAGCTGTAGCCAATACTTTCAGTTGAAGAGTTGCAGCGAACTCAAATTTGAGTTGCAGCTAACGCAACTTGAGTTGCGCCCAACGTAACTTGGAGTTCCAGCCAACACAACTTTGTGTTGCAGCCAATACAACTTTGAGTTGCTGCCAACGCATCTTGGAGATGTTGCAGCCAACGCAAATTCGAGTTGCAGCCAATGTAACTTTGAGTTGAAGAGTTGCCGCCAAACACAACTTTGTGTTGCAGCCAATACAACTTGGAGTTGCTGCCAACGCACCTTGGAGATGTTGCAGCCAACGCAAATTCGAGTTGCAGCCAATGTAACTTTGAGTTGAAGAGTTGCCGCCAATGCAACTTGGAGCGCAACTGGGAGTTGTGGCTAACGCAACTTTCAGTTGAAGAGTTGCCGCCACAGCAAATTTAAGTTGCAGCCAATACCACTTTGAGTTGAAGAGTTGCAGCCGACGCAACTTTGAGCTGCAGCCAAGTACAACTTTGAGTTGGACCCAATACAACTTTGAGTAGCTCTGGATGCAACTTCGCGTTCCCCCAGTTGCAACTTTCCGTTTTGCGAGAGTACAACCTTAGTTAGATGCAACCTTGCCATATGGTGGCAACTTTAACCCTAATCCTAAACGAGTGGATGGATTACTGTAGGTTATAGTAAGGTCACACTAGGTCACTGATAGTAACATGATGGTCACATGCAAGGGCAACAGATGAACTGATGGTAACGTGATGGTCACATTTGGTCACTTGATGGTAACACTATTTTCGTGACAAGTTGCAACCAGTGAGTGCCCAAGTTGTACATGAAAGAAGTTGTAACCAACAGAAGTTGCTACAGAAAAAGGTGTGGCATAGACCAAGTTGTACTCTCAGAAAGGTGCAACACTCTAAAGTTGCATATAGGAAAAGCTACAGCCTTCCAAAGTTGCAACCAGGCTGATCCAAAGTTGCATCCACAGCAACTCAAACATGTAGTGGCTACAAGTCAAAGTAGTCCTCAGATTATTCAGTGCCTCATGAAAGTTGTCACTGAGTAGGGCTGAAGTTGTCCCCTAAGAAGGTTGTGTCCATACTAAGTTGACACCCGTGAGCAGCCAAGTTGCATCTCCAAAAATTGAAATACTTTCCAAGTTGTATACTCTAGAAGTTGGAACTATTGGAAGTTGTATCTTCAAAAAGTTGCTGATTTGGGAAGTTGTAGTTGGCAAAACTCTCAGTTGTAGTTGCATATTTACCAAGTTGTATCTAAAATTGTTGTACAATTTACCAAACTTGTCTGAATACTTTTTGAACGCTATGACTGCCATAACATTGTAATTTTATGGTTTTTTTACACGGATAAAATGCGCCTTGATAAACGATGATTTTCGATGCCCAAATCATGTGTGTAGCTTAAGTATTCGCAGAGATATGATTTATTTACGGAGGGGATATGCCGGGGTGCGCGGCACAGGTCCAAACAATGA
>Ga0126371_10005764_pt1 | contig 11010 bp, 9 predicted proteins | sample PanSoiMetaPlot_4_FD_110145 | JGI IMG/M metagenome (GOLD analysis project Ga0126371, IMG submission 110145) | Tropical forest soil microbial communities from Panama - MetaG Plot_4 | ecosystem: Environmental > Terrestrial > Soil > Tropical forest > Bulk soil | place: Panama | collected 2016-02-17
ACCAGCGATCCGGCGGGTATTTGCAGCAAGCCGTAGGTCCAGAAGAAGGCGGAATTCAAGGTTCCGCGATCGGCATCGGTGAGCCGGAGAAAGCCGACAAACTGAGGATCGGCCAAAGCAAAGGCGATGTTGGTGCGATGGGTGTAAGCAAACGCCAGCGCCACGCTGAGGAGCGAGACCAGAGACCAGCGTAATGACCGGCGCGGCAACATCTCGGGAGGCGCGAGGCTGGATGGAGGCTCAAGTATACACCTGCCGGCGCGGTCGGCTCCTGCGGCCGAAACACATATTATCCGTCTGCCGTTTACCGGCGCCATCGAAAATAGAGAGCGCGTTGCTTACGAGAAACTGTGGCGGCCCGTTGGGAAGGCTGATGAATCTCGTTTCGATTATTCGGCTGAGTGCTGCTGCGGTCGTTTCAAATCTATGAAGAAGCTCAGCGAATTCATTATGAATAGGCTAGCTGCCGGTTTGCTCATAGTCATGCCGGTTTACCTCGCTGCGCTGCTGCTGCTCAAGATAGCCAAATTATTGGCTCGTCCCGTACGACCCCTGGCGAAGTTGCTTCCGGATTGGATACCCGCTGACGAAATCCTTTCTTTGCTGCTCGTGCTGATGATCTGCTTCTTCATCGGGCTCACCGTTCAAACTCGGAAAGGGCGAGCGGCCTGGAAGAAGATAGAAAGCTCGCTATTTCAGAAGATTCCCGGCTATGCACTCGTCCACAGTCTGACTCAGCGGCTGGCCGGAGAAACTCAAGACGAAACGTGGAGGCCGGCGTTGGCCGAGATTGAAAACGCTCTCGTCCCGGCATTCATTATTGAAGAACTCGACGACGGGCGCTTCACGGTCTTCGTCCCTTCGGTTCCAACGCCTCTCGCGGGAGCCATCTATATCCTGAGCCCGGATCGCGTACATCCGTTGAACATCCCACTTACACATGCCATCCGAGTGGTATCCCGGTGGGGATCAGGGTCCAAAGATCTTGTAGCTGCAATGGAAGCGAACAAGGCGCAGTTTGGCGCCACCCCCGATGACGTGCGGAAGGTGGCGTGACCACGAGGTGTCTCGTAGGCTAGAAACCCATCGAGCCCGAGAACTGCAACGAGAACCCCTGGAAAGTTGATCGGTCCGCGAATTCATCGAAATATTTCATGGCGAAACTTAACTTTCGGTCTGGAAACGCCAGCGTAGCCGCGAAGCCGATTGCGTTGATCGCGTAGCGCGTCGATGATTGGTTTGGAGCGATTTCCGGACCTGTCTTAGCCGTGGTCTGGCGAGCTTCATATCCGGCTAGACCAATCTGCACGCGCGGGCTGCCCCTCCCGAGGGCGAACGCCCGCATCAGCGAATAGTCCAGATCGAAGGTATCGCCAGGGTGAGTCCCTGTGCCCTCCTGCATGGTATGGAATTCGTACATCTCGTAAGCGGAGAGATTGAGTGACTTGCTCTTTGTCAGATAGAACGTTTGCCCGCTTGACCCGGTGAAGGTCCAGTATCCGGAGCCGACGTTGTTGTTTGCTCCCTGGGCAAAGCGTCCCGTGGGCGCCAGGAATCCCCAGAGAACGCGGACCGCAGCTCGTCCCTCGTTCCAACCGAGAATCAGTGGCAGGTAGTATGAGTCCGCAAATCCGGCGCCGCCGCTGAGGTTGCCGTTCAGATCCGATGTGAGATCGTTCTTCGCGATCGGGAAGGTTGCAGAGGCAGAATATTGGGAGCCGCCCAGAACGGTCGCCGTGCTGGCCCATGCGATGGGGTTCAGGTCCATCACGACCGTGTTGCTTCCGGAGACGGGCAAGGTGGAGCCGTCATCGGCTTTCGCCTCATCGCGTGCGTAAGTCAGCAGTTGGTTGGTGTAGGTGAATCCCGGCGCGGGCATCAGCCCAGAGTTCACGGCGTTCATTCCGAGCGGATACACGCCTCTGTTCTGAGCCTCGATGCGCGTCACCAGCATCGGCGCGCAAATCAGGCCCAAGACGCCCCATCTGCAAAGGAAGCTATTTGGTCGCAATGTTCTTCCAGAAGTTCTTTAGGCTCTCGTCACCTCCGAACAGGGTCGTGAAGATCGTGGAATCCGCAAGCAGGATGTCTCCGGCCCGTCCTTTACTTGGAGGCATCCACAAAAACATGTTGAACACTCGATTTCCCGCTTGCGTGAACGGGTGCGGATGGGACATATCGATCGGTTGCTGGGCCAAGAGATGGATCGCTTTGGGATCGTCAGTTGTCACCGCATAGTGCGGCAAATGCATGTGGAAGTTGAAGGTCGTGACCCCAGTGAGCCAGCCGCGCTTATCCAGATCTTGCGACTTAACGAGGGGTTGGAGCCGGTTGGCCCCATCGATCGTCGCCGGGCGGAGACCATACCGATTTTCGACGGGCACTCCGAGCCCCTTCATAAGAGACCGCGTATATTTCCCGAAGCGCTGCTGGCGTGGAACGAGCGGATCGCCATGGTGCGCGTACTCCATCGCGCGTTCCTTAAGGTCGCTCGAAACGCCAACATCGTGGTGCGGTCCGAGGATCAGGCGGGTTCCCTCTCGCGTCAGGAACTTTCGAAGCGCCTCGATCTCATCCGGCTCGGCCTCCTGCTCGGTGACCATATGGTCGAGCCCGAACACCATCATTGTGTCCGTGTCGTCCAGGACCCGCTCGTCAAGGGGCAGTTTTTGACCAGCCTGATCGATGCGCTGATAGACGGCGACAGGATGTCCCGTGACCTCGCCGACCAACTCCTGGAACTGTAGCAGCGAGAGATGGAATAGCTCCAACGTTCCGGCGATTCCCTGTAGGAACATCTTTTCTGAGAACTCGGGCTTCTCGTAAGCTGGCCACAAGACGCGCCGAACTTCGGTCATCGTCGAGAATCGGTTGTCCATTTCCGTGAGGTCGCGGTTTGCTTCCCACGGATAGCTCCAAGTCCAGTAAACGCTGAATCGGCGTTTTCCAGGCGTGTATTTTCGCGGCGTCTGGACTTGGTTGTACGTTCGAGGCCGGCTGTTCGTTGATGCCATACAGTCCTCTACCTATGTGGCGCCCGCCAGGAACCGCAGCGCCCGAATGCCCGGCAGGAAGAAATAGGCGCCGCCCTTGATCGTGGTGAACGCTGGCAGGCTCAAGATCTTTTTCCGGATGGGCCGTTTGGGAATCGTCATGTCGAAGGTTCCATCCTGCGTGCCGACGAAGGGATCGCGCTCGTTGCCGAGATCCTTGAAGTTGGGATCATTCGCCCAAACGTTCATGGCAAACTCGAACTGGCGAACTAAGCTCGCACAGCCCATGAACGCTGCGATCCCTCGCTCCACGCCGTCTTCCGGCGCGTCTTCCGGCAGTGGCGGGCCGTAGGTTCCGCCGCGCCGGATCATCTGACGGCGCCGCGCGTTTTCGACCGTATCCCGCGGGTTCATGCGACGGATATGAGAGCCGATCGGGCAAGCATACCCTAGCGGGTCCATTGTTCCGTAGTCGAAATTGTTGGTGCGCTGCATATCCGGGCCCAACGCCGGATCGTCCTTCAGCGGCGCGAGCACGAGCGGGGCGCCGCTGCGCCAGCGCCCCATCAACTTCGCCGCGATGAGCTCCTGCTCCTCGAGTGTGGCGGCTTGTTGACGCAGAAAATCGCGGAATGCGCCCACGTGCTCTTGCAATCTCAAGTAGGCCAGGTAGCTGCCATTGCGCGAAAACGTCTCGGGTTGGGGTAGCTCCGGTTGCAAGCCGTTTTCATCGGCATAGCCCAGGAAGAATTCGCCCGGTTTGATGGGCGGACCAGAGCCGGGCTGCGGCTGGTCGGCGGTACCCTCAATAGCGATGTACGACAATCGATCGCGATAACCGAAGTGCTCATGTGCGCAACCGTAAGGAGGAATGGCCTCCAGGTCCAGGCTGGAGAGAACCCCGACGCTGCCGATGCCAGAGAGATACTTTGCGTGCTCCACCTTGCATCGCTCCCGTTCGACGGCATCGCGCGCAAACAGGATCGCGATGGCGTGTAGCGCCGGACTGGCCACTTCACCTGTCCAATGATCCGGATGATTCGTGCCTGTGGCGCCGATAATCTCGGCACGGGTCGCCATGCCCTGCCGGAACTCCTCGGGAAATGTGGCCAGCGAGGATTCCTCCACGCCTAAAGTTTTCAGGCCATTCCAGGTGAATGCCGCGGTCACCCACCGGGAATCCGGCGAGGCCGCGCCGACTGATGCTCCCGTCCCTACCTTGTCGATCATTCCCGCCAGCCACTGGCGTCCGGCGGAGGGCCGTTGGAATGTCAGGAACTCATATCGGGCTGCGAACGCGGGCGTGCGCGCCAAGAGGAAATGCTGAATATCATCGAGCTCCAACATGACTTGTGATCGCAAGCGTCTATTGCATTTGGTCGAGCATTTCCGAGAAGGCCTTCTTTAGCCTCAGCGCCTTCTTGATCTCAACAGCGGTTACAAACGGGTATTCGCCGTATTCGAGAAAACTGGGGCACTGGTGTTCGCGGACGAATTTGATAAACGCGGGAACATTGGTCTTCCAATCTTCCGGAAACCCTTCGAGTTTTTCAAAAACGGTGTTGATGCCGGTCTGGGTGAATAGTGCGATGGCGTCCTCTGTGTACTTGTCGAAGTCCGTGTCGAAGATGCCCTGGTACATGAAGTACTTGTCGCTGCCGATATCGAAGAGGACCCATCGAAGATAGTGCAACTGAAGTGGCGCCAGCACGTTCGGACTGTCCTCCAGCGCCTTTTCAAGCCGCTTTCCGTAGTTCCTAATTTCGTCCTCGGTTCCGGACTTAATCTTGGCGATGATGGTGAAGCCGTGACAGGCCGGCGTCCTAGGATAAGTCGCGCCGTACCGTCCCTTTTCCAGGGTGAAGTAGCCCCCCTTTGGGATCGCGAGCGCCTGGGGTTTAGTCCAATCCTGATCCTTCATCGTGTGGTTCTCCTTTCTGCCACGCACTTCGATCTGTTCTTTGTCGTCGCCGCAGCGCGGTCGCCAGACGATTGACGGGACCGCGAATCAAGACATAAGGGAAGATTGCCAATAGAATCGCAACAACCAGCAATTCCAATAGGAAAACTCCGCGCTGAACGATGAGCTGGTACACGGCATCTAGAACGGCGGCGACTACGAACACTTTTCCCACATCCCGCGATCCCTGCCGCAAAAGCTCAGGCCGATAGGCAGAATTTGTGATGGCGGACCACAGAAAGGCCGGACGCCCTTCCCTTGCGTCCTTGAGTCCCGCCCGGATCGCAAGAACGCCGGCGACGGCAGGCTGAATCACCAGACGGAGATTCATCGGTCCGCTGGATCGACCGATCAGATTTTCCCAGAAACGCCTGAGTATGTCCTCCATGCTCCGCTCTTCCAAGATTCTTTCGGAGACGTAAGGCTGATCTTAATGATGAGGAGCGGCGAAACCCGATCTAAGAAATTCAGCAGGACAATACGATCGAAATGGGCAACTACTTCCGTATTGCTCGTCTGTGACCTGTTCCATCCAATCCAAAACCTTGCCGTCGAGCTTTTGTTGAAGGGCGATGTGCGTCATTGCCGTAGCCGGCGTGGCGCCATGCCAGTGCTTTTCGCCAGGCGAGAACCACACGACGTCGCCGGGGCGAATTTCTTCGATCGGCCTTCCCTCGCGCTGCACCCAGCCGCATCCAGACGTGACGATAAGGGTCTGGCCGAGAAATGCCTATGCCACTCCGTCCGCGCGCCCGGCTCAAATGTAACGCTGGCGCCTTGAACCAGCGCCGGATCGGGCGCCTGAAAAAGAGGATCGATACGCGCCGTGCCGGTGAACCACTCCGTGGCCCCGCGCAACAACGCTTCGAATTTTCCCCGCTCGCTGAACTCGCGATCCAGTTGCGCCATCAGGTCCAGCACATTTGCTGGAGAAGCTTGGGATCTTCCGGCAGATGTTTCGGATCGAAGGCCACGAGTAAGAATCACGCGCTGCCAGACTTATTGCCAAGAACAAAATGATATAAACCGATATTTCCTCTAAAGAAGAAACCTAAGACCCGCAAGGGCAAGGCAGCCTCGGTTCTTGAGCCCAGCCCGTCGGGTCGCTGTTCGATCTGAAGCTGCAGAGCTTATCGTGAGGGCTCAACGCCGCGGAGATACTTCAGCTCCCACGCGCGCCAAGCAATAGGCCCGAATCAGTTTGTGGCCCATGATCTCCTCGCTCGGTGGATCAGAACACGGATTTGGGTTTGGCCCAAATGACACGTGACAGAGGGCTCAATCTGTGAGCTCGTTGAACCCCCGGCCGCTTAGGATCATTGGCACACACTTCTCCGCGCGCGCTGCCCGCGTCTTCGACTGCTTCGCGCCCGAGACGTGAAAGATGTACGACTTCCTCCGTCCCGGCGTTAGGGCTTCGAACGCCGCCTTCAGCTCTGGAGCCGCATTCAGCGTGACTTGCAACTCCTCGGGAACCACATACTCGGAAGCCTTCTTTAGGGGAACCTTCTTTCCCGACTCCTCGACCTGGATGGCTTCGTAGATGTAATTCCTCAGGGTCGGCTGCAGTGCCGAAATTTCTTTGGGAGAGGTGAATTTAATCCAGCGGCCCGCCTGCGTATCCTCTCCGATCTTTTGGAGGATGTGCTTCGGGTCTTTTAGCAAGGCGCCTTTGAAGAACGACAGCGCGCACGCGTCCTTTAGCGGGATGACGATCGCCACGTTTTTATTCTGGTAGGTGAAGCAGGGCTTGCCCCATTTAAACTCCTCGGTCAGGTCGCAGTCGAGCACAATCTTCCTCAGCTTGTCTGTTTCCTTCTGCCACTTTTTCGCGTAAGGCAACTTCATCGTCCCACCCTGTGCGCCACATTCGATTCGGTTTCAAGGTCAGGCAGCCGTTTTGGAAGCATGGGGGACAACGCTGGAGGAATCCGGAATCTCCTGAGTTTATCGGCGATCTCCGTCAGCTCTTCCGGCGCATGTTCGATCAGCCATTCCGCAGTTCGACCGAGTGGACAGTCTTTAGGTTATCCAATTCGGCTCTTGGTTCCGTAACCGCTTACGCCAAACATAAAGGGTCTGTTCTATAATCTTCTGCTGCTCACAGAACTGCTTGACGGATAAACCGCTCCGCTCATGCGCGGCAACCCGGTCCCGCCAGTATTTTTCTCGGTCCTCGATGCTCTTTCCCATGCCGGGCTACCCCTCTGTAGCCCACTATGCGACCTGCCTGGCGGATTGGAAAGAAGGGTTTACGAGACGCTCACGCAAGGTTGCGCGCCGGCCCGTTTGATCTCCATGTCTTTGCTCCTTTTCCTACGGACGCAGCAGCGTCTTGATCGCGCGCCGCTCGTCCATCGCGCGGTAGCCCTCGGCGACTTGGTCAAGAGGCAAGGTCAGGTCAAAGACCTTGCCCGGGTTGATCTGTCCGTTCCACACCAAATCGATCAGCTCCGGTAGAAAGCGGCGCACCGGGGCGGGGCCACCGTGGAGGCGGATGTGAGTGTAGAACAGCTTTTCGCCACTGAGCTCGACCCCGTGCGGGACTCCAACATAGCCCACGGACCCGCCAGGGCGGGTGCAACGGATCGCTTGCATCATCGACTCCTGAGTGCCGACGCACTCTAGCACCGCGTCGGCGCCGATTCCGTTGGTCAGTTCCTTGATTCGCTCGACTCCCTCGTCGCCGCGCTCGGTTACGACATCGGTCGCACCGAACTCGCGAGCGAGCTTCTGCCGCGATTCGTGGCGGCTCATCGCGATGATCTGCTCGGCGCCCTTTTGCCTGGCGGAGAGCACGCCCAGGAGGCCGACCGCGCCGTCGCCAACGACCGCAACCGACATGCCCGGCTTCACATTGGCCGCGTATGCGGCGAACCACCCCGTTCCCATGACATCGGAGAGCGTCAGCAGGCTGGGGATCATGTAGTCCGCGGGAGTACGCGGCAGAGGCACCAGCGTGCCATCGGCCAGCGGGACACGCAGCAGCGGCGCCTGCGCGCCGCCTACGAGCTCGCGGTGTTGGCAGGACGACGGGTAGCCGGCCTTGCAGTGGGGACAGGTATTGTCGGAGGCGAAAAACGAACCGATGACGAACTGGCCGCGTTTGACGGTGGTAACAGCACTGCCGATCTCCTCGACGATCCCGCAGTATTCATGCCCCATCGGCGTCGGCTGTGTGACGGGATTGATGCCGCGGTAGGGCCACAAGTCGGACCCGCACACGCAGGTTGCCGACATCCTAATGACGGCGTCTGTCGGCTCGACGATGCTTGGCGTGCCGCGCTCCTCGAAGCGCACGTCACGCGGGGCGTAGAGAACGGTTCCTCGCATGGTTACCTCCTGTATTCGGTGCGTCCCGCCGTTGTTATCGATCCTCTGCCATCACATTTTGTATCAGACGCCAATGCGCTCTGGGAACACGCCAGCCAAATCAATAAAATAGGAGGCTATGCAACTACGATGGCCGTCTCAATTGCGTCGATCTCGTAACGGACTCCGGCTCTTCGCCTGTCTGATGATCGCCACGAGCGTGAGGGCGCAGGATCCCATCCCGGCCGTCGGAACAGAAAGCGCGTCGATCCACGGCGCGAGAAGGGCGACAAACCGGCCGGTCGCGAATACCGGCCCCGGATTGCCGATATGGCATTACGAAATTGTCTCGCCGGTAAACCGAGCCACGTACGAGGGGTACATGGTAGGAACCAGCCCGTTCGAGCGGGGATCGAGAACGACTACAATTCCGGTAATTCTGATTCCGTTTATCGTGCGGTTCACAAACACCACCACGGGCTTTTCTACGACATTTGATCCCTCCACCGCGCCCGATGCGGGCTGCACCGCCAACCAGACCGCGATGAGCATCGTTGAGAATAGCCCAATTTTCCAGAATTATCCTTGGACTCTCAACGGTGTAAACGTCGGCGTGACTCAATATATCGACGCCTTTCAGCGCTCCAATTTCTGGCGGTATGTGCAGAATGACAACGGCTACCATACGTTGCTCACGTACGCCCCCGGAGAGCCGCTCGTGCTGCCGCTGAGCTATTCGTCTGCGACGCTCGCCGCGGAGGTCCGCGTTGGCGTTAGCACGTCCTGCACAAACCCCGTTGGTTCCGAATCGACCAACGGCGCGGGTTATCAAGGCATCGTAGACTACGATGTCTTGGAAGCTGCGATGATCACCTACATCGCATTGCATCACATCCCTCCGGATCAATTGCCGATATTCATCCTGTACAACGTGATGTATTCGCAGAATGGGTCCATTTATCTTGGCGGCTTTCATTTTTCGGAGGCGTCCTATCCGCAGGTGCTGACGTCTCCCGGACAGACATTTATCATGGCCAATTTCCGCACCAACGGCACAGGACCGTTAGATGTCTCAATTCTGTCGCACGAAATCGCGGAATGGCTGGATGATCCCGGCGGATTCAATGCGTCGCCTCTTTGGGGAAACATAGGCGAAGTCACCGGCTGCAAACGGGATCTCGAAGTGGGTGATCCTCTGACCCAAACGGACCTGCCGCCGATGACAGGCTCGAACGGGTTTACGTACCATCTCCAGGAACTGGCATACTTTTCCTGGTTCTTTCGGACGACGTCAATAGGCGCGGGCAGCGTATTCTCCGATAACGGAACGCTGACCAAAGACGGAGGACCGGTTTGCCAGTAACGATGTGGGGTCTGCCTTTCAGGCTGCCGCCGGGCTTTGCCCGGCGTTCAGGTGGTTTGCTGGCGCCGCGCACAAGCACGGCTGAAGGCTCAAAGCCAAGCCTTACGCAGTTCCAAAATCATCCGGCGGTTTCCCTCGACGCACGACCGGACGGCAACAGCACCACGCGATTGCGGCCTTGGTTTTTGGCCATGTAGAGGGCGTTGTCGGCGACGCGGATGAGGTTTTCTACGTGAGGGGTAACACCCGGGCGCCAGCTTGTTCCTCCGAAACTGGCCGTACACAGGTAGCGGATTTCGTTGATGAGCATGGGCTCGTTAGCCAGCGCGCCCCGCATGCGCTCGGCCTGGCCGGACGTGCAGAAGTCGTCGCAGCCGGGGAGGACGATGAGAAATTCTTCTCCTCCATAGCGGCCGATGACGTCGTAGGGCCGCATGCAGTTGAGCATGCGGCGGGCGAACTCGCGTAGAACGGCGTCGCCGGCGAAGTGGCCGTGCGTGTCGTTGACCGCCTTGAAGGCGTCCAGGTCAGTCAACACGACGCCAAGGCCGCGATTTTCACGGATGGAGCGCGTCAGTTCCCGCTGCAGGATGTCGAGAATGGAAGACCGGTTCCACAAGCGCGTTAGGAAGTCCTTGGTGGCTTGCTCGCGCAGCTCTTCGCGAGCCGCTACCAGTTCCCGCTGGAGGTCGATGATGCGTGTACCGGAGCGGAGCCGCACGCGGAGCTCGTGAGGATCGAACGGCTTGGTGAGGTAGTCGTCCGCGCCGGACTCCATGCCTTCGATGAGATCTTCTCTTTGGCTCTTGGAGCTGAGCAGCAGAAGGTACGTATAGGCGCTTTCGGAGTCGCGCGAATGCTCCCGCACGCGCTTGCAGACTTCCGGTCCGGTGAGGCCGGGCATCACCCAATCGAGAATGGCGATGCGCGGGGGATTTTCGCCCCCCAGAACCTTCCATGCCTCTTCGCCGTCGCAGGCCATGACGACCTCGAAGCCCCACTTGCGCAGGGTGGCGTCCAACATGTGCCGCGAGACGATGCTATCGTCCGCGATTAAAATCCGCATTGCTATTTCTCTCGCCCACCCCGATTTTCAACTGTAGCGTACACGTGGCCCCCGCCCTCGGCGCACTGCTCCGGTCCTCTGCTCTATCCATAAGACGTATCGCTTAGAGCGGGGAAGGCTTTAGCGCGCACCACCAAGCGGAATGATTTCCGCCGTTTTCAGCGCAATGAAACGCAAAGCGGCTAGAATCAGTACGATGATCGCGAAGATTCGCAAGGCCGTGTTCCCCGCCGCTGGGTTGGGAACGCGTTTTCTTCCCGCCACTAAGGCCCAACCTAAGGAGATGCTTCCCTTGGTAGATAAGCCTCTGATCCAG
>Ga0126371_10005765_pt1 | contig 11009 bp, 15 predicted proteins | sample PanSoiMetaPlot_4_FD_110145 | JGI IMG/M metagenome (GOLD analysis project Ga0126371, IMG submission 110145) | Tropical forest soil microbial communities from Panama - MetaG Plot_4 | ecosystem: Environmental > Terrestrial > Soil > Tropical forest > Bulk soil | place: Panama | collected 2016-02-17
GATCCGAAGCGGGTGGTGCTGCTCGGCGCGTGACGCGTGCAGGTCTTGGTCGATCCAGGCTCATCCGCTCGGCAGCGGATTGGTCGCCATCGATACGCACGGATGTGATTTTCGGGAAGGACAGGTGCATTAGGAGTTCCGATCCGCCGGGATGAAAGGGATCAACCCCGCATCGAGGGCTTGTTCCTGGACATCGCGGGGCATGGTCCGCAAGTCGACAACCAGACCGTCGATCTCTACCATCCATGTCAGCGGGTTGAGCTCGATTAGGCTGGGCACGGTCCATCGCGGATCGAGCGCGTGAACGCGCAGGACGTTCTCGATCGAGCGCGCCTTAGCATGCATGGTGCCCTCGGACACTCCGAATGCTGCGGCCAGTTCGGCCGTCTTCATATGCGGTGGAAATGACGGATCCCCAATAAAATTCACCCGTCCGATGACGTGGATGATGCCACAAGCCCAGCCTTGAGGCTTTCCCGATACGAGCGGGCTTGGCCGCTTCCGGCACAACGCCGCCGCCATTTCGCGCGACAGTTCCTTGTACTCTGCATCGAGATGCTCGTCGCACACGGCGTCGGTCAGCCTGACGACCGCGTCATAGACCGGCAGCATCGATTCCGGGACGGTACTCGCGCGGTTGGGAGTTCTCATTCCTCGGAAGATAGGAGATTCGCTTGCACCGCGAAATAGCCGCATGTTCCGATGCGGCTGCACATTGTGCAAATGTTCACGTGTGAGATCAGCCGCCGTATGGAAGCTGCAGCATCACGCATTCAGGCCCGCAGCGCGCCACTTCGCCAAAACACTCTGCGACGTAAGGCGTCGACCACCGGATCCTGTGCACTAGGGTCTGTACTCAACAAGGATTCCAGCGCGGTCCGAGTTGTGATTTCAAGGCTTCCGAATCGAGGGAGGCCTTGATGAGGAAACAGCTTTATTGGCTGAACGATGAGGAATGGAAGCGCCTGGAGCCGTTGCTTCCGCGCGGTCGGCGCGGAGCGCATCGGGTCGATGATCGGCGCGTGATCAGCGGAATCATGCACATGTTGAGGTCGGGGGCGCGTTGGCGGGATTGCCCGCCCGAATACGGGCCCGTCGCGGTTATCGGCAGCCAGCAGCCGGTCGCGGATTTATTAAATCCGGCGATTTCGCATGACTGGGGTCCGGTACAAGGCAGGGCCAGGCGCGTATTGGTGCGGGTCCTACGATTTTTTCTCTCCCACACCGACATTACTCAGCAAAAATTTTACAAAAAAATTCCTCAGTAATAAGGAGGTAATGCTAACATTCTAACATTCTTCGGGTGCAGGGCTTGGCGACCCGCTGCGAGCGATGTAAACTTTGCGCAGAGGTCGGGTCGGGTGGCCCCCTCCCGATCTGCCCTGGCACGTTCTCACAGGCGTGGCCGGGGCATCTTTTTATTCCGACGATTAAGGTAAATTCGCGAGGCGGTACTTTAATGGACGCCGCGTACAAAGCTGTGCGTAACTCCACTCCAGAACTCCGCGCCGGGAGGAGAGGGCGAGCGGTCGCGCAAACCGCAAGCATCGCCAGGCCACGGCGAGAGGGTGCGCGCGGCTCGGACGAAGGCGCAACCCGATCCGCGTGCTGGTGCAATGGGGAGTCATGCGCGCGAGGGCGGGACCGGTATGAACTGCGCCGAACCACCTCAATCGGTCGACGGCGCGGAACTGGCGGGTGATGAGAATTGGCCAGGCATTCGTAAAAACAGGCAAAGCCGTTCTATATCCGGTTGATCAACTCGATGCAGGGACGAGAAGGATCTTGTGACCTGCCGTGCTTCACGACGTCTCAGCAATGATGCCGATGATCATAACTGATGGTCACCTACGAGCACACTTTACAGCTTCCAATCCCGGCTCCCTCTGCGCTTTTTGCTCATGCTAAACACGAAGAAAATTCGGTGCCTTAGCGCCGGCACCCGGCTTGGTGCACAACCTCGGCTACCGCTTCGGCCAGCCCGAGACCTGAATCGTCCCCGGGGGCGGCACTCTGCGGTGGCAGCGCACCGGATCCACCGGCTTTGACAGCTCAGTCGGCTTCACCACGCCCTCCTATTCCTTCGGCGGCCTCGCCTCGATCCAGAACAAGGCCGGCACCGAACAGGACCTCATCGACGTCAACGGCGACGGAGCCTACCGGATCTCGTGTTCAAGGCGCTCGCCGACGACATTACCGCTGGCGACCCCGCGATCCAGGTCGCCCTAAACACCGGCGCGGGCTTCCTCGCTGAACAACCCTGGAACGGCGTCCTCCCGGTACCGATCCAGAGCCGCAGCGGCGTCTACCGCAAGCTTGGCCTGCACTTCTCGATAGCCGTCATCGCCATCGCGACAGGACACCTTTGGTCGGCAGGGGTGTAATCGCCTGGGCGGGGATCGTCGCCGTACCGCTCCTGCCGAAAACGACAATTTCGATCGTTTCCTGATCCTTCTTGATCACGTAGTTGTAGCCATCGAGTAAGCGATAAATCACCCGTCCGAATGAACCTGAGTAGGTTTTGCTGGCGGCTGCATCGAGGGGAATCGCTGTGCGATATTGTATATTGAAAACTGCAGCGAGCGCCGAAAGAACATCGTCGATCGTGTCCTGGCCGGTGGTGACGCGAACCGCCATAGTATTCCCTTCGACGTGGACTTCGGCGGACGCGATAGTTGCGACTCCGCAAGTCAAAACAACCGCTAAGCTGAACGAATATCCACGGCAGCGCATGCGCGCGCGCTGAACGATGCTGGTCATTTTCGATGTCCCATGCGATCAATCGTACGAGACAGTCAATCGCATCCGCGACCGCTGCCAATCGGCTTGACCTTTTGCGATCGCCGATGCGGATTAAGCGATCTCTATGGGAGGTCAGACCGGCGCGTCAGAGCTAGTTGTATCCGGCATCAGTCGCCATCCGGCAACTTGATAAAAACACGCGAGCGATGACAGATGCGCTTATGAACATCGCCGTTCGAAAAAGTCACGATTTCCACGGTCGGGTCCAGGGTAGCGAGTGTCAGCGCGCTGCCGTTGTTTGAGATTATGCCTGTGGACGTCGGCAAGTTGGAGATCGTGAATGTCTGTCCGGCACGCGGGCCTGTTTTGATCGTTCCGGTCTCTACACCTATGATATCGCTCGTCCAGCTACCGTCATCGTTCACCGTGTATGTGAACGAGAAACTGAAATCGTCTGAACTCGCACTGTTGACGTTGGCGGGGATCGTGATCCCCATAGATGAGCCCTTAACCGTCCCGGTACCGTCGCGGTTGAACGTCCGTATACCTTCTGACGTGAACGACTGCCCGAAGGAACCATCAGTCGGCGTCAAGTTAGGGTTAAACCCTGGACCAAGGGCTGCGGTGGAGAGACAGGCGGCAGTGCCAGTGAAACCGTAGGCCCCCTTGAGTTTCGGCGGAGCGGCCGTAGCGGTTTGAGCCCAAGTCATTGCAACAAGGGAGACCGAAAGTGCGAACGCGATACTCGCGGTCGCAACCGCGCGAACCGCAAAATTGTGTCCATCGCCGCCCAAGCCGGCGTCGTTACCATCCCTGCCACGGATGATGTTCGTGCCGCCGGTGCTGACCGGGAGATTACTGCACCTGCCAAAGATAGTGCCCATAGCCCGCCTCCTTTGTTTGCACTGGTCGTGCGTCGTGAATGTGCCGGCGTCAACGCAGCGTCAACGGTGCGTCAAAAAGCAAATTTTTTGTCTTTTGGCCGAGGGAAAATATTGGTAATCGGCGTTTGCTTAGGGACCCAGACGCTTGTGTATTCAATGCGTTGCGACCCTCGTCCCGAGCAAAACACCACCTTTACGAGCGCGTACCTACTCAATAGCATCCGCTCGGTCCAAGCGGCGCAATCGCGATCTGGGTGAGCCGCCGCAAAGGGGTGTACTCCCATTTTTATTTGCGGAACGTCAGGAACGATTACGCGGATCCTTGGTTGGGGCATGTCAAACGAGAAGGTTTCAGCCGCACCGGCAGTGCAGGAAACAGCGAGGTACCCGAGGCTTAAATATAGCACGATTTGTCGCATCGCCTTCCCCCTGTCGAACAATGAGCGAATCAGCACGCGTGAATTTTTTCAGACCAAAGTCGGCATCCCGACGTCGCCAGTTGCTCGCGCAGGCTCTGCTCCCCTTCGATCTCATAAGCTCGCATGTCAGTGCAGCTCACCGCGAGATCATTACGCGTGGCCCTGCATCGCACGGGCCGCGTCAAGCCGGCGTCAAAGGAATCCACACGGCCGATGAGGTGGTTGGAGAGCGCGGATTAGCATGTCAGTAGAGCTGCCGATCGGTCGGCTGTCGAAGCGCAGCGCGGCCGCAGGTGGAGTCGAGTTTGGGAGAAGTGGCAAAGCTCAAGCAGCCGCTAGCGGAGATCGGGACCACGGTTCTCGACGCCCTGGCGCCGCTGGAGGCCACTGTGGCGCGGATCGCCTGGATCTGCGCTGCAACGCTGGCGGCGCTGGTCATCCTGCTCGCGATCTACGTTGTCGCCGGCACCCTTCTCGTCGCTTACCGGCCCGGTGATGCCGGCCGGGCCTTTCGGACCAGCGGGGCCCTGGGCTTCGCGGGTTTCATCCATCGGAGTCTGTTATCGGATGGGCTTTCCCGTTTGCTTGGCCGTATGCCGCCGCCCTCTCCCGAACAGGCGACCGCCGAACTGCAGCAAATGATTGCTCAGTTGGAGAAGGAGCTTGCGGCGTTGCGGGCGTCACTGACCGGCGCACGAGCGTCGCCGGCGCATGCATGATGGCTGCGCGTGTGATTGAGATAGGGCGCCGGCTGTACAAAGGCAAGCGGGCGAACTATCGGGACGGCCCTCGCGTCACTGGACGAAGTAGGTATTCTCGTCGCTTAGCGAAATAGGTATGCTAATCACGGACAAGTGTGTTGAAGTTTAGAGAAATTTATGGTAATGAAATTATAAACGTCAAATTTTGCAGTGGCGCGAACAAATAGAACGAGTTCGCGTTGCGTATCCAGATTTCTTATTCATTTACTGCGTGCGTGCGTAGTCATGCATGGGGAGGAATGGTTATGCCCAAGCTGGCAAAGCTTTTCATAGGTACGACCTCCGCAATTTCCAGGCTTCCGTCTTTTTTGATTGGTCTCTTAATCATCATCGTATTGGCTAGCGGCGCCTACGGCGCATGGCGCGTCGCTTCTCATTGCAGCGGCCAAAGCCTCGGGACATGCTTTTTGAGCGCGACCAATCCCCTGCCAGCCAGCTACGGCAGAGGAGTGGGCGAACCGCTGAGGTGCGCTGCCAATGAGGAAATGGACGCGGGTCTGTGCTACGCAAAGTGCCAGGCCGGATACAAGGGCGTCGGCCCCGTCTGTTGGCAAGACTGCCCCGCAAGCTACAGAGACGACGGCACTTTCTGCGCCAAGCCGCAATCGTACGGCCGCGGAGCCGGCTATCCATGGAAATTCGGCGATGCGCTTAACGACTCCGGAATGTTCAATCGATGCACCGCCGAGAATGGCGCCGGGAATTGCGAAAAGGTCGGCGAGATTGTCTATCCGAAGTGCAGAGCGAACTTTCACGCAGTTGGGTGTTGCACCTGCAGCCCGGACTGCCCCGGCGGCATGACTGACATCGGGGTTTCATGCACGAAAAAAAGCTATGGTCGTGGCGCTGGTGCGCCGATTCACGCGTGTGCTGACGACATGGAGAAGGGCGGTGCGCTTTGCTATCCCAAATGCAAGGCAGGATTTCACGGTGTTGGGCCGGTTTGCTGGGAGGACAAAGGGTAAAATTTAGTTAGCGGGGTTATTCACGGTACTTTGACCGCGAACTGGAATGGTCTATTTTGCAATTGGTGATTACGCGGCGCGCGGGCCGGGTGGCAAAGCAAAGGAGAAAAGGTGGCAGAACAGGAACGAGGCGGGCCTCGTCGCCGGCCTCACGGAGTTCCTCCGGATCCTCCGGTTCATCCGATGCGCCCACCACGATGTGGTCGTCGTCGAGCCAACAGGCGGAGGCCTCTTCTGCCACGCAGCAGGCCCAGACGCTATGCTGCACTATCGGCTGTGCATACGACTCAGCAACCCATGAAGTAATGTCGTTTCTTCACGCGTGTGTCGGCCACCTCACAAATGCTGGCTCGCGGCAAGCGCATCGAGGCGTTGCGCGAGCTTGCGCAGTCGCCACGTCCGCGCCAGCGCGACCGCCTCGGTCCAACTTGGCGTCTGATCGCGCCGCGGTGGCAGCGGCGCCCTGGGATTCATGACCGCGATCGAACGGAAAGGCCGCAGCTGCTCCGCCTGTGCGGGGAATCGGCCGGCCGCGATCAGGGCGTCGAGCGAGCCGTAGCGGCGCAGCAGCGTGGCGGCGCCGATCGCTCCGACGCCCGGCAGGCCAGGAATTCTGTCGGAAGGTTCGCCGCGAATGGCGATGAAGTCGGGCACTTGCATTGGATCGACACCGTAGCGGTCGCGCACCTCGCGCGGCCCAATGTGCGCGCGCTCGCCTGCGCGCTCCGGATAGAAGGACGGACTAAGCAGTGCCATATTTCGTTTCCACCTGGATTCCGACCTTCTTGAGAAACGCATTCGGCAGAATACCGCCCGCGCAAATGATGACCCCGTCGTTCTTAATCGTCGTCCGCTCGCCCTCGTGTTCGATCTCGACATCGTCTGCACCGATCTTCTTGATGCTGGAACGCAGCATGACCTTGAGTTGACCCGAACTCTGCGCTGCTTCCACCCTTTGGCGATTCTTCAATTTGGCGCGCCCGAAGGCTTCGCTACGATGGGACAGCGTGACGGTCGTGCCTGATTCCTCGGCGATGCTGGCCGCCGCCTCCAGCGCGCTGTCACCGCCGCCAACAACGAGCACGTGCTGGCCGCGGTACTGCTCGGGATCGATCAGCCGATAAACGACTTTCGATTGATCTTCGCCTGGCACATCGAGCTTGCGTGGCGTGCCGCGGCGACCGATTGTAAGAAGAACTGAACGAGTTCGATACTTACCCTTTGTCGTCGTGACCTCAAAGTCTCCCTCGAGCTGCGCGATACTGTCAACGCGCTCTCCGCAGCTGACCTTCAAGCCGGTTTTTTTTACGGCATCGTGCCAAAATGCAATCAGCGTTTCTTTACTCACTTCCTTGAATTGTACTTGTCCGATCAGCGGCAGCATGGCCGGCGCCGTCATGACGAGTTTGCCGCGCGGAAAATGAGCGACGGTTCCGCCGAAGGTATCCTGCTCGACCGTGACAAAGCGGAGCTTGTGTTGCATGGCCGCAAGGCTGGCCGAGAAGCCGGCCGGTCCGCAGCCGACGATCACGACATCGTAGATATCGGGCCGTCCTAGTCTGTCCAGTGCTCGCACCGAATCCATGGCTTGGCGCCCCTGTTCGATGGCATTGCGAATAAGACCCATGCCGCCGAGTTCACCGGCGATGAAGATGCCGGGCACGTTGGTTTGGAAGTCGGGGCCGACGTTAGGAATATCGAGGCCGCGGGTTTCGGTACCGAAGACCAAAGTGATTGCATCAGTCGGGCAGGCTGTCTTGCAAGCGCCGTGACCGATGCAATACGTCGGCTCGATGAGTTCGGCTTTGCCGTCGATCATGCCGAGGACATTGTGCGCCGCTTCAGGGCAGGCCCGGACGCAAGCGCCGCAGCCAAGACACTCAACGGGATCGATCTTTGGATGCAGAGATGCGGGTTCCACCATACCCGCCTCTTTGGCCGCTGCGAACGTGGCGCGGCTGCTCGCGTATACCTTCTTACGCAGCCCGAGATAGAGAGCCCAAATGACCAACAGTGGCAAGGCATAGAAGAGGATCAGCGGATCGAAGCTCATGTCGTAACCGCCTTCTGCGGAGCCGCACCCCGGTTGTCAGTGGTGTGCGTCAATTGCAGTGGAGAGGCGTTGCGGCTGGGCGAATTCATTCCGTTGGAATGAATCGGGTGACATGCAACACCGTTGCCGGGCGCGCGGCCGGCCGTACCACGAGCAGGCGTACAAAAGCCTGCGTGGTGAAGATGCTCCATCAGGCTCGAAACAAGCGAACTTATGTGCTTGGACATGGCTGTAAAAATCTCTAGCCTTTGTCAGCCGTTTCGGAATTTTGAGCAAGGACAGCCAGCAGCGGATGTTCGCGGCGCCATCGCGACGGCCACCAACGCAAGAGACGCGATTTCGGTTTGATCTTCACAAGCTTGTCGAGCGCCGGGCCTTGCGCGAAAGTTCCTTCGGAGAAGTCGGGCATCGCCACGCACAGGCTGCCATCGAGCGTCAAAGCCGCCTCCGCGGTGACGCCGCGAAAGCTCGTGTCCCCCATGAATTCGGCGCGCACGAACTGCGCTGCCCCCACGAAGCGAACCTGCGTGAAGCGCACCTCGGCGCCGAACGTCACGCTCGTGAAGTCGCACGCCTCCAAAAACTGCGCTTCGGCGAAATAGGCGCTATGTACGAACCGCGCGCCCTTAAACGAGGTGCACGCCGAAAAAACGACCGTCGCAAAACTGGCCGGCATCACGAACTGCACGTTGCCGAAAGTCGCCAAGCCGTTGAACAGCGCGTTCTTGAATTCGGCCTCACCCACGAACCAAGTCTGGCCGAAGGTGGCGTCCTTCTCAAAGCGCGCCGCCTCGAAACTGACGCTGCAGGCGCCGTACATCACGAGCCGTGCCCGCGAGCCACCGAAATGCGTTTCCAGAAAGCGCGCCTCGACGTGGAATGTGCAGTGCGCGAAATCCGCGCGCGAGCCGGTGAAGCGAGTTTGCACGAAGCTCGCTGCCCCGGCAAACTGAGCGGAGGTAAACAGCGCGTCGCCTTGAAACTCACACCGGTCGAAGCTTGCGGCGGCAAATGCCGCTTTCAGAAACTCAGCCGTACCAGCGAACTGTGCACCAGAAAATGCGGCATTGCCTGCAAACTGCGCACGGTAAAAGCGGGCGCATGTCGCAAGATCGCTGACCCTCAGGAACTCGGCTTTCTCGAAAGAGGCATCGGCACCAAACCGCGTCTTGCTGAAATTGGCAAAGCCCTGGAATTTTGCACCCGCAAAGGAACTGGCCGCAAACTGTGCCCGGTCAAAGCTGGCATTGTCCGCGAATGTCGCGCCGACAAAATTCGCCGTACCGGCAAAGTGGGCGCGCTCAAACTCCGCCGGGCCGGGGAAGTTGAGCCCGGCGAAATCAGCGTCGGCACCGAAACTCGCGTCCGTGAAATCCGCGGTGGCGTCCTGGAGCCACGCTTTTGTTTCGTCATTTTGGCCCTCGCCATACCAATCAACCGACCATTTGCCTGCCGCCGTGAGCGCGTCCTTCCTTTCCCACAGGCCGCGCCTCCAGATTTCCCAGGCGCTTTTGCCTTGGCGCCATAGGGTGAGCGTACCCTCACCGTTCATCTTCCCCCCTTGTTTGGAAAGTCGTCTCTCACCCAACGAAATTTCTTTTCGTTCCGCGTCTGGCCGCTACTCCCTCATAGTACAAATTGCTCTAGGACCGCGTACGAAGGCCCCGGATAAGACGATGCGACCAATTTTGCATCGCTGGCATCCCGGCGAATCGCATCCGATAAATTCATTATTCGCCCCTGCCTTCCGGCCACCCTGCGCATCGACACCCGCGACGACGAGCGAAGAAACGCTTCCCAACTTTACCGGCCTGCCATTCAGAAACCCGTTTCTGTTTGGAACGCCGTTCAGATTACGCAAACCGAAATACGCAAGCCCTCCGTTGAGATCGCTGAGCTTTTATCCCCCTGCTTGATTGCGTCAAATGTTGCATCAAAAATAGGCGGCATCGTGCGTCCGAAAGGGAGATTCTGTGGCGGCGGACTGGCGAACCGTCACCAGCGATGGAGCGGCGAATTATCCCAATAAAGTTCATCAGACGTCGAAAACGCAAAGACATTCGTCCGACCGCCCCCTATAGAGCTGCGATGGTATCGCCGTCGCTACTACGAGCTTCTTCAACGCGGGAAAACACCTAGGTAACGTGCCGCCCGACGGGACCTGCTGAACGGTTGATGGCGCTCGCCGCGGAGGCGGGCTACGCGGACGCGCAGTTCGCGGTCGGTCTGTCGGCGCCACCAGCGACCCGCAACCTGCCTCGCGGCGGTCGATCTCTGCGTGGTTCCGACCGTGACATTCGAGTGCCTGTTTGCGTTTCTCATTGTCGGCCATGGTCGACGCCAGCTCCTCTGGTTTGCAGTGACCCGGCACCCGACGGCGCAGTGGCTGGCGCAACAGGTCGTCGAGGCAGAGGGTAGGGTCTCAACAGATCCCGTGGGTCAGGTTCGGTGCCGAGCCAGCGCAACAGATCCTCGTTTCTAAGGATCGCAGGCATGCGGTCATGTATCTGGGCGACGAGCGGGTTGGACGGTACCTGGCGCGCGTTTCAATCGATGCGTCCTCGCGGCAGTCTCGCGAGATCGTGCGGCCGCATTGGAACATGCGGATATTTCGCCGTGCAAGGAATCTTCTATCCTTGAGGAATGCGGACTTCCAAGCGCGCTAGTACCGTCCCGAAATCGATGCTGCCGGTGTCGTTTCCGAAAATTCCATCCTTGTTGATTCGCGCGATGAAGCAGAATCGGCGCATCGTCCGGTACGATGCTTGCGATCCTCCAACTGCTCGGGACGTTCGTCGCCAACCTGTTCAGGTCGCGGCGTCAGCTTGAAGTTGGCCCCTGACTGAACTAGGACCTGGATTTTATTCGTCCCGTCTCGCCCCGTTGCGGGCCACCCAGCAGGTCGGCAACCCAGCGGGTGGATGGGCGCTGATCGCAGAAGCTGAGGATGGCGAGCGCGATTGGCACCCCGATGAAGGTGCCGAACAACCCCCACAGGAAGGTCCAGAAGAAGATCGCGAACAGCACGACCATTGGGGACACCGACAGCGAACTGCCGGCCGCGCGCGGTTCGACATAGCTGCCCACCGCGAATTGTATGATGTTCAGGCCGACGAACATGCCCAGAACCGCCTGCCAGTTCTCGAACTGCGTCATCGCCAGCAGCGTCGGAAACAGCGTTGCGA
>Ga0126371_10005766_pt1 | contig 11008 bp, 11 predicted proteins | sample PanSoiMetaPlot_4_FD_110145 | JGI IMG/M metagenome (GOLD analysis project Ga0126371, IMG submission 110145) | Tropical forest soil microbial communities from Panama - MetaG Plot_4 | ecosystem: Environmental > Terrestrial > Soil > Tropical forest > Bulk soil | place: Panama | collected 2016-02-17
AAGAAAATCGCTGGACTTGTTTGCTCAAGACAGCTACAAGGTCACCTCGAAACTCACGCTCTCAGCCGGGCTTCGCTGGCAGTACTCCAAGCGTTTCCATGAAAAGTACGGACACTGGGCCAATTTCGATCTGGGCCAGATCGATCCGAAATACGGGTTTCCCGGCAAGCTCGTCTTCGCCAACGGGGGCGGAGACACCTTCGAGAAGAAAGAATACTGGGATGGCTTTGGACCGCAACTGGGGTTTGCCTATTCACCGGTCCCGAAGTGGGTTGTTCGAGGATCGTTCAGCCTGACTCTGCTGCCCCCCAACGCTCCCCAATTCGATGGCGTGCCCGATGCCTTTGCGCCGCAATACCAGGGAACAAATACAGTCAGCAAACCATTCAACTGGGATAGCGGCTATCCTGGCGTGTTTAAGCCGGGCAGCACAAGCGTTGATCCCGGATCGTTTTTCGGGCTCGTTTATACGGATCCACATTCCTTGATGCCGGGCTTCGCTGACTCAATTAACTTGGGTGTTCAATACGAATTGACGCGCAACATGCGGTTGGAAGTGGCGTACGTCGGGAATCGCGGTCATCATCTCCCGGATACCGCGCTCGCGTGGAATGAGCCATCCGCCGCGACGTTCTTGAATGTAGAGAAGGCGAATCCGGGACTTCAGCCTTACGGTGACTTCAGCAGTTGGAATTTTTCAGGAACTGGCTGCACGCAGGGAGGGCCAGTGCCAAGCGGGTTTGGTTTTGGCCCACCCTACGTTGGTATCACGTGTCCTTATACCGGTTTCACTGGTCCAGCTCTTGCCGCGCTCGCGCCCAGCCCGCAACTGGCTAACTGGTCTACGGCCACCTATTTCTTTTACGACCTATACTATGCTGGCCTGCCTATTGGGCAGACCTCATACAACTCCATGGTCGTAGATTTGGTCAAACGCACCGGCCGTGGGCTGACCATGGACGTGAATTACACCTACTCGCGCCAGCGCGGCGATACCTACTCGTCTCAACAGGAGTACAACGCTTATTACACGCCAGTGCAAGACTTCGGGAACATGTCCGCCGCAGCAAACTCCCTCACAGGGTACGACCTCACTCACATCGTCAAGGGCTATGTCACCTATGAACTGCCTTTCGGCAAGGGCCAGCGATGGGCGTCTAACAAAAGCGGCTTCGTCAATGCGCTCGTGGGCGGCTGGCGGGCTAACACCATAGTGCTCTACACAAGCGGCCAGCCCATCCATATTGGCGTAAACAACATTTTTTACCCCATTTGGGGTAATTTCTACCCGAATTTCAGCCACAATCCATCTGCAGCAGCTGGGACTTCAGGGTTCTCCGGAGCACAAGCTCTAAATACTCCCGGCTACTACTACCCCTACTTTGCAAGTTCCGTTGCTTCGGCTCCCATCAATTCAGCCGCGACGTTAGTTGGCCTCGGTTCTGGAGGAGCTAACGACGGCGCTCTGCGCTGCCCCGGTCAGGCCAACGAAAACGCTAGCATATTGAAGTACTTCACGATGGGCTCTGATGGACAGTACCAGCTTTCGATGCGTGTGGAGTTTTATAACCTGTTCAACCGGCACTATTACGCCATCAACGGCTGCGGCGGCGGGACAACGAATGTGGGCGATGCCAACTTTGCTGCGGTGACTGGCGTGAATAGCACACAGCGTACCGGTCAGTTCGGCCTACGCTTTTCATTTTAGAGCAAGACTGACGAATCTCTTGCTGCGCGAATCCACCGCAGTGAACGGCAAATAGGCGCGGTCTAGGCAGAGTGAGGGCGGATGAGACGCGTCCCCGTTGTTTCCGTTCTGAGCGTGTGCCTGCTGGTGTGGCTGGTCCGCGACGATGGCGGTGCTCGACAGCTAGAAAACACGGCTGCAAAGCTTCTGACAATTCCTTCAGCAACTGCGCAGGCCGTCCGTAACGACTCCGGACCAGCTGAGTACTATATCGATTGCGGAAGTCCGAAGACGACGGGCGACGGGCGGTCACCGGAATCAGCGTGGCATTCCCTCGACCCGGTTAGCGCACATACATTCCTGCCTGGGGACATCATTCGTCTGAAGCGCGGGACAGAGTGCCACGGCGTACTTTGGCCCAAAGGGTCCGGCTCTCCTTCTGCGAGCATACGTTTATCGGCCTATGATACGGGGGCTCGCCCCAAAGTCATTGCGGACAAAGACGACGAGGAAGCCTTCAAGCTCTTTGGTCAAGAATACTGGGACGTGGATTCCATAGAATTCTCCGGCGGCACGCTGTTCGGCGTTTACGTCAGCGGAGAAACCGGCATTCTCCACCACATTCATCTCAGAAACCTGCTTGTCCATGGCGTGCGCGGCAGCGAAGTGAAGCACAAGGAGAGCGGGCTCGTCGTGATTTCGCCCGGAAAGGTTCATCAGCATTTCGACGATGTGCTGGTGGAGGGAGTCACGGCATTCGGCACGGACCAGTGGGCGGGCATCCTGGTGGGAGGAGGCAATTTTGGGGAAGTCGCGGAAGAGGACTGGAGCACACACGTCGTCGTGCGGAATTCACGCGTAAGCGACGTCTACGGCGACGGCATCATTCTCTTCCGGGTGAAAGATGGGTTGATCGACACGAGCGCGGCTTGGGATACCGGGATGCAACCGACGCAGACGATTGGCACTCCCAACGCCATTTGGACATGGATGTGCAAGGACTGCGTTGTCAGCAACAATGAAGCGTTTCTTACGGACAGCCCTGGTGTTGATGGCGGGGCCTTCGACATCGATTACGGAAACTCGCGCAACTCGGTTATCAACAACTACGGACACGATACACAGGGCTATTGCATCGCCGTTTTCGGCGCCGGGTATGTGACGCACGACAGCGTTGTCGAAGGGAACCTCTGCGTGAACAATGGCCAAAGTCCACGGATGGCGCGCTACCAGGGCGCAATTTTTCTGTATACGTGGAACAACGGGGTCATCGAAAACCTTCGCGTCGAGAAGAACTCGATCTTCTGGCACCCTCCCGGTAATTTTCCCGCGCTCCTTGGCCATGGGGATATACGCGGCTCAGAACGCCTATTTCGACAAAACAAGATCTATTCCAGCTCTCCTTGGATGATTGACAGCTCTAAGAATCTGACCTTTCAAGGCAACCACTACGTCTCTTGCAGCGACCACGCAACCTGGACGTTTGACGAGAAAAACTACGACACCTTCGAGGCCTACCGCCACGCGTCGGGGCAGGATCGTGAAAGTAGCTGGACGCCCGATAACCCTCCCGCTTCCTGTCTTCCAGCGAATCCGACGCCGATGACGGAACCAGCAGCTTCCACCACAACCGGCAAGAGCGGAACTCCTTTGCAAGCTAACGCCTCTTCGGGTTGGACCATCGTCTCCGAGATTCCGGTCGCCATTGATAGGCAGGGATTGCTCGATTCTGCTTCCTTACGCCAGCTAGTGGTGTTGAAAAATCAGTATGTTCAATTTCGGGCCAATGGATTGCGCCTTGCAATTACACTAGACTTACCGCATGGCAGCGATCAACAGTTGGTGCAAAATGCCATGCGCGATCTTTCAGTGAGCGGCGTTGAAATATCGACGCGAGCGGCCAGCGATTCTCCGCGCGCCCGAACGCGCCTGGTCTCTCCCGGGGGCTCTGTGGCCAATGAGTGGAACGATATTGCCGGTCCGACCGAGATAGGGTTGGCACTCCGCAAAGCACTCGGTTCCCCCATCTACTCACAGCCACGATTATCGGACTGAATCGCTATGGAGTATCTGAAGGGGATAGCCCTCAGGCACCGGATAGCGGGGAAACCATTAGATATTGATATGACGCTTTCGATTGGGATCGAGATTATTGATGGCCTTTCCGCCGCGCACAACAAGGGCGTCATCCACCGCGATATCAAGACAGCAAATATCTTTGTGACCGAGCAAGGGCACGCCAAGATTCTGGATTTTGGATTGGCAAAGCTGGCACCTTGGAATCTTCGCGCTGCTGAGCCAACTCCTGTGACGGCGGAAGAGACAGCAGGGGCAACCCTGAGCGATTTAACTCGCGCCGGCGCCGTTATGGGAACGGTGGCGTACATGTCTCCCGAGCAAGTGCGGGGAGAGGAGCTCGACGCGCGAAGTGACCTGTTTTCATTTGGGGTCGTGCTCTACGAGATGGTTACGGATACGCCGCCTTTTCGTGGCGATACGTCGGGAGTGATCTTCGACTCGATTCTCAACCGACAACCTACTCGCCAGTGCGCCTGAATCCGGAAATGCCCACCGAGATGGGACGGATCATCAACAAGGCGCTGGAGAAGGACCGCGAGGTTCGCTATCAGCATGCCGCCGATCTTCTGGCTGATCTCAGAGGACTCAAACGGCAAACCGACTCAGCCCGAGTGGTCTTCACACCGTCATCGGCACAGAAAAAGCTCAATGTTGGCAAGTCCTGGGTGGCAACCGCATGCCTCGCCATCATGGCGTTGGCGGTGGGGATCGCTTCGCACCTGCGACCCAGCAGTGCGCCTGAGATTGACTCCGTTGCCGTGATCCCTTTTTCAGACGAAGCGGGCGGTCCGGAATCCGATTATCTCAGCGACGGAATAACCGAATCATTGATAGACAGCCTCGCGCATCTCCCGCAGCTGAAGGTGAAGTCGCGCTACTCCGTTTTCCGCTACAAAGGCAGGGACATTGATGTGCAGAAGATCGGGCGCGACTTGGGAGTCTCCGCCCTAGTTACGGGACGAGTGCGGCCGCGGGGCGAACGAGTCGATATCAGCGCCGAGCTGATTAACGTAGGAGATAGCACGGAGGTTTGGGGGCAGCGCTACAGCCGCAAGACTGTCGACATAGTTGCCTTGCAAGGGGAAATTGCCAGCGACCTTGCCGCAAAGCTCCGCCCCAAACTTAGCCGCTCCGAAAAGGGGCAGGTCGTCAAACAAGGCACACAGAATCCGGAAGCCTTTGAGTTGTAGTTGAAGGGCCGTTATTACTGGAATCGGCGGACCGCATCAGACATCAAGACGTCGATCTCTTACTTCAATCAAGCTGTCGCCACGGATCCCGGCTACGCTCTGGCATACGCGGGCCTAGCTGATGCCTACTCCGTGTTTGCTACCTATGGCGGTAGTCCCGCCGAAACTTATCCGAAGGCGAATGCTGCGGCCCTCAAGGCTCTGGAGCTCGATGCGTCGTTAGCCCATCCCCACGCTGTTTTAGGCAGTAACAAGACGGAATACGACTGGGATTTCGCCGGAGGAGAGACGGAGTTCAAGAAAGCCTTCGAGCTCGACCCGGATGATGCCACCGCGCACTTTTGGTACGCTCAGGATATTAATTGGCTTGGGGGCAGAGAACAGGAAGCGATTTCCGAAGCCAATCGCGCTTTTCAGCTCGATCCGTTGTCACCAATCAAGGCAGTAGCGGTGGGGACGGTTCACAACACAGGCGGCGGTATGACGACGCTATTGCCGTCTGCAAAAAGTTGACGACTGAGGGCCCGGCTTTTGCGGGAGCGCACCTTTGTTTAGCCCAGGCTTATTGGGGAAAAGGCCTGTACTTGGAGGTAATAAACGAATTCACTGCGTACGGTCAGCTGTCCGGTGACCGCAATAGTTTAGATTTTGCCGCGGCTCTGGCAAAAGGCTACCGCTCAGGAGGCTGGAACGACGCCCTAAGTAAAGCGCTCGAAACTCGCCTGTCGCAGCGCAAGACAAGCTATGTGTCTCGGTACGAGATCGCAACACTTTATGCCAGCTTGGGAGACAAAGAGCGCGCTTTCGAGTGGCTCTATGCCGCCTACTCGGACCGTGATATAGGCCTCATAAGATTTGAAGACTGATTTCCTGCTCGACCCCCTTCGTTCTGATCCCCGCCTTCTCGAACTTGCGAGAAAGGTGGGTCTCTCACAGTAGCGAAACGGTTCTCCCCTTTAACCGTTGTGTTCATATCAAATGGGTCAGGCCGCTCATCCTTGAGAATCAAATAGTTAGCCATGTCATTGAACCTTTCGGGCGCACAAGTGGTGCACAAACGGTCTAGTTTTGGCATGGCCGCGCGCTGCAACTTCTCACTCTCAAGGATGTAATGGTCGAGCGTAACTGTCGGCTCGGAATGCCTCAGGATTCCTTGCACGGTTTTCAGGTCCGTACAAAGAACCGTCCCTTCCTCAACGGCCAAGACTTACGGGCCAAGGCCTCGGAATAGCTAACGTCATTAGCAGCAGCCCGAGCAGCGCCATGTTTTTTAGAAAGCGGGTCATCTCGCCCAACTTCGTCATCGGATCTTGGACCGACCAAAAATTGTGGACGCCGAACGAGGTCGCCAGGAGGAAAATCACCAGCAGGCCCGCCCCGATCGTCGGGTGATAGCCCAGCAGCAGGCTCGCTCCACCCAACAAGAGAAGCACGCCGGTGCCGCCCACGGCGACAGCAGGAGCGGGTATGCTTTTGCTCTTTGCATACCCTGTCATAATGCTGAGCTTCGCGAAGTGGTTGAAGCCGTTGACGAGGAAAAAACAGCCAGCGATAACCCGGCCGGCGAGGAAACCGATGCTGCTGAAGCTTCCGATGTTGCCCATGAACCCCTCCTTTACTTCAGACCGAGAAAAGCCTGGCATCATTACACGCGTCGCGTACGGGAACGGAGTGAGGGTTAGAAACTTGGTGTGATTATCCCAAGTGTCCAGAGTCGGGGCAAGCCTGATTAGGATTTGGCCCGCCCTATGCTCGACGGCCAGCGTTCGTCAATCCTCCTGAGAATCAATTCGGCGTTAGAGATGGCGTCCGAAATGGCAGGGCTTGCTTCCGATCTCGTTCAGTTTTCGCGCCGCTAGGATTGTTGCTGAAAACAGGATTCGTATTTCCGCTGCTCATCCTGAGTCCTCCCGCGGAAACGGGAGAACGGTCTAGCTCAAAAAATCAAATCCCCATAGCACCACAGCCTGAACGCCCACCTGATCTTCAAAGTGTTCGAACCACACGGTTCCGCTGAGTTGGCTAGGCTTGCCCAACTCGGCTCTGCATCTTTTGTCCCGTTTTCGGGTTTGTCTAAACGTGAGGAAAACGAGCCGGGGACGCACGTTGCACTGCCAGTCAAAGCTCAGCCCCGTTCGGGGCTCGAAAAAAAAAGGAGCATTGCAAATGCAGCGAATACGACGATTTGCGAAGCCGCTTTTGCTTGCCGCAGCAATGATCTCTCCCGTGATCGCTACAGGCTGCGCGGCTCGCGTTCAGTACTATGACACGTACTACCACGACTATCACCGTTGGGATCCCAGCGAAAGTCGTGCCTACCAGGAATATTGGTACGAGCGCGGCAAGCCATACCGCGAGTGGACGGACCTCAACGAACGCGAGCAGCGCAAGTACTGGGAGTGGCGTCACACTCACCCGTGGCGCTACTAAGGCGGGGCTGAACGCAGCCAAATGGTAGAAGGAAGGGAACGTGGCACAAAGCCGCCCCCCCGTTTTTCTGGCGATGAGATTACCGTGGCTAGCGCAATACGTTGCGACGAGATTCGAACCGACGACGCAGCAGGCCCGACTATCCGGAAGGGGCAAAGCAGGGATTCGGTGGAATTCATAAGCCTCCCGTCTTCCCTGGGCTGACGCACGCGCTGATTGTTACCGTTCTTTCTCGCGTGTTTCAGGCCCAAACAGCGCGTCAAGGCCCTTCTGGTCGGTGGATTGTCACTTCGCGAGGAACTCAGCCTTGATCTCTCCACTTCTGCGGCCAAACGATCCCGCGCGGCGAGCCAGGGTGTCGCACATTCCGCAATCTCTTTGAGAAAGTCAGTCAGCCCAAGGAGGAGGTCATCCGGCACACAGTTGCCAACCCGATGCGGCATGTCTGCCACCTTGTCGACCGCTTGGGAAAGTGAATTGCACTGTGCGTAGCCATTGACGGAACCGCCCTTTCATTTTGGTTAGGGGCGTGTTGCTGCTTCGAACAGCGGCGCGTCCAATTTTTTGCTTCTCAAAACCCTACAAACGGCCACGGTCAAGGGGCAGTTGGGGCGTGGTTATCGCGTCGGCTGTCTTGGAAGCAGCGAGCAGAGAGACTCCAACGACGAACACACGACTAATAAAGCGCTTGATTGCGGGCTTCGGCTTTCGTGCGTCTGGAAGCGATTGCGCTAGAGGAAGGGTGCGCAAAAGGGGTGCACAGCGGCCAGAGAACAACCACTAACAAAGCGAAAAACGTCAAACGAGGCGAGCTAAACCACTGTAAACTAATAGGGCGAGGCCAAACCTGCGTATTCGTAATCGGCAGGTCGCGGGTTCAAGTCCCGCCCTCGGCTCAAAAGGTCCGGCCCGGGACATGCGTGACTGCTAGGTAGCGCGATGAACTACAGGCGCAATTAGGAGGAACAAATGGCCGGAAAATCTCTCTTTGTTGAAACCCTTGCTTTGCTCGTATTCGCCTTGATAATTACGGGATTACTTCACGCGGTCGCATGGGTGTTTAATCACTTCAACACGCACATCGACAATTTGTTTCTTGCGGCAGGAGCCATCTGCGCTTTCGCGTCTCCGCGTTCGTCCTTGCCAAAACTGGGAGGGTTGCTGTAAACGCTGCCTCCGTCCCGCCCTCCCATCTATGCGGAATGTGGGAGAGCAGTATTCTCCTTATCAACGAACTGGCGCGCTTCGAAGCACTCGTAATCACGCACCCGTCCAACGGCACTGGCTGGCATCACGGGGAGAGATTGAAGTGAAAACCGACCAGTCGCACTGACTAAGCCCGCGTGCCCGCGCGACGATGCACTTGTCTTCAATCAGGCTGCCACATGGCAGTGGAACTCTCGCTTCGGCGGCAGCGTCGAGTATCAGGCGGATGTCTTTCAGCCCGGCCTCTAGCGTGAAGCCTGCACGATCAAAATCAGAGATGCGAATTCGATCCAGATATTCCTGCGAGCCCGGCAAAAAAGCCTTCAACATTTCACTAAAGGGGCCGAGGACTCCTCTTCCCTTGGCAAAGGCAAATGCTTCCCCGATGACCTCGAGTAATCCGGCAAGAAAGAAATTTCCGGCCAGTTTCATGCTGGACGCCAGCGCGGGATCCTCTCCCAGGAGGACCACGCGAACGGAAAATGTATCAATCACTTGCCGGGCGCGCTCGATCGCTTCGGGCCTTCCCGCGAGAAGCGTGATGAGCTTGCCCGCAGCGGCGGCATCCGGGCGCCCCAGCACGTGAGCCGCGACATACTCGCTGCCATGAGAAGCATGCATTTCTGTTAGCCGGGTGCTAAGACTTGGCGAAGTCGTGGTAGTGCCGGCGTGAACCGCACCAGCGCACATGCCAGCCAGGAGGCCGTCTGCACCGTCGACGACCTCGAGCACAGAAGCATCATCCATCAATGATGTGATGACTACATCCGCCGCTTGAGCGGCCTCTCTTGGCGTGCGCGCTAACGCTGCGCCGCAAGCGATGAATGGCTCCATCTTTTCGTGGGTGCGGTTGTATACGATCAACCTGAAACCGGCACGTTGGATGTTGTGTGCTATTCCAGCGCCCATGTGCCCGAGTCCGATGCACGCGACGGAAATATTTGTGTCAGCCATATTTTCTTGTCGAGCTCCTATGCGTCCGACTGACGGACGCCGACTATTGTGCTCTCGAAAAGCTATGAGCGAACTAAAATCCTGGCCAACTTAACTGACTGTTAAACCGGTCCGTACGCAGCCGCTGGCAACGCTTCGCGTGAGCCGAACGGAGCGGTGGCTGCCTAGCGCTTGAGGTAAGTTGTCGGGTCATAGAAGAGGTCTTTGTGACCCACTTCGCAAAGTGATGCTGGAAGAACTCCATCGGCATAACGACTCTGCAGCAACCATACTTTAATTGTGTGGTTTCCTCCAGTGCTATTGCCTAGCTGCGAGCAAGCGGGAAACGCCAGGGTTGACCAAATAATGGAATCCATCGTCGCGAACCGTGTTCCGGGCATCGAACCGGCTTCACCCCCACATGAGTAGCTGGTCGTAACGTGTGATTGTAACGAGTGGCCGCCACAACCGCGGCGGTGAGGGCCTCCCCTTCAAGCGCTCTGCCGGCAGAAGTGCGTCCCACTCGGCCCCTTCCTCGAGCTGCAGTACGCGCCGCGATAGCTCATGCCTCTTCCAGGGGACAGCCAGCGAACAGCGCTAGAACCGCTTGCGTCATGCGTTCTACAAGTTCGCGATCCTGTTCTCCACGGCGCACATCGTCCTGCCTACAGCGGGCAGCACGTTGGGCTAAAACGAACAATTGCTTGATCTCCTGGGGAAGCGTGGGGCTGCGATCGAGACCTATAAGGCCGCGCGCGCGACTGGCACACAGGAGGTGTTTAGGCACGATCAATATAAATTGCAAATTGATCAAAATTGGGTGCAAGGGCGCCTCCGGTTACCCTTCAAGCGATAAAATGCACCCAAATTGACCGCTTGGAATCCGACCGGCTGCTGGTCGAAGGCCCGACGCTTCTCAGGCTCTGTGTGACATGACCGGCAGCAGGATGCTTTTCCCTCTGTTTTGGGGTTGTCTCGGAGATTGAATTCCTGACTTGAGGCTCCACAGTGAAAGGCCAACGCCGGAAATCTTGATGGTGGGGGACAACAAGTGAAAAGCCGACGCATGCGCCGGTTGATTAGGTCGCGGTAGCGCCGCGCGGATCGTTTATTTCTGCCTCGCCCCGCGACCCCTTCATCTTGCGCATCCGAAGCAGGAAATACCCTGCGGTGATCCACAAAAGCACAGCCGTTAGCCGCATCACCAAAGAAACGCTAAGGGTAAAGGGATTCCCTGGGTTCAGGTTGGCCGACGGAACAATCCCGACCGTTTGATTCACGGCGGAGTGCATCAGCATGGTGAGTAGCAGGCTTCCCTCGGTGCCGGCGTAGAGCCAAGTGATGGCAACGGAAAGAGCGACCACTTGCAGCGTCCAGACGGGGAAGGACTGCCCGTACTTGTCAGCTCCTGGAAGAAAGAATAGAGGCAGATGCCAGCAGGCCCAGATCAGGCCGAGTAACAGGCTCGCCCGCGCGAATCCAA
>Ga0126371_10005767_pt1 | contig 11006 bp, 9 predicted proteins | sample PanSoiMetaPlot_4_FD_110145 | JGI IMG/M metagenome (GOLD analysis project Ga0126371, IMG submission 110145) | Tropical forest soil microbial communities from Panama - MetaG Plot_4 | ecosystem: Environmental > Terrestrial > Soil > Tropical forest > Bulk soil | place: Panama | collected 2016-02-17
CACCATCGCCTACTGCCGGATCGGCGAGCGGTCAGCGCACACGTGGTTCGTATTTCACGAGCTGCTCGGGCAGCGCAACGTGAAGAACTATGACGGCTCGTGGACCGAGTACGGCTCCCTGGTGGGCGTTCCGATCGAGGTAGGAGATGGGGCATGACACAAGCGAATTCAGGCGGGCAGGCCGTAGCCGACGGCTGCGGTGCGCCTGCGGGCACTCCGATGGTCACCGACGCCGGGAACCAGGCTGTAGTCCAGGGCAAGGTAACCCGCGGTGGGTCACCCGTTTCTGTCGGCTACGCCCGGCTGCTTAACTCCGGCGGCGAGTTCGTCGCGGAGGTGCCCCTCGGCGCTGACGGAGGATTCCAGTTCTTCGCGGCACCGGGTGACTGGACGCTTCGCGTGCTCGCGCCCGGCGGGATCCGGGCCGAGCGAGGCGTGACGGCAGCGATCGGCGAGATTCGGACTCTCGAGGTCGCTGTTTAGCAGGGCAGGGCCTGATATCAGTCGAGGGCGGTGCATCCGGGATCTCCTGGATGCACCGCCCTCGACGCGCAGTTCCCCTATTTGACATCTGTCCGTCGCTTTGATGTGCACCTCTAGTTCAACTTTTGTTCATCCATGCCTCTTAAAAAGGGACCTGTCGGTGACGGGGGCCGCAGCTTGCTGATGATCTACGACAGGCAAGGACGAGGCAGCGAATGTCAACAGAGGCTGATCCGGTTCAGTCCGAGACTGCGCACGGAGTCACCGCCAGGCCGGTGGGTGCCGGGACATCGCCGGCGCAGAAGGCGCTGGCTAATGGCAGCACATCGCTCAGCGCCATCGACCTAACCCTCAGTTTCGGCCAGCGGGCGATCTTGTCCGACATCACCACTGATGTCCGTGGCGGCGCCGTGACTGCGCTGATCGGTCCGACGGGCTCGGGTAAGACAACGCTCCTGCGCACCTTCAACCGGATGAACGACAAGGTCGCTGGTTATCGGCATAGCGGCGACGTACTGCTAGACGGCCGGAGCATCTGGCATCCGGGCGTGGAGTTGATGGCCCTGCGCCGAAGAGTCGGGATGCTGTTTCAGCGGCCGAACCCGTTCCCCATGTCGATCCAGGACAACGTCACGGCTGGCGTGCGGGCGCACAAGCTCGTCAACCGGAACGGCATGCGGGAGGTGGCCGAAGAGAACCTCACCATTGTCGGGCTGTGGGGAGCGGTCAAAGACCGGCTGAAGGAGTCGCCGTTCCGGCTGTCCGGCGGTCAGCAGCAGTTGCTGTGCCTGGCGCGGGCGCTGGCGATCAGCCCCGAGGTGCTGCTGCTCGATGAGCCGACTTCTGCCCTCGACCCAAACGCCACAGAGTCGATCGAAGCTCTGATCAGGACCCTCGTGCCGAAGCTGACCGTGGTCATCGTGACGCACAACCTGGGCCAGGCCAGCCGCGTGTCCGACCGGACCATGTTTCTGTACCAGGGCCGGATGGTTGAGCACGGCGACACTAAGCAGGTATTTGAGAACCCAGCCAAGGAAGAGACTGCCCACTACGTGGCCGGTCGCTTTGGCTAATACAGACCACCCGTGCGGGAGGACAGCACTCCACCCGCACGGGCGCTGGGCCGCCAAGAGTGCGGACCGCAGTCGCACGCATCAGCGTGCGAGACCTGTAGCGCACGCGTCAGCGTGCAGAAATGAAGGAGTATTCCCCGGTGGCTAAGAGAACCCGCCTGGCATTGACGGCGGCCGCTCTAGTTCCGCTTTCAGTCTTCGCAGCGGCCTGCAGTTCAAGCGGCAGCCCGAGTAGCAGTTCTAGTTCCCCCGCAGCGGCGAAGATGGTCGGTGCCGCGCTGCCGGCGTCCCCCGACAAGACGGCGACGACCATTACCGAGACCGGCAGTTCGCTGCTGTACCCATTGATGGGCGCCTGGACTGCGGCGTACCAGAAGCAGTTCACTGACTCCAGCGGGAAGCTTCCGCTGGTGACGATCGAGACCGGGTCCACTGGTTCTGGCACCGGCATCACTGACGCGTCGACTGGGACAATCAACATCGGCGCTTCAGACGCCTACCTGTCCAGTTCGGACATGCAGACTTACCCGAGCATGGTGAACATCGCGCTGGCGATTTCCGCCCAGCAAGTCAACTACAACCTGCCGGGCATTAAGAACCTCAAGCTCGACGGCACGGTGCTCGCCCAGATCTACTCCGGCAAGATCACCAAGTGGAACGACCCGGCAATCAAGGCGCTGAACCCCAGCGCACCGCTGCCAAGTCTGACCATCGTGCCGCTGCACCGGGCAGACAGCTCGGGCGACACCTTCCTGTTCACCAGCTACCTGAACGCACAGGACTCCAGCGGATGGTCGTCGTCGAATGTGGGCACCACCGTCAGCTGGCCGTCGGTGAGCGGCGCGCTCGCTGAGACCGGCAACGGCGGCATGGTGTCAGGCTGCGGCGCCACCAAAGGCTGCATCGCCTACATCGGTATCAGCTACTTGCAGAAGTCGCAGGCAGCCAACCTGGGCGAGGCGGTGCTGAAGAACGCTACCGGTCAGTTCGAGTCACCGACGCCAGCGACCATTTCGGCTGAGGCGAACGCTGTCGCCGGCAAGACCCCGGCGAACGAGACGCTGTCGATGATCAACGCCAACGCTCCCGGCGGCTACCCGATCGTCAACTACGAGTACGCGATCGTGAACACAAAGCAGACCAACGGGATTGTCGCCGAAGACATCCGCGCGTTCCTGCACTGGGTCGTGCACACCGGGCAGTCAGGGTCGAACTACCTCGACGCGGTGAACTTCCAGCCGCTGCCCTCAGCGGTCGTCACCCTGTCGGACAACCAGATCTCCAAGATCGGCGCCTGAGTTCATGGCAGCAACAACGCCGGTCGCTGACTCGGATGGAGGGGCGGGCCTCCCGCTCCTCCGCCGGGTCGGCCCTGGCCTTCGCGGAGCTGTCAAATCGGGTGGAGCTCTGCGCTGGTCAGGACGCGTCGGCGCCGTCATACCGCTGGCCGCGCTTGCGTTCATCCTCGTCGTGCTGCTCCTCGAGGCCATCCCCGCGATCCGTATCAATGGCTGGCACTTCTTCAGCAAGAGCGTCTGGAATGAGGGGACCGGCTACAACGCCACCATTGTCAATACTGGTGGCGTCAAGCACCTATCCGGCGCTGACTACGGCGCGCTGCCCGAGATCGTTGGCACGCTGCTCACGTCAGCTATCGCGCTGGTCGTAGGCGTGCCGATATCCATTGGCGCAGCGCTGTTCATCGTGGAGCGGCTGCCGAGGCGGCTCGCGAATGTAGTCGGGGTGTTCCTGGAACTGCTCGCGGGCATCCCCAGCGTCATCATCGGACTCTGGGGCGCGCTGACGTTCGGGCCGTTCATCGCCCAGCACATCAGTCCCTGGTTCGCCAGGAACATGCCAGACGTTCCGGTCCTGAGCTACTTCCGCGGCCATCCAGGCAACGGTGAGGGCCTGCTCACCTCGGGCCTGGTGCTTGCCATCATGATCATCCCAATTGTGGCCGCCACGTCGCGCGACCTGATCAGGCAGGTGCCAATCCTGCCCAGGGAGGGCGCAATTGCGCTCGGCATGTCCGACGCACAGTGCGCGCGCCGGGTGACGCTGCCATGGGTCAGTTCAGGGATCATCGGAGCGTCCGTGCTCGGCCTGGCCAGGGCCCTCGGCGAGACCATGGCCGTCGCGATGACCTGCGGCGTGGCGCTGAGCACGGTGCCGGGCAACATCTACGACACGATGACCACTATCGCCGCAACTATCGTCACCGACCTGGACACTGCGTTCCTGGATGGCACCGGATTCGCCGTGCGCACTATCGCGGAGCTTGCCCTCGTGCTCATGGTCATCACGCTCGCGGTGAACGTCGCGGCGCGGTGGCTGGTGCGGCGGGTTTCGGGCACGGCTCTTCCCGTCGGCCGCGGCGTGTGAATCCCAGACGGCCCGTGGCCTGACACACGAGGCGAGGAGGAAAAACGATGAGCGGGATACCGGCGGCCGAGCGCCATACGGCCGGCGGCGGTTCTGTCCAGGCCGGTGCCTGGCCGGCCGTGTCGCTGCGCCGGAAGATCGGCAACCTCGGCTTCTGGGCAGCCTGCATGCTCGGCCTGGCGCTGGTGATTGTGCCGACTTTCTGGCTGGCGGGCGGGGTCCTTGCCAGGGCCGTGCCGCACTTTCACTTCAGCGTGCTATGGACACACACCGCGCAGCTCCAGGGCGGGCTGCTCCAGCCAATCCTGGGCACGATCGCCATCACGCTGAGCGGGATGGTGATCGGCGGCATCATCAGCGTGCTGACCGGGCTGTACCTCAGCGAGTTCGCAGCCGGGCGGCATCGCGGGTTCCTTCGCGGCGCCTATGAGGTGCTGGCGGGGATCCCCTCGATCGTGCTGGGATTCGTCGGGTACGTGGCTCTCGTGGTCAACCTGCACATGGGCTTCGGGCTATTGCCCGCCGTGCTCGTGATCTCCGTGCTGACGATCCCCTACATCACCAAGGCCACCGAGACCGCGCTCGCCCAGGTCCCGACCGGCTATCGCGAAGGCGCCGAGGCGCTTGGCATCCCGACCTCATGGGCCATGCGAAAGATCGTGCTGAAGTCTGCGCTGCCTGGCATGATTACCGGCTTCCTGGTCGCGGCGGCCATCGCGATCGGCGAGACGGCGCCACTGATCTACACGGCGAACTTCTCCGACATCAGCCCGTCGTTGCAGCTGACACATCAAGCTGTGCCGTACCTGACCTATGTCGTGATCTACTTCTCGCCGCTCAACCAGCCGGTCAATAGTGCCAACGTCCTGTCCTTCGACGCGGCACTTCTGCTGCTCGTGTTCGTGCTGATCCTCATCCTGCTCGGGCGGCTCGTTGCGTCGATCGCCCGGCGTTACGCCGAGTGATGTGTCATGACTGCCCAGGACGTCGGCCGACCGGAGTCGGCTGGCGATGACGAGAGCCCGGGGCCAGGCGCCGGGCGAGCCACTTCCGCGGTTGCACTCGGCCGGGCCGTGAGCGTCCTCGCTGACAGGCTAGCGGCGGCGCTTGTCCATCACGAGCCTGGGTGGCGGCTGCCGCGCCATTCAGCGCTCGCGCGCCGGTACAGCGTCAGCACTGCCGAGATTGATGCGGCTATTGAGGAGCTGATCAGCAGACATCTGATCCGCCGCCTCGCCGACGGACAGCTCTACCGGGCGAGCCCGGCGGAGTACCTCATCGGTCTGGAGGGCGTGCCAGGGCTGGTGTCTTACGTCGATGCGATGGGCGGCGAGTTCATCTGCCGCAGCCGGCAGGTGAGCTGGCGGCTGCCCCCCGAGGACATCAGCTGGGCGTTGCGGCTAGCTGCGAGCGAGCCCGTGCGCGTCGTCCGCTTTCTCTGGACGGCGGGCGGGGAACCCGCGGCATTCAGCACAACGTACGTGCCCGGAGAGGTCGCAGGTGGGCCAGAGAGCGCGACGGATCAGCCGCTGCCGACGACATTCAGTCTCGTGCAGCTCACTGGTGTCGCTGACGGACTGGTCGCGGGATCGCCGGACGATCAGCAAGACGTTCCCGCCGTAGTGGGCGTACCGAGCGCTCTGCACATCGAGGTGCAGGCACCGCCGCCGGCGGTTGCGCGCAGCCTTCGCCTGTCGGCGGGACAGCCCGCGATGATGGTCACCATCCGGTTCGACAACCCAGATTTCGCTAAGCCTGTCGCCCTGACTTCTGCAGTCCTCCGGGCTGACATGTTCCGGCTTGTGCTGCAGTCTCCCGAGCCGCCGTTGCCCGAAGAGGGAGGGCGGAATTTGGCCGGTTCCTGGACAGATCTAGCGGAGGACTGGGAACCTTGACGCGCTATGCGTCCCCAGGTGGTCGGCCTGGCCCAGCGCAGTCCGCAGCGCCAGCCGTTCCATCCGGCCGTTCGCTCCCGCCGCGGTGAGGCAGCGGCTGCGTTAGCTACCTGCGCGGTTGTGCTCCAGCTCGCCGCGGCCCAGGCCACTCTGATAGTCGCGCTCGTCCTGACGTTCACGGGCCGGATCAGCAGGTGGCGGCCGCAGTGGCTGGGAATCCCCGCGGCCGCAGGGTTCGTGTGGCTCCTCGCAGACGGGCTTCGTCCGGCCTTCGCTGGCTTCGCGTCCGAGCCAAGGCAGCTGGTCGGGGCACTCTCCGCGCCTGGAGGGCTGACGCATCTAGCCGCCACCTTCAGCGACGCGGCGCACTGGCTGCCCGCTCAGTTGCCGCTAGCGCTCATCGCCGGGTCTGCGGAGGCTGCCATATTGCTCCGCATCGGCAGGCAGCGGGGCAGCGGGTCTGCTTCGCCGCAGTGGCGGCCAGGCCTCATCGCTTGCGTCCGGCGGCGACTCGCTGCAAACGCTATGGCGGCAGGTCATACGGCGACCGCACATGGCTGCGCGGTTGGCATCGATGCCGCCGGGCAGCGCGCCATGCTCTCATGGGCCCAAGCCGAGCGCGGTGTGCTGATCAGCGGCACCACCACAGCGGCGGTGATCGAAGCCGCGCTGCCGGTCGCATGCGCCGCCCTTCGTCGCCGCAAGGCAGTGGTGGTCGTGGACGTCGCCGGCGCCGAGACCTGTGACCTCGTGGCCGCCTTGGCCACGTCTCTGGCGGTCCGGGCCACTGTGCTAGAGGCATTCGGTCTCGCCCAGCCCGGCCAGCCTGCGGCTGCCCTCGGTGACGCGATTCGTCGCCGCGACGTGCTGCTGATCTCCGCATTGACCGCTCCAGCTCGAGCCCTGGCCGACCTAGCCAGCTTGCTGTCGAGCATGCGAGACCTGCAGCTACGCGGGGACTGCTTGGCCTGGATTCACGGGTGCGAACGGGGTCATGCCGATGTCATAGGCAAGTTGATTGCGCTCGGGTCGGACACGGGTACCAGCGTGCTGCTCAGCACCCAAGACTCGGCGGCGGCCAGCACCCTCGCTCGCCTGGCAGAGGTTGCGATCGTCGCCCAGTCCACCGGATCGATCACGATGGTCTCCTCGAGCTGCGCGGGTGTGCGCTTTAACGGCGTGCCATTCCGTGTTGCGGAGCAATGAGCGGCCCCCTGCGCACGTCGGTGCGGAAGCCGCGTGGGCGTGTGCGACCTGAGCTTGTCTACCTGGGCTGGCAACACGCTCCGACGTTGACAGAGCTAGGACCGATGCCGGCGCCGCCGGCCGAAGCGAAGCTCGACGAGGTCAGTGCCGACTGGATACGCGCGCAGCGGCGGGTACAAGCCCGGCTGGACCGGCCGGCCAGACTGGCATGCGCGGTGGCGGGGGCGGTGGCGGCAGCGGCAGCCGTCTGCTGGCAGGCCGGAGTCATGCCAGCCTGGGCGGGTCTGACTCTGACGGTTACTGGCGTCTGCCTCGCTGCCAGATTCGCGCGCCAGTTGATTAGGACTAGCCGGGCCCTGCGCGTTCAGATCCAGAGCGAATATCAACGGGTAGCGCGGATCAGAGCCGTCCAGCAGGCACGCCACCTCGACCTCGCGGAAGCACACGCGCAAGCCTGCCGGGACTGGCAACGGCTCTCCGCAGCGCAGCGGCGCGAGCCCCGCTGGTACCCGGCAACGGTGCCGGTCGAGGTCAGTCGGCTCGACCTCGCAGGCGGCACAGCGAGCGGCTGGTCAGCGCTACTCACCATGATCGGCTCGACCCGGCTTGCCGTCGGCGGCGCAATGACGGTGCTTGATATGACCGAGGGCACGGTCGCTACCGACCTGATCGCCGTGGCTCGGCATCTGGGCATCGATCCGCTGGTCTTCGTGCTGCCCGCCGATCTGCCCGCGCTCAGCCTTGGCAGTGAGCTCGACTCGGAGCAGCTCGCAGAGGCCCTCGCGCTAACCGCGGCTGCTGAGCCTGACGGCGAGTCCGATCCCGTGCGAGATGCCGCTCTGCTCACTGAAGTCATGGCGGTTCTCGGACCGGATGCGACAATGCACCAGGTCATAGCTGCGCTGCGCGTCCTCGCTCAGCTTGGCGGTCCGCGTCCGCAGCACGGCGCGGACCCGCTGACAGGGGAGCAGATGACTCGTTTAACTGCCATCTGGGGACGAGGATCGGCGCATCTCGGTGTTGAGCGTGCCTGGCAGCTTCAGACGCGGCTGCGAGTGCTGGCCCCGCTCGGCAGTTCGCCGGCACGCATGGCGTCCAGCCAGCTCAGGGTCGCCTGGCCGGACCGCGGGGCTACCCCAAGCGCGGCCATGATGCTTGGCCGTTATCTCGTCGCGGCGTGCACGCAGACGCTCCGCCAGGCGCCGGTCAGCCAGCCGTGGCTCCAGAGTATGTGCGTGCTCGGGGCTGAGCGGCTGCCAGCCAACATGATCGACCAGTTGTGTGACGCGGCCGAAGGAGCCGGTGCGGGCCTGCTGCTTGGCTACCGCTCGATCCCGCCCCGAGTAAGAGAGCGACTTGGCCGGGGTAATGCCGCGGTCGCGTTCATGCGACTCGGCAACGCCGAGGACGCACGGGCCGCGGCCGAGCAGATCGGTACCGAGTACCGGTTCGTCGTCAGCCAGCTCACCGACACCATCGGTGCGTCGGTGACGCACACGGCCGGCGATACGTACAGCAGTACAGTTGGCTGCGCAGATTCCGCATCACAGGCGGTCACAGAGAGCCGGACCGTCGGCCGCAGCCGCGGGCATGGGCACAGCAGGACCGCCGGGCTCGCCCCGTTGGCCGAGAGCGGCTCGGTTAGCCGGGACGCGAGCACATCGACGGCAGCCTCGGACTCGCGCTCAGTCAGCGAAGGCATCAACGTCGGAACATCGTGGGGCGCGAGCACGTCGGCGGCTTTGGGAGTCAGCGGGTCGCTGGCAGGCAGCGTGCAGCGATCACGCGAACTGCTCATCGAGCCGCACGAGCTGCAGCATCTGCCGCACACAGCTGTCGTCGTCTGCCAGCACAGCCCGGCGGGGAGGCAAGTACTGCTGGCAGACGCCAATCCCGCCATCATGACTCTGCCGACAGCGACGCTCTCCCGGCTTCCTGACCCCGCTGCGCGACAGCACCGGCCGTTAGGATCGAGACCATGACGCGGCAATTCCGGCAGGTCGACGTTTTCACCGACACGCCGTATCTCGGCAACCCGCTTGCCGTCGTCCTCGGCGCCGACGGGCTCACGAGCGAGGAAATGCAGCAGTTCGCGCACTGGACGAACCTGTCGGAGACGACGTTCGTGCTGCCGGGCGAAGATGACGCGGCGGACTACCGAGTCCGGATCTTCATGCCCACGGGCGAGCTTCCCTTCGCCGGGCATCCCACTTTGGGCAGCTGTCACGCCTGGCTTGAAGCGGGCGGCAAGCCGCGAACCCCCGGCGTAGTCGTCCAGCAATGCGGAGCGGGCCTGGTTCCGGTTCGGCAGGATGGCGGCGGGCTGGCGTTCGCCGCGCCGCCGCTGCTGCGCAGCGGCCCAGTGGAGCCAGAGGTGGCCGCTCACGTGGCACAGATCCTCGGGGTCGGCGACGGGGACATCGTCGACATGCAGTGGGCTGACAACGGGCCAGGCTGGGTCGCGGTGCTGCTGTCGAGCGCGGAAGCCGTACTCGCCGTGCGGCCTGGTGTCACTGACATGGACCTCGGCGTCGCCGGACCCTACCCACCAGGCTCGCCAGCGGCGTTCGAAGTGCGGGCCTTCTTTCCGAAAGACGGATCTACCACCGAGGACCCCGTCACCGGCAGCCTGAACGCGGCGCTAGGCCAGTGGCTGCTGAGCAGCGGCCGGGCCAGCGCGCCGTACATCGCCAGCCAGGGGACAGTTCTCGGCAGGCGAGGACGAGTGCGCATCACCCTCGACGAGGACGGAAGAGTCTGGACTGGCGGCAGCACCGTCACCTGCGTGTCCGGCACGGTCGAGCTGTAGCGGTCGCGCGTGGCACAATTCGGACCAATCAGGTAGCAGCGCAGCGTCCGGCCTGATATGCACGCAGCATGGGTCCGACGTCAGGCATCAACGGCGGCGCGGCCGGACAGTGGTACCGGGTCCAGGCGCTGAGCTCCGATGCCGTAGGCGGATCCCCGCACGTTGACTACGCAGCCATCCTGCCCGCTGCGCTGAACTCAGTCCGGCACCGGCGGCCGTTCATCGCTGGCTGGCTGTCACGAGGCGGCGGAGCGCCGCTGGAACTGATCACCAACGCCGGGCCGCTGCCGCCAGCGAGCCGGCCAGTTCGCGAGGAACCGGCTGCATCCCCGGTGGCTGACCAGGCTGAGCCCGGGCCTAAAGCAACTCAGCCTCCGGCAACTCAGCCTCCGCCAGCGGCCGTGGAGATGCTATTTCCGTGGGGTGCGCGCGGGGTCGCGATCGACGGCAACATGCTCGCGGACCTAGATCAGCTGGTCTGGGCTCCGTGTCCTGGCCGGCCCGTCTCGCCAGCCGAGGGCCTCGCCGGCCTCGGGCCGGCCGGCTCCGGTCTGCCGGACGTCGGGCTGCCCAACCGTCAGCTGCCGACACTGTTCGAATCGGGCTTGCAATCCTTGATGGGCAGGCCCTTTGGCTGGCTGATCGTCGCCGATCCGACCGACCTGCTCGACGCCGAGGTCGCCGAGTTGCGCAATCAGCTCAACTTGCTACGCAGGTACGAGGAGGAGTATGCGCGTTTCGAGGCGGACCGCGCCCAGCGCCGCCTGGCCGAGCTGGACATGTATCGCGAGGCCGGCCTGTGGAACGTGCGCGTGCTGGTCGGGGCTGCCACCGAACTAGAGTTGCGGCTGATCGCGCCGCTGCTGGTCGGCTCTGTCGACCTGCGTGGGCATCCGTATCGGCTGCGGTGCGCTGAGGGCGCGCAGGAGTTCGCCGACGTGCTCGCGGCCAAAGTTTCCGAGCCGGTCGACGGCTCCCAGGTGCCGTTCGCCGCGACTGCAGGTGTGCTGGCTGCGCTAACCGGCTTGCCCCGCCGGGAAGTGCCAGGAGTGCGGGTGATCCAGGCGAGCTACTTCGACCTGACCAGCGAGGTCAGCGGCGACGACACGATCGAACTCGGCGACATCCTCGATGCCCAGGACCGGCCCGTAGGCC
>Ga0126371_10005768_pt1 | contig 11006 bp, 8 predicted proteins | sample PanSoiMetaPlot_4_FD_110145 | JGI IMG/M metagenome (GOLD analysis project Ga0126371, IMG submission 110145) | Tropical forest soil microbial communities from Panama - MetaG Plot_4 | ecosystem: Environmental > Terrestrial > Soil > Tropical forest > Bulk soil | place: Panama | collected 2016-02-17
GACGATCTGCGCAACATCGCGATGACGGGCGGGGCAAACCCCCACACGTCGGACCAGGAACTGATCGATTCGATTATGCGGAAGGCTCAGGAGCACCAGATTACGTTGGCACCGGAGCAAGTTACGGTGCAGCGGATCGGGAGCCCGGGCGCGCCCGCCGTGTATGTTGCCGCTGACTACAGCGTGCTGGTGAATCTGCCGGGATATTCGTTCACGCTTCATTTCAACCCTTCCAGCGGAAATCGCGGGATGTAGGAAGAGCAGATTCCTGCTCTAGCTGCTGGCGAAGCTCGGTGCTTCGGTCGTGCCAAAGATCAAAATCATTGTCGGCTTTGTCCTGCTCGCATTGCTCGTGAGTACGGGATGGCAGATGGCTGCCTGTAAGGACGCGAATTACGAACTGAAGGACGATTTGAAAGATGTGGCGTCATTGGGGGCGTCGCGGATCGGGCTGGCGGAGCAGCAGTCAGACGATCAATTGCGCGCTACCGTACTCCGGAAAGCTGCGGCACATGAGATTGTTCTCGAGCCCGAGCAGATTACGGTAAGGCGATCAGGGACCGGAGAGACGCAGACAGTATTTGTTGAGGCGAAGTATGGGGCAAGGATCTGGCTACCAGGATTTCGGCTGGTGATTCGCTTCACGGCTACGAGCGCCTAGCTCGAAGATCCCTTGTCCGCCCCGTCGGTTCGGCAACACCCAGTAATTACTTTTCTTTTGCGTCCTCATACCTCTCTTCTCAAGTCTTCCAAGTCTTCTCCAATCCCAATTCTCTGCTGCCGTGCCGGGGCTCGTTGCGCTTCGCTAGACAGCCGAGGCGGCTGTCGCTACGTGAATAGTCGCAGCATGAGAACTCAAATGGTCGCATGACATTCGTAACGTTGCCAGCACATTACCTTGCTCCTACTATCGCGAAGGACAATCATTTCTGCGCACAGGTGCAAGTTGCCGGAATGTAGCGCCGAGTTGGAGGCTTGGGGATGACGAAGGCGAAGTTACTACTGGCCGCAATTATCGTCGTGTTGGTGATTGGCTCAGTTGGATGCGGCGGACCTTCGGGCTGCTCGACCGCTACTCCCGGAGTTACGGGCGGGACTTCCGGCGGAACGAGCGGAGGATCCTCACCGCCTGCCGGTAGTTGCATCATGACGAGCTCCGGAGGTTCTGCAGCAACGGGAATTTATCTGATGGTCGCCAATGCAGGCGGAATCCAGGGGGAATTCGCCGACACCACCCTCAAGAAAATGTCCATCACGCCGAATTTTGGCACGGTTTCGGTGGACACGAATAATCCGGGCGATTGGCTTGTCATCGCGCAGCAGAAGTTCATGTATGGCGCCTACACCGACGTAGGTCAGATTTATCAGTGGTCGGTCAGCGGAAATGGTTTGCTCACCGCTCTCAATCCGCCGAACATCACGGCTTCCTACTTAACCAACACTCCGATTACCGGCGGGAGTTTTGGAACGGCCAATGCTGGATGGCAAGGAATGATCACGAATCCGGCCGGTACGCTTCTGTTTGTGTTGGATCAAACTTCAGGAAGCGAAGCGGTAGAGGTCTATCAGATCGGCTCTGCCGGACTGTTGACCGGACCAACCAAAACGCTGCTGCCGTCCGGATTCCTGCCGTTTAACTTGGCGATTGACGGCCAGGGAAAGTATCTGTACGTCAGCAATATTCAGAACCTGCAGACCACCGCGGTTATGGCCTACAGCTTCGACAGCACCGGGATATTGACGCCTGTACCCAACAGCCCGTTCTCCTCGCCAATACAGCAGATGCAGGGTGAAGCCACAGGAAAATTCATGATTGGCACCAGCGGCGGCGTGTTCGCGGTTGATAAGAACCTTTATGTTGCGACGATTCAGTCGGACGGCGAGCTAACGGTGGCGCTTACGCCCACGATCGGTGTGCCTACTGAGGTCACGGTTCAGCCGAACTCGGGCGGAAATCTCGTCTACGCGATTGACTTCCCAACCGGGCAGTCAAACAGTGGCCCAACCGAAGGTTTTACGTTCGATGCATCGACCGGTACTCTCACAGAAATGACGAATTCGCCCTTCACCAGCGCGTTGGGCGCACACGGAGAATTTGATCCAAGTGGGCAATTCTTCTTCGTCTCCACAAGCACGAGTGCCGCAGCCGTTGCACTGTACTCCTACGATGTAACTGCGTTTCCTGACCTGAGCACAGCGATGGCGTCAACGGGGTGGGCTCCGGGAGCGTGGGCGCCTGTCGACGGTCACTAAATTTGCGATGTTGTCAGGAGAGAGACTCGCATGTACTGCGGGTCTCTTTTCGTTTGGGACAGCGGGGTTACAATAAAGGAACGCCTCTTCTAGCGATGCAGGGAATGGTGTGGAGCGAGGTCGCGATATTGAGATCCTTGCGCTCCGCTGAAGAACGGCTCCGCTCCGGATGACTCCTTTGGGTCAATTTGGATGGGAGTCGAAGGTATGGGTGGCGAACTTTCAAACCTTTTTGCGGCTCCGGTCGTCTGAATAGATTCCGGGCCTAAGTCGAGACTGTGTCTATCAAGATCAGAATTCCGAAGAGTGGTGGAGAGAGTGGGGCGAAGACGATTCGCGGGCTGCCCCGTGATCCTGTATTGCGGGCGGCCCTGGTAGGCTTTCTGGTCCTGGCAGTCTCGTTCACTATTGTCTTTTCCTACTTCTATATCAAGTATGACCGGATCATCGAGAAGCGGTTCCGGACGCCAGTTTTCGCCAACTCCGCCAAGATCTATTCCCTTCCCCGAGTGGTACGTGACGGCGAGAAAACCGATGCCAAGCAGATCGCAGCCGAATTGCGACGGGCCGGATATTCCGACAAAGACGGCGAGTCAAATCTCGGGACCTACCACCTGGTAAAGGGCGGAATCGAAATCACACCTGGGACGGAGTCGTATCACGCACCCGAGCCGGCGCGAATCATGATCGAAGACGGGCAGGTGTCGCAGATCACGAGTCGAGGGAACGAACTCTCGGCGTATGAACTCGAGCCGCAACTGGTGACAGCGCTTTTCGATGCGGAACAGCGGTCGAAGCGCGAACTGGTGAAGTACAACGACATCCCTTCCATGATGGTGCAGGCGACGCTGGCGATCGAAGACCGGCGATTCTTCGAGCACAGCGGAGTGAACTATCTGCGCATGGCAGAAGCGGCGTGGATCGACCTGATGCGCGGCCGGCAATCCCAGGGCGGGTCGACCATCACCATGCAACTTTCGCGCGGATTCTTCCTGACTCCGGAGAAGACGATCAAGCGCAAGCTGACGGAGATGCTGATCGCCGAGGAACTGGAGCACAAGTTTTCCAAGCAGCAGATTTTCGAGTTCTACGCGAACTGGGTGGATCTGGGGCAACGCGGATCATTTGCGATCAGCGGGTTTGCAGAGGCGTCAAAAGCTTACTTCAACAAAGATCTGAAGGACATCACGCTACCAGAGGCGGCGTTGCTGGCCGGCTTGATCCAGCGTCCCAGTTATTTGTCGCCGTACCGGCATCCAGAACGCGCCATGGACCGCCGCAACCTGGTGCTGGAGTCGATGGTCGAGACGCACGCGATCACGCGCGAGCAGGCGGACAAGGCGAAGGCGACCCCGCTGAAGCTGGCGCCTCCGAATGTCGAGGCCAGCGATGCCCCCTACTTCGTCGACATGGTTCGCGAGCAACTGATCAGCAAGTTCAGCGAGAACGAGCTGAACGACTCTTCGTACCGGATTTACACGACACTTGATCCGGACCTCCAGAAGGCCGCGGCGCAATCGGTGGAGATGGGCATCAAGCTGGTGGACGAGCAGGTCAAGAAGCTGCGAACGAAGAAGGTCAAGGTCGGCAAGAAGTTCGAAACCAAGGTCGAAAATGGTCCGCAGGCGCAGGTGGCCCTAGTGGCGATTGATCCCCATACGGGAGCTGTACTGGCGCTGGTGGGCGGGCGCGACTATGGATGGAGCCAGCTGAATCACTCAGTGGCAAAGCGTCCGACGGGATCGATCTTCAAGCCCTTCGTCTACGCAGCGGCGATGAATACGGCGCTGGACGGATCGCAGGCGGTGATTACTCCTGCATCCACCGTGACCGATGAGCCTTCGACATTTACTTACGGCGATTCGATTTACGAACCGCGCAATTACAAAGAGGAATATCACGGCGAAGTAACGCTGCGGTACGCGCTGGCGATGTCCCTGAATAACGCGACCGTGAAGGTGGCCGAAGAAGTTGGATACGACAAGGTAGCGGATCTGGCGAAGTCGGCGGGCATTGTCTCTGTCAAAGCCACGCCAGCAATGGCACTGGGATCGTACGACGCGTCGCCTCTCGACATGGCTGGCGCATACACCGTTTTTTCGAACAGCGGCGTACGTTTGTCGCCGATTCTGTTGCGGTCGGTGCGGAGCAGCAAGGGCGATGTGATTGCGAATTACAACACGGATCAAAGGCCAGTCATGGATCCCCGGATCGCCTACGTCATGACCAACATGATGGAAGGCGTAATAAACAATGGCTTGGGATACACCGCGGTCCGCCTCCGAGGTTTCACACCTCCCGCGGCAGGCAAAACCGGCAGCTCCCACGACGGCTGGTTCGCGGGATACACCTCGAACGTGTTATGTATCGTTTGGGTCGGTTATGACGACTACAGTGATCTGCGGCTCAGCGGGGCCCAGACGGCGGCACCGATTTGGGCGGAGTTTATGAAGAAGGCCGCGACGCTGCCTATGTATTCGGATATGAAGCCGTTCTCGCAGCCGGCTGGCGTTGTGGATGTCCAGCTGGACAAAGCCACGAACCGGCTAGCCACTCCAAACTGCACGGATGACTATGTTTCAGCTTTCGTGGCCGGGACTGAGCCTCGGGATACCTGCGAGACGCAGCAGGGATTCAAGGGCTTCCTGACAAAGCTATTTAGCAACGGCGATAAGCCGGTGATGCCGGCCCAGGCAGCCAACGGGCAGAATCCCAGCATCCAGGAGGATCCCAAGAAAAAGAAGGGGTTCTTCGGCAAGCTGGCTGGGATTTTCAAAGATGACAAAAGCTCGGCTCCGGTGTCTAAACCTCCGGACAACGGGTCACACTGACTAAGCTTTCGCCTCTCGGCTTCCGGGATCCGGACAGCCTTGGAACCGTACTAAAGTCATCGTCTGGCGGCCCGAACTGTGCCACAATAGGTACACGACTTGGGGGTGGCCTATGGCTCTCTACCCGAAAGCTCTGGCTTCCGTTTCGTTTGTAGCCTTCTGCATTTGCCTCTCGACAGCTTCTTCCGCGCAGATTTCCCATGCCGATCCAGTCCAGGTGAAACCACCTTTACTCCGGACCATTGATCCGCCTTCTCCGGATGCGACGGCAGCCGATCTGGAGACACGTGCCGACGAGTTGCATGGCCAGAAGCTGTACTTCGATGCGATTGATTACTATCGCGCCGCGCTGGGGAAAGACAAAGCTCCAAGCGATCAAGCCAAAGTCCTCAATAAGATTTGCCGGACGCAACTTGTGATGACGCGTTGGCACGATGGGCAGAAGACATGCCAGCAGGCCATCAAGGCGGATCACAAGCTTCCCGATCCGTACAATAATCTAGGCGTCGCACTCTACGAGCAGAAAAAGTATGGAGCCGCGATCAAGCAGTATCGCAAGGCGATCGCGTTGGATGAGTCGGCTTCGTTTTACAGCAACATGGGCGCCGCATTGTTTTCCACGAAGAAGTTCGAGGACTCCGCGAAGGCGTATCAAAGGGCGCTAGAACTGGATCCGGATGTCTTCGAGCGGAGCTCGCGGCAAGGCGTGCAGGCGCAAGTGCCAAGGCCGGAGGATCGAGCTCGGTACGACTACACCGTGGCCAAACTCTACGCGAAGATGGGCTTCTCGGACCGGTCTCTCGAATATCTGCGGAAGGCGATGGAAGAGGGATACAAAGATTTCAAAAACGTGTACAAGGATGAGGAATTCGCCACTCTGCGCAAGGACAAGCGCTTTACCGAGTTGATGGCGAGCAAGAATCCCGCGCTACCGGAGTGAGTTCCGAGTCATCAGTCGCGAGTCCCGACCAACGACTCTAGCGGATCAAAGTCTCACCGAAATGACCTCGCCTCGTCTAAGGGGCTGGGGGATCCATACACATGCGGTTTTCACTTGTTGTGGCGAGCGCGGTTGTGTGTTCCTGCTTGAGTACCGTCGGGCAGGAAGGAATGTTTCGAGGCAATCCGCAGCATAGCGGGGTGTATGACGCGGGCGGGGTGCCCAAATTCAACAAACTCAAGTGGAGTTTTCATACCGGCGGGATGGTGATTGGATCTCCGACCGTAACTGGAGGCATCGTCTACGTTGGGAGCAACGATGGGAACTTCTATGCGATTGACGCGAACACAGGGAAGCAGAAGTGGAAGTTCGCCGCGAAAAGTCGCGTTCCGTCCACGCCTGCGGTAGCCGGAGAAATGCTCTACTTCACAGCCTACGACGGAAATCTTTATGCCTTGGATACCGGCAGCGGGCAATTGAAATGGAAGTTTCAGACGGGTGGGGAGCGGCGATTTGCGGCCAAACATCTGCATGGCGTGCAACCGGTGAACGAGACGATGCCCGATCCCTTTGACTGTTTTCTCTCCTCACCTGTGGTTTGGAATGGGGCCGTCTTCTTTGGAAGCGGAGATGGAAATATCTATTCCGTAAATGCTACGACAGGGACCCTGAATTGGAAGTTCAAGACCGGAGATGTGGTGCATGCATCGCCGGCAATCGCAGATGGAATCCTATATATCGGCAGCTGGGACAGCTACTTCTACGCACTGGATGCCGCGACGGGCAAGGAGCGGTGGCGATTCAAGACCGGAGAAGATCAGGAGATTCACAACCAGGTGGGAATTCAATCGTCGGCGGTAGTCGCGGATGGGATGGTTTTCTTTGGCTGTCGCGACTCGCATTTATACGCGCTGGAAGCCCGCACGGGAGAAAAGAAGTGGGCGTATTCAGGGAACGGTTCATGGATCATTTCGTCTCCGGCCGTGAAAGATGGCAAGGTCTATTTCGATACGTCGGATACAAGCCTGGTCATCGTGGCCGATGCTAATTCTGGGGCTGTGCTGCATTCCTTCAACCTGAATCATTGGTACCTGTATTCGTCGCCCGCCGTTGCGGGCGGGATGATGTACCTCGGGTCGACGCAAGGAAAGTTGGTTGGAGTGGATCTGAATGGATTTACGCCGGTCTGGACATTTGAAACCGACGGAATGAAACAGCACGGCGCTATGTACACGAAGGCGGATGGAAGCCCCGACATGCTGACGATATTTCGGTCTGATTTCTACGACGATATGGTGGCAGGGGTCGACCGGGTGATGAGTATGGGATCGATTCTCGGCGCTCCTGTGGTGATTGGAAACGAAATCTATTTTGGCAGCGCGGATGGAAACGTGTATGCCCTGATGTAAAGGATGTAAAGAATGTTCTGAAAACTTAACACGTCTGCTGGTTTTACAAAGAATTACAAAAATAGACGGAACTTCTTCCAAAACCAGTGTTTAATCTTTTCAACATACTCCTGAAAACAACAGGGTGAGTAAGGAGAAACGGTAGACCCACCGGACGCTGACCCGAGCACGCCCCAAGCAAGCATCCGGTGGGTTTTTTGTTGGTCGTTAGTCGTTGGTCCTCGGCCTAGACCTCTACCTCTCGAGCTTTCTCTCGTCCTCGGCGTTTTCCTCTTGGCGTTTTCTGCGGTTTGCAGTTCTTACTGGACGGTGGGGTGCACGGACAGGTATGTCTCAAGCACTTTCTTCCATTTTCCCTGGGCTTTGAGTATGAATTCCACGGCGTCGCGTAGAGCACCGTCCCCTCCCGCATGAGGCGTGGTGTACTGGGCCTCCTTCTTCACCTCGGTGCGGGCGTTCGCCACTGCGATGGCGAGCCCTGCCAGTCGCATAGCGGGAAGGTCGACGATGTCGTCGCCCACAAAGGCACCTTTGTCCGGGGTAACTCCGGCTTGACGGACAATCTCCTGAAACGCGGCACCTTTGTCGTGGCTGCCTTGATGAACAAACTCCAGTTTCAGATCGCGGGCCCGGAGGGCAACGGTTTCGGAGAAGCGCTTTGTAATAAGCCCGGTACGAAGGCCACCGAGACGAGCCAGAGAGACCGCAACGCCGTCGTGCGCGTGAAACCCCTTAAATTCGATCGATCCTTGGGCGCTCAGCTCCGAGGATCCCCCCTGACTCTTTTCACGGTCGGGCAGAAAAAAGAGCTTGCCGTCGGTAAGAACCCCGTCGACGTCGAACAGCAGCAGAGTGATTTTCCGAGCGCGGACTTGAGCGGAGAGTTTCTTGGGCATCGGGCTCATTCTAGCAGCGGCCGACAGTGCAACACTTTCTGAGGCAATTCGAATGTATCCGTCATCCCTGCAGTTCGTTGCCAGAACATGCAGAGCATCGTTCGCGAAGCACACAAATGGAGCTATTTAGGCATTAGATGGGGTTCGGGTGCTTCGGGCTTGCCGTGATCGAAACGGAAGCCCAGGCTGGTGTACCACTGGCGATAATTCATTGCTGCGCCATCGACCAACGTATATCCGCTCTGAAGATAGGAACGCTTACCCAAATTCACGTCCATCGAGAGGGCGGCAAACTTGGATCCGCCATTCGCGGTGAACGGCGAAATCAGATTCTGAGTTCCAAATTGCAGGTTCCAGAAGGCATGATTGGTCAGCTGTCGGGAGAACGAGAGCAGCCGGTAATCGCCTCGCCCGAAGTTGCTGTCGAACTTGGAATAGTGAAAGTCGGCGCGCATGCCGGTGTGAAGGATCTCGCTCCAGGTGACCCCGTACATCTGATTCAGAGTCTCGTGTTCGTCTCCTGACTTCTCACTGCCGCCCAAGGTGGTGTAGAGCATCACATGGCGGATAGGTTCGACGTGGACTCCGAAGTTCACTCCCTGAAACAGAAGCTTGTCGACCAACCCGGTATCTACGATTGCGGTCGCTGCGGTGGGCACATCGCGGAAATAGTTGTGATAGATGTCGAAGTACAGCCGCTGGCTGGGCTGAAGATGAATGGTGAGATAACTGCGACTAATGCCGGGGCCCGGACGGATGCCGTTGGTGGTGACCCCAAGGGGATCGTCGACAATCAGCGAATGATAGACGGAGATCCTGCTCTTGTAAGACGCTTCGTTCTCGAAGAACAGATACGGGCGATCGAGCTTCCAGCGTAAAGTGCTCAGGGCCAGGCCGCTGGTGCTGCTGATGTGGAACGAATCGAAGCTGCCGCCGCTGAAATTGACGAACGAGCCGGCGATGCGATGGTCGGGTGCATAGTCCCAGGAAGTGAGATCGGGAGTGGAGCCGCCAAAAATTCCGGCTGTGACATGTACGTTGAGCTTGCGGCCGAAGTAGCCACCATCAATCGTATCGAGGCTCACCGCCCACGGAAGGTACAGACGACCGAATCCGGCGACCCATGGAGAATCTGGATTGTCGTAGTAGAGTTGCATGGTATAGGTTTTGTTGAGAGTGTCCTCGATCGTCTCCTGTTGGAACTGCGAATGCCGGTTGATTCGGCCTCGCCAGTAGCCCTGTAGATTCCAATGCGTCCCGAACAGATTGGTCATGTCGCTCTGGAATGAGATGCCGCGCTGAGTGCTAGTTCCCGGAGTGGAACCCGTGCTGGCAATGTTGCTGTAGTCGACTCCGACGCGCCCTTGAATACGTGCCCCAGGGGAGCTATCGAGGTTAGGCTCTGCCCGGCTGTCGGCTTCGGTCGGCATGATCGTTTTGACCGGCAGGTGAACGGCGGCGAGGGCGTTGGTGGTTCGTGCAGTGCGCGCCGTTTCGGCGTCTTGCGGAGTGAGTATCGCGATATCGCCGCGCCTCACAGGCCGCTTGGCTTCGCGCACTTCGGCCACCGCGGAGCTGGCCGCAACCGCAAGGACACGAAGTTCCGCTACAAACGGCCCGTTGTCAGGATCGTTCTTGTTCAAACGACGGAAGCCGTCGCGGACAATTAGCGTCATCCCGATTTGCAGACCCGCGTTCGAACCACCGTCAATGTAGACCGAGTCCGAAGCAATACCTTTGACCTTGAAGCCGAGTCGGGCCACAGGGTGCGGCTGGGCAGCGGCTGGTTCGAATCCGGTGGCCAGGTTCGGATCGAAACTGGTAATAGGCGCGAGAACGACGATGCTCGTGGTCACCCGCGGCTTGGATGATTCTGTTTCCTGGATACCAAGGCTGGTTGATGACGAGAGGATATTCAGTCGGACGGTTCTGTCCGAAGTTTCGACGGCGAACGGGCGCGGGGAATCAAGGTCGACCACCACGCGGGTGATCGGTGGACTGGAACGATTTAGACCGATGCGAACGCGTGCGACCCCGTTCTTCCCTACGGATATGTGTTGCACAAATTGCTTTGGCGAGACATTCGGAAAATCAGCAATGAGCCGATCGGGATTTTTTGCGAAAGTCAGGGTTGGTGTGACGGACTCCGTGAGCTCGACCTCGACGGACACTTTGTCACCGTCGGCTGCAACGTGCACGTCGCGGATCAACGCAGGAGGATTTGAAGCCGCGTGAGCCGCGACGGTGAGAGTAACGAATAGTAGATGGGGAAGTAGTATGCGATTCATTGTGATTAGTCTCTGATTCAAGCTAAAGAAAGAATGCTCTGAGGCAGGGGATCATTTGCCGATGCCTCCGTGGACTAGAACGGCGCCGTACCAACTGTCCATCGAGAGGTGGCATTGCTGACAGTTGGTGGAAAAGCCCAGAGCTTGGTGATTGGGATTTGTGGTTTTGCGAAATGCACTCAGGTGGCAGCTCGAGCATTCGGTCGAGAGTCCGAAGCGATTGAACTGACCCACTGTACCAACCTTGTGGCAGGAATAGCAGTCTACGGCAGCGTGAGCGCCAATCAGGGGAAAGCGGTCCTGATGTTCATTGATGTTGTGAATGGAGACCTGCCAGCCGTTGGCGTTGTGGCAAAGTTCGCACTCCGCGCCGTTCTTGCGCCGATGCA
>Ga0126371_10005769_pt1 | contig 11004 bp, 6 predicted proteins | sample PanSoiMetaPlot_4_FD_110145 | JGI IMG/M metagenome (GOLD analysis project Ga0126371, IMG submission 110145) | Tropical forest soil microbial communities from Panama - MetaG Plot_4 | ecosystem: Environmental > Terrestrial > Soil > Tropical forest > Bulk soil | place: Panama | collected 2016-02-17
TGAGGCTGAATTCTATCCGGAACAGACTTGTGAAAGCGAGACCACAGCGGCGGACTGCGAAAGCCGGACGTCACGCCTTTTCAGCGCGTTCCAGTTTTTTGACCATTCGAGAACAGATTGGAAAATTCCGCGCGGAATTGCAGGTTCACACCTTCCCTCGGAAGAGGAATGTTCTTGAGCACAGTCGTGTTCTGATAATAGGTTCCTGGCTGGCGGAAAAAATTGTGGGGTAGAATACCGTCGAAAGGTCCGTTCACGGACACTTCGCAGGCAAACGGTGTTGCCCCAGGCAGGCACCGGCTGCCGCTGGAGCCCAAGTAGGATGCTCCCGCCACGAAGCGATTCCTAATTTCACGTTCGATGGTCAGGTTCCATGAGCTCGTGTAGGCCGAGCGCAGGTTTGTGTCGATTGGCTTGGAGTCGCTCTAGCTGAGCTGGAGCGGAGTCTGCGGGAAAGCCGCGCGGTAGTTACACGAAAGCCGCCGCGATACTCGAGGTGCATCCAAATTATTTCCACCGATTGGTCAATAACCTCGGGTTGCGTGCTCACATCCGAGAGGTAGCATCGTAAATGCATCGCAGCGGCGCTACTGGAAATGGTTCATCAAGACGACGTCGCTTTTTACCTTGCGTCTGGTGAGAAGTAGCTGCTTCCCATCCGTTGACCACCGAAAAGTGGAAATTTCTAGGCCCGGCTTGAAGTTTGTTATCGCCTTGGGTGTACCACCTTCAAGCGGCTGTTCCCAGATGTTTGCGTCTCCATAGTATGTGTACTGGATGCTCTTGCCACTCGGAGACCAGCGCCAGTCTGCTGCATATGATGGTTGCTGGAGGATCCTTGCTGGCGGGGCCCCAGTCAGCGGGACAACAACAATTTCTCTCGAGGGAACCTCCCGCGTCGAAGTGGAGGTGAGTTGCTCGCCGCGAGAGTATGCTAGGCGTTTGCCATCCGGCGAGACCCGGAGAACCGTCCACGGCGTACCCGGCACGCCGGCGACTAACAGGGGATTACCGCCCTCAATCGACATTCTCCAGACCTTTGCATCCCACGAGTAGAAAATTGACTTGCCGTCGGGTGAGCAGGCGACGCCACTCGAATTGCTGTAATTGCGGTCCACTTCATCGTAGATCTCGGCCAGCCTTAAGGGGTTTGCGCCGTCGGTATCAGCCCGCCAGAGCTCGGTTTTATCTTCATGCTTCTCACCGAAAATCACGTAGTGATCACCACATGCGTCGACCCACTCGATATTAGTGCGGTCGGGAATAAACGTTATCGGCTCGCCGTTCGCGTTTGTTGTCCAGAGCTCACCTCGATTGAGGCCAAGCGTAAGTATCTTTCCTTGGGGTAACCAGGCAGCAGCTACCATCGGAGGATCGTCCGCGGTGACTGATGTCGCCCTCGCCGCATCTCCATGGGGAGCGATCCAGACGCTTGACACCACCGTACTCTGAAGCGCGGCTAGGGTATTGCTCTCTCGAGCTAGGTCGATTGATGAGTCATCCAAAAGGTCATTGGTGAACGGCTGGACTTTGCCCTGCGGGTAGGAAATGCTCCACAGTTGCCAAGCTCGGTTCGCACTCGTGCTTTGCATCGGTACAATAAGGGAGCGACCGTCGGGCAGCCAGACCGGTTGTCCTAGCAGGGTGTTGGAAGAGTAACCTTCGCGCATGCTGCCGTCCGCGACCGAAAAGAATTCAAGCTTACCTCTTACGGGTGACAACATATAGGTCAGGTTAGTAGCGACAGTCTTACCATCGGGTGACCAGGCTGCGCCATTGCTCCCCCAAGGCCACGCCTGTCGGGTGGCCAAAACCCGATCGTCAGTTCCGTCTGCATTGGCGATGTGAATCTCCAGTCTGTTCGGGAGTCCTTGCGATGGAATTCCCCGCACGAACACAAACTGGCGGCCGTCGGGAGAGAAGCTGACAGGACTATCGATATCCCGGATCACTTCGCGGGGTTTGCCACCGAGTAGCGGCATCACGTAGAGAGACTTATTGGAAAAATTGTTCTTTTCGGATTGCAGGAAGTTAACGTAGTTGCCGTCGGGGGAAATGGTGAGTCCGGGATAATAAACACCGTCGCCTTGGGCAAGTATTTCGACGTCGCTTCGAGTCCCCACTTGCCGGGTCCGAAGGCCTCCCCCTTGAGCATCCATGTAAACCACGAAGCGTCCATCGGGCGAAATGGCGCTTTGTCCTCCTACCCATCCGCTCTCGGTGAGCTTGGTAATCTGCATGGTTTGCGGATTGAGTCCGCGCGAGCGCCAGGCCCCGCCCCAATGATGTATGGTCAAGCCGATCGCACACAGCGCCACAATTGCCAATCCGACACTCACAACAATTAGTCGCCCGGGGCGCCACGCTCCCGCGATCCGCGGGGACGCTAAGCTTGGAACAATCACAGGCTGCGCTGCGACAGCGTCGCCCGCTTTCCCGGAACTGATATCCCGCTTCAAGCGCTTGAGTTCAGCACACATTTCCGCCGCACTCTGATACCGCAGGCTGCGATCTTTCTCCAGTGCGACGCGCACAATCTCATCAAACTTTGTTGGCAGCGCTGGATTGATTTTGGTCGGCGCGATTGGGTCACGATTGAGAATTGCTTCAAACATTACTCCCGGAGTCTCGCCTTGAAACGGCAGTCTGCCAGTTCCCATCTGGTAAAGGACAACCCCGAACGAGAATAGGTCGGTGCGGACGTCGAGTTCCTTCCCTTGGACTTGCTCCGGCGACATGTAGGCGACGGTGCCGCAGGGACTGGCGGAATGTGTCTTCGAGACCGGCACGGTTGATGCTTCCAGTCGCTGCAGCGACGATGGATGCTGCTCCTGGAGTGTCGCAAGCCCGAAGTCGAGAATTTTTGCGTGTCCGCGTAATGTTACAAAGATGTTTGCTGGCTTGATGTCCCTATGGATTATGCCTTTCGAGTGCGCCGCGTCCATGCCCTCGGCGATCTCAATCGCAAGGTCGAGCAGTTCATCGAACTCGAGAGGATGCCCAAGGAGGTGCTGGTCGAGCGGTTTGCCTTCCAGCAACTCCATCGCAATGAAGTGCTGGCCGTCAGCTTCACCAATCTCATGGATAGTACAAATATTCGGATGGTTCAGCGCCGAGGCAGTGCGTGCTTCCCGATCGAATCGCTGGAGCGTTCGCGGTTCCCGTGAGAAATCATCAGGAAGAAATTTCAAAGCGACATGGCGGCCCAGAATTACGTCTTCGGCCCTATAGACAATACCCATACCGCCGGAGCCGATCTCCTGCAAAACCCGGTAGTGAGAAACTACTTCCACAACCACTCCCGGCCCCTCGATTATCCGTCCGTTAGATCGGGCCCGAGATTCATGTTCACTGATTGGACCGTCGAGCTATTCAAAAAGTGACCAGCGCTTTCAACTGGATGACCCGTGGTGAGGCATCACCTCCGAGAAAGGCGCCGTAAATGCTGGACGGAGGACTCGATGCTCTGGTGATCAGTCCGAAGTTCGAATTGGCCACATCCTGCACGGGCTGGTCGAAGTTTGGATGATTCAGAATATTGTAGAACTGAGCGCCTACCGCAAACCTTAGAGCCTCCAATCGCGGCAGTTTGAAGTTCTTCATGATTGCAAAGTCAGTGTCGAAGTAATGTGGACCGAACACCTGATTCCGGCGCTGATTACCAAACGATGCAGTGGTTGGGGTCACCGGAGAGGCGAAATTGTTGACCATCGCTTGACATGGGCTGTTTGGATTGGCGGCCGATTGGCCACAATGGAACACGCCACCTTTCAACTGGTTCGCGAATACTGTCGCACCGTAGTTGAATCCGGCAAGCACTCCGGTGGTTCCTGTGTCTATGACCGTGAACGGAGTGCCCGTGTGGGCAAACACTGTGCCCGATATGACCCAGCCTCCCAGCAGGCTGCGCCAGCCGAGCTTCTCGGGCCCCTTCCAAACGTAGTTGAGGCTGAAGTTTTGACGGACATCGTAGTCCGCGTTGCCATAGATTGCTTGTCTCCTGCTGATATTTTGTTGTGGGTACCCGATGCTCAAGTTCGTATTAAAGTTGAAGGGCGCGTCGACAATGCCATTGTTGGACAATGTGTCGAGCGCGTGGCTCCAGCTGTAGTTCGCCTGAAACTGCAACGATGAGAGACGACGCGAAAGTGAAATTGTTACGCCGTTGTAGTTGGACACTCCACTCCTGTGCAACTCGGTCACGGTGCCAAAACGCGGGTCGGGTACCACTCGTTGTAATCCCTGAAAGGATGAAGCGCTGGTGTTCAATCCCTTGGATCCGAGACAGCTGGCATCGCAATACGCATTGAGTGCCGCGTTGGCGAGACCTTCGTGAATGCCGTGGTTCCCGACGTACGTTACCGAAAGCGTCATCTTCTGACCGAGACCTTGCTGTACCCCCAGGCTCCACTCCTGAAAACTCGGGAATTGAAGCTTGCGTGCGACATTCGTAAATGAGGGTCCGAAGAAAGAGCCACCGGCTGCGGCAATCGCGTTCGTGATGCTATTCAGTGTTCCCCCGGCGGAGAATTGGCTCTGGAAGACTTGGTTCCCTGTCGAGGCGACCGATGCGGCACTACGCGGCGCATTGGGGTCGATGGCGAACGGGCCGGAAACGATGAACTGCGGGCTATTCGGGAAGTTGTTCATCATCGAAGTCGCCAGCAACGCCGTGCCGGAGTAGTCTGAGAAAAGCCCAAAGCCGCCGCGAACGACCATATTTCTGGACGTGGACGGCGTCCAGGAAAACCCGACTCTCGGCTGCGCGGCAGTCTCGTCCAGGTTCGGAAACGCTTGAGCTAGTCCCGTTTCGATAGTCTGGTTATAGGGCTGATTTGGATCGTGGGAGACTTCCGCAAACGGTCGCCTGAGCCGCGCAAAACAATCGGTTCGACACGTTGGGTTGGAATAGCGGTCAACTCGAAGCGCCAGCATTAATGTCAGGTTCTTTCTCGCCTGCCACTCATCTTGGGCGTACAGACCAAGCGAATACGTCGCAAGCGGCTGGCTTAGACGCGTAGGAAAGTTCTGCTGAAGCACGCTGGCGAAGCCATTAAAGAAGTCTGTCAGCGTCTCAGACACCGCCGCTGGCGCAGAGCCCTTTGCTGTGTCAAAGACCGTAGTGTTGTTCCGGACGAAGTTTACTCCAGCGCTGACGTTGTGCCTTCCACGGGCGTGCGTGATATCGTCCACCACCTGGTACTGGCTGCCATTGCGTCCCTGTGGCGTCGGAAACGGAGTCTGGTAGCCGAACCCGACCGTTTGGAACGCGTCCCCAACGAAGGAGACCTGCTCGGGAAGCAAGCTCAGTGTTTTCGTTCGGTCTGGCTGCACGAATATGGCGCGATAGTACGAACCAGACAAGGTGAGAGAATTTACGGTACGGTTGCCGAACTTGTGCGTCTCATTCAGTTGCCCTTCATACTGCGGTTGCGGACTCGTAATGTTGAACAAAGGGTTAATAAAGTCCGTCCACGTCGCCTGCAAGCCTTGATCCGTGCGGAAGTGAATGAATAGACGGTCGCCATTTCCGATATTCTGGTCCAGTCGCGCCGTCAACAGCCACTCATTCGATAGGCCGTTTATTGTGGAATTAAATTGCAACGCGCACGGCGGCCCGCCGGGGATACCGAAACCTTTTGTTCCAGTGAAGTCACTGCAGCCACCGTTCTTTAAGACATTGGCTGCCCTGTTTGTCCCCGGTGCGCCTTTATAGAGTTCGAAAATATTCTTATAGAAAGGTAGCTCGGGACGCTTTGCGGCCGAGATGTTTGCCAAAGTGGCTTGCTCGAACTGCAGACTCGGCACGTTCACTTTACTGACGATGGGGATTGCCAAGCGCAATCCCTCCGTATCCACAAAGAAGAAAGTTTTGTCCTTTTTGATCGGTCCGCCAAGGGACGCAGCCCACTGATTGGCATTGACAAACGGACGAGGGGTGGGCGGAGTTGACTGTTTGTTGAAGACATTATTGGCATTCAGCGGCCGTCCATTCCACCAATAGATAGCGTTACCGTGGAAGTTGTTTGTACCGGACTTGCTGACCCAGCTGACCTGTGCGCCCGCCAAGCCGCCATACTGGCCCGAGTACCCGTTGTTGACGACGGTCGCCTCCTGAATGTCGTTCAGGCCCAGCAGAATATTTGTTGCCCCCGTGGCGTTGATCGTCAGGATTGGGTCCATCTCAGACATGCCGTTGTAGCTGAAATAGTTCGACGTGGACGGCAAGCCGAAGGTGGAGAAGTTGCCAAAACCGCCCAGGGTGTTCATCAAGGCACCAGGCGTTGTTTGTCCTATGTAGCTGAGGTCGCCGCCTCCATTCGGTACGAGCGCGATCTGATCGTTGGAGAGCGTAGTCGAGAGACCCACGTTGTTCGGTTGCACCAATCCTTCGGCCGTAACCGTGATCACCTGCTTCCTGGCTGCAAGTGCCACCTGCATATTTACGGTAATTGTCTGAGCGACGCGGGCGACAACGGCACGTGTTGTGGCGCGAAAAGCGGAAGCCTCCACACTCAACGTATAACGTCCCGGGGGCAACAGCGAGAAACGATATGCTCCCGCGGCGTTCGTTGTCTGGGTTCGGGTGGAGTTGGTCTCGACATTCTCTAGAGTGACATTTGCGTGGGGGATGACAGCGCCGCTGGGGTCAGTGACCACGCCGACAATGTCCCCGGTTGCGAGGGACTGTGAGAATACCGGCGGTACGGATGCGATCGGAAGCAGCAGAACCATCACACACACGAGCTGTCTCCGTGTGTTCACCGGTCCCCCTGAGCGACCCGGCGGCGACCTAGTGCGTTTCAGAGGTGTACGTCAGCGCCGTCGGGTAACGCACTAAGAGAGCATGACACAATTCACGAAAGGCAGAGCAGCACTTGCATGAGCTTGCAGTGGATAATTTACCTCATCGCCGGGTGGCGATAGTTGCACAAAGTTCAACATACAGCCCGAGCTGTCGTGCAGGCTGGATGGCAGACGAAAGAGGTTCAGCCAGTTGGCAGTTATCGACTGGCAAGCACTCGCTTTAGACAGAGAATTCTTACAACAAGTGAGTGTCCTTGGCACCCACCTGCGTTCCCGATCCGACTCATCGGAGGCGGAAAGATCGACTTTACCGACACCGAGCTTCGGTGGTCCCGTGATTCGAAATCAATCTTAATCCGAGTACCATCTAGCGAGGAGGACTGGACAACCAGAGTTTGACTCTCCTGGACCGACACCGGAGATGTACACATTCGCCCGCATGACGGTACAGCCCAACCTGTTCCGGATTCCTGTCTGCTGAGGAGCGTTAATCTTGCCACTTCCTGAGCCACTGTCGAGACAGTCTGTCTGCTGGGGCCAATTCTATATGATGCGAATTACCCCATTCGGGCATGAGTCGCCGGTCAAAGTCGGCTACCGGGGACTCAGCAATGACAAAATCCCCAGATCCTCGGCGTGATACAACTCGTTGGGTTGGGAAATACCGTCGTGATTCTGATGAGCGCGTCTGCATTACCACCGCGCAAATCCAAGGGTATCCTTTTCGCCTCCTCGTCGACACGGGAATGGACGGCATTTTGATTTATCATGATCGCGTACCACAATTTGAAACCGGCAATTTGATTAAAATAAGTTCCTTCTTCTTCTCACGCACAGAATCGTCATAGCCGGACGGGCCCTTTTCGTAAGTTTGCACATCCAGCAGTGACTCCGGCAAGTCTTCCAACTTAGTAGCGCCAGAGGTCCCCAGAAGGAGCGCGCACTCTATCGCATTCCTTAGCTCACGTACGTTCCCCGGCAGTCGTAGTGAGTCAGTGCCGCCTGCGCCTGCGTGAGATTCCCTTGATCCCCTGCGTTGAACTTACTGCTGAACTGTTGAACGTAGAAGCTTGCCAGCAGAGGAATGTCTTCGCGCCGCTTGCGTACCGGGGGAAGCCAGACTGAAACAACCTTGATCCGAAAATACAGGTCAGCTCGGAAAGTGCCTGCGGTTGACTACGTCCTGAAGATTGCGATTAGTGGCGGCACGGGCATCGCGCCAGCTGAACCAGATGAACGGAGACACTGACTATTGCTTCGTTTCCCGAGCGGTAATCTCGCAGCGGACCCCGTGCTGGGGCGGGGCATTTCGCGGGTTCGCGAGACGCCCCGACCTTTCGCTTGCGTCTGTTTCGACGCGTTCGTTAACCGGACCTTGCGGACAGTTCGTTAATTCACTCACTTGTACGCAAGTACCGCGACCAGAGTTGGTCGAGCATTGCTTGCACGAAGCTCCTTCTCAACCTTCGTCATTGGCAATTCTCTCCCGCGTTCCTCGCCCTGTACCCAGATTTGAGAGAGGAAATAGCGATCACCATAGCGATGAAACACCAGCTTGGAACTCGCCGCGGCACGATTTGCTTGAGCTGCGTCAGAGCCTAAAAACATCCCCGGCGTGCCCTGGCCACGAATGAGCAGATTGCCGAGAGTACCGGTCGTCTCTACTGTGTATTCACCTGCGGGCAAATCCACGCTTCCAGCAGTGAAATCGAATGGAATGTTGGACCTCACCGGGCTACTAATCTGTGCATAGAGCGATCCCGCTGCCAGCAGAAACATCGCGAGCAGGGGGAGAAAATTTCGCTTTGTCATAACTCCTCCATGTCATTTGCGTACAGCTTGCATCGACGACGTACCCCTCTGCTTGCACGCCTCGACTAGCTGGGCGTCAGGTCGATTGACCTTGGCCTACGAGCTAAGCCCTCCGCATCATTGCTTATCGCGTATCGTTACGCCATGTGATTCCGAGAAGCAATGGACGGCGGCATTACTCCATCTTTATTTTGGCTTAACGGCTAATATATTGAAAATTAAGTACTTCTCTCCTTTTCGAGTGGCCCGGTGGTAAACTTCGTGTTAGTGGGACTGTATGTTCTTCTCAGCGCAACCTTCCCGCCTGTGGCACTTTGGTTCGTTTGAAGCTGATCTAGAGACAGGCGAACTACGGAAGCATGGGAGGAGATGTCACCTCCAAGAGAAACCGTTCAAAGTCCTCGCCGTGCTTTTGGAGCAACGCGGCAGGCTGGTGAGCCGCGAGGTGTTGCGCCAGCAGCTGTGGCCTAAAGAGACCTTCGTAGACTTCGAAAACGGTCTGAATACCGCGGTCAGCAAGTTGCGCGAGGTGCTCTGCGATTCACCCGAAGATCACCGGTATATAGAAACCTTGCCGCGGCGTGGGTATCGTTTTGTCGCAGAAGTCCAAGAACTTGGATTACCACCATCATATCGAGGCAGCGAACTGGATATCCAACAGAAACGCGTTGAACCTGACATCGTCGTAGTAGAGATTGCGGGGAGATTCACTCTAGGACGTGACTGTCAGCAAATCGAATGGCTACTTGCAGCTCTGTTGAGTGAAGGTGAAAGGAAAATCATTTTCGACATCTCCTGCGTCACTCACATTGATAGCACCGGTGTGGGGATTATCGTCTTGTGTTTCGGCAAGGTCATGAAGGCAGGAGGCGAATTGCTAGTGGCCGGTGCAAAAGGAATTTCAGAAGAAGTACTGAAGCTCGCCAAAGTGGATACCCTCCTTCGTTTGTACCCGACAGTCACAGCAGCAACCGACAAATGCAGGGCCTCGATGTTGTGATCGACTTTGTCGAGTTCATCGACCAAAAGTACGCACGGCCGATGCTCATAACGCAGCGCACGCAATAGGGGGCCTTCGGCAAAGAAGTCCAGCGTGTGCAGTCGGTTGCGGATTTGACTCCACTCTTCATGTAGGTCGTCGGTCGCTTGCGTTTCCAGAAAGAGCTTTTGCAGTGCCTCGTCGAATCTGCCAATGACCTTCTCTTCTGTAATTCCCACGTAGGACTGTACCCGCTCCACAACCGTGTTCGCTGCCTCTGCAACGGCATATGCCAACTCTGTCTTGCCGCAGCCGGGCGGACCTTCGACCAGTAAAGGCTTGTGCATACGCGCCGCCAGATACACGACTTCCAGGGCTACCGGATCGATGACGTATCGCACCCCGCGCAGCTTCTCGGCGAGTTCACTTGCAGACGAAAACACGTCAGCCACCCTCCGGGCGTGAACACTACACCGAAAGCCGTTCTTTTGCATTTTTCACTGTGTGCGCTTCGCGCAGAGGCAGGCGTTTGCTTAGCTTTGCTGACGGTGAACAGCATCTCTTCGCGAGCTAATATCTTCCGGTAATCAGGCCGGCATGGCATTGACTGTGTTTGAGGTGAGTCACGTCGTGCTGTAACCATCGCCCGAGGCAGGTGCTGAGGCTGACCAGAATTTTTACCGATTGCGCTTTTGCTGACCGCACCGGCATCTGACATGAGTGGCTCAGATTTTTTCCACCAATCGCAGGTTTACTGACTATTGCTTCAATGCGAGCGGTAATCTCGCGGTCGAGCAGGTGCTGGGGTGCGGAGCAGCGAATTGCTCGGTGAGTCCAATCTTTAATTTTCACCGATCACACAGTAACTGGAATAACTCCTGAGAGCCAGGCGTCGTGTATTGCCACAACGCACCCCCACTGCGGCATCAACGACTTTTTTCACCGATCGCAACATTGCTGGTCATGCAGGCCTGAGTGATTCGCTTGACGCCGAGCAGCCTTCCAATTCCAACACTCCATCTGGATCCCCAGATTTTCCATCCGCCGACCGAAACAGGGCGCATTCTTATTTTCGATTTCTGACTACAACCTATCTCACAAATGCCCCGGCCCGCACATCGTCGCACATAACTTCTGGTTTGCTCGTCAACCATCCATGATCGCTATCAACCACGGAATGGCCTGTTTGCGCCGACTTACCACGCGGCGCTTTTGTCTGAACTCTTCTATAGTGAGATAAGGGGACTAGTGAGATAAGTGGGACTTTGCGGTCGTTGGGCCAAAAGACAATGAGGCGCGATGTCTCACACCATTGTCATCTGCTGCCTCAGTTGGCTGGCGAAGATGTTCTTCGGGATGAGCGCGTGGACACCGCGCACGATGTCGACCACCTGGGTCACACGGAA
>Ga0126371_10005770_pt1 | contig 11004 bp, 12 predicted proteins | sample PanSoiMetaPlot_4_FD_110145 | JGI IMG/M metagenome (GOLD analysis project Ga0126371, IMG submission 110145) | Tropical forest soil microbial communities from Panama - MetaG Plot_4 | ecosystem: Environmental > Terrestrial > Soil > Tropical forest > Bulk soil | place: Panama | collected 2016-02-17
ACTATGTCGAATATTGCAGGAATTCATGCCCGAGAAGTTCTGGACTCACGCGGAAACCCGACGGTAGAAGCTGAAGTATTTCTGGCAGACGGCTCGATGGGCCGGGCCATTGTGCCGAGCGGCGCCTCGACCGGTGAGCACGAGGCAGTCGAATTGCGCGACGGGGATACAAACCGGTATGTCGGCAAGGGTGTATCGAAGGCTGTTGAGAACGTAAACCACGAGATCGCCGAAGCGTTGGCGAATTGGGACGGATTCGATCAGCGGGGACTCGATGCCCGCATGATCGAGCTGGATGGAACGGAGAACAAGGGGCGTTTGGGCGCGAACGCGATCCTGGCAGTCTCGATGGCGGCCGCGCGGGCGTCGGCGCAGAGTATAGACATTCCTTTGTATCGCTATCTGGGTGGAGCGGGAGCGAATACGTTGCCTACGCCGATGATGAATATTTTGAACGGCGGAGCGCACGCGGACAACAACGTCGACTTTCAGGAATTTATGGTGATGCCGGTGGGAGCGCCGAGCTTTTCCGAGGCGCTGCGCTGGGGCGTGGAAGTGTTTCATACGCTCAAAGGGGTGCTGAAGAAGCGCGGCTATAACACTGCGGTCGGCGATGAGGGTGGATTTGCGCCGTCGGTGAAGTCGAACGTGGAAGCGATCGAAGTCGTGCTGGAAGCGATCACGAAGGCTGGTTATAAGCCCGGCGAGGAGATCGCGATTGCGCTTGACCCGGCCGCGAGCGAGTTCTTCCAGGATGGAAAATACGTTTTCAAGAAATCGGACAAGTCGTCGAAGAGCTCCGACGAAATGGTGAAATTCTGGGCAAAGTGGGTGAGTGATTATCCGATCGTTTCGCTTGAAGACGGTTTGGCGGAGAATGATTGGGAAGGCTGGTCGAGTCTCACGAAGGAAGTGGGCCGCAAGATTCAGCTAGTTGGGGACGACTTGTTCGTCACGAACGTGCAATTCCTGCAGAAGGGAATTGACAAGAACGTTGCCAATTCGATCCTCATCAAGGTCAATCAGATCGGCACCGTGAGCGAGACGCTCGATGCGATTGATCTGGCACGTCGCAACGGATATACGTCGGTGATTTCGCACCGCTCTGGTGAGACGGAAGATACGTTCATCGCCGATCTGGCTGTGGCGACCGGCGCAGGACAGATCAAGACCGGATCGGCTTCGCGCACGGACCGCATCGCGAAGTACAACCAGTTGCTGCGCATCCAAGAGGAATTGGGGAGCACGGCGCGGTTCCTCGGTCTGGAGGCGCTGAATTATCACGCCTAATTGAAATCGCCCGCATTCTGGAGGCTTTTTATGAAACTGAAAGTCTGGCTCTGTGCTTGCGTGATCTCGGTGTCCGCGTCTGCGTGTGCGCAGACAACTGTGTCGATTGCGCCTGACGCGGCTTCGAAAGAGGATGTCCAGAAGTTGTTCGACGTGATGGCGAGCCGGGACCAGGTGCGGCAGCTCATGCAGCAGATGTTTGCTCAGGTGCGGGCGATCAACCGGCAGGAGATGAAGAAGAAGTATCCGGATATTACAGAAGAAGAAATCGCCCGCGCAGAGCGTGGTTCCGAAGAACTGATCCGGAATTTTCCCATCGATGGAATGCTGAGCGATATGGTGCCGGTCTATCAGCGGCACTTCACGAAGACGGAAATCGATGGGTTGACGGCGTTCTATTCGTCTCCGGTTGGGCAGAAGTTCTTGCACGAGATGCCGTCCGTGACTGCTGAGACGATGCAAGCTGCGATGCCGCGCATTCAGGCGACGGTGGATGCCGCGCTGAAGCGCGTGGACCAAAAGCCAGAGTCGAATAAGAAGTAGTGTGGCCGATTATGCAAGTGAGCGTTCGAGAGGCGAAAGCCAACCTTTCCAAGCTGCTAAAGCGAGTGGCGCTTGGGGAAGAAGTTGTGATCGCGAAGGCGGGAAAACCTATCGCAAAGCTCATCGCCATGCCTGATGCACGATCACGTTTTAGACTGGGCTCCGCCAAGGGCGAATTCGTGGTCCCGGATGACTTCAACGACCCGCTTCCGAAGGACATCGAGGATCTGTTCTACAAATGAAGGCTCAACTCCCTACGTTGTTTATAGCCGGTCTGCTCGCCAGCGTGAGTGCGCATAGTCAAGCCGTTCTTGCAAAGGAATCATTAGCACAAAAGAAAAAGGTTCACCATAGCTGCCGCGCTTTACATCGCACAAATTTCCCGAACTGCCAGAGGGGATCTGGCAAGCTAGACGCTAGGAGCTAGAAGCTTATTTATGTCTCGTCCTAAACCACTTATTCTGATCATTCTTGACGGCTGGGGATATCGGGCCGAAACCAAAGCCAACGCAATCGCACTCGCGCACAAACCGACGTATGACCGGTTGCTGCGTGAATATCCGAACACGCTCATTCACACGAGCGGGCCCTTCGTTGGGCTTCCCGAAGGGCAGATGGGGAACAGTGAAGTTGGGCATCTGAACATCGGCGCGGGGCGCATCGTGCACATGGATATCACGCGCATCGATCTGATGATTCAGAATGGCGAGTTGTTTTCGCACCCCGTACTGCTGAACGCAATGAAGCATGCGCGCACCGGAGAACGACGGTTGCATCTATTCGGGCTTGTTTCTGACGGAGGAGTGCATTCGCAGCAGGCGCATTTGTATGCGTTGCTGAAGATGGCAAAGCAGAATGGGCTGGAGCGCGTATTCGTGCACGCATTCATGGACGGGCGCGACACATTGCCCACGAACGGCGCGGGGTATCTTGAGCAATTGCAGCAGAAGATGCGCGAGTACAACTGCGGCAAGATCGCGACGGTCAACGGTCGCTACTACGCGATGGACCGCGACCGGCGCTGGGAACGCATTGCCAAGGCTTATAACGCCATGGTCTTCGCCGATGCCGAAGGTGGCAAGCAGGCTGATCCCGTGCAGGGAATGAAGGAGTCGTACAACAAAGGCGTGACGGATGAGTTCGTCGTTCCATTTTTTTGTACTGACAGCAAAGGCCAGGCACTGGCGACGATTCGGGACGATGATTCCTGCATCTGCTTTAACTTTCGTGCGGATCGTGTCCGGCAAATTACCCGGGCTCTTACGCGCAATAGCGGCCTCAACGACAAGGGCGGAAGCGATCTGCCGGGTGCGGCCGATCTTGATGTTACGATTCCACGCGACCGCGTTCCGAAGAATCTGCACTACGTTTGCATGACGCAGTACGACAAGAATTTCAGCCTGCCGGTGGTGATTCCGGCGGAGTCGATGGCGAACATTCTCGCGAATGTCATGGGTGGGTTGAATATGCGGAACCTGCGCGTCGCGGAGACCGAGAAGTATGCGCACGTGACTTACTTCTTTAATGGTGGAGTGGAGCAGCCGTTTCCGGGAGAAGACCGCGTGCTGGTGCAATCGCCCAAAGTTGCGACCTACGACTTGAAGCCGGAGATGAGCGCCAGCGGGATCGCCGACGCTGTGGTCAAAGCCACGGAAGACGGAACGTTTGACGTGATGATCGTGAACTTCGCCAATGCCGACATGGTAGGGCATTCGGGCAAGATCGAGCCGACGGTGAAGGCGGTCGAGACTGTTGACGGATGTCTTGCGCGGATTGAAGCCGCCGTGAAAGCGAAGGGTGGTGCGATGCTGATCACGGCCGATCACGGCAACGCGGAGATGATGATCGATCCGGCGACGGGCGGTCCGCATACGGCGCATACCACGAATCCGGTGCCATTCATTGTGATCTCCGAGAATGCCAAGCAGTTCACGTTGAAGTCCGGAGGCTCGCTGCGGGACATTTCGCCGACGGTCCTCGGTATGCTTGGAGTCGATGAGCCGAAGGAGATGACTGGGATGGATTTGCGAGTGTTCGGAAAGATGTGAGGGGTTACAAGAACTGCTGGGCCCTCGAAGCATCCCTACCCGAACGTACTGCTCGAGGTAGGGATTCCTCGCTACGCTCGGAATGACAACCCAAGTGCGATGGGTGTGGAACGGTGCTTCGTAGACTTGTTCTAACTCCGCTTAATTCGACATCAATGCAGGGGCCGTTGCTAACAGTCCCGCGGCAAGCTCGAGATCGTGCAGGTCTTCGCGGCTGAAATCTTGCGCGAACTTCGGATCCAGGCCTTTGCGCGAAATCTGAATTACGCCTACAACAGCAGAATCGCGGTCCATGATGGGGACTGACATCAGCTTCTGAATCGGCGCCGGCGCGGCAACATCTTCTCCATCATCCGCCTTGATCGTTTCAAAGATGCTGGCATGTTTGACGCGCGCGAAATTGTTGAAGATCTCGGCCTTCTTGCTGAGGGCGGTGTGCGCAGCGACTGCTTTACTGGAGAGCGGAATTGCACCCGTTGTGCGCAGATGCTCCGGAAAAATGAAGCGCAGCAGTCCACCTTCTAGGCGCAGCAGGGCGACTTCGGTGTACTGCACGCGGAAAATCTTGGCCAGAACCATGCAAAGGTCCAGCGCAGAAACTCCCTGGCCCAGAACAGATCCCAAGGGGAGAAGATGCTCAGGAAGAACGACTTCTTCCATCATTGCGGGGTCGTTATTTTGAGTCATAGGTAATCCCACAGCCCCTTTTTCTTAAGGGGCACACCGACTGTATCGCATTTTCGACGCCATAAGATACTTCCCAAAGTAACGGAGTGCGCCTAAATAAGCCCTTTGTTTTCAAAGAAAATGGTGCACTGAGGGCTGGGAATGCACAGGGGTCGACGATTGGTTACCCGCCGCAAACAATCACGAATGACAGTTTTTGTCAGTGAGTTTGGGCTGCGCCACACCTCGGCCGCTAAGAGTCGGTTACACTTTGTGCCATGAATAATCCGATGCAGCCTAATGTGAAGTTAACGAATGATTCGAACTATCGCGAGAACTACGCAAACAGCGTGCAGATGCGGGTCAATATCTGGGACTTTTTTCTTGTTTTCGGCACATTGCAGCAGCAGAGCGAGACGAACGTCGAGATCCGGAATTTCCAAGGTATCTATCTGAGCCCTCAGCAGGCGAAGGCATTGCTGGGACTGCTTCAACAGAATGTGTCGAGCTACGAGGGAGCGTTTGGGGAAATCAAACTGGATCCGCGGATGAGTCCAACAGGGCCGGTACATTAGCCCGAAATCACTCTGCCGTATTATCGTGTGCTTCCTGCATAGACTGAATTCTTCATGCGATCGAAACCTCACCCGGCAGTCGTGTTTGCGGTGATCTTTGTTGTCATTTTTCTGCTGCATGTAGCGCTGCTTTCGTTGCCGTATTTCTGGGACGAAGCGGGCTATTACGTGCCGGCAGCGCGCGATCTGCTGCTTACCGGAAGCCTGATCCCCCATACGACGGTTTCGAATGCACATCCGCCGCTGGTCCTGGCCTGGATTGCGCTGTGGTGGAAGTCTTTCGGATATGCGCCGGTGGTGGCGCGTTCGGCGATGATCGTGGTTGCCGCGTTTTCGCTGCTAGGCGTATTCCGCCTGGCGGAACGAGTTGCCAATACTGAGGTTGCGATCGCGGCGACGGCGTGCACTGTGGTTTACCCAGTATTTTTCTCACAGAGTTCTCTGGCGCAAGTGGATCTGGCGGCGGCAGGGTTCATCTTCTGGGGATTGCGGGCGTATTTCGATCAGCGTTGGGTATCGGTCGCGATTTGGTTCTCCTTGGCCGCGTTGGCGAAGGAGACGGCGATTATCGCGCCGCTCGCGTTGGCCGGGTGCGAGGTCGTGCGCAGAATTCCGAGCGTGAAGCGGGTCATTCAGCAATGGAGTGCTGGTACAGAACTCAGTCGCGAGACTGGATGGGGTGTTGCCGCACTGCTGGTTCCGATCGTGCCACTGGTGCTTTGGTACGGCTATCACTACTCGCGGACGGGATATGTATTCGGCAATCCGGAATTTTTCCGCTATAACGTTGCCGCCACGTTGAATCCTCTGCGGTTCGTGCTGGCTCTCGCTCTGCGGCTTTGGCAAAGCTTCGGCTATATGCACCTCTGGGTTTTGACCGGGGCCATGGCGCTGGCGATGACGGATCCTCCAGTGAGCGATGAAGGCGTGGAGCGCGCGCGCATTGCGATTCCGGTGCAGATTGTCTTTTATGTGATCATCGCTGCGTATGTGGTGGCAATGGCCGTGATCGGCGGCGCGGTGCTGGCGCGTTATTTGCTGCCGGTGGTTCCGTTGGTGATCATTCTTGCAGTTTCGACACTACGACGACGAATGCGCCACTGGAAGATTGTGATTGCGTTTGTTGTCGTCGCGTTTATGGCGGCTTGGTTCTGGAATCCGCCGTACGGGTTTTCTCCAGAGGACAATCTTGCTTACCGTGACTACGTTGTGCTGCATGAGGACGCGGAGCGTTTTCTGGAGGCGCGATATCCGATGGCGAAGGTGCTGACGGCGTGGCCAGCGTCCGATGAATTGACGCGTCCGTGGCTCGGGTATACGACGCGACCGCTGAAGGTCGTTCGCATCGAAGACTTTTCGCTGGAGCAGGTGCTTTCAGCGGCTGAATTTCGATCGCATTTCGACGTCGCGTTCGTGTTCTCGACCAAGTATGAGCCCAGGCATCCGCTGCTTGATCGCTGGGATATGTGGATACAACTCAAAAAGCGGTTTTTTGGATACGAACGGGATTTGCCGTCAGCGGCGGCTGCACAGGTGCTGGGTGGGCGCATTGTGTTTGCTGAGGAACGGCATGGGCAGCGAGTGGCCGTAATTGAGATGGAACAGGCGCAGGTGTTTAACGCGAAGAATTCGATCGAATGAGATGGCGCGGCTGACCATTTTAGCTTTTGATGTGATCCGCCGCGGTGTCATCCTGATGGCCTACGCTTTTTGGCAGGCCGGGACCTATGCAGTCTCCGACCTAATGAGCACCTGCAGGCAGAGTTGCATAGGTCCTCCGGCGCCAAAAAACGGCGCCATCAGGATGACAGAGCGGAATGGTATCCAGCAATTCCTCAACCGATCTAACGCCGCATCAGATGGCATGAGTGGGTTTTGATTACCAGCCACACTTCCTTGCCCGGTTTCAATTCGAGTGAGTCACGGGCGGCCAGGGTTAGGTGAACTTCCACTTCGACTCTGCATTTCACACGCGCGGAGACGATCACATCGTGCTGTTCTATGGATTGAATACGTCCTGGAATCAGGTTGCGTGCGCTGAGGCCGGTTGGCGGCGAGGTGGCCAACAGGATGTCCCCGGCACGGATTCCTACCTTTAGGGCGGAACCTACGCCCCCCCGCACTAGCGGAGTTTCGAGAACGATTCCGCCTGCTTCTCCGGCGATGCGGCAGGTCATCGTGCCGCGCTCCGGACGCACTGTTTCTACGACAGCGTCGAAGATGTTTTCGAATCCGGCCAATTGGGCGATGGTCTCCATCTGGGGAGCGCTCAACACCTCGTGCGGGATGCCTTGGTCTAGGATGCGTCCGGAGTCGAGAACCAGGACTCTTTCGCCTAGGGCAAAGACTTCTTCGCGGCTGTGCGTTACGTAGAGAATCGGGACACGGTGCGTTCGGTTCCATTCGCGAAGGTCATCGATGATTTGCGACTTTGTGGGAAAGTCGATCGCGGCCAGCGGCTCATCGAGCAGAAGTACCTCGGGTTCGGTCACGAGAGTTCGGGCCAGTGCCACGCGCTGTGCTTCACCACCGGAGATTTCTCGGGCGCTGCGCCGGGCAAGGTGCGCGATGTGAAAGGTCTCAAGAATCGATGTGGTGCGTTGCTTCCGTTCTGTGTCTGAAAAATGCGCAAGCCCGTAGGCAACATTCTGGGTCACCGTCATGTGAGGGAATAGGGCGAGACTCTGGAGGACATATCCGATGCGACGACGGGAAAGAGGGATGTTGATACCTGGCGATGAATCGAATAGTGCTCGGTCGCCGATCGCGATTCTTCCGGAGTCTGGCGCGGTCAGTCCGGCGATGCAGTCGAGCAGCGTCGTCTTTCCCGCTCCGGAAGCGCCAAAAAGAATTGTGAATCCCGCTGATGCCTCGAAAGCGACATCCAGAAGAAAATCGTTTGCCTTGGCGCTATAAAGTTTGCGAACGCTGCATCCGAGGCGGAGATTGCGGTCAGACTGCGTAGTTAAGGTGGCTGATTCTTCAGCAGCAGTCCGCGTCTGGTTCATCACACGCTATTTTATGGGATTGACCATCCACGTACGGCGATTTAGCCCGTAAACTACCATCAGTAACAGGAAACAAAGCGCTAGCAGGACCAAAGCCGTCTGGTTGGCCCCCACGTAGTCTGAGGACTGCACGCGATCGTAGATGTCGATGGAAACTGTGCGCGTGACGCCCGGGATATTGCCTCCGACCATGAGAACGACGCCGAATTCGCCCATGGTATGGGCGAAGGACAGAACCGTGCCGGTGATCAGGCCTGCGGAAGATAGCGGCGCGATCACGCGAACGAAGGTGCGGAGCGGAGACGCGCCCAGTGTGGCCGATGCCGCGATCAGTTTGGAGTCCACCGAAGAGAATGAAGCGGCGAACGGCTGCACAGCGAAAGGAAGGCTATACAGAATCGATCCGATCACAAGGCCCCAGAATGTGAAGGCAAGAGTGTGGCCTGTAAGCGAAATCCACCAGCGACCGAGCGGGCTGCGCGGACCGAGTGCAACCAAAACGTAGAATCCCAGCACCGTTGGAGGGAGCACGATCGGCAAGGCTACCAAGGCCTCAATCAGAAACTTCCATCGCCAGTGAGAGAAGGCGATCCAATACGCGATCGGGAGGCCGAGGAGGAAGAGGGCGGCCGATACGGTGAGTGCCAGTTCCAATGTCAGGCGGAAGGTTTGCCAGTCGATGGCCATAGGGCCGATAGTTCAGCGCGGGTGCTACATTTTGCTAGCTGGTGGAATGATCCCATTCATGCGGACGTATACCACCATTTGGCCGTAATGGTCATAGCCGTGCCAGGCGATTGATGTGGCCAGGCCCATGCGCGAGACCCACCCTTCGCCGAAAGGGCTTCGTACCGTGCCCGTCAGGTTGCTTTCATTGATGGTGGCAATAGCTTTGTGAGTGTACGCAAATGAATCTTTCAAGTATTTCAGAATGTCGGCTTTGGACGTTACGGAGGCTGGACCGGATTCATCACCAATGTCTACGGGAGGTTTCTGCTCGAGGATCGCGGCGCCGAGTTCATAGTTCACGGCGGCCACGTGCTTGATTTGCTGGGCGTAGGTGCGGACATTTTTGAATTCGCCATTGGTGGGAGCGAATCCGTATTTATCTTCGGGCATGGCTTCCGCGAGGGGGACAAATTCATTTTCGAGATTGCTAACCGTGCGATCCAAAATCATTGTGACGGTGCGGCGTTCCTCTTTCGGTTTTGGCATTTGCGCCGCCGCAAAAGTTGTTAATAGCAGCAGTGCAATCGCACCCGCCTTCTTCATCATAGATCCCCCGTGATTCATTTAATCCCTGACTACGGCTGGGGCCATCTCCAATTCTGTCGCCGTCAAACGGTGCCGACGGATCGTGGCCAATCCTAATACCATTGCCAGGGCCGACCATGCAAGAGCTTCCGGCACTCCTTGGTGTGATGCGACTTCGCCCCAAATTGCGCTTCCGATTGCCATGCCACCCTGAAGAACGAGCAGGTACATAGAAAGCGCGCGTGCCCGCATCCACGAGGGGCACATGGTTTGTGCCACCACGTTGAAGCAGGCGAGGATTCCGATCCACGCGGCGCCCGCGGTAAACAATACCAGACACAGCCATTCAAAGATATGAACTTGTCCGGCTGCGAAAGTCATGAGTGCAAACAGGACCGTCGCGCCTGCTACAAGTCCGTCCACGGAATACTGAATGCGAAGCCGCGGAAGAACGGCTGCTCCGGCGAGGGCGCCCAGTCCGAAACACGTCAGCAAAAAGCCGTAGCCTTGAGCCCCATGCGGTTGGCAAACGACTGGCAGAAGAGCGAGGAGAGAGGCCGCTCCTATGCTGAATGCTCCAGTACGAATTAACACGGATCGCACTTGTGGAGCGCCACGGACGTAGCGAAATCCTTCGAAGATAGCGTCGCGGACGGTGCAGGTAGGACGCGGATCGCTGGGAGATTGCTTCCATGTATACAGAAAAACAATCACGCCAAAGAACGAGGCGGCATTTAGCAGGAACGACCATCCTGCTCCGGCTGCTGCGACCACTAAGCCACCAACCGCCGGGCCGACCGCGCGAGCGACATTAAATCCTGCGGAATTCAGCGCGACCGCGGACGCATGCCGCTCGGGGGAAACAACGTCGGGCGTGATCGCTTGCCACGCTGGATCGTTCATCACCGCGCCGACTCCCATGAGGAAGGTAAAGACCAGAAGCATCCAGGGATTGACAGCACCCAACTGAGTGAGAATCCCGAGCGCGGCAGCGGCTACTACCATCCAACTTTGGGTGAACAGCAAAAGGCGCCGGCGGTCTACCATGTCGGCGAGCGCGCCTGCGGGAAGAACGACGAGGAAGACGGGGATGGCCGAGGCTGCCTGCACCAGGCTGACAATCAGTGGAGAGGTCGTGAGCTCCGTCATCAGCCAGCCCGCGCCGACATTCTGCATCCACGTGCCAGTATAGGAAAGGACAGCGGCGATCCATAACGAGCGGAACAACGGTTCCCGTAAAGGAGCCCAGGCGGAGTCTGCGCGGCGGCTGCTCGCGCTGGTTACCGATGGAACTGTGATGTGATCCGCCATTCTTCTTTCTCTTGTCTTTAGGGCTTGGTAAGAATCGGTTCGGGCACAGTTTTGAATGGCCACTCGGAATGCTTCCAGGAGCGCACCAAGAAGATGATCACTCCAGTCAGCAAAATCACGGCGGCATACCGGATTTCCTTTTGCCAGTTCGCGCGGCCGAAAAGAATGTAAAGAAATCCTGCGCTAGCCAGCAGAACCGGCACAGGATAGAGCCACATGCGAAATGGCCGAGGTAGTTCTGGATGTCTAATCCGCAGCACGATCAAGCCGACTGCTTGCACCAGAAACTGCAGGATCAAGCGGATCACG
>Ga0126371_10005771_pt1 | contig 11001 bp, 13 predicted proteins | sample PanSoiMetaPlot_4_FD_110145 | JGI IMG/M metagenome (GOLD analysis project Ga0126371, IMG submission 110145) | Tropical forest soil microbial communities from Panama - MetaG Plot_4 | ecosystem: Environmental > Terrestrial > Soil > Tropical forest > Bulk soil | place: Panama | collected 2016-02-17
CTGACACGAAAGACGAGAGTGGCCTGGTTTTTCGCGGTCTCGCGCAGATGCCGGGATTCGCTCTGTTTCGCCTGGACAAACAAGGAGTGGGAGACAGCGAAGGCGTTTGCGGCGAAACGGATTTCGAATCGGAGTTGGCAGGTTATCGCGCGGCCTTCCGCGCATTGAAGAACTACGATTTCATCGACCTGCGCCGGGTTTACATGCTGGGCATCAGTAATGGCGGAGGCTTTGCGCCTATTGTCCCCGAAACAGATGCCGAACAAGCGCAGGTTCGCGGTTACATCTCAGTAGGCGGTTGGGTGAAGACCTGGTTTGAGCACATGCTTGAGATCGAACGACGTCGCTTCACCTTGATGGGGAAATCACCGGGCGAAGTGAATGATCGGATGAAAGGTGCGGCAACGCTTTATCACGAGTTGCTGATCAAAGGCCGATCCGTGAACGACATTTTGAAAGAACAACCGCAGCTCGCGGATCTTTGGCCGGAGGGAAAAGACCACACGCATCTTTACGGCCGGCCGGTCGCGTTTTATCAGCAGCTGCAAAAATTAAATCTCGCAGCAGCCTGGTCACGCGTGAAAGTTCCGACCTATGTGCTTCGCGGCGCATTCGATTGGATCATGAGTCCCGTAGATTCAGAATTGATCTCGATTTACGTTAACAAGAATGGAGATCTGGCGTCTTTCTACGAAATCCCGGATACGGGCCACACTTTTCAGCATTATTTGAGTATGGCCGACGCATTCAAAGGAAATAGAGCGCCGTTCGATCCAAAGATGATCGGGCTCTTAGCCGGCTGGCTGCAAAACAGAGCGATTACGCATGAAGATTAAGGACATCGCATTTATTGGAATCCCCGTGACGGACATTCAGCGCGCGCGGAAGTTCTATGAAGAAGTGCTTGGACTTGCTGAGTCCGACGAAATGATGGGAGGCAAATGGATCGAATACGCGGCGGGTGATAATACGCTGGCAATCGCCAACGTTGGCGAACAATGGACGCCATCAGATCAAGGCACTGGCGTTGCACTTGAAGTGGAAGATTTCGATGTTGCCATCAAGTGCTTGAAGGATCAAAAAGTGCGCTTTGCCGCCGAGCCATTTGAGACACCGTGTTGTCACATGGCGGTTGTGCAAGATCCGGACGGCAACAAACTGATAATTCACAAGCTTAAAACTGAAAATGAGAAAGGAGTCTGCAAATGATCACAAACGAAGTAGCCTTTGTTGCCATTGCTGTTTCCGATAAGGAACTGGCGCGGAAATTTTATCAGGAAACACTTGAACTAAAGGCAACACACACTGCGATGGAGGGGGCGTGGGTCGAATACGATTTACGCGCAACGACAATCGGAGTTGGTTGTCATCCGGCGTGGAAACCGTCGCGTGACGGCACAACCGTCGCTTTCGAAGTCGAGGACATCGATGCGGCCATCGCGAAGCTGAAAGAACGCGGAGTCACATTCGACATTGAAAAGACCGAGACGCCAGTTTGCTGGATGGCGCAGTTTCGCGATCCGGACGGGAACAAGCTGGTCATTCATAAACGCAAAAAATGACGAAGTTCCGAATGACGAATGTCGAAGAAATGACCGAATGCCGAGGGCCGAAATAATGGTGAACACGCGCTTGGAGATTTTCGTCATTCGAACTTCGACACTGATTCGTCATTCGTCATTTGTCATTCGTCATTCCGCCCATGTCCGTATTGGTCGATAAAAATACGCGTCTTGTAGTGCAGGGCATCACTGGCAGCGCCGGCGCGTTTCACACGCGGCAGTGCATGAACTACGGCACAAACGTGGTCGCAGGAGTGACGCCGGGGAAAGGCGGCCAAATGTTTGATGGTAAAGTACCGGTATTCGACACCGTGTGGGAAGCGCGACAAAAAACCGGCTGCAACACTTCGATGGTTTTCGTACCTGCGCTCGCGGCTTCGGATTCCATTCTGGAAGCAATCGATGCCGGAGTCGAATTGGTGGTTTGCATCACTGAAGGAATTCCGGTGATGGACATGATGCGCGTAAAAGCGCTAATGCGCGGAAAGCGAGCGCGGCTGATCGGTCCAAATTGTCCAGGGATCATCACACCGGGCGCGTGCAAAATCGGGATCATGCCGGGTTACATTCATAAGCCTGGCAACATCGGGGTGATTTCGCGCTCGGGGACGCTTACCTACGAAGCAGTGTGGCAGTTGACGTCTCGTGGCTACGGACAATCGACGTGCATCGGCATCGGCGGCGATCCCATTCACGGCTTGTCGCATCTCGATTGCGTGAAGCTTTTCAAGGAAGATCCTGGAACGGACGCGATGATCTTAATCGGCGAAATCGGTGGCTCGGCGGAAGAAGAAGCCGCTGCATGGATCAAGGCGAATTGCAAAAAGCCGGTGGCAGCCTTCATCGCAGGCATGACTGCCCCACCCGGACGACGCATGGGGCACGCCGGCGCGATCGTTTCCGGAGGGAAGGGGACTGCGGCCGGAAAAATTGAAGCGCTAAAGGCCGCAGGAGTCGCAGTCGCTGATACACCAGCCACCATAGCCGATACGTTGATTGCGCGGCTGAAGGCATGATTACAATCCACTCCGGTCTACTTGTCTTAGGGGTTGACCTAAAGGACAGGTGAAGTGGGTTCTTCTCATCAAGATGTGGTAGAAGTCCCGGTCTCGACAAATCCGCGATTCTCGGGCACCAGTCATTACGGCATCTGGAATCGCTTGTTTACATCGTTCCGCAACTTGGTTGCGGCGCGCTGGATGAAATCGAGAAAGATCCGATACCAAATGGTCGAATCTGTAAATTGCCTATGAATACGCTCGCACTCATCGCTATCACGTGGATCGGGAAAGAGTACCGGTTCGTCGGTCTGGATTGGAGTTATATCATGATTCTTGGCTTCATCGGGAACGTTCTTTTCTCGATGCGTTTTTTTGTTCAATGGCTTGCTTCAGAACGTCAGGGCGAGAGCGTCATCCCGATATCGTTCTGGTATTGGAGCATCGCCGGCAGCCTGATCATGTGCTTGTACTTTATTTTCAGACGAGACCCCATTGGCATACTGGCGTACTTGCCTAACTCACTGATATACATTCGCAATTTAATGTTGATCCAGAAAGGCCGGTCTGCTCCTACTGCTGCCGCGCCTTCTCAACACCCGCATGAAATTGGCTATTGTCCACATTGTGGCCACAAGCCATCATAAACGACTACGGTTTCGCCGATTCCTCAGTTGGCAAGTTTGCGGCTTTCCAATCCATGGCCATGCGGATGCGGGCGCGGCCGCTGGGATGATCGAAAAAGATAAATTCCTCCAATGGCGTCGGATCGAGTTTGCGATAGGCGCCTAGCTTTAGCGCTACTTTGGCCATGCCGTCTGGCTCGCGTGAAGTATTGATTCCGAACGCATCTGCTTCTCGTTCAGTAACGCGTACCACGGTGTTGATAAACGGCGTGGCGATGAAAACCAGCGTGCTGAATATCAAGACCAGCAAAGGAAGCCCGGCGGGGTCAGCAATCCCGCGCACGCCCCATTTGCTGCCCCATCGCGAGACTGCCGCGTCGAACAGCGCATGAGTAAGTGCGAATCCGATGAGGACAAAAATTCCAAAATATGTCAGCAGTTTTGCGCCGTGGTTGAGGACGTAATGGCCCATCTCGTGCGCCATCACCTCGCGCATTTCCGGGAGCGTGCATTGCTTGAGCAGATTGTCATTAAGCGCGATGCGTGTCGTACCAAGAACTCCCGCTACATTCGCGCTGACGCGTGTGGTCTGGCGCGAAGCGTCCACCTCGAAAACTTGTTTTACCGGGATTTGATTCGCTCGCGCCATGGCGAGAATCGGATCTCGAATCTCGGGCTTTGTAAGCGGTTTGTAGGTGTTGAAAAGCGGTTCAATGAATACTGGCGCGATAAACACGACGGCGAACATGAAGACAACCGCTACGCCCGTTCCCCAGATCGACCACGTTCGCGGTGCCCGCCGGAAAACGGTGTAGAGCACAGTCAACAGAATCGTTCCGCCCACGATTCCGATGCCGAGACCAGTCAACTGATCACGAAACCAGGGAAGGAAAGACTGAGTAGCGAAGCCGTATTGATGTTCGCGAAAGAAATCTTCATACAGATTCAGAGGAAAACTTAATACGTAAACGATTAGCAAACACGGCAACGCGTAGCAGGCTACTTGCAGCGTCTTGAATCTGGTCATTTTTTGTGAAAAATCGCGTAGCCGGGCCGAGATTCGAGAAGCCAGCAGAAAAATCGAAATCGCCGCGGTGAGAAGAAAATTCCAAAGAGTCAGCCAGTAACCGCCCTCGAAATATGCGTCTGATTTTTCTCGCTGATCTCTCGGCACTGTGGCCAACCATGCTTGGGTGGCCGCGGCGGGATCGAGCACCTGTACACTTTGTTGGGCTTGGGGCGGGGCGACCGGCACGGGTGTTCCTTCGGCCGATGCCGCGACCACCACAAAGACGAGGCAGACGGTTATCAGTTCCTGAACCAGACGCTTTTTCATGCTTGCATTTGATAATGAACGGCGCTCAAAAGGAAAGGAACGGAATACGATTCGCCAGGAATTGATCGCATCGCATTAGGCTGGACAAACAATTATGGCAGCCCAGAATGGGTTCCATGAAAACGGCTCGGCCGTTTATTCTCGCGTTTATCATGGGTGTTGCGCTGATACTGCAAGCGATTGCGGAAACACAAGCGGACACGGCGCGTTACGGATCATACCCGACCAATTACAAGGAGATAGTGACGCAGTGGCTCAACCAACAATTGATCGACCCGGACAGTGCGCGCATTGAATGGAATGGCGAACCTCAACCAGCCGATCTGGGCAAGAACGGCGAACACCTCTACGGTTATTTGATCAATTTCACCTCAATGCCCGGAATCGCTTCGGCGGTTATACGGGCAAACAAAAACATGCTGTTCTGATCCGAAATGGTGAAGTAATCAAGGGCCTCGGGTTCGGCTACTAAATTAACTATGAAGAAATTGAAAATGAATTCTCGTTCGAAATCATCCGGGCAAGTCATTGTTATCCTCATCATTGTGCTGGGACTGGTTGGCGTAGGTTTTTGGTACCTCTTCTCCAACAAACAAGAGATGGCGAGAGAAGGAAAACAATTCGCGAGGGACGCGATCCAGCGCATCGTTGTTCAGCGCGACATTAACTTCTTCAACTCGCACCTCAGCCCGCAGGCGCGCATGAATTTCCCGGGTTCAGCGCAGCAAGACTTTTTTGCGGAGATTGCGAAGCTCGGAGCGCCTGCTGGCGCGATTGATGTCCAGGGCGACATCGAGTTTAACTCGCAGTTTTTCGAGCCGCACGGGGCCTTCAAAGCGCGCATAAATTATGCAGGGAGGTACGCGGATATTAACCTCCTCATTTCGCACCCGGTTGGTCGCTGGCAGATCGACGACGCCAGTTTTCTGCCGCAAAGGGCGCTCTAGGCGTCGAGTTTGTTTTACGTCAACAAACGGTCGAAAGAATCAAGGCAGATTTGCGACCAGCTCTCCATCGTTTCGCGGCGCGCGAGCAACTCTTCTTTCCGAAGAAACGTGAGCCCGGTGATCATCGCTTCGCGCTTTTCGATCTTCGGCCCGGCCAGTTTAAAAACGTGCACGATGCCAAGATGCACGCGCCCCACCTCGGTGCTGTCGTCATTTAGCAAGGCAACAATCCGATCTTCGAACGGACTTTCGATTTTGATTTCTTCATTCACCTCGCGCTCAACGCCGGCGCGATAGGCCGCTTCATCCAACGCGAAAAGCGACTCGTCGGTCTCGTTCATGTGACCGCCAATACCGATTGAACCTTTTGCGACCAGACGTTGTTCACCCGCTTTTTTTCCGCGGACGTAATAAGCGACCTTATTGTCAAATGCCATTAGCGCGTAGGGAATGATCTGTTTGTAAGCGGGATTGATCTCTGCTTCAGGACGCGCCAGGAAGAAGTTGTTTCCGCGCGATAAAAACGCGTCGAGATATTTCTGCGGCTCGAAGTTGAGGCCTTGGAAACTCCCGAGATGATCAAACAAAGTGCGCCTGACAACCAGGACGTTTTCTTCGGGCGGGCTCATCAGTCTATCATTCTGAGCGGAGCAAATCGCAGTCGAAGAATCTCTAATTCTCTCCGTCCCCACTCTTGAAAATCAAAACCCAGAGATGTTTCGACTTCGCTCGACATGACAGAAGAAATCAAAACGAACAAGTCACGCCCATCTGCGGCCCGAACAAATTGAGACTCGGATTCGGATCGGTCTGTCCGCCATTGGAGAGATGCTGATAAAGCGCTCCAACGTTTATCTTCCAATGATCGTTCACAATGTAGGAAACACCGGCCGCCGATAAAATGTTAAACGTAAAATCTTGCCCCTGGCCGCCGGGAACTTCTGGATGACTATCGATCCACCCTGCGCCAACTCCGCCCGAGAAATAGGGGACCAGTCTGCTACCGGGCCGAACAAAGTTGTAGCGCATCCCGAGATTGAATCCAAAGTAATGGTTCTCGATTCCGCGAAAGATCGGCTCGGCGATGGCGCTTATGTAAAATTGGTTGTAACCGCGCAGCCAGCTGTCGCTTCGTACTACGCCCCATCGAACTCGCGCCGTGAGAAACTCCGCGCCGATTTGATAATTAGCCGGCGGATTGATGGCTCCGAATAGATATCCCGACTCGACGGCGAGTTCGAAGCTCCGCGGATTAAATTCATTCGGAGGAAGTTCCGTGCTTGACGCTTCTGTTCCGCCGAAGGCTTGCAAGCACGCAAGAGAAAACGCGAAAACGATGGAAGCGCTAAGCGTTTTCATTCAGCGCGCCTACCATAGGAATAGTTGATCGGATTGCAATTGGCAGGACTCCTATAGCGGCGGATTGGAGACCACCGCTCCCTGGATCCCGGCGGTCACAAACCGGCGCGAAAGAATTCCGCTAGATCGACCGGCAAGGGGCTGTTCCACTCGCATTCGCCTTCAATCGCCAGTTTGGCTGAATGCAGCGCATGTCGCGGCAAGAGTAAACGTTGCTCGAGTTCGCGCGTCCATCCGGTCTCAATGAATCGAAGATAGAGTCGCTCGTCTGGGCCATAAATTTTGTCGCCTACAGTTGGGTGACCCACTGAGTTCAGGTGCACGCGAATCTGATGGGTGCGGCCCGTACGCGGAATTGCGCGGATCAGGCTGAATTTATCGCCGGCCGTTGTCGATTTAACAAAGCGCCCTTCAACGTGAAACTCAGTCTCCGCCAGCGCACCGGCAGGATGAATCATTTGTTTCAGCCAGATCGCTGATTGTTGATGCTTGCCCTGTCGATCCAAGGGTGCGTCGACGATTTTGGTTTCCCATTCCGGCCAGCCCCAAACGATGGTTAGATATTCTTTACGCAACCGTTGCCGTCGCATCAGCAGTCCAAACCGGCGCGCGGTCGCGGCGTTTTTTGCGACGAGAACCAAGCCGCTTGTCTCCCGGTCGAGCCTGTTCACAATTGAAACCTGACCGCCGCTGGCGATTTCGAATGCAAGCAACTCGCGCAATTGCTTCCACAGAGTTGGCGCGCTGTCCGGCTTTGTCGGATGAATGAGAAGAAACGGCGGTTTATCGACGACGACGTAGTTATCTGTCTCTTCGATGATGTTGAAATGATGTATAGGCATGGCTAAGCGCAGTGTGATGACAATACCTCAGCGCGCTATCGAATGCCGAACGTCGAATGTCGAAGGAATGACGAAATCAGAATGACAAACCCCGGGCTAGTCTATTACTAATTCGTCATTTGATCATTCGGGCGTCATTTGTCATTTATCATTCGAGCTTTGGCATTGACTTGACCTTGCTCCCTAAAGCTGCTTTACCTAAACGGCCAGCCTTAACCAGAGGAGCAACGCTTGGATCCTAAAGACCTCAAGGAAATTAAAGCCATCATCGATCTGATGAAGAAGCATGACCTTTCGGTCTTCGAGATCGAAAAGGAAGGATTCCGTCTTAAGCTTGAAAAAGGGCCTTCTACTCAGGCAGTCGCGGCAGCGCCACCCCCCGCGGCGGGGTCGCCCAAGGCTGTGTCAGCTGCGCCTGAAACCACGCCTGCAGCCCCCAAAGCGATTGAGAGTGTCCCGCTTAGGGAAATCGTTTCCCCAATGGTGGGCACATTTTATCGTTCAGCATCGCCGGACGTCCCGCCTTTTGTTGATGTTGGGAAAACTGTCACCGAAGACGCGGTCGTTTGCATTATCGAAGCGATGAAAGTGATGAACGAAATCAAGGCGGAAACCAGTGGTATCATCGCCGAAGTGCTGGCCGAAAACGGCAAACCCGTACAATTCGGGCAGGTGCTGTTTCGCGTGCGATGATGCCGCTACGAGAGCGCGCGAGTCGAGAATGAGCTACGCCGTTCAAAAAGCAAAAGGTGTTGCGTACCTGGCGTTCGAACGCGCCGGAGGGGCATTCTTCACCAAATGGTACAACAAACGTTTCTGTTCCCGAGACGGGATGTGGGATGAATACTTTACTGAAGCAGAGGCAGGGATGGCCGACAGTTGGAACCAAACTATTTGGCCAGTTATTAGGGATTTTGATTTCGAGACGGTCCTCGAACTCGCTCCCGGCGCAGGCAGAAATACCGAGAAGCTGGCTCGGGTCGCTCGAATTATTCACGCCGTGGATATGAATGAATACGCGCTACGAAAGCTGCGGGCGCGCTTTCAATCTGTGCTCGGACGATGCGAGTTGCATATTCATCAGAATCACGGCAACGATCTGGACATGATCCTGGATGGCAGCATTACTTTCATCTACTCTTGGGATTCGGCTGTCCACTTCGACAAAGCCGTCCTGAAAGATTACGTGGCCGAATTCTCGCGTGTGCTTAAGCCCAACGGCACCGGCTTCATCCATCATTCAAATCTCGGCGATCGTGCTCACATGGACATCCGCCGAAACCCTCATTGGCGGAGTAACATGAGCAAAGAGCTTTTTGCGAATTATTGCGGCCGTCATGGCTTGAAAATCATAAGGCAGATTGATCTTCCGTGGCCTCCTATCGTGGACTGCGTCTCAGTCTTTTACAAAAGCGCAACTGGCTGAGCTCGCGTGAGAACGCACTCTGTCAAACGTCAGTCGGGTTCATACCGGTCGCGCCGCATTCATGTTTGAAAAAGTACTGATTGCCAACCGTGGTGAAATCGCGCTGCGGGTGATTCGCGCATGCAAGGAATTGGGCATTCGCACTCTGGCGGTCTATTCAGACGCGGACGTCGATTCGCTACACGTCCAGCTCGCGGATGAATCGATCTGCATCGGGGCAGCGCCAAGCCTGGAGAGTTATTTAAAAATCGATCGGATTATGAGCGCGGCCGAGATCGGTGACGTCGATGCAATTCATCCGGGCTACGGGTTCCTTGCCGAGAACCCGCATTTCGCTGAAGTATGCGAGAGCTGCAATATCAAGTTCATAGGGCCACCGTCACGTGCGATGCACGCCATGGGCGATAAGAACGCCGCGCGTGCATGCGCTCGCAAAGCCGGCGTGCCAGTGACGCCGGGAAGCGATGGAATCGTCGAGACAGAAGAGGACGCGATGAAGATCGCTAGGAAAATCGGTTACCCGGTGATGATCAAGGCGGCTGCCGGAGGTGGCGGGCGTGGAATGCGCAGCGTGCACAACGAGCCGAGCCTCAAATCGGCGTTCTACAGCGCGCGTCACGAGGCCCAGAAGGCGTTTGGGAGTGACCAGCTCTACCTCGAAAAGCTCATCGCTAACCCGCGCCACATTGAATTTCAGATCATCGCCGATAGCCATGGCCGCATCGTGCATCTGGGTGAACGCGATTGCTCCATTCAGCGACGCAATCAGAAAGTGATTGAAGAGTGTCCATCGCCGATGATGACGCCAAGTCTTCGGAAAAAAATGGGAAACGCTGCGATCAAGCTGGCTAAATCGGTCGGATACGAAAATGCAGGCACGATTGAGTTCTTGGTCGATCAGGACAGGCGTTTTTATTTCATGGAGATGAACACACGCATCCAGGTGGAACACACGATTACCGAAGAGGTGTACGGGTGCGATCTTGTAAAGGAGCAGATCCGCATCGCCGCAGGTGAACCGCTTTCGTCTCATATTGCGCACGCGGTCCCTCGATTGCATGCGATCCAGTGCCGCATCAATGCAGAAGATCCGGCCAACAATTTTCAGCCAACGCCCGGGCGAATCGATTTTTATTATGCGCCGGGCGGACGCGGCGTTCGAATTGACTCGCACGCTTATACAGGCTACACAGTGCCGCCGTACTACGATTCACTAATTGCCAAGATAATTACGGTCGGCGCCACGCGGATCAACGCCATTGATCGAATGCGTCGGGCACTGGGCGAGTACTACATTACTGGCATTAAGACCACGGTGCCCTTTCACGCCGCCATGATGCGAAACGGCGACTTTCGCGATGGCAACTACGATACTGGATTGCTCGACCGCCTTATTTCAGGAGGCAAACTCGAACTGGCCTCGCCGCCGATTCGCTTACATGAGTAAAGCGCAGTGTGCTGCAGCATGCGCTGTCCTCGGCGCACCGCGACTCAGGCCGGGACAGTCCGCTGACGACAGCGGACACTGCGGCGCGCTATGAGGGCGCTCAGTGAGTGCCGTCTCTACGGAATCATCGATCTAGGCTACGTCGCAGAGTCCAATGTTACTCACATCGCCGAGCAAATAATCGAGGGCGGCGTTGACATGATTCAGCTGCGCGGAAAAGGCAAATCGCTGGACGAACTTGCGGGTTACGCAGCGCGCCTGCACGAAGTTACCGCGAGATCTTCCACGCCGCTCATCGTGAATGATCACGCGGAAATCGCCAGCCAACTGCCAGTAGAAGGCGTTCATGTCGGACAGGATGACGATTCGGTCGAGGTCGCACGGCGCAAGGCGGGACGCGCTGTTTTGATTGGGAAATCCACGCACAGCTTCGGCCAAGCGCTCGCAGCACAGCGCGA
>Ga0126371_10005772_pt1 | contig 11000 bp, 7 predicted proteins | sample PanSoiMetaPlot_4_FD_110145 | JGI IMG/M metagenome (GOLD analysis project Ga0126371, IMG submission 110145) | Tropical forest soil microbial communities from Panama - MetaG Plot_4 | ecosystem: Environmental > Terrestrial > Soil > Tropical forest > Bulk soil | place: Panama | collected 2016-02-17
CTGGTGCGCCAGGCCGATTTCATCAAAGGAAAATGTGCGCGACAAGCACGGATCGATTCGGCCGGCGGCCACCAGCCGAGTAATATCGGCTGCTTGTTCGTCGTTTGAAAGATGGCTCCCTTGAAATCGTTTCTGTCGCATCCAGTGATAGCGCAGATCCATCGTGACGTTGTAGCCGGTGGTGCCGGCGCAGATCACCACCATCCCGCCGGTGGCGCAAACTAAACAAGAGGTCGGCAGAGTGTCCTGCCCCGGGTGTTCAAACACAATGCGTGGGCTGATGCGCTCGCCGAGAATGTCCCAGATGGCTTTGCCGAATGCGCGCGCGCCCTTGATCCACTGCGCGTATGCGGGTGTGTCGGTTTCCGGCATAACGCCCCAATGGTTGAACTGCTTTCGATTGATCACTCCTATAGCGCCGTGATCCATGCAGAATTGCTTCTTAGAATCGTCGGAGACGACGGCGATCGCGCGCCCTCCCGCTTCGCGCACAATCTGCAAGGCCATCGACCCAAGTCCGCCAGCCGCGCCCCACACGAGCACGGCATCATTCTTTTCGACTACATTTCCCGCCCAACCCATCAGCATTCGTTGAGCTGTAGAGGCACATAGCAAGAAGCATCCAGCCTCTTCCCACGTAAGTCGCGTTGGTTTCGGAATGCATTGATGAGCCTGCGCGCGCGCGAACTGGCAATAGCTTCCGTAGTTGGTTTGATAACCCCAGATCCGCGTGCTTTCGGCCAGCATTGGATCGCGACCCGACAGCACCCAAGGGTCATTCGGTTCCCACCAACCGCTGTGGACAATCACTTCGTCGCCCGGCTTAACGCTGGTGACCGCCGAGCCGACCAACCAGACGATGCCCGAACAGTCGCTGCCGCCGGCATGAAAGTCTTCCTTTTCTCCCCGGCTTTTCTGGCGCTCCGCGATCACATCCACGGGCGTGCCGAGGGCGGCCCAGACATTGTTGTAGTTGATGCCGCTGGCCATGACATAGATCAGTACTTCGTTGTCGGCGATCGCAGGCGTAGGAATGATCTCACGCTGCCAGGCGGCGCGCGGTTGACCGAAACGGTTCTGGCGCACGGCGAAGGCGTGCATCATCTGCGGCACGACGCCGAGCGGCGGTGCTTCTCCGAGAGCGCATATTTCCACGGCACTCACAAGCATTGTTCGACTCCTTGTGGAATATCTTCGGGTGTCCCGAAGGACCATGATTGATTAGGGCCCGACGCCCAGTCAAGTTTTTTCGGCCTGAAGAATGCCACTGTGAACTAGGCATTTTTGTACTAGTCACTATCGGCCCACCTGACAATCTAAAGCTCATCTGGTGTTACTTTCGGCGTGATAGTATTACCAGAAAATAATCGGTCAGGAGTCCAAACGCAGACGCTCTTAAGAAAGGACTGAGCATGCGACTCAAAAAGCCCACTGGTAATCGACGAGTGCTGCAGCTAGCATTCGCGTCAGTTGCCTTTGCATCTGTTCCCGTAGTGATCGCGCTGGGACAGGCCGTGCAATCCGGCCAGGTCCAGTCAGAGCCGCTGACTAAGCCACGAGATCCCGCAAAAGAACTCGCGCTCAAGATTAGCAGCCCGTTTACATTGGCTGCGGTGGGGGATGTAATGATCCGGCGCCCGGCTTCGATGCTCGATGACAAGGATCTGCAAAGCGCGCTAAGAATCATTCGTGATGCCGACATCGGTTTCGGGAATATGGAGGGCAATCTTGCCGACATCTCGCATTTTCAAGGACCGCTGCGCGGCATGATGGGCTCTAAGGACGTGGCCACTGACTTGAAGAGTATGGGCTTCAAGATGATGAACCGGGCCAACAACCATATCTTCGATTCCGACCGGGAGGGAATGATCACCACCGACGAACTGCTCTCGGAGGCCGGAATCGTTCACGCTGGAACTGGCAAGAACCTGGATGATGCGCGCATGCCTGTGTATCTTGATGGTCCAAAGGGTCGTATTGCGCTTGTGGCAATGCACACGCCGAACGGGGATCCACAACGGCAGGCGGCAAGCTATCAGGAAGGGAATGCTGGCGGACGACCGGGCTTGAATGCACTACGCTATACGACTTTTCACACCGTGAACCAGGAGCAGCTCGATGCACTCAAGAAGATTCGGCGAGCCCTGTACACGGCACCACCAGGTACCACAAACACCGTAATGATACCGGATGATTCGAAAGATACGCAGATCGAGCTCTTCGATGTCTGGTACAAGTTGGGTAAAACTCCAGGCACGAAGACATTCGAGATGAACAAATCCGATCTCAACGCCAACCTGAGAAGCATGCGAAACGGTAAGTACCTATCGAATTTTCTGATCGCGACCATCCACGCTCACCAGGGGCCCATTGAAGCACAGCAGTGGCTGTTCGAGGATCAGACGCCAGAATTCTTGGTTGACCTGGCGCACAAATCGATCGACAACGGTGCGGACGCGTTCGTGGGGCATGGCCCGCATGTGCTACGCGGGATCGAGATTTATAAAGGCAAGCCGATCTTCTATGGGCTAGGGGAATTCTTCTACCAATGGCACATGGATTCGGCGCTGATGAGCGGCTCGTGGGAGCAGACCAGGCCCCGTGCAGATGAGGACTCTATCGACGTACAACAGCAAGTCTCTCCAAGCTGGCGGCAAGTCAACTATGAAAGCGTAATCGCCTTGAGCAAGTACGATAGAGGTCAGTTGATGGAGGTCCGGCTCTATCCGATGGAAGGGAGATTTAACGGGCCGGTGGCTCAATTGGGCATTCCGCGATCGGCTCCTCCGGATATCGCGCAGCGGATTCTTACGCGACTGCAGAGTTTGTCGAAGCCATTCGGCACATCAATCGAGATCGAAGGCAATGTGGGTGTGATTCATCCGCAATCGGTTCATACCGTGGAAGCGTCGAGGTGAATTATGAATCTCAAGATTTCGAAGATTCTAGCGGCCATGTCGATAGCCGTTCCCTGTCTGTGGTTCTCGAGTGCGGTGGGCCAGCCGCCTCCAGGGCGCAATATTCAAGCGCCCTCGCGCGACTGGACCCGAGACATGCAGATGAAAATAGATGGGCCGTTTACGCTAGCGAGCGTCGGCGACATGATCATTCTGCGGCCCGCATCGAACCTCAGCGATCCTGGTTTTCAGGGCGCCCTTAAAATCATTCGTGACGCTGATGTTGGTTTCGGAAATTTCGAGTCGCTGATTCGTGATGAGACACACTTCCAAGGGCCACTAGGCGGAATGTTCGGCACCAAAGAAGTTGCGGCGGACGTGAGGGCGATGGGATTTCAAGTAGTCAACCGTGCTGGGAATCATTTGATGGACTCCAACCAGGAGGGCCTATTCGAGACCCTCAAGTTTATGGAGCAGGCGGGGCTGGTATATGCGGGAGCGGGACGAAATCTGGACGATGCCCGCGCCGCGCACTACTATGAGAGCTCAAAGGGTCGCATCGGAGTAGTGGGTATGTATGGAGACGTCGGCGGCGGGCAGTCACGACTGGCCGCATCTTACCGTGTCGGCAACACGGGAGGAAGACCGGGCCTGAATCCACTTGGCCTGACACGTTCAATTATCGTGAGCCAGGATCAACTTGATTCTTTGAAGAAGATCCGGGACTCGGTTTTCGAACATCGGAACGAGTACTCCTACCCGCTAGACGCTCCGGCCGGTGCGCAAGCGGACCAACTGGATTTATTCGGTACCCGGTACATAGCCAAAGGTAAAGTCGGCCAGCAGAGTTACGCTATGAATCAGTCGGACTACCAGGGGATTCTACGCAGCATTCGCAATGGCAAGCAGTACTCCGATTTTATGATCGCCACCATTCACGCGCATCAGGGCGCCACCGAGCTTCAGCAATGGCTTTTTGAAGACACAACTCCCGACTACCTGGTGACCCTGGCGCACGGCACCATAGATAGCGGGGCAGATGCATTTGTCGGGCACGGACCGCATGTGTTGGCCGGAATCGAGATCTATAAAGGAAGGCCGATCTTCTATAATCTGGGAGAATTCTTCCGTGAATGGGACTGGGGTTGCGATTGCGACGTCAACCCGAGTCAGCCGCAGACGCCAGCCGAGCGTAGTCTCAAGGGGGGCGCTACAGCGCAGCAAGTGAATTACGAAAGCATCATCGCGCTGAGCAAGTACGATCAGGGGAAGCTGCGAGAAGTACGGCTATATCCGATTGATGGCGGCTACGAATCTGCAATCTCTCGCCGGGGCGTGCCTCATCTAGCTTCGCCTGAAGTCTCGCGGCGTGTTTTGCAACGGCTGCAAAAATTATCGGAGCCGTTCGGGACTAAGATCGACGTCGACGGCAACGTGGGCGTGATCCGCCTGATGTGAGAGGAGACTTCGATGACTCTCAAGAGCAAATCGGTAACACATTGGACTTTGTGCATGATTGCGGCATTCATTGCGGCGGCGATGATCTGGACACCGGCCGCGGTCGGCCAGGGGAGAGGCGGACGTGGTGGCGGACGGGGATTTCCGAACCCTCCGCGCGATTGGAACCGCGATCTTCAGATGAAGATCACCGAGCCGTTCACGTTAGCGAGCGTAGGCGACATTATTATTGTTCGGCCGGCATCACAATTCCAGGATCCCGGTTTGCAAGCGGCACTCAAGATCATCCGCGACGCCGATGTCGGATTTGGAAACTTCGAATCGTTGATCCGTGACGAACTACACTTCGATGGGCCATTAGGCGGCAGCATGATGGGCACTAAGGAAGTTGCGGCGGATCTTAAGGCGATGGGTTTCAGGATGGTAAATCGCGCGGGTAACCATCTGTTTGATTCGAACCAGGAAGGGATGTTCGCGACGCTCGATCTGTTGGACCAAGCCGGAGTGGTCTACGCCGGCGCAGGCAGGGATCTGGATGACGCTCGCGCTCCCCATTTCTTGGAAACGCCAAAGGGGCGGATCGGTCTGGTGGGTATGTATAGCGATGTGGCGGGCGGGCCCGGCGGTTCGCGGCTCTCCGCCAGCTATCGCACAGGCAACACCGGCGGCCGACCAGGGCTGAACCCGTTGAGCCTGACGCGCTCAATCGCGGTTACGCAAGAACAGATCAACGCGATGCGTAAGATTCGTGATTCCGTTTACGAGCATCGCACTGAATACTCAAATCCGGTTGACCCGCCCAATGATCCACCAAGCGAAGTGGAGATGTTCGGTGCGCTGTACAAGGCCGGCGATAAGCCTGGCGCCTTGAGCTACACCATGAACGATGGAGATCTCAAGGGCAATCTGCGCAGCATCAGAAACGGCAAACAGTTTGCCGACTTCATGATCGCCACCATTCACGCGCACCAGGGTGACACCATCCTTCAGCAGTTCTTGTTTGAAGACCACCCGCCTGCGTTCTTGATCACACTGGCTCACCAGGCCATCGATGCGGGCGCTGATGCGTTCGTCGGTCACGGACCGCACATTCTGCGCGGCATCGAGATCTACCGGAACAAGCCGATATTTTATGACCTGGGCGAATTCTTTCGCGAATGGGACTGGTCCTGCGATTGCGATACCAACCCTACGTCTCCGCAGACCACGGCTGAGCGAACCGTAGCGGGACTCAACAACCGCAGCGTAGTGGAGCCTATCAACTATGAAAGCGTCATTGCCCTGAGCCGGTATGACAAGGGACAGCTCCAGGAAGTGCGTCTATACCCGATCTGGGCCCGGCAAAATGCTCCGATTTCCCGCCGCGGGATAGCGTCCTTGGCTCCGCCTGAGATCGCGCAGCGTATCTTGGCTCGTTTACAAACTCTATCTAAGCCGTTTGGGACCGTGATCACGATTGAAGGCGACGTTGGAGTGATCCGAGTCTCTCCCGGCGCGGCTTGAGACTCTTTGTTATTCGCGGTCGATAACCCCAATACTGTTTTCGATACGGACTCGCGTACCGAATTCGCGCGATAGATCAGAAAGGCGTCTTAGGATTTCGCGGGAACGGTCCGCGTTGGCCAGGTGAGGCGTGCCGCGTTGCTTGGCCGGTAGATCTACTCCCAGATCGAGCGGCTGTAGTCGGACAGACCGTAGGGTGCCGCGCTCGAATTCTGCTAGAGCAATCACGCTTTCCCACGATGCTGGGTTCTCAACGGCCTGCGATGTTGGAGCCTCTTGATCGGAGACGGCTCCGAGAGCGAGGCGGTAAAGATCGGTTCCCGCATCGAACACGTCTTCGGAGCGTGGGTCGACGGAACTAAGATCGAAGATAAAGTTCCCCAAGCTGTAAAAGATGACGCCGGTCTTGTAGACTTCGATTCCGCGGAGCTGGTGCGGACCTTGCCCTATTACCAACGCGGCCCCGGCTTCGATGGTGTCGCGAGCGAACTTTCGAAAAAAGTCCGCTGGTTCAGTGCTCTGGTTGCTCGGCTCGTGGCTATGGACCATCACGATCACAATTTCGGCCTGCCTCCGCGCCGTTCTTACCTGAGTCAAAATCTCGTTTGCGTCCTGGTCGTCGGCGACAAAATGTACGTCGGTTCGCGCTCCTTTTTTGATCACTCTTCCCGACATCGTCAATTCACTCGATTTCGCGTCCGAGGGTGCGGCAGCGGCCGGCGATTGCTTCAGCGTTGCGAATGTCTGTGCGTCCACGGTAACATCCGGCGCGTACTTCAGCGCGTTCACGCCCGGCCGACCCAGAATCTCGCCACGAGTGGGAGTAGCCCTCGCTTCGGGACTTGCCGATGCTGCAACCGCGATTAGAGCCACGTGCCGACCTGCTGGACCGATCGACGCCGGTGCGCGGGCTTGTGCTGAGTCGACTCCTGTTCCAGCATGCAGCAAACCAGCGCCATCCAGAATCTGAGTGGTTCGGCTGATAGCGTCCACACCGTAATCGATGGCATGATTGTTGGCCAGCGACAGAATGGTAAATCCTAGTCGCCGCAGATCCTGAGCCGATTTCTTGGTCCCAAAAGGCCATCGTCGTTCGTTAGGGGATGCGCCTCCAGGAATATTTTTTGGATCCAGCAGATTCTCTTCGAGGTTCGTAACCGCCAGGCTGGCATCCTGAAGCACGTTCTCTACATCGCGCAGCCCCGCGTCAGAATTGACCGATGGCAGTGGCTTGAGAAGGAGCGTGTCGCCAGTGGCGGCAATCGTTACAGAATCGCCTGTGCCTCTAAGCTCGACAGGACTTGCCGGGCGCAATTCCCTCCACAGCAGGCCGACTAAGATCAGCGCCATAGCGCCCACGCCAATGCGCAGTTGATTACTCATCCACTTAGTGACCTACGTCAGAAACGCGCGCTGAACGAACCAATACACCGCCAGGCACATTACAATGAGCGAGACTGCCGGTTTGATCCGCAGCTGCCAGCGTGACCGTGTGAGAAAAAGAATTAATGGCAACGCAACGAGCGCAAATAGAACCTGGCCGATTTCCACGCCGCTGTTGAACGAAAACAATGACAGCGCCAAGTGGCTTCGCGACAAGTGCATCTCCCGCAGCACGTTGGAGAAGCCAAACCCATGGACCAGTCCAAACAAAAAAGTGATTCGCCAGCGCTCGATCACCCGCATGCCCAGCAAGTTCTCAAGCGCCACGTACGCAATGCTCAGAGCAATCAGGCTCTCGGTCAAACGCACTGGCAAGATTACGATGTCGAAGGTTGCAAGCGCTAACGTGATGCTGTGGGCGACGGTGAACGACGTGATCACTTTGATCATCGACCCGGCTGTGGTCGTCACGATCAGGAGTCCCACCAGAAAGGCCAAGTGATCGTAGCCGGTGAAGATATGCTCGATCCCGAGCTTGAGAAAGCTCGCTATCGTCTTAAAGTACGATGGCCCCCCCCTCTTGAATACCACCGTAGTGGTTGGACCACCCAGAACGCCTTCGTGTATGTCACCGCCAAAATCGACGCTAATCAGATGCTGGTGGTCCGGCTGCTCAAGCTGATTCAGGGTGCAAGTGACCCGCAGTTCATCGATATCGCGCGGAAAGGTATAAATAAGGTTCAAGTCCAATACATGTCCCTCGCTGATGTCATAGCGCTTTAGCACGACTTGGACCGCAGGGCCGGAAGCGTCGAGAACGTAATGTTGCCTGATCAGAGCGTAGACCCGATCTATGGCTGGGTCTAACTCATCGTACGTGATGACACCGTCTCCATTGGCATCGATGCGTGGTATCGCCAGGAGGTTGAACTTGAGCGCCACATGCGCCTCGTGTCCACGCACGTCGATGCGCGACTCGCTTCTTGACATATCGTGAGCCCAGACAGGCGACCAGATCGTCGTGAGCAAAGCCAACACGAAACCTACTCTAAGGAAATGAGACATTCCCGACCCGGTCGGACTCCATTCTATCCCAGTGCTGAAAATGACTGGGCGTCAAAAAAAATACTTGAGAGCCAAACTGGACGATACGCGGCGCCACGGACGTTGCGCTAATCACCCCAAGTGCCGCGCTTCCCGACCGACTCCTCGGTTAGCGAATTGCGGGTGGTTGAAGGTGTTAAAGAACTCCGCTCGGAAGTCGAGGTTCGCGTCTTCCCGCAGGCCACCGACACGGGTTCCTTTTCCGCCGGCGATGTCCCAGTTGAATTGGTCCGGACCTAGAACGATCCCGCGACTCGAGTTGCCGTTGCCAGTAGTGCCGCCGACGCCGCCAACTTGCCCGATCAGCGAAATATCGCATAGCGCGCTGGCGTTGAAATAATTCGTCAAGCGCGATTGCACGCTCCCGCCGGTTGGAATATTGGCGTACGAAACCCCAGGGCAGAGCTGAGCGCGCGAGGTTCCAACGAAGGTGTTTGGCAAAGCGACGACACCGCCGATCGCTACCATGCGATCGCCCTCCGTGGTAGCTGTGGCGGCGCCGGTCACAATATTGCCTGTGCCCGGCCCCGATGTGGGCCGAAACCCAGGGGCGCGAGAAATTGAAAGTGGGGGAAGCTGAGGACTTGACCGCGTAAGAGCGCTCGCCGTCGCCGCCCTTGGTCGATACTATGGCCAGGCCCATCTTCTTGCCGACGGTCCCGGAGAGGAAGCCCCAGACGGAAAGCGGCTGCCAGCCAGTCGCCCTCGTCAGGTCTTTGGCTGTGACGCCGCCCGGCCGCTTCCGCAGGTCCAGAACTTTGGCGGTTTTGCTGCCGTCGCGGCCGGCACCGGCTCTCTTTTGCGCTTGGGCGCTTTCGTGGCCGGGCTGGCCTTCTTTGCCCGACTTACTCTTCTCCGACGCAACGTGGGCGCCACGTGCGCCAGCACCGGCTTTTTCGTGGCCTTCGACTGTTCAGTAACTGGCGCTTCGGCCGTTTCGGTTGTTTCAGTGTTGGATGTCAATCGGTTTCTCCTTTATGCGATCACGGTCATGACATCGATCACTCTGGTGCGCTGGGAATGCAAGGCAAATCTGTAAGTCGCGGGGCGATCAAATGGCGGTCCGGGCCGATTTGTTTAGCGCGATGGCAACCTTTGGCAGAGAATGGCTGAGCCTAAGAGAAACCTAACCCGCAAGCAAGAAGAAGCGATCGTAGCTTTGCTATCGAGCTGGAACACACAAGAGGCGGCCCGGGCCTGCAATACACCACCTCGCTTCATCGTTGGCTCACGGAACCCACGTCACCGCCGCATATCGCGAAGCGCGCCGGCAGGCGTACCAACAATCTATCGCTCGTTTACAACATGGATCGACGGCCGCCACGACGACTTTGCTGAGAGTCATGATTATTTTCCCGCCTGACTTGCAGCCGTCAGAACGTCTGCTTGGCGTTTGGCTCCCCGAATACGCCACCGCTGTGGAGTTGAGGGTCACGAATGGCGTTCGAGGAGATTACTCCCGCCTTGCGTCTAGCGTTTACTAATTTGAACTGAACAAGACTTGACCATGCCTCGTGGAAGTAGTTTGTGTTAATGTCCCACAACGGCCCGTACCCTGAGGTTCCGTCAGGCATGACAGCTACATTGACAATAAAATGGACACGATGGTCGCCCTTGCACTGGATTTGCGTTATGCAAGCCGTACGTTCCTCAATTCACCCGGCTTCTCCGCCATCGTGGTTCTTACTCTCGCGCTTGGCATCGGCGCGAACACGACCCTTTTTTCTGTGGTCAATGGCGTGTTGCTCAACCCACTTCCTTATACACACTCCGAGCAGCTTGTAGCCATTTATGGAAAGACGCCTGGATTGGACGAAGGTCCGATCGTATATTTAAATTTCCTCGACTGGCAGCGCGATGCTCGGACATTTTCATCCATGGCGGCGTATCGCAACCAGAATTACAACGTGACCGGGACGGCGGTAGCGGAACGGCTAAGCGGCTATATGATTTCGGCGGGTTTCTTTTCCACGCTCGGCGTCGAGCCCCTGCTCGGTCGCACGTTCCGCCCCGATGATGATCGGGTGGGCGCTGCGCCAGTGGTAATTCTCGGCGGTGGTTTGTGGCGCCGCAAATTCGGGGCCTCGCCCAATGTCATCGGAAAATCGCTGATCCTAAACGGCACCTCCTACACCGTGGTGGGCGTGATTCCTCCCGGGGTCACGTTCTATGGGCAGGAGCGTGACGTATACACACCCATTGGCCAGTGGAACGACCCATCCTTTCGCGATCGGCGCATCTCGGTGAGCGCGCATTCCGTCGGTCGGCTTAAACCGGGCGTGACCTTGGCGCAAGCACAGGCGGACATGGACGTTGTCTCTAGCAACCTCGCTGCCGCGTTCCCTGTTGCAGATAAGCAGGTTGGCGTCACACTGGTTTCCATGAAGCAAGATATGGTCGGCAACGTCCAGCCAATCCTGTTGGTCTTGCTGGCTGCAGTCGGTTTCCTGCTGCTGATTGCGTGCGCCAATGTTGCAAATCTTCTGCTGGCGCGATCAATGGGCCGATCGCGTGAATTTGCCATTCGCGCCGCCCTGGGAGCGGGACACCTTCGCGTCATCCGTCAACTCCTTACCGAAAGTGTCTTGCTCGCGGCCTCGGGTGGAACGCTCGGGCTGCTGTTGGCATATTGCGGCGTTAGAGCCGCGCTCAACA
>Ga0126371_10005773_pt1 | contig 10999 bp, 9 predicted proteins | sample PanSoiMetaPlot_4_FD_110145 | JGI IMG/M metagenome (GOLD analysis project Ga0126371, IMG submission 110145) | Tropical forest soil microbial communities from Panama - MetaG Plot_4 | ecosystem: Environmental > Terrestrial > Soil > Tropical forest > Bulk soil | place: Panama | collected 2016-02-17
GGCGGCCTCGTCCGGGCCAGACTTGCCGTCCGCGCTCCGAGGCTTGGCATCTGCCAGTTCGGCCTTGCCTTCACCAGGTTTTTTGGCGGCACCCGGCATGCTCGGTCCGAAACCAGGCCGGTTCGGGGTGCCGGCCGCTGCGGCCGCGGCGCCGCCCACCATCGGGGCCGGCTTGCCGGCCTTGACATCGGCGAGGATCTTCTTCTGCAGGAAGGCCGTCGCCTGGGCGCGGGTCATGCCGTCGAAGGGGTTCTGCTCACCTTCGACCGGAACGCCCAGGGGCAGCGCTTGCGGTTCCAGATAGAGGGACGAGAAATCGCCGCTGTAGCCGCTGTCCAGCGGATAGTAGGCCAGAGTGTCGGCCTTGATCGACGCCTCGAGGAAGTTGGCGCGCTCAGCGTCCGGCATCGCGGCCACGGCGGCAGCGGCGTTCTGCTGCGCGGCGCGCAGCGCGTTGTGATAGGCCGTTTCCTTCGCCGCGGTGACGGCGCGGGCCTGCGCCAGCTTCTCGGACTGCACGGCGGTCGGCCATTCCAGGGTCGCACCCCGCGGCGTGCCACGGCCGAAAGAAGCCAGGCCGCGCTCGTCCATCTGGTTGAAGAAGGCGGCCATGGCATAGTAGTCGGCTTGTGCGATCACGTCGTACTTGTGGTCGTGACACTTGGCGCAGCCGACGGTCAGGCCAAGGAAATCCTTGCCGATCAGCTCCGTGCGCTCGTGCACGTAGTTCATGCGGAACTCTTCGTCGATCGAGCCCCCTTCGGAGTCCTGACGGCCGGCCTTCAGGAAGGCGGTGGCCAGAAGCTGCTCGCGGGTCGGGTTCTGAAGGTGGTCGCCGGCCAGCTGCCAAGTGACGAACGTGTCGTAGGGCATGTTGCGCTGGAAAGCGCTGATCACCCAGTCACGGTACGGGTAGGAGATGGGACGTTCGTTGTCATTCAGGCCGCCGCGGCTATCGGCGTAGCGGGCAACGTCGAGCCAGATGTTGGTCTGACGCTCGGCATACTCGACCGACGCCAGCAGTCGGTCGACCAGCTTCTCGTAGGCGCTCGGGTCCTTGTCGTTAACGAACACGTCGACTTCTTCAAGGGTCGGAGGCAGCCCGGTCAGGTCCAGTGTGACGCGGTTGATCAGGGTCTCGCGGTCGGCCTGAGGCGAAGGCGACAGACCCTCCTTGGCCAACTTGGCGTAGACGTAGAGGTCGATCTCATTGATCGCCTGGCCGTCCCACTTGGTCTTCTCGGGCTTGACGATCGCGGGTGTGATGTAAGCCCAGTGCGGCTTGTACAGCGCGCCTTGCGTGATCCAGCGCTCCATCACCGCCACGTCGCGGGCCGACAGGGTCTTGTGTGTCTCCTTGGGCGGCATCCTGTGGTCGGGGTCGGTGGCGGTGATGCGTTTGTAGAGTTCGCTCTTGCCTGGGTTGCCCGGCACGATGGCACGCTTCTTCTTGTCATCGGGGATTGGGTCGTACGCTGCTTTCTGGATGTCGAGACGCAGGCCCGCCTTCTGTAGGCCCTGGCCGTGGCACGAGAAGCAATTCTGCGACAGGATCGGACGCACGTCCCAGTTCCAGTCGGGACGGTCCGGGATGGGGGCGCTACCGGCTTCGGGCCCGTTGTTGGCCACTTGGCCGCTTTGGTCGCGGGCGGACACCAGGAGGATGCCGGCGGTCACTGCAATGATGCTGGCACCGATCGTCAGACTCGATGAGCCGATCTTACGCATGGAGGCCAACCTTTATTCCTATGGGCAACCCTTATTCCCAAGGAGAAGCCCCTATCCGAAGGGAAAAGCCTGGCAACTTCATCCGCATCTTTGATGCGCCGCGCGAATCGCAAACGCTGCGCGGTGGCAACGTATCGCGACGGCCGTCACAGGCTTGACGCAGTGCGGGCACCCCGCAAGCACCGCCCAATGCTGTTGAGCCGTCAAAAAGTCTGTGGCCGAGGCGTTTTTCCAAACACGCGGCTGCGGGCAGTCCCCGGCCAAGGCGTTTCCGCCGCCGTTTTGTTCGGGCGGCTTAGTCTCGATCAGACCAGCTGGCTGCCGAAGCGTCAACCACAAACCGTCCCACTTAGGTGGGACTGTACCCATGCGACAAGTAAGAATTTTGCCGCGAGTCTCGGCAAAATTGGGCGTATGAGGCAGGCTCACAGGGAGAGGCGGAACGGATGAAGATCAATCGCGGACTAGTCGGCGTCGGAGCCGTCGGCCTGGCTATGCTTCTCGCTTTCGCCGGGTGCGACAGAGCACCGGTTTCAGGCGTCGCGATCGCGGCAAAGGACATTGGGCCGCAGTGGCCTTTCACCGTGCCGGAGGTGAGGGTGGAGTGTGCGCCCACCATGGCGATCTTCGTCACCGCCGACCGCAGCGCCTATGCCCTGAACGGCCAGGCCGAGCGCCACCCGGACCTTTACAATGGGCCGCTCAGCAAGCTGAACGATATCTGGAAGGTCGATCCGGAGATGAGCAAGCTGTCGCCGGACACCCGCATGTCGCTGGATGCCTTCACGCGGAGGGCGATCGAGGCCTGCACCAAGGCCGGCAAATGGGATCCCTCCGAGGTTTAGCGCGCTGCTGACCTGAGTCCCCTCGACTTTCGCGGTTGCGGGGCTGAGCAATTCGAGTAGCAAGCCGGCTGCCGCGGACAGCGGCGAAGCCAATAAAACGGGTGTCTCGGCAGCCCGCAGCTGCGCAGAATGCGCTCTCCTGCCGGCCAAGGTCCAAACCCGCATCTGCGTTGGCGTGCCGGGCATACCTCCCGCCTGGCAGTGGCAGGCGCCCTGGCGCACGTCTTGCTTCAGCTCTGCTCGGGGTCAACGAAAAGCTCTTCAACCAGCATACGTCGCGGCGTCAGTTTCTGCTTGAACGCCGCGTCTTCGAGAGCCTTTATCGTGGCGAGATTTGGTTTCATCCCGAACGGCAAGGGATCCGCCCCGACGATTTTTGACAGCTGGCGATATTTCTCGTCGCTTGCGGCGCTCGCCTCTCCGGACATAAACCTCGTCAGCCACAGCGCCTTCGCTTTGGAGAACGCGTCAAAGAGCGATTGTGCGAGCCATGGATGTGCCTTGAGGATTTCGTCCTTGATCACGATAGTGCCGTGCATGGGGTAGATGCCGGTTTTTTTGTGCCACGCCGCTTCGAGCTCCTCGGCATTGGAGAACAGCTCTGGATAATTTGCCTGAACCTGCTGCCAGGCGCCGCCGGTCGGCGAACCTGACCGGCCGATTCCGGCGTTGGCATCAAATCCGGCCGATAAATCCCCGTTTGCCATCATGTCCGCGAGCGAGCGGCCTTCTGGTGCCTGAACCACATTGGGAGGAAGTTTGAGCTGGGTGACATGTTCTTCGTCATCGACGACCCAGGTGACCGCGGAGGAGTTGAGTCCGTATTCATCGATCAATATGCCGCGCGTCCACACGCCCGTCGTCACCGAATAAGCGCGGACGCCGACTTTTCTACCCTCGAGGTCCTTCGGATGCCTGATGCCGGCATCCGGACGGACCAGCAGGCCGCTGTGGTGGAAGCGACGGGTGACAAAAATCGGCAGCGCGATGAAAGGCGCGCCGTAAGCGCGGGCAATGATGTAGGTCGTTGGCGCGATCTCGCACACGTCGAATTCGACGTGACGGACCATTCGACGGTACGCGGCGATTTGCGGAATCACCTGAATGAAATTCGGCGTAACGCCTGCGATGCGAACCGCGCCATCGAGGAGCGGCGCGGTGTGCGGATAGCGCGCAATTGCGATGTCCAATTCGATGTGATCAGGCAAGATCTTCCCTCGTCACCTGCGCCAAAGCGGTATCAGCCGCATGTCGGGATTGGCCCCGCCGCTGCTTACTCCCTATGATGCCAATGCGGCACGGATGAATGCAAGCCTCAGATGCCCAAGGCGGGCACCCATCGGATCGAGAACAACGATGACAGGGAACATCTTCGCGAATGTCGCACACCGGCTTGCCGAAGAGCAGATTGTCGAGTTGCTGTCAGCTCGAAATGTCAGGATTGAACGGATCGTCTCCACTGGTCATGCGACAGCGCCTGACGAATGGTGCGACCAGGATCGGGCCGAGTGGGTACTCTTGCTTTCCGGCTCGGCTGGACTGATTTTCGAAGGTGAGACCGAGCCGCTCGTGCTTGAGCCCGGCAACTATGTTCACATCGACGCCCATGTACGTCATCGCGTTGCGTGGACCGACCAGTCGGTGCCCACCGTCTGGCTTGCGATCTATTATCAATGAACCGAACCCGGTGGACCTTCGCTCTCGGCGCCCGCATAATGCGCCGGCTGCGCCGGCTTTGATGGGTGGTGGCATCCTGCAAGCTGCACAGAACGCTGAAAACGGCGAAACAGACCACGAGCAGCTGTCATCGTCGTTCGTCCTCGGGAGTAACCCCCATGAATCGTCAATTCCGGTACGGTCGCGCTATCATCGGTCTCGCCTGCGGAGCGATGGTCGCGCTTGCAGGATCCTTGGCGCCCGCGCAGGAAAAGCAGATTTCGGTATGGTGGGTGAAGGGCTTCTACAAGTCCGAGGATGACGCGCTCTATGAGGCGATCAGAAAGTTCGAAGCCAAGACCGGGATCAAAGTCGATCTTTCGCAATATGCCGTTCAGGATATGATCCCCAAGACCGTGTCGGCGCTCGACGCCGGCACCCCGCCGGACGTCGCTTATGCTGATGTCTACGACTTTCAGGTCGCCGGCAAATGGGCCTATGACGGCAAGCTCGAAGACATCTCAAGCATCATCGAGCCGATGAAGCCGCGGTTCTCCCCGAACACAGTCGAGACCGCGTTGCTCTACAATGACAGGGCCAAGAAGAAGGCCTACTACGCCTTTCCGCTTAAGCAGCAAACCATGCATATCGAATACTGGATCGATATGCTGGAGGCGGCCGGCTACAAGGAAAGCGACATTCCGAACGGCTGGAAGGACTACTGGTCGTTCTGGTGCGACAAGGCGCAGCCTGCGTTGCGTCGCAAGACCGGCAAGCGCGACTACGCCATTGGCATGCCGATGGGTGTCGATTCCTCGGACTCGTTCTACTCCTTCCTTACTTTTATGGATGCTTACAACGTCAGGCTGGTGGATGACGACGGCAAACTGCTCGTTGACGACCCCAAGGTGAAGCAAGGTCTCATCGGCGCGCTCACCGACTACACGACGCCCTACCTTAAGGGCTGCACGCCGCCTTCGTCGACAAGCTGGAAGGACCCGGACAACAACGTCGCCTTTCACAACAAGACCACGATGATGACCCACAACGCGACGATTTCGATCGCCGCCAAGTGGCTCGACGACGTCAATAACGAGGCGCTGCCGGCCGACCAGCGTGCCCAGGCGAAGAAGGCCTACTACGAGCTCATCCGAACCGCCGGCTTCCCCAACAAGCCGGACGGCACCCCGATGCGCTACCGCACCGCGGTAAAGCTCGGTGTCGTCTTCGCCCAGGCCAGGAACAAGGCCGGTGCCAAGGATTTCGTGTCATTCCTGATGCAGGAGGAGAACCTCACGCCCTACGTGGAGGGTGCGCTCGGCCGCTGGTACCCGGTAACGATGGCTGCACAAGCGCGGCCATTCTGGACCGAGGACCGCCACCGCAAATCGGTGCACGACCAGTACGCGAGCGGCACTGTCACGTTCGAGTTCACCAAGAACTACAAGTTCACCATTCTCAACAACGAGAACGTATGGGCAAAGGCAATGAATCGCGTCGTCAACGAGAAGGTGCCGGTGGACAAGGCCGTCGATGAGTTGATCGCCCGCATCAAGCAGGTAGCGGGCTGATTTCCAGGCCTCGCCCCACAAGGGGTGGGGTGGAGTTCGTGGCATCGCCGAACCTTCACTTCACGCCCATGGGTAAGCTTTAGGCATGTCCACTGTCGCCATCACGGCAACCACGCAGGCCCCGGCGGCGCCGGGCGGGCGGGCGTGGTCGACGGCACAGTTCTGGGGCGTGGTGCTGGTCGCGCCCTACGTGCTGGTGTTCCTGGTCTTCGTGCTCTATCCGGTCTGCTACGGCTTCTGGATCGCACGGCGGCCGGAGACCTTCGTTGCTCTGTTCGATGATCCGATCTTCGCTCGTTCGGTGGCAAACACGCTAGTGTTCCTCGGCGTCGGCATCAACCTCAAGATGGCGATCGCGCTCATGCTGTCGAACTTCTTCGTGCAGGCGCGCCGCTGGATCCGATGGCTGGCGATGCTGTTCATCCTGCCATGGGCGCTTCCATCGATCCCCACCATTCTGTCGATCCGCTTCATGCTCAATCCCGAGTGGGGTATCATCAATTCGCTGATCTTCCGCTTAACCGGCGATGACGGGCCCAACTGGCTCAATGATCCAACGTTGGCGTTGGCGCTGGCGATTCTCGTGCATATCTGGAAATCCCTGCCGTTCTGGACTTTGATCCTGATCTCGGGCCGGCTCGCCATCTCGAAAGACCTTTATGAGTCCGCCGCGGTCGACGGCGCCACGGCGTGGCAGATCTTTCGCTACGTGACCTGGCCGTCGGTGCGCACCCTTTATCTTACCTGCACCATCCTTTCGATGATCTGGACGCTCGGCGATTTCAACAGCGTTTACCTTCTCACCGGTGGTGGGCCGGCGGACCTCACCCAAGTGCTGGCAACGCTCGGCATCCGCTATCTGCGGCTCGATAACGTCGATCTTTCCATGGCCGCAATTGTGGTGGCGCTGCCGCTGGTGCTGCCACTCGTTTATTTCATGATGAAGCGGTTGTCGAAATGAACGTGCGCGCCATTGCGACGGAAGCCAGGCTGCTGCTGATCGGTATCCCGGTTCTTTTATGGACGATTTTGCCGGTCTATCACATGGTGCTGTTCGCCATCTCGCCGAAGGATTCCGCCTTCGCGGGCAATCTGTGGCCGGACCATCCCACGCTGAACAATTTCGTCGTCGTGTTGCAGCAGAAGCACCACTACCTCACCTACTTCTGGAAACAGATGGGAAATTCTCTGCTGATCGCGGTCGCGACCGGAGCGATTACGCTGCTGATCGCGACCTTTGCGGCATTCGCCATAAGTCGTCTCAAGGTGAGGGGCGGGCGGCTGGTCATGAACCTCGCGCTGTTCACATATTTCATTCCGGCGGCGTTTCTCGCCGTGCCGATGTATCGCGCCATGGGACTTTACGGGCTCCTCAACAGCCAATGGGCGCTGATCCTCGCCATGGTGACACTCGCCTCGCCGTATGCGATCTGGGTGCTAAAGCAAGCCTCGGACAAGCTGCCCGATGAGCTCGACGAAGCGGCCTATATCGACGGCGCTTCGGCGCTGCAGCTGTTTCGTCTCGTCTACCTGCCTTTGATGATGCCGTCGCTGGTCGCAGTCGGCACCTACGCACTACTCCTCGCCTGGAACGAATATCTCTATGCCTTCCTTCTGCTGTCGAAAGATACCGAGGTTACGCTCGCCGTCGGCCTCGGCAATTTCCTCGCCGCCGATGACTCGCCCTGGGAGCTCTTGATGGCGACCGGGCTGATCTATGCTCTGCCCCCGGCGGCGATCTACTACACCTTCAAACGCTATATGGTGGGCGGATTGACGGAAGGTGCTGTAAAGAGCTGAGGAGGCAGCCAGGGATCACACGCCCGCCTTTTCCGCGACCGCAGGAGCGTTTCGCAACGCCATCACGCCGAGCCGGACATCAACTGACAGACGCATTGGAAAGTCCCATGTCCCTGAAAACACCGACCCGCGATAAGCTCAAGACGGTGAGCACGGCCACCATCTGCACCGCCCTTTACAAACGGGGACTGCGCAATCAGATGGTCCAGGATGTGCAGCCCCTCGATCCTCGCAAACCGACGATGGTGGGCGAAGCCTTCACGCTGCGCTATATGCCGGCGCGCGAAGACCTCAACCCGATCACGGTGTTTCAGGATCGGAGCCACCCGCAGCGCAAGGCGATCGAGCAGTGTCCGCCCGGTGCGGTGTTCGTCATCGACAGCCGCAAGGATCCGCGCGCTGCCTCCGCAGGTAGCATATTGGTGACACGCCTGCAGGTGCGCGGCGTCGCCGGCATCGTCACCGATGGCGGGTTCCGTGATTCGGCCGAGATCGCCAAGCTCGACATTCCCGCGTTCCACAATCGCCCGTCGGCTCCCACCAATCTCACGCGGCATCAGGCGATCGACATTAACGTGCCGATCGGGTGCGGCGATGCGCCGGTGTTTCCGGGAGACGTGATCGTCGGAGACGCCGACGGCTGCGTCGTCATTCCCGCCGGCCTCGCCGAAGAGATTGCGGCGGAGGCCGTCGAGATGACGGCATACGAGGATTTCATCACCGAGAAGGTGTTCGAAGGTCGCTCGATTCTCGGCCTCTACCCGGCGACGGATGAGCAGAGCAAGATCGACTTCGCCGCCTGGCGCAAGAGCAAAGGTCGCTGAGGCATTTGGGCCTTGGCTTTCTGGCCGAGATGAGTCACTGATATACTAGCATAAAAAACGGTACAACGAATGGCCGGCGCCCTCGGGGCATCGCCGGCGACGCTTGGGCTGATAACCGGATGGGGAACAGCGTGGAACGAATGGGCCGGCGGCTTGCCCGCATTGTCAATACCGATCTCAAGGCTGAGCCCGTCGAATCCAATGCGGCCGGCCGCTCGATTTTCTTTCGCCGCAACACCCTCGGCGCGCAGGTCCACGCCGCCCTGCGCAACGACATCATCGCCGGGCGCCTTGCGCCGCGTGCGATGCTGTCCGAACAGGAAATCGCCGCCGGCTTCCGCATTTCGCGTACACCAGTCCGCGAGGCCATGATCAAACTCGCCGAAGAGGGCCTCGTCGAAATTTTCCCGCAATACGGCTCGTTCGTCGCCCCGATCAAGTTGCGCGAGGTGTTCGACAGCCAGTTCGCTCGTGAAGCGCTGGAATGTGCTGCGGTCGACAAGGCGATTGATCGGCTCGATGAGCTGCAGGAGCAGCAGCTCAAGGCCGTCATCGGCCGCCAGCGCGCGTCGCTGGATCTGTCGCAGCGCGAGGCGTTCTTTCGCGCCGACGACGACATGCACATGCTCATCCTCAGCATCGCCGGGCACGGTACGGCCTGGCAATTTGTCGAAACCGCCAAGGTGCAGATGGACCGCGTGCGCCATCTCGCTATCTCAATTGTGCGCAAGCAAGCCGCGATCCTAAATGAGCACGAGGCGGTCGTCGACCGGCTGCTTGCACGCGACCGCAGCGGCGCGGTCGATGCCATGCGGACCCACCTGCGGGCAATCTTCAGTTCAATTGAAATGCTGCGATGCAAGAAGAATGATTATTTCGTGGAAGAAGACAGCGCCTTGCCGACCGGCGATCAGCGCGCCGCGATGCCAAGCCGGCAGTCCCGAAAGTACGTTAAGTCGAAAACGCGGGCAAGAGAAGTGAACCAACAAGGAGGACAGAGAGATGACGTTTAAACCGACTCGTCGCGCCGTAGTGGCCGGCATCGCTGGCTCGGCGGCGATGGATTTGCGCGCTTTTGCGCAAAACCTGCAGATGCCGTCGTCTCCGGTCACGCTCAACATTGTCGATGTCGCTGGCAATCTCGCGCTCACCCAGAAGGCAATTGAGGCCTATCGCGACAAGAACCGGAAGTTCGTCTCAAGGATCACTTTTACCAAGGCGCCGGCGCCCGAGCTGCCCGGCAAGATCAAGGCGCAGCAAGATGCCAACCGCGTCGATATCGATGGCGTGCTCACCGGCATCGACGCCCTTTCCGCCGGCGTCGACCAGAAGCTCTGGATTCCGCTCGCGTCGGAGTATGCATCGAAGCTGCCGAAGCTTGACGACATCTACCTGCCCGGCGCCAAGCAGATGCAGGCGCTCGCTTCGAACCAGGGCGTCTGCATCGTGTTCTGCCCGGCGGGTCCGGTGATGGAATACATGCCCGACAAGGTGAAGCAGGTGCCCTCGACGGCCGAGGAGCTGCTCGCCTGGGCCAAGGCCAATCCGAACCGCTTCATGTACGCGCGCCCGGCAAACTCAGGTCCGGGCCGCGCCTTCGTGATGGGCCTGCCCTACATCCTCGGCGACAAGGACCCGCACGACCCCAAGGACGGCTGGGACAAGACCTGGGCCTATCTCAAGGAGATCGGGCGGTACGTCGAATATTACCCGGCCGGCACCGGGCCGGTGATGAAGGAACTCGGCGAAGGCTCGCGCGACATGATCGCTTCACACGTCGGCTGGGATATCAATCCGCGCGCCCTCGGCGTGGTGCCCAAAGAAGCAAGGGTATTTTTCCTCAAGGGCTTCCACTGGGTCCTCGACGCTCACTATATCTGCATCCCCAAAGGCGTGTCGAACCAGAAGCTTGCCGTGCTCATCGATCTCGTCAACTATATGCTGTCGAAGGAGGCGCAGGCTGTAACCTACGATGAGGGATACTTCTATCCGGGTCCGGCGGTGAAGGACGTGCCGATCTCGATGGCGCCGGAAGAGAGCCAGAAGATCATCAAGGAATTCGGCCGTGACGAGTATCCTGCGATGATTGCCAACAACAAGCAGGAACTGCCGTTACTGCCCGACAAGCTCGTCTATGCCTTCACGCGCTGGGACGAGCAGATAGGTTCGCAGAAGAAGACGTAGCCTTTGCCGGCAAGAGAGAAGCCCCAAGCTGTGAATCTTTCGCGCGCCTCGATTGCGGCGTCCCAGGATGGGTTGAGCGATAGCGAGACCCATCAGGCCCTCCCGCGGCGAGGCCGACGGTGGGTGTCGCTGCCCTCAACCCAACCCTGCAGTTTCCTCGGGGAGGATGGTTCATCATGGTGATCGCCGCCCGCGATTTCCGCGAGCTCAGGCTCAATGGAATGAGCCGCAGCTTCGGCAGCGTCAACGCCCTCAAAGGCGTGACGCTGAACGTGCGGCGAGGCGAGTTCATCGCGTTGCTGGGGCCATCCGGCTGCGGCAAGTCGACGGCGCTCAACTGCCTGGCCGGGCTGCTGACGCTGTCGAACGGCAGCATCTGGCTCGACTCAAC